>ERZ779904.7-NODE-7-length-120507-cov-6.86072_pt1 | contig 120507 bp, 165 predicted proteins | sample MGYA00511549_ERZ779904 | MGnify/ENA primary metagenome ERZ779904 (study PRJEB29588, sample SAMEA2151391) | human gut metagenome | biome: human gut; feature: human-associated habitat; material: faeces | place: Denmark | collected 2008/2010 ...
GAGAGCGGCGGGAACAGCACCTGCACGAAGCGTGGGTGAACGCTCAACTCCCCAACCAATGCCTCTGGTTTTGGCAGAGACTTCAGGGCAAAATCCTGCCGACCGTAGGACACAGGGCTGGTGACCATGAGCTTCCGCACGGAGTGTAGGTGCCACTCCTTCGGAACATTCCATGCGGTTCCCGCCTTGGTCGTTTAGGCAGAGGTTGCTTGCCACTCCAGTGCGAGGCGCAAAACTTCTGGAAACGGTTTCCCACGGCGTTCTGCCCTCTGTAAAATACCCTTGCAGGCCCTCGCGCTCAAATAGTATTTTTCCGGCACCTCTGCCTGTAAAATCTGCGACAAGGTAGATTCTACGACGGCGTTGGGGGACTCCCCAGTATTGAGCGTCAAGAGTTCGGTACGCAAGACTCCATCCGTCTCCCATGTAAAGGTCGGCGTAGGGCCATCGTGCTTTTTCAGGCATAGGCACCTGGGTGTTCGGTTCGACAATTCCAATGACCGCTTCGAGGACGGCTTTGAAATCCTCTCCTCTGTTTGAGGAGAAAGCTCCAGGAACATTTTCCCATACGATGTATCTTGGATATTTGCCATTAGTGGCACACCTCATTTCTTTAATAATTCGGACAGCTTCATAAAAAAGACTAGAACGCTTTCCATCCAAGCCGTCTCTCCGACCAGCCATGCTCATGTCCTGGCACGGGCTGCCGAAGGTGATGATGTCCACGGGTTCGATGTCAGCACCGTTTACTGTACTAACATTTCCTAAATGTTTCATCTCTGGAAATCTATTCCGTGTGACAGCTATCGGATACGGCTCAACTTCGCTGGCCCAGACTGGTATTATTCCACACAAGCAGGCGGTAAGTGGAAACCCACCAGAACCATCAAACAAGCTACCTAATTTCATTGTTTTCATTTCAAATGTATTCCTCCTATTTGGGCTACAAGGTCACACGATTGTTAGATTAGATATCAAAGCCGAAGCACACGCCACAACCATCACTGGCACTGAGCTCACTTTTATCGCCGTCTTTACTCACAATAGGAAAAATTTCTGAGTTTGTTGATGTCACCCAATATGGAAACGGAATACCGCTCAATGTCTTAATCCTATTTTCCTTTTTGAGGTAACGAGGAAGTGTTTCATACCCTTCCTTCTCTCCATATTCATCTTTTCCAAAAACTTCTCTCTCGTGTAATAGACGAAGTGGCCCAGTTACAACTTTTTGTAAATCGTCTGGCAATAAATAGAATAGTTTGCTAAGATAAGACCCCATCGTACTAAGACACTTTTCATTGTCTGCGCCCCAGTTTTCATTCATGCAATGAGTGTCTTCGAGTAGATTCTTTGTAAAAAATGTCGTATATTTATATCCCACATACTCACATACTAGCGTGACATTCTCACCAGTCTTTAATACGATGTCAAGCTCATCTCCAACATTTAGTGAACTGGTGTTGTTTTTAATGTTGATTTTCAATTCTTCCCATGTTGTTCTTAAAGTGCCACCCTTTCTAATTTCAATCATTGATTGTTTCCTCCTTTGTTTAGCTTGATTATATAATATCATCTCATCTCATAAAAGTCAATCGTCAAAATAAACAAAAGGAGCCAGGATTTCTCCCAGCTCCTTGTATAAATTATCTAATCATATATTCAACTAAAGTAATGTATTCGTTTGCTAAAGTCTTTTTCACGTCAATGATGCCTTGATTTGAGCTACCTCTAAAAGCTAAAGACAAGTCTTTACTATCTTCAACAAAAGGCCCATCGACTACAACATCAACTTCAGACAGTAAAGTTTGTTGAAGATAAGGGCGCATATTACAAGCTTTGGGGTCTGTTACAATTTTATCAAACACTTCTTGCCAAGTATATCCTGTCCATAGCCACACAGTTTTACCTAGCTTGTGTACGTCTTGCACAAGTTCAAATAAAGCGATTAACCCATTTGCGTCTTGGTCTAATGGTTCGCCGCCTAAAATGGATAGTCCAGAACAATGAGTCTTTGCTACATGTTCTAAGATTGTTTTATATGTTTCTTGAGTAAAAGGTTCTCCGTTATCAAAATTTTGCGCTTCTTTGTTGTAACAGTTTTTACAATGTCTATTACAGCCAGAAACAAAAAGGGAAATTCTGATTCCTGGGCCATTTACTATATCTACTTTGTTAATTAAAGAATAATTCATTTTATTCCTCCAAAGAGTGGTTATCTAAATGAACATATCTGTCCTTGATTTCTTCTGTGCGTCCTTGATTCCAAAATTGAGAACCAATATACCTTTGTACCCTCGGTTTCCCGATATTTATTAGGGGAGTGGACTATACCTTCTATTTCCCATACATTTTAATTGTTAGGACAATAGTGACTATTATAGTCTCTGCACCTTCTGATTTATATATTCTTGTATTTGAGCTTTTCTATGTTCTGGGATGTATGGCTCTTCTTTTGGATAAGCAAATTCCTTGAACACAATTCTTTCCGCATACCATCTTGCATATTGCGCCTCTTCTTCTATATAATACACTCCAAGATGTAATTGCTTTTGATGTAACTTAATATGCACAATCCATTTATTGTTAACCAGATAATATCCTTTATAATTTACATTCATTTGGTTTTGACTTTTAGTTGCGATTCTTAAATTTTCTTTTGTGTTGTTTAGTGTATTAGTATCTTTGTGGTCTACTAATTCTTTAGTATGCATTATCAAAGAATGTAAAAATGTCGTATGCTTTGAGGAATTGTTCATAACATATCCGTTGCCATTCAATCTCCATTTAATATTCTTAACAAGATTAACATCTTCTGCGTCAATTATTGCCTGTGCAATAACTTCATAATGTTTATCGTATAAATCAATATACGCTAAATCTCCAACGATTGTAATATTATTTTTGTCCGTTTGTATTCTTGGGGAATGGTCTGTAAATTTGCCATATTTTTTAAATTGTTTATAATGTTTATTACATACAATTTTCCCATCTGCTTTTAGTTTTTTTCTATATAATCTACCACATACTTCGCATTTGTGTTCTAACACCATTATCACCTCTTTCTATAATAAAATAATATAAATCAGCTTGGCTCAGAATTGCCATGTCTATATAAGATTTAGGTTTCCTCTGAATTTAAGTCATTTTACTGCGGCAATATCTTTACCGCAAGTCCTCCGAGCGACATTCATCTTGTTTTGGTCTTCATTGCCGCAATTTGGACAACGCCATTTAAGTTCTCCATCTTCATCAATAATTTCAATTTCATGTTCGTAACCGCATACTTGGCAATAATCGCTTTTTGTGTTAAGTTCTGCATACATGATATTGTCATAAATGAATTTAATTACTTCAAGAACCGCAGGAATATTATTGGTCAAATCGGCACATTCAATATAGCTAATTGCTCCGCCAGGGCTTAATTTTTGATATTTGGCCTCAATAGCAAGTTTGTCAAATGGGTCAATTACTTCACGAACATTAATATGATAGCTGTTTGTGACGTAATCATGGTCTGTAATGTCTTTAATTTCGCCGAATCTTGTTTTTAAGCATTTTGCAAACTTGTAGGTAGTGCTTTCAATGGGGGAGCCGTAAAGCGAGTAGTCAATCTTTTCTGCCTCTTTCCATTTAGCACACTTATCATTGAGTGCTTGCATAACTTTAATGCCAAAATCAAATCCTTTTCCATGGGAATGAGATTCGCCGGTCATATATTTAACGCACTCATACAATCCAGCGTAGCCGAGGGAGAGCGTAGAATAGCCATTATGAAGTAATGGGTGAATTGGCGCTCCTTTTGGCAATCTTGCTAATGCGCCATGTTGCCATAAAATAGGAGCTACATCAGATGTAGCTAATGCAATTCGTTCATGTCTACACTGTAATGCTTTGTGACATAATTCTGTCCGTTCTTCAAACAAATGCCAAAACTTATCAAAGTCTCCGCCAGAAGACAATGCAACGTCTACAAGATTTATTGTTACGACGCCCTGATTATATCGACCCCAATATTTCGGTTTGTTATTCTCATCTACATAAGGTGTCAAAAAACTTCTACACATGTTATCCAATGTCACCATTGGCACTGACCATATCTTCTATCTTTCGATAGTCCTCCGCTTTGGTTTTCAAGTGCTTCGTTTCCTAAAACACTGCTGGTGCTTATCTCCAGCCCTACTCCCATACATTCATCAGGGATGGTCGATACAGGTTTTCAATCTTTGTCATAAAGTGGCAAGATTAAACTTCCCACGGTCTCATCTTAATAGTGTAATGGGTTATTAAGACCTAACCGTTAGCCTATATAATAAATATCATATAGACACCCGTTAGCACGGTTCAAAGGATTTTACATGAGCTGTAGTTTACGCTGACCCATGCAGCCATAGACATTACCATTACCATTCTTATCAACTTTATCTCTTCGCATAATTTTTGCAGAGATATAATCTGGTACCATTCTTTTAGCAGTACATTTTGCTGCAAGTTGGGTAAGATACCAATATTCAGAATCCTCGGTAATGTTATTGTCATCCAAAACATACAATAGCTTTGGAAAGGCTGGTGTGATATATTGGCCAACTTCGTTCTTAAATCCTAGAATACGTTGATTAAAGAATTCCTTAATCAATGCTGCTGTCTCTTTGATATATTCTGGATTGTCATTGAGATACATGAACACAGACAAGAATGGAGCTTGGCCATTGGTATTAGTCATGGAATTAGTTTGATAATTAAAGGTTTGAACTGCGTCTTCAATTTCCTTCTTAGTATCTTGCTCTGCCCACTTTTGGCATTCACTTGGACTAAAACCTCGTTGCTCATACTTTTTGTAATAAATATTGTAACTATCTCTTACGAATGGAGCCAAATGAGAAAGGTTAATAGTACACCCACCATAAGTAGAACTTGTTACTGCTGCAATAATCTGTGTAGCGATTGTAGCGGCAGTAAGCAACTTATGGGGCTTATCAATGCCAACTCCATTGACTACCGTTCCGTTTTGCAACATGTCCTCAAGATTTACTAATTCACAGTTCGTCAAACTTTTTTGCGCAAAATAGTCAATATCATGGAAATGAATAATGCCCTTATCATGTGCTTCAACAACATCTTTGGGTAGTAAAAAACGTCTAGCAATATCTGTACTTGTGATTCCTGCGATATAATCTCTTTGAGTAGTAACAAGTGTTGGATTTTTATTGCTGTTTTCACTGTTCCAATATTCGCTTTCACCATTGATAAGTTCTTTAATAGTCCTATCAGTAGTGTTTGATTCTCGAATAAGACCATGCAAATAGCGATAAGTAATGTAACTCTTCGCCACATCCTTCATGCCGCTAGTCATAAGCGCACGTTCTACAATATCTTGAATTTCTTCTACATTAATATTTTCTTTTCGTTGTTCAATAGAGTCAATTACTTTATCAGTTATTGCTCTGACTTCATAAGTATTGATTTCATCTCTAACTTCTTTCATTGCCTTTTGGATTGCAACAGAAATTTTGTCTCGTTGAAAATCAACAACATCTCCGTTACGTTTGATTACTTGTACCAATAAATATCACTCCTTATACAAAATAAGTTGTCATTCCTACGCCGACAACCTTTTTATTTTTATTGCATTATATCACATAAATATGAACTCAATATGAACAAAGATGTAAATTATTGTTAATCTCGTGTTCTCTTATTGTAAAAGACCCCCATGTTTTCATACTTGGTGAAAACATCTTTGTCTCCATAGATACACATATAGGTCTTATTAGTATCTATATCCGTGATTGGTCGTATATCAACAATTTCACTGATAAAAGGGCCGCTAGTTATCTTTACTTCTGTTTCTGGTATATACGCAGATAATATTTTTATAATGTCTTTAATTGTTATAATATTATTCTCCTCTATTCACGATATGTCAAAAATTATCTTTCTCCATTTCTTCCAACCGCTTCTTGTGTCGCTCCCACTTCCAAACGGATATATCCGCATTGGGTTTCAGTTCCAGGGCAATAGCACAGGAAATAACATCAGTATATTCTTCGTCCAACTTATCCAGGTAGTTCCTTCCGCCCTCTTTAACAGGGTTATCTCCCCGCAAAACTCTGGCGAGTTTCAGGGCACAGTGGGCCAACTCCATGCACTCTTCCGCTAGGGCTTCATAGCAGGCAGCATAGGCTACCATGGCTGGGAAATCTCCCCAGCATTTCATTTTATCCCCTTTCATCGCCGATATTTATACGTATTACCATTTTTGCCCATCAGCGTGATAGTGATAGGCATTCCGCTTGCATCTTGTGTGAAAGGGAGGAATCTAGCGTTAGCTATGCACAAATCTTTCCCACTTTCATGGTTTTTCTCACACTTCACGCAATCAGCTTTTTCCTTGAATTGCGTTCCGCAAATATCGCACTGAAAAAGTTCGATTTTTTTCATTTTGTTCTCCTTTCTAACCGTGTCGATTCCAACACGGTTACGTGTTAGTTATCATTCTACCCACGGCGGTTCCGGCATCGGCCTCCAGTGGGTTACTTTGCAGTCAACCCAACAGCTATAAACATCGTCCGGCGTGAAGCATCTGCTTTCCCACCAGCCCTCCGGAATGATGTAATCGTCACGCTCTTCATCATAACGGTCATACTCCCAGATATCATTCCAGCACCAATCGCTGTCCTCTTCAAACAGTGTTCCATCTTCATAGATTGCTGTTGCAATAAACCGCTTACCATTTCTATTGCAAACAATCATCACTTCGGTTTCAGGTTTTGGCAATCGTTCCTCCACCGGAACCCACCTAGTCCATCGCAGTGCCTCCAGAATCGTCTTGTACACCTCCCTCGCTTCAGGCATGGGCGTATTGTCGGCGTGGCGTTGGAGCCACTCTCTAGCTTGTTCAATCGTCATACGATTCCCTCCCTCAGTACAGTTCAATATGCTTGAGGCCACGTTCTAAATTGTGGGCTTTGTCAAACGCGGCTAGGTCCGTTTCCGCGTTCACGCTATCCATATCCTCACGGAGTTTTGAGATGTTTGCCTGTAACGTTTCGATATCTCGCTCCAGTTCGGCTAGGATTACATGCAACTCTTCCGTTCTTTTCTTTATATCAACCATTTTGCACCTCCATCTTTGCTCCACAGTTCGGGCAATAATCACTATCTTCCAGGCTAGTTCTCGCACATAATGAGCATTTAAAATTACCTATTACGTTGTTGGCTGGATTTACGCCGCTAATTTTCCAAAACCCAATTTTCACCGAGGCCACATCGGCGGCAGGTTGGTTGTTGATTGCTCTAAACACAAGTCCCGTAGTAAATGGTTCCGTGCTTGTAGCAATAGCGTTTATTAGCGCTTCTCGCTCAATGTATTCATCCATATTTTTTAATACTCCTTCTTATATTAAGTGTATATTCCTAGCCTCATCTTGGCTTCACAATTAGGGCAACGTCTCGGAACACTGTTCGGCCATTTGTAAGTACGTCCCTCAGAGACATACAAAATTGGGGGTATTACGCAGCCGCAATAAGAACATTGAATAATCTTTCCATTACGTTCCCAATGTCCCCAAATAACCTCTTCCACATTAGCGACAGGCTGGTTAAGTAAAAAGTCAACAATGCTTGATGTACTCCACGAACCCTTTGAATCGTCGCTAATTTTACAGATTGCTTTTATTAGCGAGTCACGCTTAAAATACTCAGCCATCATAACACCCTTTGCCTTTTTTAATGAATTGCATAGTACAAACCTCTTTACACTCTTCAAAAGGATTCAACAAACAACGATAATACCCTTTATCATATTCTTTTGTTTCAGAATGATACTCTCCTGGTACATACCCTTCACAGAAGATACAATCGTTGGGCGTCTTGGGCATTTCATCCACCAAAATTTTCATTATTAGTCCTCCTTGATTCGCTCTATTGGTGCAAATGTCAATATTCTTCTGCCTTGAAATTTTACTAAAGTTTCAATAGTTTCTGGTCTATACCCGTCCCCTTGGTCTTCGTAATGAACACAATACAACGCTGTTCTGTCTTCATTTTTATCATAATGTGACACCACTCGACTATAACCAAAGATGTCATTAAAACCACAAATATCATTACTTTTTAGAAGCAATTTATTAAGTTGACTTTTTGTCATGTTCTTTCCAGCCTTTCTGCATCATTTCTTGTAACCAAGTGTTGCGAGTCGTTTCTTCATGCTTTCTTAATGCTTCTTCTATTGTATCATAGTCTGCAATAATTGTCAAGTGTTTTTTCGCTCTTGTCACGGCAACATAACAAAGATTGTTGGTCAAAAGCTTTTTGTGCTGACTGTTGGCTACAAAAATAACAGCAGGTGACTCACAACCTTGTACTCTATGACAACTCAAAGCATAAGCTAGGGATAGTTTTTGAAATTCTTTTTGACTGAAAGCGACCATGCCACAATCAAATTCTACAACAATACAATTACTTCTGCTTGTATCATCGTAAAAATCGCCAAGTACAATACCCTGGTTGCCGTTGAAAACCCAAGTAGTTTCGCACTTGCCTGAACCATTTAATGAAAATCCATATCCGCTACTTGTTTGTTCTGCTACTTTAGCATCATAAGTATTTTTGTTGCAAATAACCTTGTCGCCAATTCTAAATTTTCCATCAAAGTTGGTCTTATATTCAAGTTCTTGTCCAAGAGAATATTTTTCTTGAATCGCCAAATTGATAGCTTTTGTGCCTACTTCCCCTACGTTAAAAGGGGAGATGATTAGAATGTTTTCTCTTGTGTAACCATCATTTAAATACCCCTGATAAGCTTCTAAAACGCCTTCAAATTGTTCCTTTACATTATTAGTATTGTAATACTTAAAATCATCAAACTCTTCTTCTAAGTTGCTTACAATGCCTTTACGGAAGTCTGTGGCTATTGTTGCTATGCCACCGATACCATATCTAAAGACTTTTGTGAGCATAGCTATAGGAACTCTCCGACTCATTACCAAATCTTTAGCAACGTTCCCTGCGCCAATACTAATTAACTGAGCGGGGTCAAACACCAAAATCATCTTACAAGTAGGTGGAATAACTTCGATTAGCATTTTTAATACTTCCGCACTAACCATACCAAGCTCATCAACAACAACGTAATCAACATCTCTAGGGTCGCCAGCACCAGCCCAGCGATGAATTGTAGAAGCTGGTCTACCCGTTGCAGTAGAAAGCACTTTAGAAGCTATTCCTGTAGGAGCCAATAATTGATAAGTAAAATTCTTAGATTCTAACAAATCAATGATAGTTTTAGTGGTGAACGATTTACCACTTCCTGCACAACCAGTAAGGATAACAACATCGTTATCGCACATTAGTTGAAGAATTTTACTCTGTTCTTCTGTGAGATTGCCTTCTTCTCTTTGTACAAAATTTTGCCATTCAAAATCAACATGTTCAGAATTGTCAATTCTATTTTTAATGAAATCAGCGATGCTTTTTTCTGCGTAATATGTTTCAGAACGAGAAAGCCAACCTTCATGCTCTACTGTGTTGCTTAAAGTTTTGCCAACTTCATACCACTGTGCGGCCTCTGGAATCATAATTTTTAAGGCTTGTTCAACTATTTCTTTTGCAATTCTAGTGTCACCAGTTTCAGTTTCATTTTGTTTTAAAATAGTAGACAAAGCCCAGCCGCAACGCTCTCTTGATTCTGCCATTTTCTCATTATGCTCAATAATGATTTTATCAGAAGTTTCAAAAGAATATTTAATGCTTTCAATCATAAAACTATAGGGGTCGCGATTGTAAGCATAAATCATATTATCAGGGTTGGAATAATCTTTTGTTATCTCAACAGCTTTATCATAGTCGGCAACACCAATACTCAACAAGAAAGGTAGGAAAGGAACTGCACCGCTATTCTCTCTTACTTTGTAAATGTATTCTTCAAGTCGTTTCTTTCCTACGTTATAAATTTTCTTATAATCTAACTGGTCTTCTTCGCCATTCAAAACCATGTCTACAAAGTTAGGATAAGCGTCCATGACGTGTTGAGCTTGTGTTTTTGTTGCAAAGCTACATAAGATACTCATCGTGCCATCTCTATTGACGTGTACCTTATCTGTTTCCATGCTTAAATCAGGAAGTCCAGCAAAATTATAAGACGCTGAATATTTGCTTTTAGCTTCTGTTAATTTGAGATTGATAGGAACACCTTCTTTTAGAAGATTTAATCCATTTCCAGAAACGCTAAAATTTCCATATTTATTAAGCTCAAGACCATTTGGAGGGGGGCCAACAGGGATACATGCCATAACTCTGTATCCAGTAGTGGCATCAAAATAAAGTTCCTTACATGGTTTACACTTTACTTCAATTTTTTCTGGCTCCGTTGTGGCAACCATATCAAAAAAATCATCCAAGTCGCTCAATCTCCTTTCTTGTTTTGTTTTCATACGCTTCAATATCATGCTTGACGTATGACAAGAGCATGTGAATCTGTTTCGTATTTTTTTCTTCAGTCTGACGGCAGTATTCTCTTTTTCTCCAAAACTTGTATCGAATAATATCAATGATATTAAAGTAAAAATCCCCAAGACCGAAACGGTATATACTGTCTTCTTTCAAAGCGTAAGCTTCTGGACAAAGCAAAAACCATGCTTTAAAATCTTTAAATTTAATTTTAGGATGCTCTGACTTTTTTACTTTTCTTTCAAGAATTACATGAAAAATAAAAATAAAAGCAACAATTATCATAAGAATAAGCGCACAAACACATACGCAAATTGTAAAAATACGAAACATTTTAAGTCCCCCTTTATTGTACCATACTAATTACTACAAACAAAAGAATTGTTGCAACCAGAAGCCCTGCTCCAATTATTGTGTCACACATTGTTTTCTGTTTGAAAGCAAGATAAGCGGTTAGCAGCGCTCCAATGCCAATCGTTGTAAAAACCGCCTTTACCCATGCGATTAAAAATTCATGTTCCATAAAAATAACCCCTTCTTTTGCTGTGACCTAATCATATCACACGAAGAAGGGGTTGTCAAGTATTATTTTAATTTTCTAAAAAATTTCTTTATTTTATTCCATAGCGATTCTTTATCAGGTTTCCAGTCCGAAGAATAGCTCTTTCCATAGTTATCCCAATGATAGCCGCAAGATGCACAAACGTAAGTGTCACCTACCCTTTGCCCAAACATAACCAGGGGCATCCTTATAGCTTCCTTTCCACACCAAATACATTTCATTATTCCATCAACACCCTTTCCGTCTGCAAGTCTGCACTCCCATCTTCATATACATGTTTAATCAATATCATTTGATGGTCATATACACTGTTTTTGTATTTTTTACATCTAAAATCGTCACCGTTTCGATAGCCACAAACAATCAGCAAAGACCCTCTTTGAATCCAAGCATCATCATACACTACTTTATCTTTCCCACTACCAGAACTAATCACTCGTTTATAATGAGCATAGGCTTCTCTAGTAAGCTTACAGTTTACTACATCATAATCAGTAGTTAGCAAAGTAATTATATGCTTAGTATCGTCTTTAGCAATCAATGTTCCAGCTATGGCGCTGATTTCGTATTGCCGCCAAGAACGCTGTCCAAAGTTTTTTTCAACAAATACTGGTTCTTCTGGAAGGTCGGAAAATCTACTAATGCCGTAACGCTTAAAATCTAAATTCTTTAATTCATGTCCGTTGTTATGGTAATAACTCGTAGATTGCATTGCCCATCTATCGACATCTACACAATCTAGTGTGTTGTACGCGGCAATAATAGCTTTTTTGTTATATTCTTTAATTGTTTCAGGTCTTTGTAGCCAAGACTTTAACTCATTAAAAACAGGCTTAAAGCATTTATCAATAGATTTGTCGCAAATAACGACCTCGCTATCAACAAACCAATAATCTGCCCCTTCTTTCATTACGGAAATAAAGTATTCCTCACAATATGACATTACAGTAGTATCTACTTTATATAATTTTTTAGATTTAGACAAAGGATGTACACTGTAAAAGAATTGCTTTTGACAAACATACTTTTTAAAATTATAAGGTTTGATAAGTTCTTCTGGAATTTCAACACCAATTTTAATCATTTCAGGCAAATTAGATGTTGTAAGCTTTGTTTTTTGTGGCGTAGATAAACAGAAATATTCTTGCATCACCTTAATTCTATTTGTATTAAAACAATCAAAACATCCAGCTTTGATTAGTTGAATAATTTTAGACTTTGTAACGAGAGAACCAGGAAATGTATTTTTGCGATAAAAATCTAAAAATGAATTATAAGGCCGCATAGAAATGATTTGATTCGCTATCTGAGAGTTAATTCCAGAAATTGTAGCTAATCCGTAATAAATAGTGTTCTCTTTTGCGTTTGGAGTAAAGTTGTCTTTAGATTCATTAACATTAGGAGATACAATATTTACACCAAATGCAAGCATTTTATAAATTGCTTTTGCTATCTTACCGTAATCTGCACCAGAACCAGACCCTTCGTCACTTGTTTCTGTAAGTAAACAACCAATGTTCCAATATATAGCACCGTAATGATAAAAAATGTTTAGTTCCTGAAGAGCAATCATTGAATAAGCCCAACTGTGGATGCTTGAAAAAGAATATCCAAATGATTTACTAAACAGTACATTCCAAACATAATCAAGCATCACTTGTCTAGTGCCTTGCTTTTTTCCGTATTCATAAAATTGTTGCTTGGCTTTTTCTTGCAAAGCTTCGTCTTTTTTAGCTACGCTTTTGCGAAGTTGGTTGCTTTCTTTTAGAGTATAACCAGCAATATGTTCATCCATAGAAAGTCGCATAATCTTTTCTTGACAATCTGCAAGATAATGAGCGTCTTTGGTGTATTTGGCTATGATTGATTTTTCTTCTTCATTAAGCCCATACGCAGAAGCTTCTACACTCCATTGTTCAGGATGATTTTTATATCGAACATAGGTATCAAGAGGTGTTTCACCGTCTCCGTCTGGCATAAGTCTAATTAGGCTATTTCCTGCTGAAAGTTCTGATAAAGTTGTTGGCTGAATTTGCTTTAGTGCCGCAACAGAAAAAGGTGTGGCCCACTGAAATATAGAATACATTTTATTGATACAATCCCACATCTCAGGAGTGTCATAATCAATAACGTCTGGGTGAATATATTTGTTGTATGTGTCTCGAAGATTGCCCTGCCATTCAATGGTTCCATCATTTACCATGGCGTCTAATGCACCATGAACTTTTTGTAGAGCATCAACTGTCAACAAATCAAATTTAACTAAACTTACTTCTTCTGCGTCCCAAAGATTGTAGCAAGTACAAGGAGTGCCGTTAGGCGCTCTCATCATACTACAATATTCTGTATATGGCTTATTACTAATCGTAAGGCCCGCAGCATGAAGTCCCTTTTGAGAAATAATGTCGCACAACCCTAAAGCGCACTTTTCAAGATTAGGGTATTTTTTCATTTCTTCAACAAGAGCATGAACTACAGGTGTTTTATCACTACCGTATAAACAATCTTTAAGTTTAGCAATTTTGCCTCTATTAATAGGAATCAAAGATTTTAAATATGCCGCAGTTGTATCATCAATCCCTAAACCACGGCAAGCCTTTTCAATAGCTATTTTCGATGAAATTGAAGAAAATGTAGCAACATTTAATACTTTATCTTCTCCAAAAAACTTTTTAACTTCTTCTATGATAGCGTATTTTTTACTGGGTTCTGAGTCAGTATCAATATCAGGAAGCTCCGCCTTTCTTTCTGCGCTAAGATGTCTCCAATAAGGCATATAGTCACCTAGCGGAACAGGGTCTATAGCTGTAATGTCCAACAAATAACAAGTTAAAAAAGCAGAAGAAGAGCCTCTTCCTGGGCCTACTATACTATTAGCTTCCCACATAAGGTCTACTATTTTACTCATAGTTGAATAATATGCCACCATGAAACCATTTAATTCATCACTAATTAACTTTAGTTCTCTCCATTCAGTGTTAAGCCGGTCAACATAGGTTTTTACATCCTTATGTTTCAATACAACTTTTTGCTTTAGTCCTTGCTCAATTTGATAAAAGAAATAACGCTCATGTATATCTAAATCTTCTTTAGCATAATAGCCAAAATACTCATATTCAGAATAATATTGTTTAAAAGTATGTTGGGTTTTAAAATCAGGAATTTTTTCTTCAGGAATTTCAGGAATGATTGGTTTATGCTTAAAACTATATTTACCTATACGTTGGCCTAATTCCACTGTATTTGACATCAAAAAGTCAATTTCTTCATCATTAAATTCATGTCGTAAATGTTCTCGTAAATCAGATGGTTCCATCATGTAAGCAGTAGCATAAAAATCACTTACTTCTCTTTCGCCATCTTGACTTTTTAAAAAAACTTCGTGAATAATAGCATCATCTTTTTTTAAATAGTGACTATCTGTACTGACAACAATAGGGAGCTTCAGTTGTTTGGCTACCTTCATAAGCATTGTATTGACAGTGCTTTGTTCGTTTCCTTTTATTTCCGAAGGTTGCACTTCTAAATAGAAATTATCTTTGCCAAAAATCTGTTGAATCTGTGTTAGGTGTCCAGTTTTTTCAAACAGTGCTTTGTTTCTTTCAAGAAGCATTTTGTCGATACGAGAACCTAAACAAGCGCTCAATCCAAACACATGTCCTTGATTTGGCTGAATAATTTCAACCAAATCTTCCATTAAAGTTGGTCTACGCCAACAACCTTTCATATAAGCTCGTTCCCAAGCTCTTGTGGATAATTTACAAAGTTGTCGATAACCTTCATCGTCTTTTGCGATAAGAATGAAATGAAAATAGGGAATCGTACCATTGTTATAACGATTTTCTTCATATTCTTCTTCAGTTAAAAGATAAATTTCATTGCCTAAAGCTAGAGTAAAAGGTCTAGTTTGCTCCATTGATTCATAATAATTTAATGCTTCAACAAAAGAAGAAAGTGATTCATGGTCAGTGATAGTAACACCTTGTAAACCAATATCATAAGCTCTTTGAATCAAGCCACTCACTTTACAAATAGAATCACTAAAACCTAAACTTGGATTACTATAATCACTATGGTTGTGTAATGAAAAATAAGTATCTACCATTCTTCATCCGTTACTGAAAACTTATAAAAAGTTATAAACTTTTATGTTCCATTCCTACTTCAACGAGTATGTTTTTGTGTTGACAAGCCAATCACTACTCACAAGTTCTTGTGCTCTCCATAGGCGTAAATTCCTGACTAACATATCAGTACATATCTGTAATAACTTGAAAGTGTTATGCTACAGATTATTTAAAACATTTTCTCCATACTGTTTTAGATTTAAACTTGCCTGAAAATCTCTATCAATTACATTTCCACATTTACATTTGTAAACACGGTCTGATAGCTTTAAATCTTTTTTAACATTACCGCAACAACTACATAATTTAGAACTTGGAAAAAATCTATCTGCTATAACAACTGGTATATTGTTCCATGTTGACTTGTATTCAATCTGTCGTTTAAATTCATAAAACCCTTGCTGTTGCACTACTTTGGATAAATGTTTATTTTTCATCATTCCACTTACATTCAAATCTTCAATACAAATGAAACTTGGTTCTCGTTTCACTATCTCAGATGTTGTTTGATGTAAATAATTTTGACGAATATTTGTTAGTCTGTGATTCAATTTTAAAAGTTCTTTTTCTCTTTTTATAATGTTACTTGTTTTACAGTAACTTGCTCCTTTCTTATTTTTCTCATATCTTCTTGATACGGAACGTTGCAACCTACGTTTTCTTTTTTCTATTTTCTTTACTTTTTGTGTTTTGTTTATGTTCTGATACTTATTCTTATCAGAGCATATTGCTAAATCTTTAATACCTAAATCAATTCCGATACCTTCATTAATTATTTACAACTTTTTATAACTTATTTTTAACTAACACACATCCTCCTTGTCCCACCAATCATCATTTTCTCCTTGTCTAACTAACCCATCACACTCTTCCATAATAGCATAACCGTTCAAAACTCCACAACAAATTTCTAGCGTCTTGTATTCAATAGGTTTTAATACTCCGCGATTATCCAATCTTGTTTGAACTATTCTCAGCATCTCTTTTGCCATCTTCGTTTCCATCAGGAGCCTCCAATTTCTTGCCACAGAAAGGACAATATTCCACAATCATTTTACCTTCGTCCCACTCAGAGTCCCAATCCCAATCAAATTCATGGGTCACTATCCACCACTTTCTCTTTGGTGATTCATGTCGATAATAGAATTTCTTAGGGTCGCAGAACCTTATTTGTTGCTCATAATCTAATAATTCTCCATCTTCTATCGTATTGTCTCTACACTCATGTCGCGCAATAGTATATAAATCTTCTCTATTGTTACTATAATAACATTTTCCAAATAATGTAGGGTCTTTACCTACGCATTGCGAACAATAGTATTTACCATTCACATCCTTGAATCTAGCAAGCCGTCTATTGCATTTGACACATTGCTTTAATTCTTCTTGATAAGTGTTAAATTCAATAAATTCACTCATTATATCACCTTAAAAAATCGTAATTGTTTTTGGTTCAAGTCGTTTAGCTATTGCGGAAAGACTTTTTGCTTCAGGAGTAATAGGGTCGCGTTTCTTTAATTCTCTTATACAATCAGCACAAAGATTTGTCCAAATATAACCTGATTCGTAATCGCTTCTGTAATCAAATCCATATTTAGCAGAACTCATTCTACATCTATCACACTTTTGTAATAATCTTTTAAAAATATTGTTTCTAACATAACACAGCATAACAAAACCTCCTATCTTCGATACATTTATTGTACCACAAGACAGGAGGTTTGTCAAGTTTTATTTAGATTTTTATCATTTTACCAAATAAATAATATCTGGGCCGCTCTTCTCCATAAAAACGCCATCGAATAATATCATCTATTACAATAGCTAACAGAATCAAAGGAATCCAAATTAAACCAAATTTCAAACATATTTGTCCATTTAAATTTAGAAATTCATTGGAATAGTCCCAAACATTTAGTCCTAATTTGACATTAACTAACATGCCAGTAAAGTATTCGCCAATCAAAGCAACGCCAGTACCGATTATATCCTGCCAAACTAAATCAAACTCCCAGGGAAAAACTTCGTTCAAAAGGCCGACAAGACTAAAAACAACGCCAGCAAGAATAAACATTGAAATATGACTATAGCCTCGATAAAAAACTTCTAAAGTTACATAAAAACTGCCGCCAAACCAAAAAAGAAATAACTCTTTGAGTCTCATTTACTTCCGCCTTTGCCTCAATAATCTATTAACAACACTTCCTATCAATGTACCTCTTTTGACTCACATTTAAAACGCCAAAACCATTCTTTATCTGAAGGTACGGGATTAAAAGTTGTAATAGCATTAGCTAGCCAAATATTTACTAATACATCGTTAACTACTTTTAATTCATTATATTCATACTGTTCACCAATGATGCCAACATCAACTAGCTTTGATATGATGTCTTCAAACCTAGTTCTTATTGCCTCTCCGTCAGTCATATAGTAAATAGGGTCTGTGCAAAAAGGTCGGCCAAAAGTGTTGCATCCTGCTTGCGATACATCAGAACAAATTTTTACAATCTTCTTTAGAAAATGTTCATCACTATCAGAAATTAAATCTGTTTGATTAAGCCATTTGTTAAGATACTTATTTAATGTATAACAAGCGTTTCCAGCGTTAAGATATGCAAAATCAATATTTTTTTGATTGTTGCCCATTACTTTGTTACAGCCTTTGCTTTAATGTTTGTAATCTTTGCGCCTTCATCCTTCCAACCTTCAATGAAAGCCTGTTCAAGCTTTGCTTCGTAGTCTTCCATCTTAGCGTAAACCTGCTTAATTTCTTCTTCCGTCTGAGGCGTTTCAAGGTCAATCATCATTCTAATACGCATTTTTACTCTCCTTTTTTACCATAAATTTTCGAATTCTTTTGTTTCTACAGGGACAACTTCATATTGAATAATCTTACATTGAGGATTTACATAACCATTATATTCATTTACTTCAAGTTCTACAACAGCTTGTAAAGTAAATTCACTATATTCGGTTAATTTCATTTTATCTAAAGTAGAAGCAAAAGGTAGCGTCATTACGACATCTCCGCCGGTTATTCTAATAAATGTTGCTCTTTTCTTATAGACATGAACATCATCTTTATTTAGTTTTACTTCAGTGTAAAATGTAGGCAACTCTACACCTTCACCCCAAAGCAAATCATTATCTTCAATTAACTGTGCTACATCAATATCTAGGTCGCTCAATTTTACTTTTGCGGCAACATCAACAGGGGGGTCTACATCTAAATCCATACTATCCATCAAGTCAATAACTTGGTCATAGTTTTCCTTCTTAAAAGTAATTCCACACGCCCTCTGATGCCCTTGACAAATCGCTAGACCACTTTCATTGAGTATATCCAACAAATCTATCGGGCTTCTCAAAGACCCCGTATAAGACGCTCCTGTGTCTCTTAAAACAAACGTAGGTTTGTTCAAATGATAACGAATTTTATTAGCAACAAGCCCAATATAATTCCTGTTTTCATCATCTGCAAAACCCACAGCAACCTTGTGTGTATTATCCATATTAGGTTGCAATTCATCAGTCATATCTTTAACTGTCTTCTTTTGTGTTCTGTGCGCCCTAGAAAGCATTTTAAGGGCTTGTTCCATATCCCCGATACCGATGATAGCTTTAACAAGTTCAATCGTTTCTAGGGTGCCTGAAAGCCGTGTAAGAGCGTTCATAGGGGGAATACAGCCAAAGCTCAGTCCTTTTGGGCTGACACCATAGCGACAGAATTTATCTACTATCATTTTAAGTGCAGGGTGTTTGATATTTTTTAATCCCTTTTCAATATACCATCTATTTTCTAATACCCGAAGGTTACAAACATCACTTACTAGACTAATTGCTACAAAATCTTCATAACCAGGATATTCAAGCTGTTCTTTTTCGCAAAAAGCTCGAACAAATTTATCTGTCACGCCTGCGCCAGAAAGAGATTTATTCAATCCTTCCGACAGATGATGATTAACTATAATTCCCCAGCTACTCTCTGTTTCAACTTCATGGTGGTCAAGTACAATAACAGAAATAGACTGCTCTGTTAAAAATTTAAGTTCACCAATGTCATTACTACTACTGTCAGGAGTGAATACAAGGTCAAGTTCATCTTGAATCATTTTTTCACAAAGGCTATCTCCCTCTGCGCCAAGACCATGCGCCTTTTCATTGTGAGCATAAAGATAGAGATTTTCTGGTTTAATTCCTAACTTTAGAACAAAATCAGAAATGATTGAGGCCGACATAATGCCGTCAACATCGCAATCAATTAAAACACCAATCTTCTTTGTTCCCCACATATCATTTTTTTGCTTTAAGACAGATAACTCTTCAACAGCTTTATCCATGTTCTTGTAATCAAAAGGATTATCCAACACTTTTTCGTCAGGGTGGAGAAATTCTTCAATCTCTCCACCCTGGATACCCTTTGCTTGCAGATAATCGGTCAAAAAAGTGTTGGGATTAAATTCCTTTAATATGGAATTGTATCTCAACAAAGTCCCTCTCTTTCATAGACCAAGCCTTCTTTGTACCCTTGTGCAACAATAACAGAAATAGATTCAATTTCTCCAGAACTATCGCAGTCAGGAAGACTTAGAACAAAAGTATCACCACTTGCCATATACGCTATATCTTTGTTTTGCATTGTGTATTCAACACATTTGTCAATATACTGACTAATCGTTTCATTTGACAAATGCTTCACGTTAGGCCCATCATAACTGTAAAAATCGGGCCAAACGTCAGGTTTGAAATGCTCTTCTTTGGACAGTGTGATGATGTTTTCACAGTTCGGACAAATAATACTAGATAATGCGTTTGTAGTTTGAGTAATATCTGCATTACTGTATTCTAACACACAGCCGCAAAATTGACACTTAACTTCTTTTACTTCTTCAGGCTTTTTGATGATTTTAATCATCTTCATCTACCTCTCTTACAAGAAAACAATCAAACATCTGTCCGTAGCAAGTGTGTTCGTATTCGGTTCCCTCAAATTGAACCCAAATATCTTCATCACTTTCAGCATCATCCCAAGCAGGACGAGACATTTTTCCAACAGTGCCTTCAGGCGGGAAATAACCCTTTCCATCATCCCAAGGCCCTTCTGGGTACTGAGCCTCACTAGGCTTATTTACATACATAACTCTAAGGCTAGTGTTGTAAACATCGTTTGGCTTCATCTCTCTCCATCTATCTTGATTGTCCTTCTTAAAAAAGAAAGGTCTTCCTGCTTTTCCACGCTTGTAAGCACTCTTATAGGCCAAAGAAACCATTCTAATAACGTCAAGACCTTCTTCAATCTTATTATCTTCCGTAATAAAACCATTCTTCTTGAACTTGGGAAGAAGCATCTTATAAATCTCTAGGTTTTCGGCATCTTCTTCTGTAAGTTCACCTTCTTCTCTTTCATCGTAATTGCAACAATCAGATTTATAATCAGATTTGCAATCACAAGATTCTTCTCCAAGTGAGCCTGTGGGAACAGAATTAACTACATTGTAGTTATTTAGCACCTGTGCCGCAAAAATATCTGCGCTCTCAAATTCGTCTCTACTAAGAATTAGCGCACACTCTTCTGTGCTTTTATGAAGGCCATCATCAAAACAGTCAGGAGAGAACTGAACATTATATTCATCATCCATTTGACCAATAATAATTCCTACACTGCCTAGCCGAGGGTAGATGTCAGCTAGGGGGCCGGTCGCCAGCTCTTCGCTGGTAAAAGTTACAAACGTCATAAATACCTCCAAAAATTATATTGTCCTTTGGACTATTTATAATATACCACATTTTTTCAGAATTGTCAAGCGCTTTTTATTTATTTTTTTATAAAAGTCAAACATTTTTTCACTTAACTCTTCACCTTTTTTCTCCTCACATTTGAACTGAATTTTCCAACAGCTCTGTAAAAATTTCTTTATTATAATCAGTTGCATTGTCTTTTGCGCCAAGATAACCTTTAGTATCAAGCAAAACGTTGACAGTAGCAAATCCATGCCACAACTCGCAAAATTTATTTAGTTTAGTTGTCCATAAATCGAATTCTTTGTCTCCGAGTCCCACAAAATCATGGTCAGGGATATAAAAAACCTTGTTCACACCAAGACTCAACAACTGTTGTCTTCTTTGAAGTCCCAGATTATTTCCAAACATTGCTACAGCGCAAGATTCTGTACCATACCAAGTATCTAATTTCAATACTGATTTTTCGCCTTCAGCAATCCACACCTCTTTCTTTCTTTCAATGGCGGGCCAATTATAATTTAATCCATACAAAACACTGTGTGTAGGGAATTTATAAGTTGTTCCATCAAGTAATGTTAATGGAATGTATTTAGCTTGTGCAAGCATATCTTCTGTCCAATTCCTACACCGAATCCCCAACAAGCTACCATCGTTTCCAAAAACCGGAATAGTTGTTTGATTCATTCGGTCATAAAAACCTATCCGATACTTTTTCATAGAATCCCAACTTATACCCTCATCAATCCATCTTAAAGGGTATAACTGGGATAAATGATTCAATACACTAGCATCATAACACTTCAAACCATTACCTCTGCTGCCAAACTTAGAAAATTTGCCTAAGTCGTTTTCCCAGTCATAGGATGAAGATTTAGTTAATTCATGCAGATTAGTGACTTCTTTTCCTGTTGTTTCAAGAATATAATTGACCGCATCCAAGAAACTACAAGGTTCATTCAGTAACGCCAATCTTTTTTGTACTACACCTATAATATCCATAGAGCATGACTCAGTGTAACTTATGAATATTTTGGAATCAGTATAAAAATACAGCTTGGGTTTCCCTGCATAAGGGTCTTTGTATTTAGTTCCTGGATAGAAAATCCATTCTCTGTTGCCCTTACTATACATAGGAATCCCAAGCCGATTCATTACATGCTCAATATCTAAAAGGGACAGACTTGCTTTTAATTTTTTTACATCAATCCGCCCCATAATAAACTCTCCTTAATTTAAATATTCTTCTTTAAATGCCGCCACTGCTTTAACAAAATCATCTGTATCTGCCGTTGTGCTACCAGGGTCAAAAGAAATTCGGATGCACTCTTCTGCTTGTTCTTTGGTCAGACCCCAAGATTCTAAGGCTCTAAAATCATCATCTTCTGAACAAGCAGATTTTCCCATAGAGACATAAATTTTCCTAGCGCTGAGATATGTAGCAAGAGCATCTGCATTCATTCCAGGAAAACGCAGAGTCATTACAGCACAAGTAATAGGCAGGTTGTTGTCTCCAATAATCTCATGCTCAATGCCTTCGTCAAATAGTTGATTTTGAACCGCAGTCCAAAGAAAAACATAATGCTTAAAGTTTTCCTTTGTCCCCATTATAGCACACTCTGTTGCGGTTGTCAAGGCTACAACTTGTGGTACATTAGGAGTTCCGCCAAAAGAATATTTAATTCCAGGCAACCAATCTAAAGCTTTATCAGATACCCAAAGCCAACCGCCACCTTCTGCGCCAAACTTATGTCCAGAACACCAGATTGCATCAAAATTCCCTTCAATTTTTGGGATTTCGACCTTACCGATTGCCGCAGTGAAATCACTGAACAGTAGAGTATTATCATGCTTCTTAGGCAACTCCATAAAAAATTGGTTTCCTGTCATGTGATTTACATATTGCCAAAATACAATTTGATAATAGTCTGTAGCAAATATATCTCTATCTTTGTTAAATTCACAAGAATTAACATAACATGAATCATGCTCCCAAGGGCTGCACCAAATATCAAAATTACGACCTCTATTACCAAAAAAAGATTCTAACCAAAGTTCATTAGCAATTTCTGTGGCACATCTAGCAAAGAAAATCTCTCCACTGGACACTCCAAGAATATCTTTTAGTCTCTGTTTGCACTCTTCGTATTTATATCGCACCATTTGTCCCATTTTGTGCTTTGCATTAGGATTTCCAGAGTATCCCATAAAATCTTTTGACCAAAAAGTGGGAAGCATAGTGGCTGCACTGTCCAAATAGACTATCCGTCTTTCCATCTATTAGTCCTCCCAGTTTTTAATCCTCATGTGAATAAGGTCAACAAGCAGAAAAGTAAATAATCCAGCTAAACCAATACTCACAAGAAACCAAGGAAGTTCATTTTGCTGGGCATAGTATGCCGCTTGACCTCCTGCATAAGAAAGACACATGCCGTTTAAAATACACGCAATCGTATTAGCTATCTTAAACTTCTTCATTACTCAAACCTCCAATTTCAGCTAATTGTTCTACTGTAAAATCAAACCTTCCTGTCTCAGCTACAGCCTTAATATAAATACCTAGCCACTGAACACCTGCCAAAAAACTCGTCTCATCAAGACCATCAAGTTTTGGAATCGGAATTTCTGATTCATACAGTTTCTTTAATACTTGCTTCACATTCTGCGTCATTCGCATTATAAATACCTCCAGGCTCTAATTCTGTTTTAGGGACATTTACTATTTTGTCCTTATCATCAGCACAAAAGAAATCGTATCTTCTTGAAGTACCCTTGTCAAAATAATATATAATTTTAACTTTTTCATCGCCATATGTGCCAAAACGGGATTTATACACATATTCTATCATATTGGGCATCATCGGTGCAGGTTCACCAAAGCGAGGTTTAGGTAAGAAAGCTTTTAAACATTCCATCTCTTTCCTTCTTTGATTAAAAGGAATAATAATAGTTCCCGCATCTAGCTTATTTTTAATAGACTTCGCGCCAGAAAGACAAGATTCATCAGGAAAAGCCTTTTCTTTCCAAGTGTCATTAAGCTGAGTTCCAGTAAGTATACCAACATTATATTTTTCTGCGTAACCTTTAAGGTCTGTCACTAAAGATTTTAACACCAAATCTTCTCTTACCGGCATATTGGATACACTTTTAAACTCCGCGCCAAGAGAGCTGTTTAACTCCACATAGTCAAACACGCCAAAAGGACAACCAAATTCAGCCATATCACGAATCTTTTGCTCTAGTGAAGCAGAAGTGTATTCAGGCATATCAATGACCTGTAGATTTGACTTTTTTAAAATTTCACCTGCTTTAAGAACACGAAGTCTTTCTTCTTTTGTAAGCAAACCATTTCTCATTTTTCTATATTCTACACAAGCAACAAAACTTAAAAATGCTGGCTCGACTTCTGTTCTACTGTCCATTTCTGTGTGAATATAGAATCCTGGGCCTTGATAATTTGGATTTACTACAAAGTCTCCTGTCTCTTCTGAATAGTAGGCAGGGACAGAAACCATGCACAAATCACCTACACCTTGTTTTGTTTTACTCGCTCCTGACGGGCCAGAACGACACAGCAAGTGTCCTCTATTCCAACCTTGAACAATGGTACTCAAGACTCCGCTCTGCAAGCAAGCGCCAAAAGCAGGAGCTTGTTCAAAAAATTCTAGTAGTCCTTCTGTATCTTCACCCACTGAAATTTGATTGCGGACAAACCGCACATCGTATTTATTTCTCAGATTTGAAGCTATATTGTTTACTCTTGTAACCATTTCTTCGAGAGTAATAGATTCAAATTTTTCCAAATTTGTTGCTTGTCCAGTAATGGGGTCAAAGAAATCAGTGATGGAAATACCATTTTCTTTCATTTCTCTAAGTAATGAATACTTTCTAACAACTGTATAAAAATATTCAAAGCTATTGTGATTAGCTAATTCTTTGATGGCATCAATATATCCAATATAATCATTTTGAACAAGAATGTCGTAATACTGAGAATTGGTTTTTGCTACAGTATCAATTTCTAAAGCACTGATTTCTCTAGTTCCTGCTTTCAAAAGTTTTCCGATACAAATAAAAAGAATCCCGTGCATTGCGATGCACTCAAAATCCTTTTTACACAAAGGAAAAGAAGGATTCAATAACAGAGCAGGGTCTTTCATCAAACAGCCCAACAATGCACTCGCGGCATTTCTGTCATATAAAGTGTTTTCCATTATTGCATACACCTACTTACTTGCTTAAAGTTCTAACTCTGCTTTTGTAAAAAATTTTCGCATACTATTTTTGGGCTTTACTCGAATAACTTCAGGAGTAAACAATTCAGGATGTTCACTTGCATACTTTTTGTTTTCTTCAATCTTTTTGTAAAACTCTAAGGCTGGCTGATAGTATCTAGGATAAAATTGACCTAGCCCATCTTCCTGACGTACAACATAATTTTCATACTTGACAGCATATTCTATAATGAGTCTCAAAGCCAAGCTAGATACATTACATTCATCTCGAAAGTATTTAATTTGCGCTCCAAGCATCCTATAATTTGGATTTTCATAAATTGTATCTAAGTATTTAATTAAATCATCCCTGTTCCTGTCAATTTCATTACTATGCTCATTAACATAATTTTGATAACATTCTTGGCAACAGAACTTTAACTGCTTATATTTTTCTCCAATATAACGTGTTTCTGTTGGGAACTTTTCGCCGCAACCTTTGCAAGTTGACTTGCCCATTTGCCTTCGCCTCCTTTCTTTATATATCATACCACTTTCGTCACCCAAAGTCAATACTTATTTTAGAACTTCATAAGTATTTCTCTTAAAATCTCCTGCGCGAGTTCTGCTAATATACCCTTCTTTTTCTAAAAGGTCAATAGCCAAATAAAGAGTGTTAAAACTAATTCCACATTCTTCCGTTAGTTGAACAGCAGTTCTTCTTGTTTTTCCGTCTTTTTTTGACTTACGCTTTTTTAAAGCAGAATAAACAGTCCAGCAGTAAGGAGCTTTGTTCCCATAAAGTTTAGCCATATCAGAAAGTTTAGCCATCATTTATCACCACTTTGCTCCACAATTAGGACAATAATTAACAATAAAAATATGACAATTCATTTTGTCTCCCAACATCATCATTCCTTGCCCAGAAAGTTGTTTCTTACGACTGCATAGGCCGCATTTTTCTTCTTGTGCTACCTCTAATTCAACTGTAGGCATTTTTTTGATTTGTTCGCAAGCCGCAGTGTTTAGATAAATAGGGGCTGTATCTACATTTACAAGTCTCATATTACCTCTCCTTTTTCTTGTTTAAAATATCCAATCTCTCTTCTTCAGTAAGAATTTTATTAACTTTTCTACTTTAAGAGGATGAAGATTATCATAAAAATCCATCTCAAAAAGTTTGTAGCCAACTTTAGTTTTTACTTTTGCCATCTAGGTTTTCTCCATTTAATAAAGTTTTCGTTTGGTACTGTCCATATCATTACTTTTCCGCTTTTATAAAACCATTCAACACAAGAATGTTTTGATTCTTTTGCTAGTATTCTTCCAACAGTCCATCGTGGAATAACTGAATTTTTCGATATATTTAAAACCCAACCATCTTTCATTTCTTCCACAACCCTTTCTCTCTCAATTCGTTACGAAACTCCCCTGCAATCGTCAAAACTTGTTCTTTGGTTAGCTTTAAGCATCTATCCTGTTTCAGTCCTTTTTTGAGAATCTGCACAGCAACAGTAGGTTTAAGGATACCTGCTTCCACATTCTTCCTTAGGCAAGCAAGAGTTCTATCCAAGCTGCCTAAGAAATAGTTGTTATAATACTGCTTTAAAAAATCAGCCATCATTCAGCTCCTTCTTAAAATTAGACACCACTTCACTGATTTGCGCGTTATTATAGCCATACTGAATATCTCTAGCCAGACCATGTCTCAGAATACGAATAGTTACGGACTTCTTCAGCTTTCCATGCTTCACTGCCTGGCGCATCCCCTCCAAAGTGGCTCCCAAAGAACCAAAATAGTAATAATAGTCAAAAGCGTTCAGAAAGTTAGTCATTTTCAACTCTCTCCTTTTCAAAATAATTTTCCATTTGTCTCTTTTTTCTATGCAAGAAGTTATTTGCCGCAGAAAAAGTTTGTCTGCTATACAAAAGAAGCACTGTGCCTCTAAAGTATTTTGCATCAGGAAACCAAATATCTGTGCTTTGAATGGCGCCATCCAGCAAGAAATGAACATTTCCTGTTTTAGAATTGTACCAAACATCATATCCTACATGTTCTCCATGAAAATGATAGATGTCTTTGCACCTTCCTTTGTAACCGGCAACAAGTAGTGCTGATAATTCCTTGCAAACTTCTATAAACTCTTGTTCAGTCATATTGTTGACCTCCCCTTGTTTGTGGTTTTAGTATAACAGATTGCGAATAAAAAGTCAAGAGGTTTTTATTCGTTATTTTATATAAAATAAAAAAAGAAAGCGACAAGATTTAGTCTCGCCGCTTTCTTTTTGTCTTTTAGTCTACAATAATATCTCTATCACAGGCAAAAGTAACTAGCTTATTGAAAACATTTTCCAAAGGAACAAGGTCTTCTTCTGGAATGTCGGACAGCTTGCGCCCTTCACCAATTTCAGTAATCACAATTTCTTGTAGCTTTTCAGGATAGCGCTTACCAATGGCGGCAAAATAAGGCTTAATTAGTTCAAGCCAATCATGCTTATCATAGCTACTGCTATCACGCTTCCACTCATTGATTTCAGAACCTTCTTCTTCTGCTGTCTTTTCAATAGCCTTTAAAATCGCTTCTTCAAGATTTTTTGCAGTAAATGGCTCAATCAAAGTCTGCATATTATAGCGGCTTCGAGCAAAAACCTGCTTTGTTTGCTTGCTGATACCAGTAGAAAGAATAGTGTTACCAGCAGAATCAATACCATTGGGTTTCAGATAAATACAGAAATCACAAATATCTCGAATAAAACGAGTAGATGCTTTCACATTACTACTACCCTTTGGCTGAATAAATTCATATTCTTTACCAGTTAGCTCATCAGTAATAGTCACTCTCTCCTCATGCCCAAGAAAGACACAAGTATATCCATAAGAACAAAGTCGATTGATTTGCTTTTTAAAATCCTTACGATAAATAGAATAACCATTGACCTTTCCTGTGATTTCAGAAAGGTCACTTACTCCATACTCCTGACAAGTTGCAGTTTCAGCATATTCAACCAATTCATCAACAGTATCAATAACCACTGTCTGAATCTTACGTTGCATTAGTTCCCATTGAGGTAATTTAACATTTTCGTCATTGGGGTCTGTAACAAGTTTTTCACTCGTAAGCTGATTGACAAAATCCTTAAATACACTCCACTTATCAACACGAACCTTTAAGCATTTAACACCGTTGCCACCAGGTTCACACATCATAAGAAGAGCTTTAGGTAACTTTGAAGCAACCTTCGTCTTGCCGCAATTATTCATAGAGTAGAGATACAACTTTTGCCCTGCCATTGACCCTACAATATTTTCTGGTTCAAGGTCAAATAAGTTAATTTTTGCCATAATTATCACTTAACTCCTATCTTAATTTATTTTTATATTGTCCTGGTAGATAGAAAACAACCCCATCTACCAGGACAATTCTAAATTACATTAGACCACCAAAAACATCATCAACATTTACGCCATTAAAGGGGTCATCGTTGATAGGGGTAGAAGGACGACTTGCGTTCTTAGCCATATTAAGAGCGCTAGAAGCCGCATTAGTCTTTCTCTGGGTGTTATTAGACTTTGCCGCGGTACCATCCTTTAAAGACTGCTCAAGCTCTTCCAAATGGATTCTACGCTGTTTCACGGCTTCTGCAACAGTCTTGGGGTTAATCCATACAGAGTTTTCATCTTCATCTTCTGGCTCCTTCACAGCTTCATAATCATAAGAAGTCAGAACATATTCGACAATTTCACGAGGAGTATCAACCATCTTTGGGCCATGAGACTTACCAAAAACAGCCTTCTTGACAGGAGCCTTTGCTACACCCTGAGTGGTGTGACGAACATCCATAGAAACAGTAGTTCTGGTCTGACCCACACATAGCGCCTCAATCTCGCTATCACCATCAACAACTAGCTCTGCACCTTCCTTTTCGACTACAAAGTCAATAGGAATTACCTGACCATTATAATTGACAGCCATAAACTGACCAACGAGTCTTCCAGTCTCTTCATCGTCCTTAATCTCAGGAGCAAACTTGGTGCAAATACCGTCAAACTCCATAATCATACCGTCTTCAGTATCTTCAGAGACTCGATGAGTAATGCTCTTGGTTTTGAAATCAAGAGTAGAAACAACACGATTAAAAGTTGTAGAAGCATAATCGTTAATATCAAATTCGCCCTTCAGCATAACACGGGTGGGTTCGCCACCATTGCCATTGATTTCAGTGTTCCAGTTGTATGCAGAGACAAGAGCGTTGTATAGATAATGTAGCTTACCAGCGTTCTTGCCGGACTTGTAAAACTTATTGCTATACACTCTAAATCTCTGAGTGCCGCCAGGAACACGAAGAATGATGCTACCCATGATACACTCATCGCCATTAGAATTTACCTTTTCTTCCAGGGACACCTCATAAGCGGTGCCTACGCAAACAAAACTTGTCTTAGTCTGATTTAGAACATCCTTCATTAAATATTTCTCCTTTTATCAATCATCATTTTTATAATATTCTTCTTTTGACACTCCCCACACCTAAAGACAGGGGATTCTCGGTTCGCTGACCGTAGCCCACCAAATAGGCGGGTCTCACACAATCTCCACGAGCGTATATGTTTGGGTGTGTCCCACCCTACTGTAAAAATTAAGTTTATGCCAACATGCGAAGTCCTTCTGCTAGAATATTCTTTGCCGCATTAACATCTCTATCATGTACCGTGCTGCACTTTGGGCAAGTCCACTCCCGAACGGACAAATCCTTTGTTCCAGGCCACTTTGCACCGCAAGCAGAGCAAATCTGACTGGAAGGATAGAATCTGTCTATAACGACTAACTTTCGACCATACCATTTTGCTTTATAGGTTAGTTGTCTACGAAACTCGCCCCATGAAGCATCTGCAATAGCTCTTGCTAAATTATGATTCTTGACCATATTCTTGACAGCCAAATTTTCTATGCAAATAATATCATTTTCACGAATGAGCTTTGTGGAAAGCTTGTGTAACGTGTCCTTTCTTTGGTTTGTAATCCGTTCATATAGCCGTGCAACCTTTTGCTTTGCCTTATCCCAGCGGTTACTCCCCTTTGTTTTTCGGGAGAGTTTCCGTTGGAGTTTTGTAAGTTCCTTCTGGCTCTTGGATAGATGCTTATGGTTCGGATACTCCACACCATCGGAGGTAATTGCAAGTGCTTTTAACCCCATGTCGATGCCGACCGCTGCCCCTGTAGATGGTAGCGGCTCCATATCAACATCTGTACAGCACAGGGCTACAAAGTATTTTCCGCTTGGGGTCTGGCTAACGGTTGCGGACAGAATACGTCCCTCTACATGCTTGCTGACCTGGCATTTTACCTTACCTAGCTTAGGGAGTTGTACAGCCCCTTCTAATACTTTAATGTTGTTGCCAACGCATTTGCTCTTATAGCTTTGCCGATGATTTTTCTTGCTTTTGAATTTTGGATAACCGGGCTTCTCCCTCTTTTTGACGCGCCGAAAGAAGTTTCGATAAGCTATATCCAAATCCCGTAGAGAGGACTGCAAGGCCGTGGCATCAACTTCTCGTAGCCAAATGGTTTCCTCCTGTTTCTTCAGGGACGTTAGATTTTTGTCTTGCATGAATCGTGTAAGAGACTTTCCTGTTTCCCTGTATGCTTCTATTCGCTGCGAAAGATAGTGATTCCAGACAAAGCGACAGCATCCAAATGTCCGGCGTATCTGTTGCGCTTGTGCGATACTGGGATAGATACGAAACCTATAGCTGTATTCCATCTCGACACCTCACATAATGTTGTTGCTCTTAAATTCTATAGCAATATTATACTACTGCACTCCATCTGATGCAAATTTACTGCAAAACTGCGTTCCCTTAACTACATGGAACACAGTGTGACTTATATCCCCATAGCTGAAACAAGGGGGCTTTGACGCCACTTTGAGGTAAGCCATTCCACCAGGTCTGCCGTCGCAATCAGGACAAAAATCAAACATGTTATACTCTCCATAAGATTCCTTATAAATTTGAGTCAACATCTTTTTGCCGCAAAACTCGCAACGATTATCGGACTCGACAATCATGTGTATCACCACCACCTTCAGTGTATCTACTATACCACATTTCTTTTTGTTTGTCAAGAGATTTTTACCAACTTGTTAAAACTTCTTTTTCGTTTGTTTTAAGACAGTGAAGAGTCACAGTTGCGCCACAACTCCAACCAGACCCACTGCTAGACATAGATTCAATTTCTGCAAGCTGTTTCTGCTCTCCAAAAAGAGTAATAATGAGTCTATCTTCGTTATTACCGGCATCTCTTTCTGTTTGTATACTGGTAATAATTGGATTTCTATCCAGTTCTTCTTCGCTAACGAACAAGTTTGTTGTGATTTCATTAAATCCACAACAAACACCTTTGTCTTCTTCAAGAGTAAAGCAAACTAGCATATCATCTTTATTGACAATAAAACTACGCTCATTTAGCCCAACGAGACTTGCGCCAACTAGACCATTCAACATTTTAATCTCACTACTGTTCTTTTCGTCTTTTGCTTCATTAAACATCATCTTATCATGTTTAATAACACCAACGAAAACAGCAACATCAATCAAAAAACTATCAAATTTGTCAGACTCAAACCATTCAAGATTCTCGTAAAACATCAGTAAATCTTCTTCTTCATTGTCAATACATGCTTCAACAAAAGCTCGATGCCAACCAGAAGAGCCACTGTAGTTCATCCACAAGAAGTCAGTTCCAGTATCACACTTCATCTCTTCGTCTAACGCTCTTTTAAAATCATTAAGAAATGGAGCCAAAAATCCAAATCCTTCATCACGTCCTGTAAGCTTTCTCATGTTTCCTCCTCTAACTTATAGCCGCCAAAACATCCTACATCATCTTCCCAGATAACGGCTTGCACAATAGCGCTAGGAAGACTGTCAGCATAGCTTCTAGCAAGACTGGCAGTAGAAAACTTAACAGCGTTAAATAGGTTCTCTTTCTCCCATTCATAATGCTCCTCATCAGGAAAACTATAAAAACCTACATTTCCATCTTCATGCGGACAAAGATAGAATTTCGCATTGTCTTCCGTCTTCGAGATAACATACTTAATGTTCTCAGGCATGATTTAACTCCTTTCACATCGTCATGGCGGTTTCAATAAGCTCGTCATTGGTTTTAATATATCTTGTAGTTGTTGCAATATTAGAATGACCCAACGCTTTACTAATAATAGCAATAGGGACGTTATTATTCGACTTAATGGTAGCAAAAGCCCTTCTTAACGAATGACAAGTGTACTCTTCGGCGTTTGCAAGTCCAGCTCTTTTGGCTGTATTCTTAATAACTCTGTTCATACCAGAATCATTAAGCGGCAATCCAGCAAAAGTCAAGAACAACCTGTCGCTATTGACAGCATGGTTATTTCTCCAAATGACGTACTCATCAACTAAATCCATAACTTCATCACTGAAGTAAATCTTACGTTCCTTATTTCCTTTACCAACAATTACTAAAAAATTGGAGCCTTCGTTTCTCATCTTGAGATATGAACGAATTGTAAGATTTGCAAGTTCATGCTGACGAACACCTGTTTTCACCATGACAGTTAGCATAGCTTTGTCTCTGATACTTCTACAAGCGCCCAGAAACGCTTCAATTTCTTCTGCACCTATATAGATGCTTTCTTTAGGATTCGCTCTCAGACGTTTCATATCAGCCGCAGGATTACTTTCAGTATATCCCACAGACTGGCACCAAGAGAAGAAGTTCTTAACCGCCGCAGTCTTCTGGTTTACGCTAGAAGGACTTAAATTTGCTAAAGTGCCTTTCCATTCCATTAAGTCAGAATAAGTGATGTCGCTTACTTTTTTGCTAATATAGTTCATCATCTTAGCACAAGTGTCAAGATAAGAATCAATCGTCCGCTGACTTCTGTGTTCTGCTTTTAGATAAGCTTCATACTGCTTCAACATTTTTAAGTCCCCCTTTGTTTCTGTAACTATAATATAGCACAGATTTGCGGCATTGTCAAGAACTTTTTTAATTTTTTAGATAATTTCTTGCGAGAAAAGTGCTTTCATATCCCTTCCAGGAGCGCATTTCTGATACCACCTTTGCGGCATTGTAACAAGTAAATTTCTCGCTTGCTTTTCTTCGAGTTTCCGCATCTGCGCTTAAATACCACTCTCTCGCGCCAATGAAGCAAGGATTGCCTTCAACGTAAATACCATCAATCAGCCCATATTCATCAAAGCTAATTTCGATTTCTGTACCCTCAATAACACCTTCGTATTCAGCATACATAACTTTAGCGCAAACAACTTCACCGCTCTTGCTTCCTGCATCAAACACAACCACATCGTCACAAATAACCATACCAGCATCGCCCAGTTCTTTAAGATTATTATAACAACGCTGAAGAGCGACCATAGTATTGGGGCTTAGATAAAAACTCTCTTCCTGAGTTGCGTTTTGAGTTAATGATTCACTACTTGCTTCTTCTGATGGCTGATTTTCGCAAGCCGCCATACTCAATACCATCATACCTGCAAGAATCATAACAATCAACTTTTTCATTCCGTTGACCTCCTTATATTTTTCGTTATGTTAATTAAAAATCAACTTACTGTTTCATTGGATTCTCTTTCGCCAAAGCTACTCAAGTTTGTGTAACCCTCCACAACATACAGGTGTAACGACACCTCAAGATTGCAATTTCTCTGTTTAAATTACATATCTACTAAGGTTAATAGCGGCATTGTAATCACGGTCAATTACTGCGCCACACATATTACAAATATAAGTTCTATCACTTAATTTCAAATCTTTTTTAACACTGCCACAGTAAGAACAAGTTTTAGAACTTGGATAGAATCTACTAACCTGAACAAATTCAATACCAGCCCATTCAGATTTATATTTCAGCCGCTTCTTGTTCTTTTGTTGGATATAAACGTATCTTAAAGGACTTAATTATGTTACTTCGCCTCCTTTCTAAATTGTATTATACAACTTCTTTCCCTACTTTACAATAGGTAATTCATACAAAAAACAAGCCAGTGTTTTATTGATAATCACAATTTACACTTTTTACAGCGAGTTTTTGCTTCATTTTCACATTTTTTACAGGGAGTACAGAAAAAGCGCTTAAATGATTCGATGGGGGAAGAGAACCATAAAAGCGCTTTTTCTAAAAACAAATCATCAGCAGGCTTCAAACTTCATGCGGTTTGTTGCCCGATATAACGCATTGATAAACTAAATAGCAAAAACAAAAAAGAAAGGAGATAAATGAAAAATTAAACAACGGAGGAGATAGAGAACCAAAGAATTTACTATTTAATTTTCAATGCGTGTTGGCGGCAAGGGCGGGACTCCAACCCGCATAACTTAGTCATCGCAAAACTAAGATGGTTTGCTGTTACATCACCTTTGCCATAAAGCGGTTTTTGGTTCATACCCTGCTTACCGCAAACAGATTTGCTTAATCGCCAAAAATACTTATCTCTAACATATCTTTGGCTACTCCCGAAGGAAAATCTTTTTGCAATGTGATTTTATTTTTGTTTACACGCAGTTAAATCACTCAACAATCTGCGCTGGAGCTGGTGGACGGACTCGACCCCCCGACCTGCTGCTACAAGGCAGTCGCTCTACCAATTGAGCTACACCAGTATAGAGGCAGTTTTAACTTCTCAAAGACTGCCAACTTTGAGCTGAATCACCTTCATCCTTCTCGAAGAGTTAGGAGCTTGCACAGTTTCAGCGTAGATACAAGTTTTAACATTTCAGCCACGAGCCCGTAGGTCATTGTGGCTGAAATGGGGTGGAAGCGAGTCCCAGAATCGAACTGAGGTAACTTGGCTTATGAGACCAAGCGGAGCGCCAACACTCAACCCGCAATGGTGGGCCCTGTGGTAATCGAAACCACGACCTTCCAGTTATGAGCTGGAGGCTCTAACCAACTGAGCTAAAGGCCCGTTTCTTAATTTCTGTATTTACTATATCATATTTTTCTTAATTTGTCAAGCCCTTTTTTAAAATTTTCTGTCCCGTATTTTATATAATATATAGGACACGGGTTCGGTAGATAACCAATACTTCGTTCCAGTCTTTAGATTAAGAATAACTTCTTTAATGTAATTAGATTCAACTTCAAGAAAAAGCATTTCATCCTTGTATGCTAGAACTTTAATATTTGTACCTGCATGAGGGGTAATTGTTTGGATGCCCCCTTTTAGAATTACATTCTTTGCTGTTTTAAAATCTTCAGTAGTTTCAATCAGCATTTTATTCACCTCCTTTAATTGTATTTACTATACCATATTTTTCTTGATTTGTCAAGTCTTTTTTTTGAAAAAATTTTTCAGAACTTTGTCCGCTCGAAGCCACAATTAAAATTAAACTCCTACAAATAAAAAACATCAATCTCGATTTTAAATTTCAATTTTCTGGCTCTTCAAGCTGTTTTTGTCATTTATTAACAAGTTTTCTGTTTTTATTTGATAGGGGTAGTTTTGGCGGTAATAAATCTAATTTTGAATCTCAGTCTCGATTTTCGATTTGAATTTTCTGGCTCGTGAAGGGGTGGTTTTGGCGACAAAACTTTTGACTTATTCCTTCAACAGAAAAATAAAATTAAATTTTCTGGCTCAATCAAAAGGATTCCACAAGTTGTTTTGCACCTCCAGAATTTCTTCTTTTGGTACACCTTCCTCGTACATCTTAGCAACAAGAGCCTCAATCAAAAACAAAGAGACTTCATGCTCTGCATAAGCTACGCGCTCTTCTTGTGTCATTTCTGTTTCATCGTAGAACAAACCGAGCTTTTCCACAAGCTTTTCTTTAAACGTTGTCATGGCTTGCTTCATTTTCTTCCGTTCGTCTTCGGTGTAGAACTTTGCGACCCCCTCCCTGTACAGCTCGATGTTCATCTAAACTCTTCCTTCCTAGCGTAGTCTTTAAAAAATTCTTCTTCTGCTTGTATTCTTACTCGTTTTGCTTCTTCCAAAGTTTTGAAGCGACCTAACGAATACTTCTTCCCATTATAATAAATTTCAGAACGAAATTTTCCTGTGTCTTTATCAATGCTAACCCCTGTAACACCAGTTGAATTTCTAGCAGACTTTTTTCTATTCATCATATTCTCTTGATGAGTTACGATTCGTAGTTTTTCTTTTCGGTTGTCCCAGGGTTTTCCTTCGATATGGTCAACTTCTTTTTCTTTGTCCACGTTCAAAATAAAACGATGTAAACTTGTTGTTCTTCCGTTGATTTGAGTTGAAATATATCCTTTTTTATTTGAGCGCCATTTATATTTTTTAATTCTGTCATAGTCTTCGGTATCAAAAAGAAAAATTCTCCCATTTGCACAATAACCTATGCTAACTTTATCTCCTAAAGAATATAAATTAGGTTTAAAAACATCTTTTTCAAGGCAACGACAAGACTTTGTGTTTCCTGTTGTTAAATTGCGAGTTAAAACATCTGTATAGTTTCCACAATTACATCTACAACGCCAAGCAGTTCGATTATTCTTTCTGGGAGCAGGGCCAACAACAAATAAACGTCCGAAGCGCTTTCCTGTTAAATCTTTTAAAATAACAATCATCTCCTTAATAAAATAATATTATACATTATATAGTACACCAATAAATACTTAATGTATATATCTGGGGGAATTTTTTATTTGCCCCAGAATTTTAAAAACAACGTAATGCGACGCGAACGCGAACCCGATTTGATAATAACAAATATTCACCAAAATCAAATGTTTTTTCAAAAACAAGTATCAATCATTGAAAGATATTTGTTAATGATAAATACCTAATTTGTGCATTTTGTACAACAAATATTTGTTATCACAAAACCAAATAACTCCGGCGAAAAGTATCTTTTATTGCCAAATATCGAACTTAAAAGATACTTTTCAACAAAAAAATTTGCTATCGACTTAATCCAGCCGCATACTTTTCAATAAAAATTATACTTTATTGGGTGTTTAGCAATCCACCACTATTTTTCAAGGTTTGCACTTGCTCTTAAGAGATTTTTTTGTTGCCATGCTAACCGATAACAAATTTTTCTTAAAAAAACAAGCCTTGCAATCAAACCGGTTTTTTCCGTTCCTGATTTGCAAGGCTATAATAACATAAAAAAGAGTGCAAGTCAAGCACCATAACACGATTTTATCAAAAATCTACCTACTTGTCCATTAGCAAGTTGCACAAAATTATATTATTTTTTTGACTATTTTACACAAAACATTCTGTGACCCGTCTAAAATGCGCTATAAGGCCCACATTGTAAATCGGTATAGTTTGACCTATTTAATGCTAGAATTGTTTCTAGGCCCATTCTCGCAGGTCTGAGCGGCGCAGTATCGGTTTTTGCTGTGCGCATTGACGCAGATGCAAAGAAGGAAGACACAAGATTATATCTTTTATAAACAAATATCTATTTTATCTATACCCTCCCTCCGCCCTCAATTTTACACTTTATTTTTAAGAAAATCAATTTGCAAAATGAACAAAAAAATATTATAAAATTGTGCAAATTGACTGTTTCAAAATTGAAACACTTAGACCAGGATTTTTTATTTTAGATATTGGTTTATAAGAAATATAAGGACAAAAAAAGAAAGAGACTGGTGCCTCTTTCTTTTCCGATATTTGCTTTTAATTTGTATTGATTACTCTATTGATTTCATCCCAAAAAATATCTATCATACTATCACAGTAGTTGCACAGTGTTCCATTATCGCAAGGGCGATTTCCGTTCTCGTCCGCGTAACAATGGCAATATTCCACAAGAAAACGTTCCCAACGTTCAGAGTATTCTTTTTTAGTAATCATAGCCTTCACCTTTACGGCTTGCGCCGCCCTTTCTATTTTATACTATTATTATAATATCAAAATCTGTCCAGGAAGTCAAGAAAAATTTTTCTTTTACTTTTTAATGCATTAAACCTACTAGCTGAATAGGAAATCATACCAACCTCCCCGCGCTTTCCCTCTCCTCACTTATGGGCTTTCTCAGAATTGCCCCTGCCTCTTGCACTGTGAAGCAGTCTCCCTTATTTTCTTTTTACCCCCTTTCTTATTTTCTATAAAGATTTTACCAAAAATCAGGACGAAAAGCAATAATCAAATTGCACAAAATTATTTTGCTTTTTTATGCAATTTATCCAACACCTCCTGACAGCCTCCAGAACGCGCCACAAGGGCCACTTTGCACTATGGCTATAACTACCCTGCCCAATACATTACAACGCAGTACAGACGATTCTAGGCCCTTGTTTTGAGATGCTGGGCTGCGTTATATGGTACCAGATGCAAATTGATATAATTGTTATTAACAAATATAAGTATAAAAATATAAGCTAGGATAAAATACCCTAGCCTATATTTAATGGTTACTTGCGCTCAACTATTGTAAGCAGCTCAAGCTCAGGATTGAACAAGCTGTCCCATAACTCGTCATAACTCATAAAGAAATCAGCGCAAAAGTTACCGTTGTCTAACCACTCTGCATATAGTTTCCAATGAATTATATCATTCATCTTCTTCCTCCTCTTCGTTGTCGGATACCTCTTCATAACGAACAGTTACCCCGAAATATTCCTCTTCGTCGCCGTCCATCATTCTTTCGAGACTGTATACTATATCCCGATATTCCCCGTCTAACCAATCGTTTTTTCCACACCTATAAGCTACCTCATCAATCAGAGACAACGCACGAGAAGCACAGTATGTATAACCGCATACTTCGACTTCTCCCCATGCCTCATCAAGTAAATCGTCCCAATAGCAATCCTCTACATTTTCGATTACTTCCTGCGCGGCACTTTCTGCGCTGTCACATTCCACCCAATGATTGCCGTAAGTGTTCACCAGATACTTTTCCATAACAATTATACTCCTTTCTTTGATTCAACCTTGTTAATGAACAGCTTGCTTTCTGCTGTCCATTTCCTCTTGTCTGCTTGGCTGTCACGTCGTTTGTTGAAAAACATTCGCAAACGTTCAAGTTCATTATCCATAGATAGGATAATTTCCAAGTCTTTCTTGTTAATCATCCCCTTCATCCTCCTGATATGTTTCTTTGTAGTACGTCCATAAGCGCTCGACGTTGGCTATAATTGCCTTTCTCGTTTCTGCCGCCGTACTATATCCTGTGCACCACCCTGGCCAATATTCCACGCACCCAGCATTAACCAAAAGCTGAAGCATCGTATTCAAGTACGTTATTTCTGAGCGCACCTCTTCGAAAGACCAAGGCCCGTTATAGAATAGTATATCCTCGTCCCATTCAACGGAGACCCACGCGCCCTCGTAGTATCCTGGTTCAACGTTTACTTTGAACCAAGTACCGTTATAATCGTCAACGATTTCCCGCATCATATTTGCGCGGCGCATAATTGTTATAGGCGAATTAAACCGGTTCAAGTTAAGGCCGATATTGAGAAGGCCCTCATTGGTGCAGTTGCTTCCGTAGTTAATAGTACCCATTACAAAATATCCTCCTTACTGGTGTTGCACTGCAATAGTTTGCATATTTCCTTTATACATATAGGCCCACACGATAGCGCCCACAGGATAGCTAATACCTTCTACTACAGAATGTATTTCGTCCCCTACTGCTACAGACACAGTATACCAGTTGCCGCCGTATGCTTCACAGTCTACAACTTCCCCTGACAAGCGCTGCATGGTCAGATGTTCATCGTCAACCAATGTATCGCTATCAATATCACAGAAAAGAATGTCCCCTGTGTCCTTGTCCGCAATCTCCACCACTGCAATTCTATCCCCGCCGTCCTGCTCTATCCTGTCCACCACGCAGGGGACGGACGTTGGCATATAGGCGCTCAATGCTGCAAGGATAGCCCCACTCAGTGCCTTTAGATTGATGCTTGTTATCATAGTATGTGCCTCCTTAAATGAACCACATAGCATAGGCGGCAATCAATACCGCTATACAACCCACAATGCCCCACACTGCGACACGTTTGCTATTGCGATACATGCGCTTCAGCTCTTCCTGCCTCTGTTTTGCGGCCTTCTCCCGTGCTTCCTTGCAACGTTTGTAGTTGGCGTTTACCTGTTGAGTAAACACATCCTCAACTTCCAACGTTGCAGACTTCTTGACATTTGCCATTGTTAAATATCCTCCTTTCTCATAGCTCTTTTCAATGCGCGGCCATGTTGCGCTCTGGTTAGTCGTTTTAAGCCCAACGACTAAAGGCGCTGAATATTTACGGATTGAAATATTCCTTTACAATCAATCCGTTGAAATAGCTAACAACTGCTGACTGTTCCGGCATTGCCTCCGCTACAGTTGCCGCAATCCCTGCGACAAAACACAAGGCAGACAGCAACAGGATTGCGAGATATTTTTTCATGGTAGATATCCTCCTTTCAATAGCAATCCCAATCGAAGGTCATAGAATCTAAAATAGCATCGGACAGCTCAGAGTTGATATAAATTTCTTCTCTGTCGCTCCCCCAAGCGCCGTGAATAGAATCCGTTTCGGTATCCACCCAGATATTAGGCCCACCCAACACAAGCCACACGCGGCACGCAGTAGGGCTTTTATCAGGGCCTACGCGGTAATCTAGCGCTAGGCCGTCCGCCAGATATTCCCAGAGGTCTACTGGCTCCCCGTCCTCATTTTTAAGCTCACCTTCAAAGGCAAGCTCCAAATCATGGCGGATACCTTGCATCATGCGACGCAGCTCTTCTTTTGTGTTTGTCATAAAAAACCATCCTTTCTTTGCGGTGGGCTTGTGACCACTCTTAGCCGCATTACCAGGGGATTGCTCCCCCGTCACTCTGCGCTTGTTTTGAATTTTGCTCCTGCCATAACCAGCGCCGCAACAATCACTCGGCTTTCGGCTTCTCCAAACTGCATCCTGTACCGTAGCATCTCAAACATTTCTCGTTGAGTTATGCTTTCGTCAAACCACCCCGTCAAATGGGCGTAGGCTTCTACACATTCTTACGCGTGTTTTTTTGTATACTTATACTTTTTCATAACAAACGCTCCTTTCTTGTTCCGATTTTATCCATTGCAGCCTTCATCTGCCGCAATGCCGCCTCCGCTTCCTGCATCGTCCTTTTGTGTTCCGCCGCCAGCTTTTTATTATCAGCGCGGAAAGACTTAATGATGCTTTTTATCACAATATATATCCTCCTTTGATATAAAGACTTAATACAATATATTACATTACTTAATATACTCTATTAAACCTTTCCCCATTTTGCAAGGCTCTATCTCAGCTATCCAATAGTCCTGCATCTATACTATCTGACAGCCTTAATTACATAGTCTTTGATAGAGCCTTGCTGCGTTCTATTTAATTGTCAAGGTGCCCGCCTACTCGCTCAAAAGCTTTCGCCCTTGCCCTTTCGACAGTACCCATTATATCAGAACGGCGGCAAAAAGCAATAGCCAACTTGCACAAAATACAACAACAAAACACAACACATTAACCAAGGGCCGCACCAATCACAATACTATAAGTATAATGATAACATAATGATATAGTCAACATGCACAACAACACAAGGCCGCACTTGTATATATTGACGAACAACGTCAATATCAACAAAGATTATAAAGATAATAACAAAGAATATGTATATAATGCACAACTAAACATCATATCGCCTATAAGGCACCTAGAACGCGCTGAGAAGCAAGGAAGGTCTTACCTATATCTATACATACCCAAAGGTGCTAAAAGCTTGTATAGGCGATTTTAGGCGAAAGTTTGATTTGATTATAATGATTAGAGATAGATGATTTTTTGGGGGTCTGGTGATAGTGAAATGATTGGATAGTTGTTGTTGTGAAGGTTGCTATAAAAATATGTTAGGTTTGTTGTTATGTTTGGTGTTGTGAAATATGTTATAGAATATGTTTGATATTATGTTATATTTGTTGTTATGAAATTTTTTGTTGTTTCAAAATTGTATTAATCACGTAATACAATTTTAGAACAAATGTTCTATTTCTTTTTTGCCCTTTTCACCAGACCACAAAGTTCCAAAATTTTAAATATTTTTCAATAACAAGGGGGCAGTTATAGATAACACTTCACGTTTTCCAGTTTACCGTCTAACAGTTGTTATCATGCACTTTTTGTGTCAGTTCCTTATTTGTTAATGATAGGGGGTTGGTTATAGCAAATGCCTTTCAAAAACAAACGTTTTTCGTAGTGTGCTAGACAATTACACAAATATTTTTCAAAAATTTTTTCTAGTTATTTACATAACTTCTTAGTTATTCACATAACTTCCTAGTTATTAACAACAACTCTTTAACTTCACCATTATTCGCACAATCTCATTAACTTTACCACTCCCTACTCTATTTTTCGTTTCCATTTAAAAAAAGAACAATACTTCATTTTTTATTTTTTTAAATTCACAGTCCTTTATGTCAACACTTTTTTGCTATTGCTGACATGAGCTTTACTGTTGTTGACATGAAGTCAATTACATCCCAAAAACAATTATTTTAACAATCAATGCAATTATTTTAAGAAATCTTGTCAATCACTAGAAAAAATTGGTTCATATAGAAAAAATGAAAACTGGTGCAAAATTGATGAAATTCAAAATTGACAATTATTATTTTTTGCAAATAAACAAAAATTTTAATTTTTTCTCTTGACAAAATGAGGTTTTTATGGTATAATAAAAAAATCATCTGGTATACTTCTAATATCTATTCTTGACATATAGTAGTAGTATGTCAGATGATTTTTAAAATCTGAAAGGATATTATACTATGGAGTTAAATTTTGTTAAACTAAAAGAATTATCAGAAACTAAAGAACCTTTAAAGTACAAAGAATTATGTGAATTTTTAAATATTGAAATAAAAACAGGAGAAGCAAAGAGTAACCAGCTAGAACAGCTTGCGGCAATCTGTGATTTTCATATTGACAGGAAACCAACGAGATATATTATTGACAAATATCCTATTGAGTCGCAAGTCAATAAAAAATATCATACCTTTACAACTATCGAACAAATTGACACTGAAAGATATAAAGTAAAGTGTGATTGTGGCAATACCTTTGTTGCATCTTTACGAGATATTAAAAAGAACAAATTTGGATTATGCTCATGTCAATGGCGAAAGAAATTTAAAAGCAAAAATACTTTTACTCTTTCTGCTGATGGAAAATATTATATTGGAACAGACACCAACGGAAATATTTTCTTTTTTAGTACAGAAGATTATGATAGAGTTTCTAAACACACTTGGTATGTTCTTCCTAGCGGCTGGGTAACCAATAGAATTATGCTTTTGCATCGTTTCATAATGGAAGAGAAACTTGAAGAGCATCCAGAGTTAGAAGTTGACCATATTTATCATGCAAGGAATGATAATCGAAGAGAAAAACTAAGACTTGTTACTAAATTAGAAAATATGCAAAACAGAAGACCAAATAAAAATAAAAATCCAATTTCAAAGCTTTGCTTCTACCAAATTACTGAACATCCTGAATTAGGATACTTTAAAACAAAAGAAGAAGCGCGGTAAAAATTGGATGAAATAAAATTAAATGAAAAGGAATGATTGAATGAAAAACCATTTAACCACACTAAACCTAAGAAAGCTTTATATTTTAGCAGATTTGCAAAAAGAACTAAAGTATAAAGAATTATGCGATTTTTTAAATCTAAAATATTATAAGGGCGGCGGCGACGCAAAAAGAAATCAATTAGAACAGCTTGCGGCGATATGTGATTTGAAAATGTATTTTAAGCCCACAAGATATTGCGTCAAAAAGGTGTATGAAAATGTCAATATAGAGGCCCTGTTAGAAGAAAGTGAGAAGTGGTGGCCTTGTTTTGCGGCGATTATTCTTCAAATGCTGAAAGAACATAGTACATTATATTTAACCAATACTGAACTTTTGCGGCGCTGTTCTATGATAAACAAAAACTTCATAGAGGCGATGAACGAAGAAAATAGAAAATTCATTAGTTCAGAATTAAAATATAATCTCTCTCAATTTTCTACTTTTGTTGAGAAGACATATAACAATATCTTGCGGCCCATTTTAAGAGATACACTAAAGCGACTAGAGCGCGAATATATGATTGCTATTATTCCTGCTTATGCTTTTAGATTTGAGAATGAGCCGCGAGATGTTTTTCATAATACTACTACTAAAGATTTGCTGGGAAAAGATTTTCTGAACATAGAAGAAGAGATAGCAAAAGAAAAATCTATCAATACAAACTCTTATCTGCCGCCCTTTATGTGGGATTATTTCTATACTCTATGCAGTCAAAGAGCCAAGGAGAAATTTGGCGTTGATAAATTTTTTAGATGCCATTGCATTGTAACACATCCTGAAATTGTTGAGCGCCGCCTACCTGATTTTTATGCGGCGATTATGCGACTGAATACACAAGTTACAGAGAATATTAGAAATTCTAAAAGTCTTGTAGCAATCTATTCTAAGGAAAAAGAAATTTTTATCAAAGACACGATTACCCCTGACCCTGATATTGATTACAAGGAAATTGTTAAGGAAGGCAGAAGAAAGCGCGACGATATGAAAAAGAGACTTCAAGGTAAATAAATAAGAAAAAGAGACTAGGCCGCAAAGCTTAGTCTCTTTGTTTATATTCTTATTGATTTTTAGTTTTCAATCCGACACTTTTCAAGATTTCTCTTAGCCTTCTTAATTAGCTTTTCATTAGCTACAGGGTCTTTCTTTTTTAGGCGGTCAATTCTCAGTTCATAATGTTCAACAGTTCTGTTCATTTTAATTTCCTTCCTTAATGCAAATTGTATTATACAAAGATTCAAAATCAGAATTTTTATCTAATACCAGTCTCATGCGGCCCAGGTTTTCTGCCTCATAATATAAGATAGCTATAGTATTATAGTCAGCACATTCTTCAATTAGGTTCTTGAGTTCATAATATGTTGGACGCCTATTAAGATATCATACATTTACTCTTGATAACATTAGAAAAAAATCTTATCTTCCATTTCAACCATTGCGGCAGTCATAGAATCATAAATGTTGCTAATATGCTTCCACAAACTCTTTTGATACAACTCTATAGCTCTACGCCGCGCAATTCTCTTGCCTGTTTCTACATCAAATTCATCATGTACACTGCATCTTGCAAGACCAACAAATTTAGCTGGCATGTGAAATTTTTCATTAAAGTTATAAGCTTGATAATAAATTCCGAGATTATTCTGCATAAAATGCTTGTTGATATAATCCATTGCCGCAACCTTCTGTGACCACAACACGCAAGTTACCGTACCTGCATCTTTGTTCACAAAATACTCTTCTTTTAGCATGAATATAATTCCTCCTTAATAGTTACAGTATTCTTAATGCCGCTGTTTTGAATCATTCTATTGCAAATGGGACAAGGTTCTGCCGCAAACCAATTCCCATTATCTCTTCCTACAAGATAGAGTGTACCACCAATCATGTCTCTTCTTGCCGCAGAAAGCATTGCGTTTTGTTCTGCATGAACAGAAGAACAAGTTCCATAATCACCACTGTTATGCGCCACATTCATCCTGGGGCAAAAGCCATTATCGGTACAATTACTATATCCTCTGGGCGCTCCGTTATATCCTGTAGCAATTATCTCGTCATTAGCGCTAACAATAACCGCGCCATATTGTCGTTTCAGACAAGTAGACCTCTGCGCCACAGCTTTTGCAATTTCAAGATAGTATTGTTTTTTAGAGATTCTTGAGTACATCTTGATGTTCCTCAATCATTTTATTATAAGGCTTTAGTCTTTTCTCAAAAAATTTGAGAAAATCATCAAAATAACGATTTTCATCAAAGACATAACTTGTTTTTTCTGCAATGACTTTAATATAAAAACCTAAATAATCAATCATTGCGCCAATAGCAATATTGCTAAATTTACGTTGTTCTTCAATAGCAAAATTAAGGCGGACTTGCACATCAACAGATTCGGACAATCCTTTCAAGCACTCTACGATGTCTCTACAAGTTGCAGGTTTTTCGAGCATTTCTTCAGAAAATTGCGCAATGATGTTATCAAACTCTTTACTCATGCTTAGTCCTCCAGAATTTCCAAATATTCAATGTTATCAATAGTGTAAGCAATCACACCTTCGCCATCATATTTGTCAGCAATTACAAGTCCTACTTCATTGTTGCCATAAACAACAGCTACACATTCTTGCTCATCTTCTGCTACGACACTGATGGCTTGAGATTCACCATTTACAAAATGCAAAATTACTTGATATTGCAAGGAATCACCTCATATTCTTGAACACGGTATTTTACAATCTCAGACGAATTATATCCACTAATTCCTTGTACTTCAGACATATTGTATCCAGTTTCTACAAGTTCGCGATAACTTGATGCAAGGAGAACAGTTGGTTGTGTGTGAATTTTGTTAGCTACTTCTACTGCCGTTCTGCCCACAAGCCAACCCGTTTCTAAAGGGTCTCCATTTTTAAGATAAATATCCACCTTGTAAAGCTTCATCACAGAATCTTCTTTCTTAAGCATCATAATAATACCCCAAATAATATTGATAATAATGACCGCAACGATAATGGCATCTGAATCTGTTGCTTACGCCATTTCCTGCATACCACATAAACTCTTTAGGAAGAACTCTTACTACATCAGTTCTGCCGCTATGCTCTTTACTCCAATTTTCCAACACATCGTAAGCTAGAGCATAAAGGTCATAACCATAATCACTCACCATTGGTGCAGAAGAACGATACGCAAATTGGTTAGGACTAAGAATAACTGCACTAATGCTTTTTGCATATCCAGCATCATATCTATTAAGAATTGTCCACATCACGCAAGCAATTTCAGTTTTACTTTTGATTCCTCTAGCTTCACAATAAGCTACTTTAGCCAACATAGCAACATCATTATCACTGAAATATCTTACATATTCTGGCTGAGTTGGCGGCGCTTTGCACCCATTTTGCACATAATTCTGTATGTTTTCATGTACTTTTGTCACATTTTTCTCAGAAAAGAAATCAGTAGTGTCATAGTTGAGGCCAAGTTCTTTAATTTTTTGATTTCTTGCAGATTCATATAGCTTTGCCGTATCAAAATCACCGACACTTACTGATTGCTGAATCGCCGCCATATAATCAGCAGAATGACTTTCTTTTGCTGTGCAACCTAACGTTAATACAGAACTTAAAATTAGTCCTGCCGCAATACATCGTCGCTTTTTCATTTAATTCTCCTTTTTAACAATATCCTTTAATTTTTCTACCACATCCAGGACAGAAATTCCAAGAAATAACTTTCTTTTTTAAGTCTCTTACCATTTGATTTTCAAGCTCAAAAATTCTGTCTTCAGAAATCCATTCTCCTGTATCATCACCATCTTTGTTAAATTCTATTGTATTGTATTGAACAGGAAAAGGGTGTTCGCAAATGCAACATTGAGTAGTTCCTTCCACAACCAAATCATAAAATTGATATGGGTCAAAATAAGAATCTACACAAGTTTCTGCATAGGTAGTATCGTCTTCTTCTACTTCTCCTGGGTCAACTGAAGGAAAATCTTCTACAGTATGATAAAACATATCCCAGTCCCGTTGCTCTTGACTTTCAGTGTCAGAACTAGTCCAATTTTCAGGCCAATTCTCTTCAAGATATTTTAAAAGCTGTTGCTTGTCAATATATTCAACCAAATTCATCACCTCTCTTTACTGAATTAAGTATAACACATTTTCATTGCTTTGTCAACCCCTTTAAGGAAAATCAGGACATCTTTTTTTGATGTCCTGATTGTATTTTATTCTTTCGTGCTATTGTTAAGCCACTCCATAAATTTTTTTGCTTGTTCTTTATATTCTTCTGGAATCTTTCTATTCCATACAGTATATTCGTAATCATAAGCATCAAATGCGGCAACAGTATCTTCTTCATTGGAATACCATATTTGTCCACTTTCTACATTTGGCGCAAGAGCAATATATAAAGTTACCGCATCATATTTGTCAACAAAATATTGAATATCTTCTGGATTTCTTGCGTTGATGAAACAGACTTTCTCTGGGTGGCTGAGAATATATCTATCAATAGCTTTTCTTGGGCCTTCATCATATTCCATCATGGCTTGCTTAATTGCCGCTAAAAACTTCCGTCCCTTTTCATCTTTCTTTCCATTCCATCCAGCGTAGGTGGCGACCTTTTTAACGCTATCAACCATAGACAACTCAATCACATCTTTGTTGACATCATAACACATTGATACAAATGTTGATTTTCCTACTTGCGGATAACCATTTATGACTACAATTTTTTGCATAGTGTCACTCCTTAAATATCTTCAACGCAAAAACGCCACTCTTTCATTAGTTCCTCGACATCATTTTCAAACAGTTTACAACAAACTTCATAAGCTTGTGGAACCATCTTTAGGCCACGCTCAATATAGTCAATTTTGTTTTTAAGCTGGGGTCTAAAATCTTTCTTGTGGTTTTCAAATCTCATACTTAGATTCATGTGATATTTCTTCTCAAACTCAGTATAAAACATCGCCCAACGCTTTTGATAATTTTCAGATTTAGTAACACCATGTCGAATAATTTGGTTAATTCTTTGCCGCTTTGTCGCAAGGTCAATATCATCAACAAGGCCGACAATAACATCTTCTTTGTACTCTACTTCTCCTTCAAGTCTTTCAACTTCTTTTTCTAGTGCCTTGCGGCGCTTCTTTTCGGCAACATATTTTTGTGCCACTTCTAGGAATTTATCTTCATCAGCATCGTCTTCTAGCATTGCGGCAAGAGGGTCAGTTAAATACATTCCATGTTTTCTAATGTCAGGAAGAACTTCATCAAATACCCAAGATTCAAACTTTTGTGCAGAAGGAAGTTTGCTTCTAACAATAAGACGATAAACATCTCCTTCTGGAATAAAAATCATTTCAATTTCTTTATCAGGAGACTGAGGGTGAGGTATACGGTGTTTCGCCGTATACCTACAATGTTGGGAAATTGCGTCATTGGGTCTTGCATACCCTAATGCTTTTGCCACATCACTTGCACAAAATAAAACTTTGTCTTCTTTGGTAATTGTTCTAATAAAACCAAATTCTTCATTCTCAAAAATTCGTAGCTTATTGTTTTCTGACATAAAATTTTTCTCCTTTAATTGCTTTTAATAAACTAAATTAAGTCTATCCTTTTGTTTTATTGTATCATTTTTAATTATTTTTGTCAAGCGTCATGCTTGTGCTTCTTTTTTATCTTCTCTTAGCGCAATGAAAACAGGAAATTGCAAGCTTTCCAGTCCTGTGTCTTTATCTTTGCTAATGTCTTTATACTTTACAGTGATAATCTTTCCAATTACATCATCTTTGTTTTCCCAAATCGCCTTTCTTTGGGCATCTGTGTATCCAGCTCCTACGTTTACTTCATTTCCTTTGTATCCAACGACTAACGCTCCAAGAGTGCCGATATTTCTACCTTTTCCTTCTTCGACAGCAATTACTTCAAGGTCAATTTCTTTAAAGCTTTTTACCTTAATAAGATTAGTCGTTCTTTTGCATTGATATGGAGCGTTTTTATTTAACATTACACCTTCCATATTATGGCTGTCAGCATATTCTAACCATTTGTCAATTTCTTTTGTGTCGCTTCCTTGGTACCAAAGTGGTACAATTTTTACCTTGCGTCCATACCCGAACAAGACATCAAAATCAATATCAAATTTATCTAGCCACTTTCTGCGTTGCTCATAATTTTCTTTGCTTTCTCCCTTTTCAAATTCTTCAAGCGGAAAGGTATCAAAAACATTAAATACAATGTTTCTTTTTGCTTCTAAGTCACTGCCATTAACTGCACTTGTGGTCAATCTGAAATTATCATTGTCATTTAATTCTTCATCATTGCGGCGAATCAATTCACCGTCGAACACCATAGGTGTACCAAATCTTTTTTCAACTTCAGAAAGTTCGCAAACAATTTCATTAAAGCCTTCAAATTTTTGTCCTTGCCGCGAGAATAAATTTCCATTTACATAAGTACAGCGAATACCATTCAACTTTTGAGTAAGAAAAAAGGTTTCATTGTTTTTTAGTCTTAATTTTTCTTTAGGACTACCTAACTGTACTTGATGTACTTTAATAAAATCGTCTCCATAAACATTGTTTACAGTTTTTGTATTAACTCCAAGCTTGAGAGTCTTTGTAATAATTGAAGCGATAAAATCTTTAATCTTGCCTTCATATTGATTCATATAATTTTGACAAAAAGAAATGTCTTGGTCGCGTCCAGTATTATGCTGTTCAAGATAATCCATTAAAGCTTTAAGACTAGGACAATACGCTCTAATAACAGGAATTTTCTTTTTTAATTTGGCTTTAGAAATTCCTGTTACAATTTTATCGTCTAATAAAAACTTTAATAAATTGATAAGTTCTTCATTTTCTTGATGCAGTTTTAAAAAAGCCTTCTTAGCGGTTACGCTATTGATATTTTTTAACTCTTCGCATAGTTCATATAAAAGTTTAGTATTTTCCATTAAATGTTCCTTTCGTTTATGCAGTATGCTAGGATACAAGCATATCCTAGCATACTTTTTGAAATTGAAGTTAAAAACTTTTTATTTAAGAAACTTTTTGACTTTGATGTTAAATTTCTTTTTCTTCGTCTTCTAAATAATATTCGTCTTTTTTTGCGTTTAGGCCACCAAGACCTCTTCTATTGTAAGTATCTCTTTTTCCTGCAAGAAAATCTTTAATGGCTGTTGCTTCTCTAAAGCGTAGCAACTTTCTAGGTGGCACTTCAATTTTTTCTTGTGTCCTAGGATTGTGGGAACTGTAAGCAGGTTTGTCCTTAATGTATAAAACACCTACATTCAAAAGAACTACGTCATTATCTTCTGCAAGAACTTCAGTTAGAGTGTCACAAAAAACATTATAAATAAAACTTGCGTCTTTGTAAGAAACTCCCTTTCTTTTTTTCATTTCTTGACAAAATTCGGGCTTACGCATTAGCATTTATTTTTATACTCCTTTATTTAAATTCTTCTGGGCGCTTAAATTCTCCAAAAAATTTTTCTTCTCCTCGTATTCTTGCTTGTATAGCTTCTTCTTTGGTTTTATAACATCCTAATGAAATATGTTTTCTTTTAAAATAAAGACTCGCTCTCCATTTTCCGGTTTCTTTTATATAGCCAACGCCAGAATAACCACTTTTGTTTGTTTTTCTCTTTTTTTGATTCATAGAATTTTGCTGTGGGGTTGCGATTCTTAAATTTTCTTTTCTGTTGTCGAGGACATTTCCGAATTTGTGGTCTACTTGTTTGTCTTTTGGTGCGTTCATCACCAAACGGTGTAAACGAATAGTTGATTTATTTTTTCTTTCATTTTCGCAACCTGCAACTATATAACCTTTAGAACCAACTTGCCATTTATAATTTTTTATTTTTTCATAATCTTCAAGGTCAAATAAAAATTTTGTTCCATTTGAACAATATCCTATTCCAAATTCGTGTGTTAAATCAAATTTGTTTAGTGAAAAAAGTCCGCATCCGCATGAAGAAGTATTACCTCTTCTTAGGTTAGTCCCAATTACTTCAATATATTTTCCACATTTACAATGACAAGTCCAATAAACATTACCACTTTTTGTTCTTTTTTTACTTTTATCAACTACGAACAATTTTCCAAATCGTTTTCCAATTAAATTTATGATAGTTCCCATTTTTATTCACTTAATCTAATAATCCTGCGAGTTGTGCCACAGCAGAACGCTCAATTTTCTGTAATCTCACATATCCAAATAAAGGATTTCCTTTTAATCTATCAATAGCTTGACGCACACCGCTATTAGTTTCAAATACTTTCATGTCAAATTGAGCAAGGTCAAAATTTAACCATAATTCTGAATTATCGTCTACACGAGTTATAAGCATTTTTAAATGGTCAAGAGAAAGATTTTGTCCTTCACTTACATAAATTAGGCTGTTCCTAATAGAACGCCCCCGCATAAGCCCTAAATAACATAATTCCAATCTTTCTGAAGTAATCATTCTTTCTAAAGCGTCTATGCCACCAAGGTGGTCAGCAAGAAGCATGGCGTAAGGTCTAAGCTTATCATCTTGAGAGCCTGGAAGATAACCAATGGGGTTAGTGTCTTTTACCTGTATATTATTTCTTACAAACACGATTTTTTCAAATTTCCCTCTCTCTAAGAGATGAATAGCGTAACTTAGCATCAATACATCTTTACCACTTCCTGCTGGCCCATCAATAAATTTCACTTTTGTTTCAGGGTCGCGAAGCATATCAATAGCGAGTTTTTGTTCTAAGTTACGAGCTTTCAACGTTCCAAGAAAGTGACTGGTGACGCCACTAGAATCAATACCACAGTAGCCATAACCATCCCATTTCTTTATATCTACCACATTGTCGTTTTCGTCTTTTACAATCAAATACTCATTAGTGAATAATCCTAAAATGTTATCTTCTGGATGTTGATAAAGTTCGTAAGCTTCAGACGCCTGAACTTCACGATAACCAGTATACATTAAATCACCTCAATTTATTCTTGGGCAAGGATGTAGAGTCCTATTAACCCTTGTACTTATTGTAACACATTGCGTCGCAAAAGTCAAGTGTTAATTGAAAATTTCTTTTGCTACTTCCAATAATTCTTCACCTTTCTGTTCAATATCGCATACATATTCTATCACAAGAATAGATACGTTCTGAGAGGCCGCATATTGCTTTGCAGACACCATGATTTCTGTATTATATTTTACATCAAAAGCGTGGTACAATGCGTTGTACGCTTTCTTGCGGCCTCCTGCGCCATTTTGCATAGCTTTGTTGACAACATCCTTAATCTCATTAAGAATAGTTTTGTTTACTACTTTGTGTCGCGGATGTTTTGATTTGCTTTTCGCCTTTTCATCAACTTGCTCGTCAGTCAAGTTACTTTCTACCAGTCTTTCGTTTAATCGTTTGACATAGGCCGCAATGCTAGGGTGATATTCTTTCTTGTTTAAGTAATTAGCACAAAGAGCTTTAAGCTCGAAGAAAGGAAGCTGTTCATACATATTCTTGCTCATAATAAAATCTCCTTTAATCACATTGTTTCAGAACTATCTAATACCACTACGGGAACATTGAACATTTTGTAAGCCATGTCATACAGTTGTTTGCCTTTTTGCATCACATCGCAGATGTAGTCTACAATAAGCAACTTTTCCCCTGTGTTTCGACAATAGAGAGCCGTGTCTTTTCCTACAGAACAATCATAAATGAAATCAAACTCAGCATAAAGCTTAGAATAAAGTTTTTTGGCTGTTGCCTTGTTGCCTGTTGCGGCAGACTGCACAAGCCCTTTGACTTGTTGTGCCCATACTGTTTTTCCATGTACTGGGCTTGAAGTAACGGAGCTTTTCAGTCTTTCAATATAACACTGAAAGAAGGAATTGATTTTGTTTTGCTTTACATAAGCCTGATACACAATTTCCATTTCTTCCATGCTCATCTTTTCATAAGGATTCATAATTTGAACCTCCGGTTTCTTTCGATTTATCTTGACGTTAGTATATCATTGAAAAAATTGGTTGTCAAGTGTTTTTTGATAAAATTTTAAAAAAGATTAAATAGCTTTATTTGTTTTTATAATGTGTTTTAAGGCATAGAAAGAATTTGACTACTTGATGGGTTAAAAGCTTGTAGAAGTGATTTTGGGACAAACAAAGACTACATATAATATTAAAGAGTAGAGGGGGCCGATTGTATTTTGTGTATTCTTGACTTCGCTACGCTACGTCTGCGAATCCAAAAATACAATCGTGCCTTGAACTTTCGATTTTCGTTTCTGCGCGTCACTGCGTTCCGCTTGAAAGCGAGAAATCGAGAAGTCCTGCGGCTGTCCCTTCTTTTAAATTGTTTGTGGTGCGGTGAAGTTTTTTGAAAAAAACACTTGATATATTTTCAATGATGTGTTATAATTAACCCATCTTAGGGAGAGAGGAAGGGAGATGAAAATTTGTCTATAACTGCACACCTAAATTATACTAATATATATAATATGTGTGCAGGTATAGGCAAAAAATAATAAGATGAATAAGAGGGCGCAAGCCCTGGATGATTAGGGTCTGGGTCTAAAGTTATAGGCAATGGGGCAAAAATGAAAGGAGTTAAAATGAGAGAAGTTAATCATCTTGAAAATATCTCACTGGATGAGCTGAAAGAATTAGCGAAGACAAAAGAGCCTCTTAGTTATGCAAAAATGTGTGTTAGGTTACAAATTGAACAAAAGACAGGAACGGGGAAAGAGACGCAACTGAGGCAGTTGAAGCAGTATTGTGATTATGAAATAACAAGAAGCCCAACTAGATATGTTATCACAAAGTTCAAAAAGCAAGAGGTGGCGAAGCAAAAAGAAAATTTTAATCCAAAAAGGAAAGGGATGCTTTTTGCTCTCGTGGAGGAAATGGTCTTCTCGCTTTTAGAAGAAAATGAGTCATTATTTTTCTCGCGAAGAACTTTGCTTGAAAAGTTAGGCATGGTAAATGAAAATTTTAAATTTGCAATGGATGGAGTAAATCGTTTTTTCTTAGCAAGCAGACTAAACTATTCTGTTAAAGATATGGATTTGTTTATGGACGCTATGCTGACAAAAGTTTTGTATCCATCTGTCAACAGAATTTTAAGAACTTTGCATAATGAAGCAAAGTTGATTAAAAATATCGGTTATATGTATAAGATAGCAAACGGCCCTTTTCTTGCTGTATCTGCTGATTCGGAATTGGGAAGGACTTTTCTTGAAATAGAAGAGCAAGCTAGTAGGGATTTACATGTATCAGTTGGCTATATGCCTAATTATCTTACACGTCAAAAATTTACAGGACATTGTAAAGAACTGTTGCAAAAGCAACATCCAGAAATGGAGTTCTTTGTTCGTTGTGTTCATCTTGTCTCAACGAAAAAAATAGCACATAGGGTAGCAAAGGACGCTCAAAAAAGATTAAATGAGATAGTAGTTCAAAAATGTTTAACTACTATGACTTTAGATGAACTGACAGGCGTTGTAAGAAGAAAACTAATTTCGGATTTAATAGAAGCATGTCCTAGAATTGATTATGAAAAAATTTTACAAGAAAAAGAGTGTTGTAATAGTAAAACCTATTGACAACTGTCTTGAGTTATGATATAATAAAGTCATACAAAAGACAAGAGAACGCAAGAAAGTGCTTGTAAAACTCAAAGGAGGAAACGTTGTGTTTTTACTAAAATTAGAAGAAGTTCAGCAGAATGTAGACTTTACTAAGGTAGAACGGCTACTTGAGCAACATGTTTTTTCGGTCGAAGAGCTTGGAAAAAAGTGGTATTCTTTAAAAGATTTGTGTAAATATTTTGAAATTAAACAAGAAGATTATTTAGATATTATGTCAGAACTTTGGCATGTTGATGAACAATTCGAGCCTTATGGAGATGAAAACTTAGGATGGATTGTTCAGAAAGATGAGTTGGTTTTGGCGACAAATTTTGAAGAAGTTTGCGCTTTGATTTATTACGGCGCTTCTGAGGAAAAGAGAAGGGAGGTGTCATTTTAATGGCATGGTGGGACGAAATGTCCTACAACAATTTTAGCAATAGAGGGAGTCAAATGTACGAAAAAGATTTTTATGAAAAAGATGATATGACTTGGCTAGAACTAATGTCTTATGTATATGAAGATGAAGATGTAAGTACAGGAGCAGAACTTATAACGATTGTTGTAGATTATTAAGTGGTAGAAAAAATGTCGAGACTTTCTGATAAAAGAGTACAGAAATATTTCGAGCTGGCAAGGAACGCTTCTCATTATAGTAACAATAAAAGAGCTAAATTGGGGAGCGTTCTTGTCTATAAAGGACGAATTATTTCTATTGGCTACAATGAAGGCGAAAAAACTTCGCCTTTACAAAAAGAGTATAATGCTCTTAGAGGATTTGACCCAAATTGCTCTGGTGTAAAGAATACAATTCATAGTGAGTGTTCTTGTTTGATTAGAGCTAGGGGCGCTAATATTGATTTCAGCAAGGCGCATTTATTTACTTATAGAATTAAAAAAGATGGAAGTCAAGGATTAGCTAGATATTGTCCAGCATGTGGCGGCATTATCAAGTCTATGGGAATTAAGAATGTATATTATACTTTAGATGAACCAGGAGGATGGTGTTATGAGAAACTTGGAGATGAATAAAGTAGAACCTAAAATGCTGACATGGGAAGAATTATTAGAAAGACAAGGAACTCCTGTATACATTCTTGAAGCAATGGAAAATAGCGGTTATTGGGCCATTCCTTGGGGCGCTGATGTTGTTGAAGGGATTGGAATTGTTATGCTATGTCACCCTGAAGATGTTACAGATTGTGGTAGTCAAAGGATGTATGGGGAATCTTTTGTTGCTTATACGGGAGAAGTGCCGTCGAGACAAGGAGAAATTTGTTGAATATATGGTAGGGTCAGATTTTTGTCTGGCTCTGCTTTTGTTTCTTGACAAAAAATAAAAAGTATGGTATAGTAATATTGGGTTTAAAAGAACCAATAAGCATTTTTAGGAGGAAAAAATTTTGACAAATGAATATATGTTGCAGTTTTTCAAATGGAAAGTTAAGGTGATTTAATGGCGCTTGATAAGCAAATACACCTTTATGGAATTGGAACAGATGCTTTTTATGAAGGCGAAGAGAGATATGTTCATAGGCGTTTGCTGAAGCTGTATAAATTAAAAAAGAATTTAGACGAAAAGAAAAAGAAGAAAAAGAAAGATGGCTTAGAAGAAAAATGGAAGAAAGCTTCTGTTAATAGAGTCATAAAAAAGGAAAAGCAAAGATTGACTGATTTATTGAACGAACGGTTAAAAGATACTTCGCCGCGGCAATTAAATCCAGAGGAATTGAAAGACAAAAATGTGATTTCTCTTTTTGAATCTTCTTTAACTAGAGCATTAGGAATAAAAACCAATGAACTGACAGAAGACATTATGATTGTAAGCGTATTTTTCTTCCAAGTGTTTGAAGGAATTGTTAAAAATGGATTTGTTCATAATAATGAAAAATATATTCTATTAACGGCTTCTGCTGGGCAAATACGAACAAAACGTGCAGTTTTTGTTAAAGAATCGGCTTATTTAGCTATTCAAAAGAAAATGATGTGCGGCTTAACTCCCGAAGAATTAAACCGACGTGGCGGCATGAATGTAAATAAGTATAGTGCTTATCTTGCTTTGAATAATTCGGCTACTGATTTTTGGCCTGAGTTTGACATTGATAGGACTATTGTTGTTTCGGATTTTGAAACAGGCGTTTTTGGACATGTTGATTTTATTGACTATCGAACTTATGAAATTACGCGAGAATGGACAGAAACACCGATTCCACATACAGATGGTTGTGGTATAACAATGTTGTCTCCTACAAGAATGGTTCGCGCTCCGTGGATAAAAGGTTTACTTGTTTCTTTTGATTTTCAATCTTGGATAAAAGAGTATTGTCCTGGCGGCAGAGCTATTGTAGAGGATATATACGGTATTAAGCATGATATTGTTAAAGAAAATATTCAAAATATCCTTACGGCTAGTCAGTTCAAGTTGAACAAAATTTATTATTCTTGGGAAGAGTATAAATATTATTTTAAAAAATATGGCTGTGAATTTTCTTGCTGTAATGTAGAAGAAGAAAATATTCCTAAAGCTAAAATCAATTATCAGATGCTTCAGACTTTGACGGATATGAGTGATAAAGAAATCGAAAAAATTACTCAACAGTCTAAATTTGAAGCTGAAAATATAGGTAAAGATTTTAGAACTACTATGAAATTGATTGGAGCTGTTGAAGAAAATGAAGAAAAATCATGGTTCCAAAAAGCTGTAATGATTTATCCTGAATTGTTTCGCGACCCTTACAGCAGAGATGTTTTAAAGCAAACCAAAAAGAGTCTAATCAAACAAGCGAAAGCAGGAAGGCTTAGAGTTAATGGTGAATATGAATTTGTGTCACCAGATTTATTTGCTTTTTGTCAATGGCTGTTTTTAGGCGAAAAGAATCCAAAAGGACTTCTTGAAGATGGAGAGGTTTATACTAAAAATTTTAGAAATGGTTCAGAGTTAGCTTGTTTAAGAAGCCCTCATCTTTACAGAGAGTGGCCTATTAGAAAGAATGTTCGGAATGAATTAACTGAGAAATGGTTTGGCAATACACAATGTATTTATACTAGCACTAGAGATTTAATTAGTCGCATTTTACAGTAAAATCTTGCTGTACCTCTTGGAAACATGAGGATATAAAACTTCGTGAACCTATAAATATAGGGTGTCATTATCACGTTAAGGAGTCATAGGAAATGATGATTAGGATAATGGCTAACAGGGGAAACAGAAATGCAATCCTGTGGAAAGTTATTTAAACTTACAAAAACAAAAAAGGGGGTGTAAAAATGCCAAAAAGACTAGATTTAAAAGGACAAAAATTTAATATGCTTACTGTTTTGGAGTTTTATGATGTTCAAAATGGAATGAGTCGATGGAAATGTAAATGTGATTGTGGAAAAGAAGTTGTAGTTTATGGTAGACATTTAAAAAGTGGAAACACTATGAGTTGCGGATGTTATTGGGAGTCGCGGAAACATGAACATGGTTTAAAACATGGCGAAAGTAAAACTAGATTGTATCAAATTTGGTGCGACATGAAAGATAGATGTTATAATCCTAATAACGTAGCATATAAATATTATGGTGGAAAAGGTGTTGTTATATGTGAAGAGTGGTTAGATTATAGTAATTTTTCTGCTTGGGCAAAAAGCAATGGTTATAGTGATAATTTAACAATAGATAGAATAAATGGAAATAAAAATTATGTTGCAGATAATTGTCGATGGATTTCAAGAAAAGCAAATTCTGACCGCTCAAGAAGAAAATACAGTGGATATGCTTATAATTCTGTAACTGGTGAAAAAGAAGAAGTCACTTGCCTTGCTGATTTTGCACGAGCGCACAACTATAATCCACACACTTTGCAATGTAATGTGAAGAAAAATAAAAGATATAAAGAGTGACTGTTTGAAGTAAGTTTAAATAAAATCTCAAACGACTATTGAAAGGATAGGAAAGCACCGTTTTTAGGTGTAACCGAGTAACCGAGTAAAGTACATTTAAAGTGAAATTCTTTAAGTGGAAGTGCGAAGAACCTAAACCTGAAAGGGCATGGTTAAGATATAGTCTAACCTACTATGTTAGTAGGCTGTCGATTGTGACGGTGATAAATTGCTAGTGATAAAAGATAAAACATTAACAACAGTCGCCAAGCGCAATATGGAAGGTATAGTTCCATTAGCGTATGAATTAAAGAAAGCAAAAAGTCAAGAGATTAACAATAATACAATGTACGATGGAATGATTGCGGCTTATAATGGCGGCAATATTGGAATTGTGTCAAATAATATTTCTAAGGTGTGGAATTGCGGAACTGTTGGAGAAGAACAATTAAATATTGTTAAATGGCTCTGCATGAGGAACAACCAAGTGATTAACAATCGGTCACTTAAACTGGTGAACCTATAAATATAGGGTGTCATTACTACGAATAGGAATCATAGGAAATGATGATTAGAGTAATGGCTAACAGGGGATAGCTAAAATAATTGTTTAAAAAATTTTACAAAAACAATTATCATGCCAATCCTGTGCCAAGCCCTGCTGGGAAGGTGCAACGACTATCCTTTTAAGGAGTAAAAAATAGGCGAAATTCCTATTTTTGAAGTGCCAGTTGCTTCAGTATGAAGTAAAGATATAGTCTAATCCGTTTGCTTTGAGCAAAGTTAAAGTATCTTGAAAAAGACGGTAGAAATGAGATTACGCAAAAACATTATGGTTGTCAGAACCGCCAGAAGACATAGAAAGGTTGATGAAGTCATATACAAAGAATAAGCTACCAGCTTTCTTTGAGTTTGCAAAAGATAAATCAAAAGACCAAGTTGAAAAACCAAATGATTCAACTATGAATCGTATTAGTAAATCTATTCCTTCTAGTAGGATTAGTTATTGTAAAACAATAAGTAAGTTTGATTATCGAATGTTAATGAATCAAAAAGAAGAATTTACTATTTCTTCTGATAGCGAGATTATCAAGACTTACGATTATTGGAATACTCATCAATATCTATTTAATTCTACAACAGAAGATAGAGTAAATAAAGAAGAAACGTATATGTATCAACAAATTCGTGAAAAGGTGTTAAAATCAACAGAAAAAAGTCTTGATTATGTGATTAACACATTAGTAACTTATTTGTATACTGTGCGGCCCAACTCAAAGAAGAAAATATTGTGGGGTGCTTTCGGAAGAGAAATTGTCGGAAACTTGAAAGTGAACACTGCCAATCTAGGAAAAATTTGTCCTCAGTGTGGAAAACGCTTTAAGGCAGAAAAAGATAGTCAAGTTTATTGTGGTGAAAAATGTTTTAGAGAATCAAGAAAAAGAAAATCAAAAGAATGTATGGCTGATTTAAGAAACTAAATTTAAAGCGCTACGAGATTATTGTCTTGTGGCGCTTTTTGTTAGCACTTATTTGTTTTAATTATTTCAGTTATACACTAACAACAAAATTTAAAATTTTTGATTTTAATACATCTTTTAGGGGACAATACTAATTTTTGAGAGGTCATTATGATACAAGATAAACAAAAAGATGAAAGCTATGTTGCCTTTGCAAAGAGAGTAACCGATGCTTATGAAAAGCGTCTTATTGATATTGATGAATGGGGCGAAATGATTTTAGGAGAGAATATTTATTCTTCTGAAACAACTCGTCGATGTAATATGTTTATGAGAAGATTTCTTGAATTGTGTGAAGTTGATGAAGCTTTAAGAAAGCAAGACAAGACCCCAGAAGAACTTGACCTTATGGCATTGAAAGAAAATATTCAAGAAGAACGATTAAAGCTACAGACTGTGAATCTTGAATATAATCAAATTCAACGTGCAAAGGCAAGAGATAAATTATTTGCAGAGCAGATTGTTGACGCCATTAAAAGATTACCCGCGCTAGAACCTATTAAAAATGGTGAGTTGAAAAATACTAAGTCTAATAATATTGGTGTTCTTTGCATAGCTGATGCTCATTATGGTGTCGATATTAACATGAAAGATGTTTTTGGTCACACTGTTAATCTATATAATCCTAGTGTATTTAGACAAAGAATGGAAAATCTGTTATCTGAACTAACTTCGGATGCAGAAGAATTTTGCCAATATGATGCTTTGCAAGTATTTGATTTAGGAGATGCTTTGCAAGGTGCGTTGCGTATGACCGACTTGGTGCGCCTTAAAATGGGCGTAGTTGACGCGGCACTGGAATACGCTAATTACATATCTATTTGGCTTACAGAGTTACAGAAGCGAATTAAGGTGCCAATTAAATACCATTGTCTAGGTGGTAATCATTGTGAAATTAGACTGCTCAATGCCAAGGCAGGGGATTTTGCAGATGAAAATTTTGGCAAGATTATTCGTGAATTTATCTCTTTACGATTGAAAGATAATCCAAACATTATCGTAGAAGCTTATGGAGAGTTTGCTTATGAAAATATCAAGGGAACAAAGATTCTTGCTTATCATGGTGATAGAAGCAAGAAGGATGTTCCTGAAATCAATTATTGGCAAACTTATCATAATGTAGATATAGATATTTTGATTGCGGGTCATTTACATCATGGCGAACAAAATAGTATTGGTTATGGTGGCAAGTCTGGTGAGCAACAAGTTATCCATGTTCCATCTATTGTGGGCATTGATGATTTTTCAAAGAAACAAAGAAAGATTGCAAAAGCTGGTGCTTTGTTTTTTATGATTGAAAATGATGGAAAAAAGACTTGGCAAAAAACTTATATACTTAACTGATAAATAAAAGGCTCTTGAATATTCAAGGGTCTTTTTCCTCCTTTGATATGTGTTTTCTCGTCCTCTTTAGTTTTTCACTAGAGAGGATGGGAAAATATATATTGCATCATGTGCAAAATAATTAGAAAGGATAAAAAGGATATGGCGTTAGCCTCAAGAGTGAAAGCTGAAAAAGCGGCAGAAAAACAAAAGATTCTTGAATCTATGACAGAAGAAGAACTGGCAAAGTTGGAATACGATAATTCACGAATTTTTTGTCCTATCTGTCAAAAAAGAAAAGTTCCTGCTAGTTTTAGGCGATTTCGGATTGATGAAAATAAAACAAAGAGAGTTTTGCTTTGCAACTCTTGTTGTAATGATATTTATTCAGAAGCATATCAAGCGACTCTTAATAGTAATGTAGCTATTTGGACGGTATGTATGCGAGCTGGGGTTCCCTGTATTGCCAAAGCATGGACAGAAGCGCAAGGTCGAATGTCTAATCAGAAAAGAAATTCTGGAAATGTTTCGCGGCCTTGGATGGCATATATGGATGCTATGGATAAATTTGATAAACCTTATAGAGGTATTTGGCAGAGTGATATTGAACTATCTGATTTTATAAAAATTCGGAAAGCAAATGAATCGAAACCAAAAGAAGTTAATTCAGAATTTTTTAATTATGATGAGCAAGTAAAATTCTGGGGTTGCTTTTCAAGTGAAGATTTTATTTTTCTAAATCAAAGTTTGGATAGTTATATGTCTAATGTTCCTAACCCAGATATAAACACTATAAATAGATATAAAGATTTGGCTATAGCTGAACTTAGATTGAGAAAAGCGAATGAGCGTGGCGATATTTCTGAAATTGCAAAATGTCAAGATATTTTAAACAAGCAACTTAGCCTTTTGAATTTAAATCATTTTGAGAATAATACAAAAACTAAAGAAGATTTATTGTTAGAGAAGAAGATTAACATGATAGAATTTGAAAAACCTGCTGAATGTGAAGATTTAAAAAAGTATCTTGATATGGTTGGTTTTGAAAAAGATAATTCTGACAATCTCCGTGTTCTTCAAAATGCCATTGCTGGAACAAAAACATATCCTAATATTCCAGGGATTGAGGTGTAAGTATGGCTAGACCTCATACTAGAGCATTGACCAAGGCTTTTAGAGCTGACCGAATACGTTCTACTACTGGCAAAGATAAAATCGAAGACGAAGCGATAGAAAATGCTATAGAGTGGACAACTTTATTTAGAAGAAATTGGGAAATTTATGCAGAGTTTTATCTTGGTATTGGATTAAAGCCATTTCAAAGAGAAGCTTTGCATTTAATGGGAGTTTCTGATTCTTTCTTTTTCAGAGCAGGGCGTGGTGTTTCAAAAACTTTTTTGTCTGCTATCGCAGCTACGTGTGCATTATGTTTGTATCCGAATAGTTGGATTGTCATAACTGCCTCTACTGTCGAGCAAGCAAATAAAATGGTAGAAGATAAAATCATCAAGGAGTTAATTAACAAATTATCTCCTTATTTATTGTACTTGTATGAAAAAGATTTTTTGAAAATCACTAAGCCAAATGAAGGAACAACTATAACGAATACTCTTAATAATTCAACATTAAAGGTGATGGGGCCTGTTTCTAGTTCAAGAGGTAAATGACAATTATAACATTATATAAATAAATCGAGAGATGCAAAAAAATAAGAGAAAATAGCGATTGCCTCTCTATTTGGCAACAAATAGTTACAAATCGGGAAAGAAGCGGGGAAGCTGAAATGCCAATCCGAATGGAAGGCTGTGTTTAAAAGCGCAGTCACATGCAGAGCATACGAACTGAAACTTTGAAAGAAGAATATAATGTTCGCAAGAGTTCCCGACTCCCTATGGGATGAAAAGATATGCCGAACTTGCAGGAAACGAACTGTAAGAAGTATAAAATAAAAAGTTTATACGATAACATTATTGTCTCGCGCCAATTTTCTCTTTTATGACGAATGTCGATTATTAAAGAAATCCGATGTTGATTCCATTTTCGAGCCGATGCTATATCCTCGACAACCTATATATTTAGATAAACAAATATATGTAAAAAATCCAAGATGGGTAGAACAATCAAAAACTTATTTTTTGACTTCTTCTGGATATAAATTTGAATGGTGGTATCGCACATTTACCGAGTATGTTACTGGGTATTATACTGATAAACATATTAAATACAATATTTATGCGGCAGATATTTTTACCACTTTAAATAATGGATTGAAAACGATAGGTGACATTAAAAGAGCTAAGAAAAACAGCACTGAGTTGAATTTCAGAATTGAATACCTTAATGAAGCAGTAGGCGAAAATGAAGATTCGTTTTTCTCTCTTGCTCCTTTTAAGAAAAATCAGAAGCTGGAAAATGCTTTTATGCCACCTACCGATATGGAAGTTTTAACAGGATTAGACAAAGGCAGAAATCCGCCTAAAGATGAAAATGAAGTAAGATTAGTTGTGGTTGACTTTGCTTTTACAAATTCGACAGGAGCGCATAAATCGGACAACACTATTATGATGTGTATTTCTGGACACTGGAAGAAAAATCATTTTGAACGTCATGTCGATTATCTTGAAACATATCCTGGTGGAGATGGTCTTGGTGCGGCATTAAGAATTAAGAAGCTTAGAGCAGATTATGACGCTGACTATGTTGTTATTGACCAGCGTTCGGGCGGAGAAGTTATTTATAATAAACTTACTGAACCGCAAGATTGTGAAGAGCGTGGTAATAATTGGGATTCTCATGGTTTGACTTTGACCGATAATCGTCAATATATGGATATACCACCTGCAAAGCAAGAAGACTTGGTAATGCGTACTGTTGACCCACTTGCTATTAAATGTATTATACCAATTATTGGTACAACTGAGTTTAATAGTATGAACTGGGTATCTTTGAAAAAACAATTAGAAGCTAATACGTTTAGATTTCTTTGTCCTCTTGAAACGAAACGAACTTTGATGGAAGATAGTGGAGAGTATTTTGAACTTACTTCAGAACAATATATTGATAAACTTATGCCATTTAACGAGACAGAAGATTTAATTGATGAAGCTATCAATCTACAAACTACTATCAAGATGGACAAAGTTATATTGTCTGAACGTAGAAACAAAAAGAAAGACCGTATTGTGGTTTTAAGTTATGCCAACCATGTGTTTGACTTAATTGAGAACGCATGGAACAAACAGTTGTTTGATTACGATTTGAATATTGATGATATTCAATGTGTATGGTAAATTATATGAGAGGAGGTGTAGAGACTGGAAAAGTATTTAAATGAGACTGAGGTAAGAGATGTTGTAGAATTTGCACAGGGTCTTTATCTTGGTGAGAAGTATGGATGGAGTGCATTTAATCCTCAGTTATCCAATCAGTTGATGAAAGAACTGAACAATGGTTCAAGTATTCCGACATCTATTGATATTAAAAAAGCTCTTAACGAGTATAAAGCAAATGAACAAAATTTGCAAGATTATAGTGCTTATATGATGAACTTCGATATGTTGTTTAAACGTGTTGCACTATCTTATGCAAATGCTTTGTCTTTTGATATGCAAATAGTATGTATCAATGCAGAAGATATTTCAGATTATAATACTTCACAATATAAAAAAGACAAAAAGAAAATTGAAGATTTTATAACTCATTTTGATTATAAAACTGAATTTAGACGTGTATTACAAAACATCATTGTTAATGAAACCTATTTTACTTGGTTAAGAAAAAGTAAAGCAGGTAATGGGCGCAAAGCAAGATATTGTTTACAAGTTATGCCGCAACAATATTGTATGTTGACTGGATATTTTGATAGAGGTCTTTTATGGTCAATGAACATGAATTATTTTCTTCAAGCCGGTGTAGATATTGATACTTATGACCCTAGCTTAAAGAAAACTTTTATTCGTACTATGGAGGCCAAGGGTGCGCCCTATATTCCTTCTGCAAGTATTGGTAATCGAGATGGCCAGTTTGCTCTATGGGCCGATGTTGACCCCAGTGATGGAGCTTTTGCCTTTAAGTTTGACACCTCTAATTTTAATTCTGTTCCTTTCTTAGCACCTTATATAAAAGATGTTCTAAGAAATGAAGAAATTGGGGCTTTACAGTATAACAAAGACATTGCGGCGGCACACGCTATTCTTGCTGGTGAATTAAGACTGTTTGATAATGCTAAGAGTGGCACCAAAGCTAATCAATTTGCTATTGACCCAAAGAGTGTTGGTGCATTTATGACTAAAGCTAAAGCTGGTTTAGGCGAAACAGTTAAACTTGCGGCACTTCCAACAGAAAACACTAAATGGTATCAATTTCAAGATACTAACAGTGATAGTTATGAAAAACAATTAACTATTAGTGCTGGACTTGGAAGTAACATTAGTCGTGTTATTTATTCTTCTGACAGAATGTCTAACGCAGAATTGCAAGCGGCATTAGATGAAGTTTATAATACTGTACGTCCTGTTTATGGTCAGTTTGAGAATTTTATGGATTTTTATGCTAATAGACTGACTAGCAAGTATAAATTCCATTTTATTTTTGATGGCAGTAATTATGCACACGAAAGAAATAGACGATTTGACCAACTAACTAAAGTTGCTGATAAAGGTCTTGTGTTACCGCCTAGTGCTTGGGCTTCTGTGTTGGGGTATAATCCTGTCTATTTTGAAAAGATGCTTCAAGAATCTAAATCTAGCGGTTGGGTAGATGAGTATAGCCAGCTAATGGCTAATGTCAATATTGGTCAACAGGTGGGCGGCGGCGAAGGCGGCAGACCTAGAATTGCTGATGATACCTTAACTGATTCTGGTTCAGATTCAAGAGAGGATTTGATGCCTGATGAATAATTGGAAGATAAAATATACCAAATTAGTGACAAAAAAGCAAAAGATTTTAGATGCTTTTGTGGAAGTTTGGGATAATTTTTGTGAACACAAAATTCTGTGGATAGACAGTGTTTTTCTGGCGGCATTGATGTACGTGATTGCGTAGTAATAATGCGTTGGAATTGTAAAAAAATTATTCAGAAATTTTTTTAATTTATAATGAGGGATAAATATGATTGTAAGTGAGAATACTATTCAAGCTGTTACAGAGCTGATTAAGAAATGCTTTGAAGAAAACCGTGCATTTGATAGAATGGTTTCAGTTCTTGGCGTTGATTTTGCTTGTAGTAATAGCGCCGAACTAATTCATAAAAACATTGCCCATGCTTTTCCTGCATTGGCTGATGATTTTGGAGCGAGATGTTTAGAGCGATATAACATTTCTGTTAAATATGGTGCGACTCCTGCCGCAGAAGAGAATTACAATAGCGTAGAAGAAATTATTGCGAGAATGAAAGCTAGAAGTATTGAATTTCAAATTGCCATCATGGGGGCTTGTAAAATTTCTTGTGATAATAATGATATTCATGTATATAGTGACCTTATTGAAATTCTTCGAGGTTATAATAATATTGTAGAACAGCTTATCTTGTTACATGATAAGATTAAGGCTTATGGAAGTAATGCAATGGCTTTTGACCATGATATTTCTACGTTTTGGATTTTGGGGGACAAATAATGGTAGTATTAGGTGAACCTAGCGATTATACTAATTATATTGCATTAGATGGCGATGATGCTTTTTATCTTCATCAAGCCGGTTGTGTGCCTAAATTTAAAAGCGGTGATGGAACTTTGTGGTTTAAAAAGAATAAAAAGACCCTAAAAATTGTCAAAAAATTAGGGATTGATATTGAAGAAATTGGAGAATAACTCTCTGGGAAGGGAGGTGGATTTGTTGGAAAAGAAAATCTCTTTTGAATATGATTCTATTATTGAGAATTTCCAAGAGTATGATGATGAAAAGTTTGCTATAGCAAAAGTCTGTATTTTAAGTACGGGGCCAAATGCTCATGGCTTTAATATTACGGATGAAATTTTGCGAAGAGACGCGGGTACAGTTCGCGGACAATTTCTTGTAGGAAGAATGTTCGGAAATGATTTTATGGGGCACGAACGGGATGAAATACCTATTGGTTATTTTCCTGTTGAGAAAGAAGTCGAGTTTGAAGAAACAGAAGTTAACGGTGTACCAGTAACCAAAGCTTGGGCTTATGCAGTATTTAGTAAAATGTATGCTAATAACGCTTATGAAGCTTTTAAAGCTCATAACCACAGAGCTGTGTCCATAGAAATGACTTGTCAATTCGCAGAAGATGATATTGAAAAGGTAAATCCTATTTCTTTTGATATTTTTGGCGTGACTGTGCTTGGCCGTTATGTAAATCCTAGCGATAGAAACGCAGAAATAAATCTTATTCGATTCTCAGAAGAAGCTAATAATTTCTTTAATGAATTACAAAAGCATCCTACTCAATTAGAACAATTTTCAAATCAAAGGAAAGTTCAAATGGAAGAAAAGAAAAGTTATAAAGTAGATAAGTCTAAAGAATCTCTTTCTAATGCAGATTGGTCAGATGTGAACAAGTCTGATTTAAGAAAGAAGATTACTGAAGCTAAAAATGCTTCTAGTCTTGTTAATGATGTTTATCTAAAAGTTGAATCTGGGTGGCAGGAAGCCCCTTCTGAGAAGCTAGGTTATCCTGTAATGCAAATTAAGGGTGATAGTGTAGTGTATAATAGAAATGCACTAGCAAGCGCTCTGGCTTATGCTAGACAACATAATGAGACAGAAGTTATCAATAAACTAAATAAAATCTATAAGTCTTTAGGACTAGATGATAATGGAAAGGAGGGTGAAGCTAAAATGGAAGATAAAGATAAGCTAAATAAGCTTGAGGAACCCGAAAAGATGGCTGAACCTACACCCGAAGACAAGTCTGATTCTGAAAAAGATAAAAACAAGGATGAAGATGAAAAAATGTCCGAACCCGAAGAAAAGAAGATGTCTGAAGATGTAGCTATGTGTGATATTGCAAAACTACAGAAGGACATTGAGGATAAGGACGCTATTATTATGGAAAAGGACAAAGAGCTTGAAGAGCTAAGAGCTTTTAAGGCTGGCGTGGAAGAAGAGAAGAGAAATATGGCTGTTGCCGCAACTCTTGAAGAAATTAAACCCTTTGTTAATTCTGAACAGTTTGAATCTCTAAAGGCAGAAGGCATGGCGTGTAAGTTCTCTGAAATTGATGGTTGGACGAATAAAGCTAAAGCCGTATCTTTTGAAGCTTCTAAGGGCAAGAAGGAAAAGAAGAGTATTTGGTCTTTCTCTGCTCCTGTTGCTCCATCTCAGGACGAGCCTAAGAATGTTTGGGAACGCCTAAAGAAAAATATTTAATAATAAAATTTATATAGAAAGGAATGATTTCGTATATGGCTAAGAATCACTGTGTAGTGAGTACGATGAACTGCATGTGCTGGGATGTTGATGCACTAAATCACGCTGGTATTTATGCGGGTGGCGACCTAGATAATGGTACGCTAGTTACTCTAAAGGAAATCAATCATGATAGCACTTCTGGTGCAGTTAAGGGTTTTGAATATATTGTTGAACCCGCAAAGGCTGGGGCTAACAATGTATATGTAGTAAATACCCCTGAAGTTGGTTATACTATTGAAATGCAAATGATGTCTGACCCTCGTTACTTCTATAATGAAGCCGGTCGCCCCATGTCCATCAAGGCTATTATGTCTGGTGTTGATGTGCTAGAAATTACTAAGGAAGCTTTTGTAGGTGAAACTCTACCCACTCTAGCTCAGATTGGTCAGTATGTTGCTCCTGCCGCAAACGGTAAGTATGCCGCTCCTGTCGCTGAAGCTCCTAGTTCTGGCGCTTATTTTAAGGTAGAAGGTCTACATTCTATTGCTTGCGGCAATGAAATTGTACCTACTGTTCTACTACGTTGTATGGCTAACCAGCTATAATTATAGAAAGAAAGGAGTGTTGATATATTATGCTAAGTAATGAACTAATTAAGTTCTCCGATGGTAAGACTGATTTTTATGAAGCCGCAGTCTCTTATTTTTGCGACAAGCAACAGTCTCAGGAGAACAAGAATCTACTAGATATGGCTTTCTTCTCTGAGATTGAACGTAAGTCTGGTGTTTCTCGTGAAGGTCTTGATTCTATGGCTTGGGCAAGTAATCCCTCTGTTCAGTGGGCTTATTTTGCCGTTCGTGATGCTGTAATTGATGCTATTATTCCTACTACCATTCTACCTCAGTTTGGTATTTTTGCCGATTTCCGTACTCAGGCTCCTGGTGATATTACCAAGTTCACCATCAAACCTAATAGCTTTTACACTGTTTCTCTGAGCGCAAATGGCGAGAGAACCACTCATAGACAGAAGAAGTATAACACTGACCTGGTTGTGGCTCCTATCGACCATATTATTACTGTTTATACTGATTGGTTCCGTGTTATGTCTGGCAAGGAATCTCCTACTGATATGTTTACCCTAGTTGTACGTTCCCTAGAGAACGCTATGTATGACGATGCTCTAGGTGCTCTAATGACTGGCCTAGAATCTATTCCTGTTGGTGCTCAGAATGTTACTGGTGCCTTTGATATGAAGACTCTAGTTCAGATGTGTGAAACTGTTCAGTATCGCAACTCTGGTGTAAGACCTATTATCTGTGGCTCTGCTACTGCTCTAATGAATGTTATTCCTGATTCTACTTCTGGCTATCGTCTAAATGTTGATGGCGAAGGTAATGGTCGTATCGAGCTTCTAAAGTCCATTATGGGTTATACTGTAATGAAGCTAGACAACGCAGTTTCTCCCGCTGGCAAGCTAATCCTACCTGATAACAAGATTTTTGTTGTTTCTCCTTCTCAGGATAAGCTTGTTAAGGGCGTTATGACTGCTGGCTTCCAGAACGGTAATCAGTTCTTCGATAACGCTGACCTTACCAGCAATCAGACTTATCGCCGCGCATTTAACTTTGTTTACGCAAGTGCCGCACACGCAGGAGTCTATAATATTGATGCTTAATTAAGCATATAGGAATAAAAGGATTATAAAAGGAGAAAATAATGGCTTATAGAAAGAAGTCTGAATCTGAAGTAGAAAATACAGTAGAAGAAACTAAAGTCAAGACTGAAAAAACTTCTACTGTTGATAAAGAAAAAGAAGAACTTAAAGCACAGCTAGAAGAACTAAAAGCACAGATGGCTTTGATGGCACAAATGATGGGTGACAAACCTACACAAGCCACAAAGTCTAATCGTGAAATTACGTTTGTATCTATGGTTCCTGGTACTCTTGTTCTGAAAGGTACGACCATTTGGAAGATTGAAGGCCAATTTAATAGTCGTTCTATTATGGAATCTGAAGCAGAAGCAATTTTGTCTAATATGAATAATGCTATCCGCAATGGTATTGTTTATATTGCAGATGCACAATTTGTTAAGGAACATAATCTTGAAGCGGTGTATGCTCATTTAATTACAGATGCACAACTAAAAGAACTACTGTCTATGAACGCAAGACATGTAGTAGATGTATATAAAAATGCTAATGATACCCAAAAGCAAATTATTATTGATATGGTGTCTGAAAAGAAGCTAAATGGGCAAGAAATTGATGCCAATATTCTAATTGAACTAGGTAAGCTGTGTCGTAAGGATTTAATTTCTATCGAACCTATTGAAGAGGAGGGTTGATAATGCCCACTTCTTTTGACACTGTAATTGACCGTGCGCTTATTACAGTAAATGATTATAAGCTAAGAAAGTTATATAATCAAGACTTGGATAGATTTCAAACACAGATGGATGGTTTTTTGATTGATGCTATTCCTAATTTCTTTCAATGTCGGCAATCATTAGAATATGACCTAGAAAACAGAGAATTTAAGTCTGACCTTACGGATACTGAAATCTCTATTCTTGGTGATTTTTGGATTCTAAGTTGGTTTGGAAGAGAAGTTAGAAACGCTTCTCAGTTTAATGGTAAGCTACAAGCTAGTGGTTCCTTTAAGAGCCATAGTGCGGCACAAGCATTAAAAGAGAAGTCAGCTTATGAAGACAAGATTCGTGAAAAGGTGTATCAAAAAATTACCGATTATCAATTAGAAGATTTGTCTGGTATCGACTTTGTAGTGTAAGGAGGTACTTATGACAAGAGCTAAAGAAATTTATAATCTTTATTCCATCCTTCTGTTGTTTGAAGAACTAGGCAAACCTGAAACAGAAGTTAATTTAGACAACTATCTTAAATATCTGGAACGACTTCATTTTACTTATGAGGCAATAAATCAAGTTGAAATCTCTGCAATTTTACAGGGGCTTCATAATGGGCGCGACCGTCTTCCCCATGATACTGTTCGGTCTATTGTGTTTCACATGATAGATTTAATTAAAAAGGGGGAAGGGTTAAGTGCTTAATCTCAAGTATTTTGAAAATACATTGGATAATAACGTATTTGGTTGCGACCCCAATGAGCAGTACCGCGATTTAGAACAAGAATATATAGACGATAACTGGGAAAATACAAGTATTCGCTACACTATTGAAGAGCAAGATGGTTATGGAGAATTAAATTTCCATAAGATAGAGGCATGGGTCAATAATGTAATTGCGACATCTACTTCTGGCTCTCGCTCTGGCCAGGATTATCTTCAATTCTTCTTTAGAAACATCAACCATAGTTTGTCGCAAGGACTATATTATCGTTTTAATGATAATTATTGGTTAGCTTATTTTTATAGTAAGTTTCAAGGTATTCCTGCTGACACTTTGGTAAGACGATGTAACAATGCTTTAAGAATTGTAGACCCAATGGATGGCAGCATATTTGAAATTCCATGTGTGGTAGAATATGATATGGGTTCACCAGCTACTCAAATTTCTATGTATGTGTTGACACCAAACAACCATGCATCTGTTATGGTTCAATCTAATAGCGACACAAGGCGCTTATTTGTCACTAATACTAGATATATTCTTGGTGGCAGACCATTTAAATTAAATGGGTATCAAAATGCTTTGCTTTATAAGGAAGGTATAGAAGATTCTCAAATTTTATATTTGGATTTATATCTTGATGAAAAACATGCCAGAGATGACTTTGAACGGCAAGTAGCCTATAATGGCGAATATAATTATGAACTCAGAATCGCAGAAGATAACATTGAAGTGGCGGCTTCTGGTTCAGGACAACTTCATGCTAATGTTACATTAAACGGTGATGATGTTAAGCGTGAAATAAAGTGGCGCTCTTCTGATGATAGTGTTGTGACTGTTGATGAGACTGGTAGATACTGGGCGAAAAAACTTGGCTCTGCTGTTGTTTCTGCTATTTTTGGAGATTTGGAAACAACTATTACCATTAAAGTAGTAGAAGTCAATACTGAGCCTTATATTGAGTTAAAGACATGTCCTACTAAAATTAGAGAGTACGACACTGCATACTTTGTTGTCCAAGTTCTTGTGGATGGCAAGGAAGTTTCTGCTGAGATTTCTGCAACTTTGGACAACGGAACAACTAAGGATAAAAATTTGGAACTGAAATTTACGAAAAATACTGTTATGGCAACATGTATTAAACGTGATGGACAGTTACATAATATAAATATCAAAGCTCATTTACAAGACGGGCGAGATATTATTAAAATAGTAAGTGTGCGACTTGTATCAATGATGGGATAAGGAGGTATGTATGTATAATAGTTTATCTGCTTTGCCTACAGCCCCTTATAAAATAATGACTTATCTTGCTACAAGTAAGGATACTGAAGCAGAAAATTTGTGGAAAATTATTAAGTATCCTGATTATAATGCTCTTTCTCAACCAAATCTTACTTTTAAAGAAAAGATGGATTTGGTTAGTAAGTATGGGCCGCAAGCAGATTATAATATTTTTCTAACAAGTTTAATTGAGGATGCAATAGCAGAATCAAAATGTATTCTAAAAATGTATACTTATTTTGTGCATCCTGTTCAATTATATACTGCTAATGTAGTATTTGCTTTTGATTTCTTGTTTGGTGGAAAGATGGCAACAGTTGAACTGGATGGTGCGCCAGTAGCGCGAGGTGATTTGTTTATCAATTCTATTCTTACCATACTTAATGGCGTTGAAGTTGGCGGCGTTGGTAAATTGGTATTTCACGAGGATATGAGTCAATACGCATTAGCTAGAAATGTTATTGGTAATCAGAAAACTTTCGCTGGTGTAACACTTTATCTGTCTACTGTTATGGGAGATTCTGGAAGGGAAGGTGCTTGTGAGCGTTAATATTGATTTATTAAAGACTGCATACTTTCCTTTTGATAAAGCTGTTCCTTATAAAGCAGGGGACAAGATTATAGAAATTAAGCCGGTAAAGTTAATTGATTCTGCATTATATAGCGCTAGTGAACCAATTCTAAAAATGGATAAGAACTCAATAAATGATGTTAAAATTATTCAAATGAGTTATTTGCAATTCATTAGTGATGTGTTAATTCCTAGTGACGCTATATATGCAACAAGTCTTGGTACTATATTGTTATTATGTCTAGGAATGACAAACCCTATATTACAAAGAGATGATAAGGGGAAACCTTATTTGCAAGATGGCGATATTGTCATTAAACCAAACCATTTTGAAGAAATTATGCGAATAATTTTGTATCAAAATGATGCTAGATATGATGATGAATATATTAACCCAGACCTAAAAAAAGCAATGCAAGACATGGACAAACTAAAGGCAAAAGGAAAGGAACCGCCTAATTTAGAACGAAGAATGGCAATAGTTACTGCTCACACAGGCGTTCCAAAAAAAGACCTTTTAGAAATGACATTAAGAAGCTTTGATGCTTTATTTAGTGAAGTTGTTGGAGAGGTCGAATTTCTGACAACGCGTGCCTTGATATTGCATTCGGGTCAAGCTGAAAAAGCTGACCATTGGATATTCCCGAAAAAGAAAGATAAATTTGAGGGATATATCACAGATGTTGGTGATTATAGCAAATCTATGGGTGGAGACGGAAAAGTGAAAACTTCTTCTAATACATCTATGGGTGACAACTATACTAATATGTTAAATAAATTTGAATAAGAAAGGATGATGTTAGGATGAAGAAATTCCTTGCTGGTGTCGGTAAGGCCCTGCTATTCCGTGGTAACGAACTATTTGCCGTTGCTCAAACCCTAACCGAATCTACGTTCAGCTTTGATATTACTTCCGAGGAAATTAGAGCTGGCGCTGGTAACGCTCTTTGGGGCAAGTATTTCCATGACTCTTCTCTAAGTGTTACTCTTACTGACGCCATGTTTAGCCTCGAATATATGGCTGCTGCACTAGGCACTACTGTTACTCAAGGTGGTCTGTCCATCAACGAAGAGTCTGACGTTGCTGTTAAGACTGCTGGTACTGTTGAGCTAGCTGAAATTCCTCTAGCTTTTGAGGGTACCCTAATTGGTTGGTATAAGAAGCCCACCGAAGAAAACTGGACTGTCGGTACCATTGTCAAGGGTACTGGTAACAAGTACAATATGAATATTCCTGCTTCTAAGCAAAACGAAACTTATTGTATTAAGTATTTTTGGCAGAACCCCAATGCACGTTCTATCACCATTAAGACTCAGTATGTTCCTGCTGAACTACACGTTGTGATTATTAACGACCTATTTAGTGGTGATGTTGGCGCTTCTAGTGATACTCCTAAGATTGGTAGACTAATTACTGATATTCCTCGTCTTCAAATGGACGGGAGTCAAGAACTATCTCTAAATTCCACCTCTGCCGCAACTGTATCTCTAACTGGTATGGCCCTAGCTGTCACCTCTACTGATACTTGTGAAGATGAACCTTATTACGGAACTATGACCGAAGAGATTTTTGGTGAGTCTTGGGAAGATAATGTTGTTGCTCTAGCTGTTCAGAACGCAGAGCTAACCATGTCTTCTAATGCGGTAGACACTCTAATTGTTCGTGCTGTGTTCTCTGGTTCTAGTGCCGCACAGATTAAGAGCAATGATAACTTTACCTTTGCTGTTGTTACTGGTACTTCTGTTGAAGTATCTAATGAAGCAGGTAAGGAAGGTCAAATTACGGCTAAAACCAACAAGGGTGAATCTATTGTTAGTGTAACTCTAAAGGGTAGTCATCCTAATCTTGACCCTGCTTACGCACGAATCACTGTAGAATAATAAATTATTTAAGGAGGGCTGAAATATGCCCTCCTTTTTTAATATTGAGGTGGTTACTATGTGCGAATATGTAGTAAGTCAAAATATTTGTAAAATTACTGGCAATAATTGTCCTTGGATGTACTGGTGCGACAAAACACATGGATGGAGGCCGAATAACTCCATGCCAATACAGTGTAAGCAAGCCAAAAATTATATTCCTAAAGTAGGGAGAAATCAAGGCGTAGTTGTTGCCAGCAATAAGAAAACAATCAATGTTGACATTAAAGGAAAGATTTATTCTTTCCGTAATCCTTATGAAGAGGTTCCTAAGATTGTTAATGTTAAAAAAGTTAACGGTGAATGGATTCTTGTTATATAAGGAGGGTTAATAATGCCAGAAGAGATAATACATGAATTAGAAAATAAAGTTAATAAAATTAACGGCAGAGTTACTGAACTTGAAGCTACGCAACCTTTTCTTAAAGAAATGGTTCAACAAAATACTGCCGCTTATCAAAAATTAACAGAAACTATGGTGGATGTTAGAATTGCTATGACTCAAATTAACGATAATTTAAGTCAGCAGTCAGATGATATTGTTGCGCTAGAAAATAAAGTCGAGGAGGTTTCTTCTATCACAGATGCTCATTTTGACTCTGTGTCTAAAAGAATTAAACAAATTGAAGATGATAACTCATTTAACATTAGTCAATTCTTTAAGAAGAACTTCCCCTGGATTGTAGCGCTACTTGGACTTGGAATTTTATATGCTACACAATTTGTAAAATTCTAATGAAAGGATTAAAAGGATGAATATAAAAAAAATTACTCCTGTCGAGCTTAAAGAATATGATGTGAGTGTTAAGCCTTATCTTACATATTCACAAATCCAAAATATTGTTAATACTGTAAATCAATTCACAGAATGGGCAGAGAGAGAAACCATTATTGATGCAATGGTAATTTGCTATGCTGTAGATATTAGTATGGAAGAATTTGAAGAATATGGTCACGACGAGTTACTTTGTTGTGGTTTTATTGATGCAGTAAAGAATCATATTAAGAATTTGAAACTTGTGTATAAGGCTATTGCTTTTAATGAGTCTCTAGGCAGAACTATTAACAAGGCTCTTGAAATGGTTCCTGCGCTGTCTGAGAAACTAGAGGAAGTAAAGTAATGCCTGTTTTTACATCGGAGGCGGCACTTAGAAGTGCAGCATTAAAAGCACTGAAAACAGCAGTGAGTGATATTATGAAAAAAATAGAAGAAACCAATAAACAAATGATTGAATCTTATGTATATTCTGCGGGAAGTCCTTCGTATTATAGTCGTACTAAACAATTTTATAATGCTTGGAAATCAGAAGATGGTGGCGGAAGCGGAGACGTTAGTGCCACTTTTAAATATGATGAAGGTGCGATTTCTTATGACGGCGAGTATAGTCACGGTTCTCCTGAATGGGGTTCTGCGGCATCTTATATGGCAGACATTATCTATCAAGGACAGTCAGGCCCATTGTTTGGTGATGGCTATTGGAGAGCGGCAAGAGACGCTTGGGAACCGTTGGTAACTATGATTGAGTCACAATTAGATGGTTGGTTTTCTTCTGCGGCAAGAGGAGCAGGTTTGCCTTTAGTATAGTCAATAACCCACGACTAAAGTCGCAGGCTTGCAAAAGCTTTTATTGACTAGCCTAAGTGTTTCAAACACTACGTTAAAAGAGAATATATAGTTACCAAAGGGTGTTATACCTAGCCCTTTGCTCTAAGGTCGGTGGTTAAACAGTTCTGATGGGTAGGAACAGTGTTGCCGATATAAAACCTCTTATTAACATAGGCGAAGGTATCTTACAGTTTGATATGTACTGGCTTATAGCATACAACATATCACTATTAAAGAAAAGGAGTGTTTGTTATGGTATATGTACTTAACAAAAACGGACAACCACTTATGCCAACAAACAGACACGGAAAGGTAAGAAGGCTTTTAAAGATAAACAAAGCCAAGGTTATTAAGCGTTGTCCATTTACGATACAGTTGTTGTATAATACAACAAATTGCATACAAAATATTACATTAGGTGTAGATGCCGGTTCTAAGCATATTGGATTATCTGCAACTACAAAAGATAAAGTATTGTTTGAAGCTGATGTAGAACTTCGTAACGATATAACAAAATTACTTGAGGCACGAAGAAAATTTCGTCACTCAAGGCGAAATCGTAAAACCCGTTACAGAAAAAGACGATTTAACAATCGAGTATCCAGCAAACACAAAGGTTGGTTGACTCCAAGTATTGAACATAAGATTCAGACTCATTTTGCAATGGTAGAAAAAGTACACAAGATGTTGCCTATTACAAAAATTGTAGTAGAAACAGCATCGTTTGATATGCAACTGCTTAAAGCTCAAATGGAAGGTGAACCCATTCCAAAAGGGATGGACTATCAGAAAGGTGAGCTTACAGGTTGGAATATCAGGGAATATATTTTCCACCGAGATAATTATACCTGTCAATGGTGTAAAGGTAAATCGAAAGATTCAATTCTTGTAACACACCACCATGCCTACTGGAAAGGCGACCATACAAACAAACCCTCAAGTCTGATTACACTTTGTAACACTTGCAATGATAGTAAATATCACAAAAAAGAAGCTAATAGGCTTTGGGGTTGGGAGCCAAAAATAACAAACTCTTATAAACACGCGGCCTTTATGAATGTTATGAGATGGGTATTTTATAATCGGCTAAAGGAAATTTATGCAAATGTTTCTATGACTTATGGTTATATTACGAAAAACACTCGTATAAAAAACAATCTACCAAAGACACATTATTTAGATGCACGTTGTATTAGTGGAAATCCAAAGGCTAAGAGTAGTGGAGAGTATTTTTACTATAAAAAGGTCAGATGTCATAATCGTCAGCTATATAAAGCTAATACGTTAAAAGGTGGCATCCGAAAACGTAATCAAGCTGAGTATACAGTCAAAGGTTTTAGACTCTTTGATAGAGTAGAATATCAGAATTACGAATATTTTATATTTGGTAGAAGGGCATCAGGTTTCTTTGATATTAGAAATTTAAATGGCCAAAAGGTTAACAAAGGCTCTGTCAGTTTTAAGAAATTAAAATTAAAAGAAACAAACAAAACTTATTTAATTGAAAGGTGTACGGTGGATACAAGAGATGATTTAGCTCCTCTATGATTGAAGTTACGAGTCTCCACCAAACAGATTAATGAAAATAATTGCTTTAGACGCCAGTACAACTTCAACAGGAGTTGCGGTATTTGACAATACAGAGCTTGTGTATTATACTACATTACAACCTCCTAGTAAGTTAGAATGGCACGAAAGATTAGTTTGGCAAGGTCAATACTTGTCAGAAATTATAAAAAAATATAGTCCTACTGAACTTGTAATGGAAGATGTTCCTTTGCAAAAGCAGGGGACAAAAACATTGATGATGTTAGGAGCAGTTCAGGGTTATATTCTCGGACTCGCTTCTTCTTTTGGATTGAGTATGAAATATTATTTTCCGAATCAATGGAGAAGCGAGTTGGGAATATTTACTGGAAGACGAGAAGATACAAAGAGAGAAGTTCTTAAACAAAAAGCTGTAGAGTTAGCAAATAAGAAATTTAATCTTGAACTTGTCTGGAATGGGCCTAACTCAAAAAAATCTCAAGATGATGTAGCCGAAGCGATTCTGATTGGCGCGGTGCGAGTAGGGGCTATCAAAAAGAGACGCTTCCAGAGTTGAAAGGGGAGATGTTTCTATGGCTTCATCTGATTGGAAGATATTGGTAGGGGTTGAGCTTGATACTTCTGATATACAATCTCAACTTGAAAAAGTAACAGGAAAAGGAAGCAAAGTCAGTCTTGATACATCTGCGGCAACAAAGAATTTAAATTCTATGAACAAGAGTGCGGCGGCATCTGGACTAACTTTGCAAGAAGCAAACATGGTATTGAACTCTAGTATTGGAGTTCTCAAGTCTTTTGCTAACGAAATTTTAACTGTTGATAAATCACTAACAGAATTTAAAAAGGTATCAGATTTACAGGGTGACAGTCTCGATAAGTACGTTAAGAAGCTTCAAGTTATGGGACGAGAAGTTGGACGAACTGGTTCTGAGATGATTGATGCCGCAACTATGATTTGGTTGAGCTTATAGTAATATAAGTAAGTGAATGGGGTGAATTGCTGAAACAAACCTTAGAGTCTTAGCTACCAAAGAGTAACAACGCTAAGAATTGGCAAATCAGCATCCAGTTTTTATTGATTTAAAAATATGGTTCAACGACTAAGATTGAAATAATATCTGTAAGGTTCAAGTGAACTTGAAGTGCCCCACATCCTTTTTTAGGATGAAGATATAGTCTAAACTTATGCGAGAGTATAAGAAGGAGTAAAAAATGCAAGAAAAAACAAAACAAGAAATTTATAAGTTTTGTGATGATAATAAAATTCATTTGATTTCTTTTAGAAATATAAAAAAATCAGGAAAAGCAAGAATTGTCGTGAGTGTTTTTTGTAGAGAATGTAATTCTCGTTACGATGTAAAGTGGGATACTTTAAAACGGCAAGTTTTCCCAGGACTTTGTACAAAATGCGCCCATTCCGCTAGTTGGAAAGAGCGTAGGCTTGATTTAGAAAAAATCATAGAAGATTTTGAAAAAGAAGGCTTTAAAGTAATAACCCCTATTAAAGATATAAAACCAAGAAAAATAAAAGGATATAATAAACCGACTTTTAATAAAACTAATATTTTAATAGAAGACGATTTTGGTGTGCAATATTTTGTTTGTAGAAATAATTTTTTGCGAGATATTGAAAAATTTAGAGCATTGAATACAGGTGATTATGATGCTTCTGGACATAGAAAATTAAGCAGTTTGAAAAAAATAGTCGCTGATTTTTTAAATGAACAAAATATTCCTTTTAAACGAGAATTTAAAATAACTGATTGTAGGGGCAATAAAAGATGTCTTCCTTTTGATTTTTGCTTGAATTTCAATAAAGAAAACAAAAAGTTAATAGAAGTTGATGGAGGAAGGCATTTCCAAGAATATTTTAAAGAAACTCAAAAAAATGATAAAATTAAAGATTATTATTGCAAAACTCATCATGTACCTTTATTAAGAATACCTTATTGGCAAATAGATGATGGTACATTCAAAGAAAAAATATTGTCTTTTTACTCTGAGCAGTATTAACGACACTGCTTAATAGATAGGAATTTAAAAAGTCTGGATATTCAGATACCGAAAGTGCAAATTTAGCAAAAACCGCAACTATGTTCCAAAACGTAGCAGATGATGCTATGAGTGCTGGTGACGCGGCAAGTTTTATTATTTCTCAATTAAAAGCATTTAATAAGCCTGCTAGTGAAGCGACGCACGTCGTGGACGCATTAAATTCTGTTAGCAATAATTTTGCAGTTTCTTCTAGTGATTTGTCTCAATCTATCGGTAACGCTTCTTCTGCGATGGCTGTTGGCAACGTTACCTACGAGGAAACACTAGGTCTTCTAACAGCAGGTACAGAAATTACTAGAAACAGCAATAAAGTATCGAGAGCTTTGGTGTCGGTACAGTCTCGATATAATCAAATTCTTGATGACAGTTCAAGTACAGGTCAAAAACTAATTGCGTTTTATAAAGACCACGGAATTGCAATTAAAGATGAAAAAGGCAATCTTCGTTCTTTATATGATACGCTAGGCGATTTGGCTGGTAAATGGAATACTTTGGATGAAGACCAAAAAAAGTATTTCTTAAACGTTCAAGCAGGTGGACTCTAAAGTTAGCGCCTGTTCAGTGTGAATTGACGGGGACAACCTAAAGTTTTATACACAAACTTATCATGGTAACATAGATAGGGGCTTAGAGTAATTAACTAAGAGATTGTAAAAGAGATAAAAATATATGGTTAATCCGCAGGGAAGATGCCGTTGAAATACGGTATAACCTTCATCGACTATCGAAAGCAATCAAGAAAAAATTCTTGATAAATGTAACTGTCTGTGTTATAGTATGGGCAGAATAAGACGCATAAGCGGACGAAGCGAGTAGAGTAGGAGCAATCCGAAGCGCACTGACACTATTTAACGAAATAGTGAAGATATAGTCAGAAACTAGAAATGTTGAAAAACATTTAATTTAGTTAATAATGGCTAATCAGAGCCAGAATCTTGCGGCAATTATGGATAATTTCGATACTGCTATTGCCGCGACTGAAACAGCACTTAATTCTCAAGGGTCAGCCGCTCAAGAGAATGAAAGATATATGGAGAGTTTTGAAGGAAAACTTTCAAACCTCAAATCAACATTTCAGGAGTTTGCAACTTCTGTTTTAAATTCTGATGCAATGAAGTCTGCATTGGATGTACTTAATAGTGTGTTTTCAACACTGACTTCTGAAGGACCCCTAGGCGATATTAGCAGAGTAGCAACGCAGTTTGGCGTTCTTACTGGTGTTCTTACTGGTGGTATTGGCAAATTTGCTCCAACTATTAGTAAACTGGTTTCTCAGTTTGCTAATTTTGGTGATATTTTTGCTAATATTGGTACAGGAGCAACAACTGCGGCAAACGCAATAAACACGGTAACAACTGCTGCTTCTAATACAGCAAACACAGTGTCTAATATAGCTAATGCCGCAAGTAACGCAGGAAATACAATTTCTAATGCTTTTAGCGGTGCAGCGGATACGGTAAATATTGTAGAATCTTCTTTTGATGAATTGTTTGATGTTGGTAATCAGTTTGGTAATTTTGGAAACGGTATTCAAAATGCTGAAAATACATTAGTCAATGTCAAAGACACAGTAACAGAGACAGGAGATTCTTTTGACGAATTATTTGATGTTGGCAATAAATTTGGCAATTTTGGAAATGGGCTTGAAGAAGTTGGCGATATTACTGAAAATATTACCGACGGTATTGATGATGTAAGCGATTCTTTTGATGAACTATTTGATGTCGGCAATAAATTTGGTAACTTTAGTGATGGTATAAGCGATGCAGAAAATCTGCTCGGTGACATGGGAGACATTGCTGATGAAGTTAAGGACAACATTGATGATGTCGGCGATGTTATGGACGATGTTGGAGAAGCTAGTAGTTCAATGGGAGAAAAAGTATCTGGCTTCTTTTCCTCCCTTGGTGAAGCCGCTTTACCTTTGTCTATTGCTATTGCCGCTCTAATAGTTCTTATTAAACAAGCTTATGACATAACTAAAGCAGAGTCTCCTTTAGGAAAGCTTAATGCTTCTGCTGAAGAACTAGAAGATAATATATCTACTTGTCAATCAGAAATTCAACGGTTGCAAGAGTCTGGTGCAGACCCAAGATTTGTTCAAATTTGGCAACAGCGCTTAAAGGACTTTGAAGGACAGCTTGACGAAGTTCAAGAAAAAATTCGTAACGTAGAAATGTTTGGTGATGAAACACCTGGCGAAGATACTTCACAAAAATGGACAGATGAAGAAGGCAGAGTTCACACCTATGTAGGTGCGAACACAGGCAAAGGGCCACTAGAAAGTGTTTCTACCCCTAGCTACAAAGAAGATTTAAAAGATTTAAAAGAGTTACAAGAAGTCCAAAAGCAAATGTTACAAACAGGGCAAATCACTATGAAAAAAGATGGCGTAGCTGGTTTGCTTGGTGGTCAGTGGAATATTGAAGATGTTAATAAACAAGTAGATGATTTAAGTGCCACCTTATTAAAATACGAAGAACAGTTACAAGAAGCCGTTTCTTCTGGGGATGAGTGGACACAAAAACACGCAGATATGTATAAATATTTGCGAGAACTTGACCCAGATTTTGAACTTCAAGCTTATGGTGAGATTACTAACGCTCAACAAGTCACTGCTGTAAATTCAGCGAAAGATGCTTTGCAAGGGTTCGCTGATGCTATGCAAGGTGTTGGCGAAAAAGGAAAATCTACTGATGAAGAACTAACAACTGTTCTTAATACTGTTAATTCTCTATCTGCTTCTGGTTTTGTTTCTGAGGGGCTTACAGACCTTCAACAAATGTTTGAAGATGGTTCGGTGACAGCAGAAAAATATGATGAGGCAATGACACAAATTGCCAAAGATTATTTGCTGACCCAAATGAATGAAGCGCAACTTGCAAATATGGATAAAGACCGTCTAGCCACTTTGCTAGAAAGTTTAGGCGTCACGAAGTCCAAAGAACAAGCAGAAAAATTGTTGGCAGAGGCGTATGCAAATACAGCTGAAGAAACCAAGAAAAGTGCCGATGAAATTTCTAAAATAGATAACAAAACTAGAGAGTTAGCAAAAACCTTAACTGATTCTTCCAATTTTGCAGAAGGATTTGGCAAAACTCTTGCTGAATCAACGGATGAAGGCGCAAAGAAGTTAATGGAAATCATTAAAGGAATTGCGTCTGGCGAAATAGATTTTGTTAATCTTAAAGATGATGCTTTTGGCCCTTGGATAGATAATCTTAGGAAAGCCGCAGATAACGGTGACGAATACGCACAAAAAATTCTTTCTGTTATTGACAAGCTTAACGAAGCCAAGTTTGATATAAATGGTGATGGCGCGCTTCAATTTAGTGAACAATTACAAAAATCTGCCGCAGAGGGAGATGAAGCCGCAAAACAATGGGTCGATGTAATGAAAACCATTATGGAAGGCGGCAAAATTGACCCCAAGGTTTTTGAAACCGACGCGATGAAGAGTCTTGTTGACCAAGCAAGAAAAGCGGCTGAAGATGGCGATACTGTTGCCAAAATGTGGGTTGAGTGGATTGATATTATCAATAACAAACAACTTGTTGGCCCAGGCATGAGAGGCGAAGGATTTAATTTTGGCGAAGCGGCAAAAGAAAGCGGCAAAGGTGTAGAAGAAGGCGGCAAAACAGCAGAAAAGGGCGGCAAAATGTTTGGCAGTGCTAGTGAATTGTTATCTGGCGCTGTCGGAGGAATGGAAGCTGCTGGAACCAGCTACAAACAACTTGGCGAAAATGCTAAAGAGGGTGCGAAGCAGGTTGGTGAAGCCCAACAAGCGGTAAATGATGCTGTTGATGAAGGTGTTCAAACTGTAGATGTTGCAGGTGCTTCCGATGCTTATAAAACAATAGGTGAAGAAGCAATTAAAGCAGCAGAAAAGTTTGAAGAAGCTAATCAAAGAATTGTTGAATCTGCTCAAGTTGATACGAGTGGCCTAAACAATATTGCTGAATCTTTTGACGTATTTTCTTCTGGTATTGAAAAATATTCAGGATTGATTGATGGGCTGGGAGATTCGTTTAGCAAATTTGCAGGAGATGCCGCAACTCTTTCTTCTAATTTTACTGATTTTGCAGGACGGATTGTAGAAATTTCTACTGCTATTGGTACTGTGAATCAGGGACTAGGAAACATGTCTACTTCTGTTAGTAGCAATTTCTCTAGTATGGCTACGTCTATTCAAACCACTGTTGATAATATAAGGTCTGTTGGTGATGCTGTTGTAGAAGTGGCTCAACAGTGTCAAGTATTAAGAGACAATATTAAAGCGGCGTTAGATGGTGCTCATGATAGCGCAACAGGACTTTCTAGCGGTTTTGCAAATTTAAAATCTCAAACTGCTGGCGTTACTGAAACTTTCAATAGTATCAATACTGTTGCAAGTAAAATGGCAAGTAGTATCGCTGATTTTGGTCAAGCGGCAGGTGACGCAGGACAAAGATTAGCACAAGCTTTTTCTAATGCGTCAAGTAGCTTGACTGCTGTTAGTGGCTCTCTTATTGGAGTCAAAGGAACGCTTGTCCAAGTAAATACTCTTGTCAGTCAAGTAAGCGAAAGCATGACCAATCTTAGCACTAGCGCAACAACAGTAGATACTTCTCTATCTTCTATTGCAACAAGTGCCTCCAATGCTATGTCTGGCATCACTGACGGCGCTCACAATGCGGCATCCGCACTAATCACTCTTACTACGCAGTCTAGTCAATCTGTCACTCACATGAATAGTCTAGGGACTGCTTCTGGAAATGCGGGGACTGCATTAGGTACTTTTGCGGCTAATGTAACAACCGCTACAGCTTCTCTAAGCAATGCGGCATCTAGTATGCTAACTATTGCTGGCAGCATGAATAGCGTTAGTATGGCGGCGTCTCAAGCGTCTGTCAATATTAGTTCTATTGCAAGTAACCTGTCTTCTGCGGCAGGGAGTGGCGCATTACTATCTACCTCTCTCAGTATTGTTTCGGGCGCGGCAAGTTCTGCCAGTGCAGGAGTCGCTAGTCTAGCTACTTCTGCGTCTAGCTGCGGTGCTACTTTAAGTAGAATTTCTTCTAGTGCTTCTAAAGCGTCTTCTGCTGTGGGTAAAGTTGCTGGGCCAGCAAATAGAACTTCTGGCGCTTTAAGAAAAGTAGCAACTGCGGCGAATAGTGCAAGTGCGGCACTAAGAAGCTTTGCGGCATCTGCAAGAAGTGTTGGTAATCTTACTTTAAATGTAAGTGGTTTATCTTCTAGCCTGACTGCTATTGTTGGTAAAGCTAATGCGGCGGCAGCAGCATTAAGAAATCTAAAAGCTTCTGCGTCTGGAGCGGCTTCTGCTGGGAGTGGCGCTCTTTCTAATGCTCAATATATAGATACAATCCACGGCATGGCTACGGGTGGTACGGTTACTAAAGAAGGTACTATTCTTGTTGGTGAAGAAGGCCCAGAAATTGTTAAACTTCCTTCTGGTGCAGAGGTATATAACAATGATACTACACGCCAGTTACTTAGCAAATTGTCTACTTCTGAAAAGACTCATTGGGGCGATTTTGATAAAAATAAACAGCCTGAATTGCCAAAAGTAAACAATGCTTATGCTGATTGGACTAAATCTGTTACTAAACAATACGAAACCGCCAAGGGGTCTTATTCTGATTTAAAGAAGTCTGACCTTGAGAAGCAAGCGAAAGAAATCAGCAAAAAGATTGGCTCTGGAGCAGGTTTAGCTCAAGCTGTTATTGATGCACAAAATAAGCGCACAGAAGCTTTTACTAAGCAATTAGAAGAGCAAAACAAACTCTATTCTGAACAAATTGACATTATGGAACATAGATTGTTCCTAATGCAAAAGAATGGCGCAACAGAAGAAGAGCAGATTGCTCAGATTAGAGCGATGCAAGCCGAACTTCACAAACAAGCTGAATATTATCGTAAATTGGGTATCAATGAAAATGATACTATTATTCGGGAAATTCAAAGCAGTTGGTGGAGTCTTGAGGGCGATGCACAAGACCTATTTCAATCTATTGCTGATGCCGCAACGGAAGCGGCAGAAAAGGCTAAAGAAGAATGGCAAAACTATTATGAAGAGCTTGAAGAAGGTCTTCAAAACAAAACAGAAAAGTATGAACTTCTTTTTGAGCAAGTAGCTAAAGATGCACAGCGTCGTATTGATGACCTCAATGAAGAAAAAGATTATTGGGAAGATTATTACGACGAAAAAATAAAAGCTCTTGAAGAAGAGAACGATAAAATTGAAGACAATATCAAGTTACAAGAGCTTCAAGATGAACTAGCGAAAGCGCGACAAAAGAAAGTTTATGTCTACAAAGATGGTAGATTCCAATATGCGGATGATATAGATGAAATTAGTGAAGCGCAGAAAAATCTTGAAAGCTATGAACGTGAAAAAGCACTAGAAGATGAGAAAGACCGTCTTGAAAAGCTAAAAGATGAAGCTGTCAAAAATATTGAAGAACAGATAAATAAATGGGAAGAGTATAAAAACGAGTGGGAAAATGTTGTTGATGATTATCAAGAAGAACAGAATCGTCTAATTATCGAACAAGAATTTGGTATAAATTCTGAAAAGATGAATTGGGATACTCGTATTAGAAATCTTTCTAATTTTGTTTCTGAGTATAAAGAATATATGAGACAGCTTAAAGATGCCCAAAATATGCAAGAGCGTATTGACAAGGGTGAAATCTTTGGTTCTGGCACTTATGAAGCGGGCAAAGATGGGAAAGCTCCCAAGGGGCTTAAAATTGGTGACAAGGTAGTTACTGATGGCGGGACGTTCCAAATCATTAAGGTTAATGAAGACGGAACTTATGAATCCAAAAAAATCAGTAGCGAAACTCGAAAAGAATACGCTTCTCGTGGCGGCACTTACGACAAAGTTTCTAGCGCTACAGAAACACCTAAAACTGAATCTAGCGGAAGAACTTATCAAGTAGGTAAAAATGGTAATGCTCCTAGCGGCTTAAAGGTTGGCGACAATGTTGTTACTGCCGGTGGAACTTACAGAATAACCAAGGTTAAAAATGACGGCACTTACGAGTCTGAGTTAGTAAATAACATTACTAATAAAGATTATGAAGGAACTGGTGCTAGATATGACCCTGCGCCTTCCGATGTGAGCTGGTCTGAATCTAAAGGAACTACGGTTTCTGTAGGAAATGACGGTAAAGCTCCCAGAGGGCTTAAAGTTGGCGACAGGGTTACTACTGCTGGCGGCACTTATAAAATTACTAAAGTAAAGTCTGACGGTACTTATGAGTCTGAACTAATTGAGAAACCAATAAGTCAACCAGGTCAAAGTACTGGCGGTAGTCAAACAAAACGATATACTGGTTATAATTCTTCTGGCGGAGCGTATAATATCACCTCTCAAAAAGGTATAGACTTTATTGAGAACGCTAAAGCTTACGCTACATTGACTGGCGGCGATGGCTCTTATTGGACTAAAAACAATGATGGTTCAGTCACAGTTAATCAAAATGGTAACATTTATACTGTTGCAGGTGTTGGAAAATACGAAAAAGGAACTGAAAAAAATACCAATCCTGGATTAAGTCTTCTAGGAGAAAACGGCCCAGAATTGGGTGTATTAGGTTCTGGTGATGGCGTCATACCTAATGATTTAACTCGCAATTTGTTTGCTTGGGGCGCTTTAACTCCTGATTCGGTATTAAAAAGCTTGGTAAACAATACTCAAAGTGGAATAAGTATGAACGGAGTTCAAATGTCTTTCCCCAATGTTAAAAATGGAAATGACGCTGAAGATTTTGTGAAAGCAGTAATCAATATTGCGAACCAAAGAGCTTATAAGAGAAGATAAGTTTAAAAAGGGGAGTCTTATGGCTCCCCTTTGAAAAATGAGGTAGCTTATGAATGTTGAAAATTTTTTAGATGCTATTGAAGTTATTGTAAATAAAAGAGTAGAAGAAAACAATACTCAAATTTATACAGGTATTATCGTAAAAGAGGGTACATCTTTGAAGGTGAAGGTGAAAAATAAAATTTATGATTTACCTGTGTACGGTGGTAAAAAATCCGATGTTAAAGAAGGAATTAGTGTAAAAGTTTTTGTTCCACAAGGGCAAATGAGTCAAGCATTTATTCTAATTTGAAGGAGGTGATTCCTTGGCGCTGTATACACCAGTAATTGTAAAATTAAATTCTATTGTTGTGAGTGGTTTGTATGTTCAGCCCACAACTTTTCCTTTCTATATGGAATTTGTTGTTTCTGGCGGCAATAAGCCAACAAATTATGAAGTAAAGATAACATCACTAACTAGCGCCTCTTCTTCATATACTTATTCTGGAACTTATAATCAAAGTCCTCAAGTAGTAAGCTTTGACGCAAAGGATAAAATTCCTGTTCGTAGTGACATTTGGTCTTGCCAAGTAAGAACATCTAATGGTTCTGAAACATCTGAGTGGTCTATTGCTAAGACTTTTTACACTGGAAGGGAACCTTATTTTCGTCCTTCTTTTGTCGCTAGTGATTTAGCTGACTTTAATGGCCCCACACAAACAGTAAGATTAGTTTATGATACAGGACAGACGGAAATTCAACAAACAGGAGAGACACAAATTCTTGATAGTTATATTTTAAATTTATATGACGTAAAAGCAAATAAGATAGTGGACACTTCTGGAATACAATACACTTATCTTGTTAATATGGAGCCTAACGAGGAAGTTAGTTATGAATATACCTTTTTTGGTCTTGAACAAGGAAGAACATATTCAGTTGAAGCAATAGGGAACACTAGCTTTAACTTAACTTTTTCTCAGCGCTCTCAAAAAGATATTACTATTAGTTACCCAATCGAAGATGATAGTTTATTGTTTTTAGAAAATAATTGTGAACAAGGGTTTATTCATGTTGAAAGTCCATTAAAAAATATTCAGCCAAGTATTAGCACTTTTCCTGACGCAGGATTTACTTCTGATAATGGTTATTATCCTGGATACAATTCTGAAACTAATAGGTATGGTTTTACAACTTGGAGCGGTTTTAATTCTAAAGATGATTTTACTTTGCAAGTAGATGGAAGGGATTTTAAACAGGTTGGAAAAAATTATGACAACATAAAGTTACAAGGAAAATATGACGCTGAAACAGAGGCTTATCCTGAATTAACATTAGACTATAAAGAAGATATAAACGAAGGCATTGCATGGATAGAATGTCGTTTAGATATTTTCCATGTAACGTATGGAGAAACTAGCAAAAAACATTCTTATATAGCTTATAGCAATTCAATTTCTCGTCCTTTGTCTTTTGAAGATTTGAATATTTGGGTAAGATATGTAAATGGTTTGCTTGACATAGTTTTAACCAAGAAGGAGGGTTGAAGATGATAGGCTTTTTGGGATACAACTTTTTTGCGGACGGAAATGCGGCAGACCCTATGCCTGTCTATAATTTTGAAACAAATTCTCTTTCTGCTGGTGGGTTTGTTATAGAACAAATTAGACTTTCAAAAAATACAGAATTTGAAGAAACTGAAAGCATTAGCAATATTTGGGATAAAGACACTTTGCTTTTAACTCATTTTGATAAAAAGACTTTACAAGCAGGGTATTTTCCTGATGCTTTTTCTCGTGCTTATAAAGCAAGAATCAAAAGAAGAGAAGTTGGAACCGGAAATTGGTTTACTATAAAAGAATTTGATTTAAGAAATAAAAATACTGTTATAACTTTTGATGATTATTCAGCAGTAAAAAGCAATGTAACTTATGAGTATGCTATTGTTCCAATGGACACAGATACGATTGAAGGGCAATATTTTACGCGCCGCGTTCTAAGCCAATATAAAGGTGTTTTTATTTGTACCGTTGACACGGCTTTTAAAATGTATGCTCAAGTATCTTACGGAGATACTCAACAAAATCAAAAAGTTGATATTTATGAACCTTTGAATAAGAAATATCCTACTTTGATTAGCAATGCAACAACAAACTACAAAACAGGCAGTCTTGCTGGAATGGTTCTTCAAGACAATTATGATGAAGAGGAAAGAGTTCCTGATAGAAAAGCTATTGTAGACAAAGCAAATAGTTTCTTAGAGTTCGTTACGGACAAGCAACCAAAAGTAATAAAGGACTGGAATGGAAATTCTTTTTTGGTTGTATTTACTGGTACCCCTTCTTTGAGTTATGATTCTAATTATGGAATGGGCGTTATTAACGCTTCTGCTGATTGGGTCGAAGCGGGGTCTGTTGACAGTAGAGATGATTTGTACTATGCTAATTTAATTCCAAGTAAGGAGTAAAATTATGTTTACAGAAAAGGATTTTGATATTTTAAAACAGACTTCTTTCATTCGTTATCTTAAAGTAAAAGTACTATCTTTAAATAAATTTGGTAATTTTAGACAAGTTGATGAAATAAGTGGGAAAATGTTAAGTTGTTCTGTAAATGTAGATGCTGATAGTGACTTACGACGTAGTTGTTCAATAGAACTTGTTGTTGAAAACAAGGAATTTGAAGTTTCTCCTGGTAGTGATATTTGGCTGGATAAATATATTTCTCCGCAGGTCGGATATGAAGATAGGGCAACGGGTGAAATTTATTGGTACAATCAAGGGATTTATCTTGTTGATGCACCTTCTTGGCGATATGATGCGACAACAAATTCTTTATCCATTCAAGGTTTAGATTTAATGTCAAAACTAACTGGTACAAGAAACGGTTATTTGCCTGGTATCCCAACTGTTATTCCCCAAGGAAGCTCAGTTAAAGGAGCTATTATTGCGGCGATTCAACTTATGGGATTTAACAAATACATTGTTAATGAATGTCAAAATGTAGATGGAAGTATTCAAGAAGTTCCTTATGATATTCAAATTGACCAAGGTGGCACTATATATGATATTCTTAGCGAATTAAGAGATATACTTCCAAATTATCAAATCTATTTTGATATAGATGGGGTATTTCATTATGAACCTATTCCAGATGATGATAATGATTCAGTTTTAATAGATGATTCTTTTTTGAAATGGATTCTTATAGGTGAAGATATTGATACGGACTTTCAAGCAGTAAAAAACGTAATCGAAGTATACGGTAGAACACATGACGTAAGTTATTATTATAGTGATGCTATTTATGGAGTAGTCAGATATGAGGGTGCTAATGTAGGTGCTATTGAAGTAAAGTATGCGCCTCAAGGAACCTTATTGGACGGTACTATAATTGGTCTTACTGTCCCCAATTACAGCGGTAATTTATATTTTATTGCAGAGTATGATTTGGTGGAAGGGGAGATTGAAGTCACTGAGCTTTATGAAATTTACGACACTAATGGTTCTAGGCTTTATGAATTACCTAAAAAAGAATATGCCGTATTGCAATATAAAGACAAAGAACTTGGTGGCGGATATTTTATTTATATCGGAAGACAACAAGCTTATGGAGAAGCAAGCGATAATGATATAAATAGTCCTTTTTATATTGGCGGCTCTGTAGGAAGTATTCGTAAAGTTTGCTATGGCGGTGAATATGATAATATAACAACAGATGATTTGGCCTTGCAACGTGCGGCAATAGAACTATATTGGGCGGCAAGACTTAATGATACTGTAAAATTAACTACCTTGCCTGTCCCTTGGCTTGATGTCAATATTTTAATGCAACATGCAGTTAGAGACAATGAAGAAATGAAAAAATATATTGTTAAGTCTTATTCTGTTGATTATAGCGAAGGTGGAACTTCTGAAATTACTGCTATGACTTTTTATCCTTATTACGCAACAGCGGCGGTTGAAAAAATAGTTTTGGCTATTCATGGTTCTTCTGGCACAGAAATTGTAATTCAAGATGCGAATTTAGAAAGTGTAGCTATTGGTACAATAGGGGCTTCTGGTGTTTTGAACTTACAAGTTAAAGGGATGGGTACTTATACTATTGTTGCAACTTTAAATGGCTCAACGATTAGTAGGGATATAAGTATTTATCAAAAAGGAACGACAGATATTTATGTTTAAAAGGAGATATATATGGCAACAAGTTTTCCTGGCACCGTTCAAACTTTCGATAAGCGATTAGATTTAGTAGAAACTGATGCGCCTTTAGTCAAGCAATATCAAGAAGCCATGCAAAATGGTGATTTAAGTTTGGCGGCAAGTATTTTAGAAAAAATCCCTGACCACGACAAGAAGCTTATTTCGGCAGAATTTTTAAATGATATGACAGATACTATTGAAGCAGTTGAAGCGTTCTTTTTAGAAAGATACACTCCTGGCTATGTTGTTTCTGAAAGCCAACCATCCGGTCAAAGTAGTGGTGATTTTTGGTTTCATATTACAAAAAAACTGTGAGGTAGTTTATGAAATATAATCTAAGAAGACAAGATATTCATTTAAAAGACAGACCTTTATGGGAAAATATTAAAGAATCTTGGCAACAAAAAAATTATAGCAAAGCTATTAAAGAGGTAAAAAGTTCTCAACTAAAAACAAAGGCGTCTGTAGCGAGTTCATTGAATGAAATCGTAGATTATTTGGAAAAAGTACAAAATGATGATGATAAAGATTTTAAAAATGATTTAATTCCTGTGAGCAAAAATGAACCACTAGGTTTAAAAATTGGGCAGATTTGGTTTAAGACAGACAAAGAAAGGGCAATTCCTTACACTTTTGCTCAAGTTACTCAAAAGAATATGACTTTTACCCAAATTACAGCGCTAAATATTACTTAGGAAACAGTGGATAAGGGAGGATGGTGAATATGGCGGCAGTTACAAAATTTGTTGGTACGGATGCTTTTAGCACCACTACATTTAATAATAAAATTGATGAAATCAATGTAGCGTTGCTTTCTGCGGGTAAGAGCGCATTTGCAACGATTGGAACATCTGTTAATGAGACTACTTTAGTTTACACTTCAGATGATTGTGATTATTATTGTGGAGCAAACCCAGAAGAAAATGCGAACATTATACAAAGAGCAATGAATGAGAATGATTGTATTTGTTTTTTAAGTGGCGTATATAATATTAGTAAGCCAATTATTGTTGAAGGAAAAACGATAATTGGAAATGAAAATGCTTCTATACAACAGCATGAAACAAATTGGACGGGAGACTTTTTATTTAAAACGTCTGATTATAGCAGTAAGAGAAATTATGTAGGTAATTTGCAATTTGCAATAACATCAAGTTCAGTAGGCGCAATTTCTTTTTTTGGAAGCGCAGAAATAGAGAATTGTTATTTTACAGGAGGCAAGTATGGGGTCTGTGGCGACCAGCCAGTTAGAGTAAATAATTGTTTTTTTAGCGAGGTAACAAATTGTGTTTCTGGAAGAACAGACCTTGTAATCACAAACAATGTTGCAAAAAGTTTTAACATTTTTGTCATGGACTCAATACAACAAAAAGGACAGAATGGCAACGCAACTATTCAAGGAAATATAGCGGAATCTTCTGTTGAAGGTTCTTGCATTGTGTCGCCTTCTGCAAATGGGGGCAATATGAATTATGTTTTAATCTTTGGTAATAGGTTACAAGCTACTAATTTTATAACCGTTGCAGGAGATAAAACAACTTTTAATTACACTATTGTGGGAAACGATATGAGCTTTGATTCTAATCAAAACTTATTAACAAAAAAAACTATTGTAGTTGGTAACAATATAAATACATCTTTAAGTGTTACTTCTGATTCTTTAAGTGCGAATAATTTATAATTAGGTGATTATATGGCAGAATATAATTTTACAATAGAAAATAAAACTTCTTCTGGATATGACCAATTATATCCGGCAACTAAGGGCGAACAAGTTGACGTATCTTCTGTTGCCTCGGCTATTGGAGAATCAGGCCCGTTAAATGTAGAACAAGCTTTAACAAGTCTTTACGCTACAGCTACCAATAAAACAGGTTTTCCTAAAATTGTTACTACTATTGCCAACGGCAGTATCAATTCTGAGATGGGCGACACTAGCCAATATTATTCTTATACACTGCCTTTTGCCAAAACTTTGACAAAACTTCCTACTATGGTTTATTTAGAAATTGGACGGGGAGTTGATAGAGAGTGGAATAGACTTTCTACTGTTTTAGAAACCGGTGCTTCAGCAGTAGGTGATGTTCGTATGTTTTTAATTAGACAAGATGATGGTACTTTTAATGCTTATGCACGATATTGCTATGCTTCAAACGCACCTCTCTTGCCTAGTTCTTCAACCACAACTTATGATATGTCTAAGCGTGTGTTTAATTTTGGATGGCAATATTTTGTAAATATAGATAAAGAACCTACCAGACTTAGCAGTGACGCACCTTTTGAGTTTACTTATTATGGGAATAATGCAACAACATTTTCTATGCAAGGAGGAACTGCTTTTTGTCAATATCCTACAAGCGCGACCGCAAACCGTTTTCTGTATTCTATTGGTGCTTTTAAATATGATTTAAGCGGAGTAACTTTTAAAATTTGGTATCAAAATCTTAACAGTTCTACTAATTATAATCTTGTACGATATAGAGGTATTGTATATGAATAAAATATTTTTTAAACGACTTGATGATAAAAACAATATAGTACAGGTTGGACTTGTTGATAGCATAGATTATCTTCCAAAAGGTTGTGTTGAAGCAACAGAAGAAGAATATAACAATTCTTTTGATAATCCTATATCGAGTTTTTCGGATGAATATATCTTGCAAGGGATTCGCCAAGAAAAAATTCAGCAAATGTCAGAAGAATGTTCTAAAATAATACAAAAGGGTGTTCAATATAATGGAAAAGTATACAGTTTAACTCCAAATGACCAAATAAATATTGATTCAATGTTTAATGCAATATTGGCTGGGGCGAAAGAATACCCCTATCATGCTGATGGTGAAAGCTGTTGCAACATGAAAGCAGAAGATATTCTTAATCTTTATGTGCTTTATAAGAAAACAGTAACTTATTACACGACATATTACAATCAACTAAAAATGTATATTGATACTTTAACTGATAAAAAAGATGTTGAAAAAGTATTTTTTGGACAAGAGTTGACGGGTGTTTTTCAGGAACAACTTGAGGATATGATGGCAAGTGCAGATGTACAGATGCAAAACATTATTGCAAAGTTGAAAGGCTAAAAAATGGCAGAATATAATTTTACAATAGAAAATAAAACAAATACAGGATATGACCAATTATATCCAGCAACCAAAGGTGAACAAGTTGATGTAAGTGAAATTGCAACAGATTTAGGACTGAGTGGCACAGTTAATGTGAATGATGCTCTTAAAGCGGCTTACGAGCATGGTGGCGGCAGTAGTGGAACCACGCCTGAACTTACTCCGATTGTAGCAACAAGTTCAGATGGATTAACATACACTTGCACCGCTTCTCATATCACAAGTTTAACAAAGGGCGCAATGCTTACTATAATGCCTAACACAGTAAGTAAAAGGGTTGACCCATATCTTAATGTTAATGGCTTGGGTAATAAGTATATTGAACGAGCTTTAGGGACATCTTTAACTTCTATAAAAGATTTTAGAAATGTTAGTTGGATGTCAGCAAACCGTCCTTTAAGATTGATGTATAATGGTAGTTTTTGGATTGCGGCAGATTATGTTTCTGTTGACTATACTGATTTGGAGGGGCTAAAAGGCACTACTGCATTAGGTACAAGAAAAGGCACCAATTCTGACGCTATAGAAATTCCTACTTCTGCACGAGCCAGGTTTTTAATTTATGGCAGTGATTCTGGCGGCACGAGTGAATGTTTGTTTTTTGTCACTTCTCTTCAAAGCGGAGTTAAGCTATTTTACGGTGCTTCTGAATCTGTAAACACAAGTTTTTCAGATATAACTTGGAACACATCAAACATATCTATCGAATTTTCAACCACAGGTAATTATCTGACTAGAGATAGATGCAATTCTTCCCTGTGCGATTATTGGTACATTATCTTTTATTGATAAGGCGAGAACACTTGTCACTTCAGTGGTGAGATAAATCGTCGCAAAAACAGAAAATACGCACATGAGATGACATATCATGGAAGTAACTCATGGTCGAGGATATGTTATATGCAATTCAATATCATGTGGTTTGGTGTGCCAAATAAAGTGAGGTGAAGATAGTGGAAAAAGCCTATAAGTACAGGATTTATCCGAATAAGAAACAAAAAGAGTTAATAGCAAAGACATTTGGATGTTGTAGATTTATATACAATGTATACCTTGCAAAGAGAATTAAAATATATGAAGAATCAAAAAAATCTTTTTCGTATGCGCAGTGTGCAAACGATATGAAAAATCTTAAAACAGAATTACAATGGCTTAAAGAGGTTGACTCCACTGCTCTTCAGTCTTCACTCAAAGATTTGGATTCTGCATATCAGAATTTTTTTAAGGAACGCAGTGGGTATCCAAAATTCAAGTCAAAGAAAATTCATAGATATTCTTATAAGTCAAAATGCACTAATGGAAATATTCAATACTGTAATAAGCACATTAAATTACCTAAACTTGGAATGGTAAAAACGAAAAATAAGTTGGTACCACAAGGTAGGATACTTAACGCAACTGTGTCACAAGTACCCAGTGGAAAATATTATGTGTCACTTTGTTGTACTGATGTTAATATGGAACCATTAGAAAAGACTGAAAAATCGGTTGGTATTGATTTAGGAATTAAAGAATTTTGTATAATGTCTAATGGAGAAATGATTGCAAATCCTAAATATTTCAAAAAGTCTTTAGATAAACTTGTTAAGTTACAAAAAGAACTGTCTCGAAAATCAAAAGGCGGCTCAAATTGCAATAAAGCAAGAATTAAAGTGGCAAGACTTCAAGAGCATATTGCGAATCAGAGAAAAGACTTCTTACAAAAGTTGTCTACTAAAATTATTAGAAATAATGATATAATCTGTTTAGAGGATTTACAAGTGTCAAATATGATTAAAAATCACAAACTTGCGATGTCTATAGCAGATGCATCATGGTCTGAGTTTGTTAGAGAATTGGAATATAAAGCTAATTGGTATGGTAAACAAGTTGTCAAAGTAGGTAAGTTTTTTGCAAGCTCTCAAATTTGCAATGTGTGTGGATATGTCAATAAAGAAACAAAAAATCTCAAAGTTAGAGAATGGGTTTGTCCTTGTTGTAATACTCATCTTGATAGAGACATAAATGCGGCAATAAATATTTTAAACGAAGGAATACGGATACTTGAAGTAGTCTAGCAAATACAAAAAAGAACGGCAGGAACGGTCGGGATAGCTTGATAAATATCTTTTCAATGGAAAAGAGTTCTCAAGAATCATGTGACTTTAACTATGTGAGGTTCAATAAGGGGTGTTTTGTTATGAGATACATTAAAATAGAAGAATATATCAATGGGGCGCATGAGAATTTTGTAACTGAAATAGAAATATCGCCGCCAGAAGGTTATGCTTTAATCCCAGATGAAATTGAAATTCCTTCTACTTTTCCTTTCGTCAATATTGAACTAGATGAAAATAATATTGTTAAAAAACTAATTCCTGTTTCAGTATTTAATATTGATATTTCTCCTTTAAGAAATCAAAAATTAGAAGAAGTTTCTGATAAATGTAGTAAAGCTATTGTTACTGGTTGCGACGTAACATTAGAAAATGAAACTGTTAAACATTTTTCTATGGAAGAAACAGACCAAATCAATATTGCAACTGCATTAGATGCTGTTAATAATGGAATGAAAGAATATCCTTATCATGCTGATGGTGAATTATGCGAACTATATAGTGCTAATAATATCAAGTTAATTAGTAATGCTTTTGTTCAACATAAACTTTATCATTTGACTTATTGCAATCATCTTATGTCTTGGATTAAAAGATGTAACAAGATGAAAGAATTAAAGTCAATTTATTATGGGATTGAACTTCCTGATGATTTAAAAGAAAATATGGAAAAAATTTTGAAAATAAAAATGGAAGAAAAATAACAATAAGGAGGTTGTGCAATGGCAGAATATCTAATCACTATGCGAGAGTATAATGAAGCTTCTAATAGTTATGATATACTGTATCCCAACACGGTGAAAGAAAATATAAAAGACTTGGAAAATTTAGGAGGAGCAAGAATTGATGTAGCTATTGTCGGTGGAGCAGCAGGACAGGTTGTAAATTTAAGTGGGGCTAAAACCGCAACAGCTGTAACTAACACAACTGGCATTGCTACTTTTGATAATCTTCAATATGGAGAATATTTAGTTTCTACTAATATCTCAGGGACTACTAAAACGCAAAACATAACAATAGACGCTTTAAAGATTTATGAAATATCTTTTACTGTTGTTAGTGCTACACTTAATGATAATTCGTGGAACATTATTAGTGAAATTAGCGCAAGTGGAGAAGCTTCTAATTATTGGAATGTAGGGGATACAAAAACGATTATTATTAACGGGCAAGTAGGTAATACTACGTTTTCTAATTTATCTATTGATGCTTATATCTTAGGTATTAACCACAATGCAGAAATCGAAGGGAATAATCGTATTCACTTTTGTATTGGCAAGGTTAATAACGAAACTGTTGGACTAATTGATTCCAAATATGAACAATATCCAATAACTTCTTCTGGTTATTTCTCTATGTCTTATGGTGATAGCGATACAAATGTTGGAGGTTGGGAAGGTTGTTATATGCGTTCTACAATTATTCCTGCAATTAAAGATGTTTTACCTACTGACCTTCAAAATGTGTTAAAGACAGTTACGAAGTATACTGATAATACAGGTGGCGGCGGTGGTAGCAACTCTTCTTATGTAACTGCAACAACTGAAACAATTTGTCTTGAAGCAGAATTTGAGGTTCATGGTACTAGAAAATACGCTAATAGTTATGAACAAAACAAACAACAACAGTATGACTATTATAAAAACGGGAATAGTAAAGTTAGATATGAATATAATAACACTAACAGTGCTGTATATTGGTGGAACAGGAGTCCGTATTCCGACACCTCCGGCATCTTCTGCAGTGTGAACACTGATGGTTCGGCGGGCAACAACTTCTCGCGGAATTGCGATGCGGTGGCCCCCTGCTTCTATGTTTAATCTGTAAAATCCAAAGCCCTGCTTCGCGCAAGCGTGGCAGGGCATACATCAAGAAGAAAAGGAATTTAATAAAATATGTCTGTATATAAAGCACAAAGAAATCCTTCTAAAGCGGAGTTTTTAACTACAGCAAAGAAACTTTTTATTTTTACTATAAAATTATCTAAAAAGTTTCCAAAATCTTATAAATTTAATATGTATCAAGATTTATATAATTTGACACGAGATATTAGTCTTAGTGTTTTTCAAGCAAATTCTTATTATATAAGTAAAACCATGTCTCAAGAAGAGTATGAAAAAAGATTATCTCATTTATATATTGCAAGGTCTAAAATTTATGCTTTAACTTTTATGGTTTCAACCGTATATGAATATATAAGAGAAGGAAATAATTTTCTTGGGACGAAAGAGCAGGCAAATAATATTTTTCAAGATTGGGTAGATTTAATAACAACCGAAAGGAAATTGATTTCGGGTGTAATACAAGACACAAAGAAAAGATATAAAAAGTATCAAAATGAATTAAAAGAATAATAAATAAAAAATAGGGTATTTCCCGTTTCCGTATTCCGACAACTCCAACAACTTCTGCAATGTGAACACTGATGGTTCGGCGAACAACAACAACTCGCGGAATTGCAATGCGGTGGCCCCCCTGATTCTATGCCAATAGTAGCCGCCATTTTTTGGTTATAGATGGCTACTGGGATTGAGAAGTAACCTAGTTTTTGCTAGGTGAAAATAATCTTTTCATAGAAGGGGGAAATATCCTTGGCTCTGCTTTGGCATCCTAAATTATTTTTTCGATACTGTGTCCTGGACGCTTCTTGCATGGTTTGTTGTTTGATAATTTTAGACAAATTTCATAGGTACCAGTTATGTAATTAGCAAATTATCTTAGTTTTTAACAAAACTAAAAATTATACGAAAAAATTAAAATAAAAAGTGGTGAAAATTCTGACAAGTAAAGAGCGCCATGAGAAAAGATATTTAAGGCGTAAAGCAAAAAGAGATTTAAAGAAAAGAAATATAGTAAATAAAAGTTATGATGAAGTTTATTCTTTTGAAAATTTATATAGAGCATCAAAAGAATGTTGTAAAGGAGTTAGATGGAAAACTTCAGTACAAAATTTTGAAAATGAATTGTTAATAAGGTCTTTTGAATTAAAGAAAAAGATGGATGCTAATGCCTATAAATTTCATGGCTTTTGCTTCTTTAAAACAAATGAGCATGGAAAAATAAGAGACATACATGCTTTGAATATTGAAGATAGAGCGGTTCAAAAGTGTTTTTGCAACGAAATAATGACAGAAGCTTATTCTAAAAGTTTTGTTTCAACTAATTCAGCTTCGTTGAAAAATAAAGGTATCCACTTTGCCATACAGATGCTAAAAAAGCAACTGCGGCATCATTATAGAAAGTATGGTTATAAAGGAGGCATTTATCAATATGATTTTTCTAAATATTTTGCTTCAATTCCGCATGAAGGTGCAAAAATGGAATTAAGAAAATATATAAAAGATAGACAGTTGATTGTTCTTGGAGATAAATTTATTGATGAATTTCTTACTTTACATGATTCTAAGGGGCCATTTGGAGTTGGATTAGGCAGTCCAATATCACAAAATATTGCTTTAGATTATGCTAATCTTATAGACCATTACATTAAAGATGTTTTTCGCATAAAAGGTTATGGCAGATATATGGATGATGGTTATGTAATCAGCAATTCTTTTGAAGAACTAAAAGAGATAAAAAATTTTGTTGAAATATTAGCCAATTCTGTTGGCATAAAAATAAACGAAAAGAAAAATCGCATAACTCCTTTTAAGCACCATAGTTTTACTTTTTTGAAAATTAGATTTACTTTGACAGATAGTGGAAAAATCGTAACAAAATTGAATAAAGATAGTCTTAAAAGAATTAGAAGAAAATTAAAAATTTTCAAGAAATGGGCTGACGAGGGAAAAATGTCAATAGATGATATTTGTGTAACATACCAATGTTGGAGAGGCTATGCAAAACATTTTGGTTGCTATCGAACCATATATAATATGGATAAAAAGTTTGTATCTACTTTCATTCAATATTTGAGTCAACAAAATAAACCTTTTAAATGTTATATCAAATATGTTTGGAATGATTATTGTGGTTGGGTCTATTATTGTTCTAAAAAACAATTAAAGATTTTTCTTGACCTTCAATCAAAGAAAATTGAGTCGATGATGTATAATGGATTCATACCTCTTTGCGAACGAAAAGATTATCTTGCTAAAATGAAATCTAAGCCTATGGACATCTTTGATAAAATACACGATATTTTAAATGAGCCGCAAATTAGAAAGGAATAAAATGAAAAATAATTATATTGTAAAAAAGAGATTTAATCAAAAAGCACTTCAAGGCATGGTTAATCTGCCTTATGCAACGCTTTGTACAGAAACTAATGGTCTTATTTCAAACGAAAATGGGCCGCTATGTTACAATACATCTCAAAATGCTTATGATTATTTTGCAATCAATAACGACAACAAAGGACTTCTTCGTGGCGAACTAATTGACAAGATTCTAAAACGTCTTAACAAAGACAGGGCCTTTAATCAAAAGAAGCATCAAGAGCGTTGGAATTTACTATGGGAAGATGAATCTTTAACTAAATATCGCCGCGCAGAACATAGTGACTTTTGGGTGTGGAGTAAAGATTTTTATGAAGCACCTATCGAAGAACTAGAACGTATTTTGACAATTTGTCAAAAAATTTAATCGGAAAGGACTGGTTTATTTAATGTATGCAATTATCCGAAATAATTTGGTAATAGGTACTACTGATGAACTAAATTATATTAAGCTACAAGACAATGGATGTTATGGGCAAGATAAATCCAGCAATCCAAAGGGCGTTGCGTTTATGTCTGTTGCTTATAATATTTTAGGTACTAACGGAATTGGCTGTCCTGAAAGTGTAGAAATTCGAGAAGTAGATGAAGAAACTCTTAAACAACTGCCTAAATTTGACTATTTGGGTGAAGCAATGGATAAGAAATGTGTTGAACTTTCTGCCATTTGCAATAAAACTATTATTGATGGTATTGATTATAATGGCAAGCATTATTCTCTAACTGCCGCCGACCAAACTAATATTGATTCTATGTTTAATTCCATTGTTCTTGGTGCAAATTCTTTCCCTTATCATGCAGATGGTGAAGAATGTGCTGTAATGGATGCAAAATCTATTACTGAACTATATATGGCTTATAAGACACACGTTACTTATCATACCACTTATTTCAACATGTTAAAAGCTCAAATGAAAACTTATACTGAACCTAATAAGGTGTATGGTGTACAATATGGCGAAGAACTAAATGATACTTTTAAGGCTAAAATGAATGAGATGCTTACTGCCGCACAAGAACAAATGAATAATATTGTTAATAAGTTGGATGGTGCTTTTAATGTCTCAAAGTAAATTAGTAAATTATACTAAACTATCACCTCATTGTACAAAGCCTAGACAAGGCCGGATTAAGGGCATCAGTATTCATACTATGGCGGGGCCTGGTTCTGTTGAAGGTTGTGGACAAGTTTTTCAACAAAGAAAAGCTTCTTCTCATTATGGTATTGGGCCAGATGGTAGAATTGGTCAATATGTTCTTGAAGAAAATCGTGCTTGGTGTACAAGCCATAAAGTAGACCATGAAGTAGTTACTATTGAAGTATCTAGTATTCAAAGTTATAAAGAACCTTATGAATGTACTAAAAAAGCATACGTTGCTCTAATCAATTTATGTGTGGATATTTGTAAACGTAATGGCATCAAGAAGCTTATTTGGAAAGAAGGAAAGCAATATTGTCCAGCTTTTACAGGTAATTGGGCGGCATGCAATATGGTGCCACATAGATACACTAGGCCAGACAAGTCTTGTCCTGGTAATTATTTGTTCAGTAAATATGGTGAGATTGCGGCAGAAGTAAATAAGCGTTTACAGGCCACTACAAAGCCCGTAGAGGAGGTTGAAGAAGACATGGATATAAATACTTTCATTAAAGAAATGACTCCTGAACAGGCATATACACTGTTACAAAAGGCTTCTCAATACGTTGCTTCTAAGCCTGAACCTGATTGGTCTAAGCAAGAAGGGCATTGGAATAAAGCAACTCAACAGAAGCTAGTTAATGGTGAAGCGCCTGAAGGATTCTTAAAGCGTGATGAATTTATTGCGGTTATGGGGAGAAAAGGGCTGATTTAAGTTGGCTAAAAGAAAACATAGAATAAGAAATCATTTTAAGCGGTTAGGGTTTACAAATCGACTAGCTGTTTATATTCTTTTATTTTTAGCATTTGGTTTAGCTGGCGGCTTTTATTTAGCTATTAAGTGTATTGGTATGGATTATACGGGTAGCCTTTATTGTTGGACTATTGTATTTACACCTATTGGAACTGCTTGTAGTATTGTTTTAAGTCGTATTGTAGATAAAAACAGAGATGAAAATACAAGCGCAGACGGCGATGGCATTTCTTATGCTTTAGCTAAAGCAAATGAGTTTAAAATAAATGATTATAATGAACCTACTATTTAAAAGAGGTAATATATATGGATATTAACATTGTAATTTCTATTCTTAGCGGCATTGCAACGACTATTCCTCTTATTATTGCTCTTGTAAGATATATTCAGAAAGCAGTAAAAGAAAAGAATTGGTCTATTGTGCTGAATCTTGTGATGAAATACATGGAAGAGGCCGAAAAGCAATACGAATCTGGTGCAGAAAAGAAACAGTATGTTCTTGCTATGATTAAGGCTTCTGCTAATGAAGTTAATTATGATATTGACATGGAGGCAGTGTCTAAACTAATTGATGACCTATGCTCTATGTCTAAAAAAGTAAATGCGCCAGAAGAATAAAGAAAATTATCTTGGCGAGAGGTACCGCTTGCTAAGTTTATATAGAATCTATAAAAACTTTGTACAGAGTTAAGAAAGGTGGTCGTTTTAATGGCCGAAGTAAAAGCTCCTGGCGGTAACTTTTTCTTGAACAGTGAGCAATTTTATATTACTAAAAACAGATATGGTCAACCAGTATTAAATTCTATTGATTCTGGTGGTGGCGGCAGTATTGTCGTGGCTATAAATAAACACAATGATGATAAAAAAGCTCACCAAAACATTGAACTAGATGCTGGTGAGATTGTTTAAAATTAAAAAATAGCTTTTTGTGATTAAGATTTCACTTAAAGCTAATTATAAAAATATTTTTATAAAAGAGGTTGATATTATGCAGACTATTCAAATTAAAAGAGGTCTATCCGCCGCTGTACTCGCAACCGCTCTAAAGGCTGGTGAATTTGCTTTTGCCCGTGACACTGGCAAGCTATACATTGGTACTAATGGTACTACTGCTGGTAATGTAATCATTAACCCCGATGGTGGCACTGCTGACCAAGCCGCAAAGCTAGCTGTTGCTCGTGCTTTCTCCATTTCTGGCGATGCTACTGCTCCTGCCGTAGATTTTGATGGCACTGCCGCAGTTAATCTTGTACTAGAACTAGCCGCTTCTGGCGTTACTGCTGGTACTTATGGTAAGGTTACTGTTGATGCAAAGGGCCGCGTCACTGAAGGTGCTGACCTAGCCCTAGAAGACCTAAAGTTCGACATTCCTGCTTCCAAGATTACTGGCCTTGGCACTGCTTCCGCAAAGGATGTTGAATACTTTGATGTTGCTGGTGCCGCCACTGAAGCCGCCGCAAATCTAAAGAAGGAAGTTGTAAATGCTGTTAAGGCTGGCGACACTTCTGTAACTGTTGGTGGCTCTGTCACTGAACCTACTGTTGCTGTTAAGGTAGACCCTGCCGTAGGCAATGCTCTAACTCTTGGTGCCGCCGGTCTATCCGTAACCATTCCTGCCGCCTCTACTTATACCATTGTTAAGGCTGAAGATTCTGGTGATTTTGCCGCAGTCTATAACCTACAGAAGGATGGCGCTAATGTTGGCGCCTCCATCAACATTCCTAAAGACATGGTTGTTGAGTCTGGTAAGGTTGTTGTCAATCCTGAAGGTCAGACCCCTGGTACTTACATTGAGCTAACCATTGCTAACAAGACTTCTGATAAGATTTATATCAATGTTGCTGACCTAATTGAGTATGTTACTTCTGGCTCTCAGGCAGATGATATGGTCGTTATTGCTGTTTCTGAAGACCACAAGGTTACTGCCACTATTACCGATGGTTCTATCACCCTAGAAAAGCTTGCCGCTGGTGTTAAGGCTTCTCTAGGTCTAGCTGATTCTGCCCTACAGAATAGCGACATTGCAACTGGTGCTACTAATGGCACTATCGCTGTTGAAGGTACTGACGTTGCTGTTAAGGGCCTAGACACTGCCGCTTATCAGCCCAAGAGCGCTTTTGATGAAGCTGGTGCCGCTGCCGCTGTTCTAGGTACTACCGCTGATGCTGCCGATAAGGCTACTGTTTACGGTGTTAAGAAGTATGCCCAGGAAGAAATTGCAAAGGTTCAGACTGCCGCAGATGGTAAGGTTGCTTCCGTAACTGCCGCAGATAAGTCTATTACTGTCGCCGGTGAAGCTACTGCTCCTACCGTAAAGGTTGCTATCTCTGCCGCTTCTGGTAATGCTCTATCTCTAGGTACTGATGGTCTATTCGTTGCTACCGAAAAGGCTTATACTGCTGGTGACGGCATTGCTATTTCTGATGAGCGTGTTGTTTCTACCAAGGTTGTTGCTGGCAACGGTCTAAGTCTAAATTCTACTAACGGAATTACTATGGATGTTGCTTCTACTGCTGTTGCTGGTGCTGTTAAGCCCGATGGTACTTCTATCACTGTTGCCGCAGGTGTTATTTCTGTTGGCGATATTGATGCTGGTGAAATTGCTTAATTGAAAACTTAATATACAATTTAATATAAAATAACTTTAAGGGGAGGATAAACATTCTCCCCTTATTTTTTAACTTCTTCATAAAAGGAGGCGGAACGAAGATGCGAGTTGAGCTTAAAGGTCGCAAAATCACTTACCTTTTTAATGATAGAGTAATTGGTTTTGAGACTGATAATTTGGTAGATACTTTTTCTTGCGTTGTTGATGTTCCTGGTAACTATAAATTGGACGTTGAATCAAAGCAAGACGGGTGTATTTATCATAACACTATAAGTTTAAATTACAATGATGAATTAGGCGAATATTATTATATATTCACTGCCGGTCAACTCCCTGTTGGCAAATGCTTGTTTCAACTAAGACGAATCAATGATGATAAAGTTTTTTTAAGCGATAAATTTGAAGCATGGATTAAAAAACCTGTATTAGGTTATTGTTCTGCTTATCAAGAGAAAGGGCCTCTCCCTTCTGAATTTTATCAAATTGAAAGTAATTTGGATGAATTATATCAACATCCACCTATTCCAGATAGTTCAGGATACTGGAAGCTATGGGATAGCAAAAAGAAAGAGTATGAAATTAGCGATATACCAGTTTCAAGTGAAACTACGCTTGCAACAGGGGATGGATTGGATTTTACAAACAATGTATTATCTATAAAAACAGATAAAAAAAGTATTATCTTTGATAAAGATAAACAGCTTACCATTGGAGATATTGATGGCGGCGATTTAGATATGTCAGACGATACTATTGCAACTAATGTACTATTTCTTTAAGGAGGATGTGTAAATATGAAAAAAATTCAAATACTTCGAGGCACTTTTGCGAAAAAGCCTAATCTTGAAGATGGTCAGATGTACCTAGCCAAAGACACTAAGCAGGTGTTTGTTGGCGACAAAGCTATTACCGAAGGTGAAATTGAACTTGCTAACAAGAGCGATTTAACTACATTAACTAACGAAGTTAATACCCAAGCAAGTGATATTGCAGATATTCAAGCTGATTATATGCAGACTACTGGAGGTAATACTGTTACTAAAAATAGTGTGATTGTTAGTGATACTAACGGTAAAGCTGTCGCACTAACTGGTACCAGCGGTCAATATGTAGGATTTAATGAAAGTGGCGTTCCTACTGCTGTTGCTCTAAGTTCTATTGATATCAAAGTTTCTGAAACTCAGCCCACCAATCAAAAAGCTGGCGACTTCTGGTATCAAGTCACTGGCACAGTTTAAGGAGGGATGATACATGGCAGAATTTAAGGCTCCAGATGGCGGTTATCTGTTTAATGCAGAACAATTCCATGTAACTAAGGATGTGCTAGGTAGGCCCGTTGTAAATGCCGTAGAAGGAGTTGTAGATGTTCCTGTCGTAGTTAATGGTAAACCTGACCCTGTTATCACTCTTACTTGTGACGATATTTCTGGTGGCGCTCCTACTGACAGTAATCATTTGACTAATAAGCAATATGTTGATAAGGCTATTATTGATAAATTCAAAGCTTATCTTGAAGGGGAAAAATGATGGGAAAATATAAATTTACGATGAGAAATCTAAATGAACAGAATCAGTATGATATTCTGTATCCTGAAATTCTTTTAGATAATATTATTGATTATGAACCAAGTGGAGCGCAATTTATAGTATACTGTACTACGGGAACTGTTGCACAAGCTGTTAGCGGCGGTAAGACCTTATCTGCAACAAGTAAAGATGGTATTGCGACTATTGGCAACGTAGGATATGGTACTTGGACTGTTACGGCGGGAAGTAATACGGCAACTATTGAAGTAAGAGAATTTAAGCAATACAAAGTTTTTCGTACTTTGAACGATTATTCTTGGGCCGAGATTAGTGCTGTTAGCGCAAGTGGTGATGCGGCTAATTTATTCAGTGTTGGCGATACTAAAAGTATTGTATTGAATGGCACAGTAGGCAATACTACTTTTAGTAATGTAAAGATTGATGCTTATATCTTAGGCATCAATCACAACGCAGAAATCGAAGGGAATAATCGTATTCATTTCTGCATCGGTAAAGTAAATAACGAAACTGTTGGATTGGTTGATTCCCAATATCGCCGATACCCCATGACTTCTTCTGGTTATTTCTCCATGTCTTATGGGGACAGTAATACAAATAGCGGTGGTTGGGAAGGTTGTTATATGCGTTCTACAATCATGTCTGCAATTAAAAATGCTCTACCTACTGGCCTTCAGAACGTATTGAAAACTGTTACAAAATATACCGATAATACAGGTGGCGGTACTAATAATTCTTCTAACGTAACTGCAACAACTGAAACTATCTGCTTAGAAGCGGAATTTGAAGTTCATGGTACTAGAGATTACGCTAATTCAGCAGAGCAGAATAAGCAGAAGCAGTATGATTATTATAAAAATGGAAATAGTAAGGTTAGGTATAAATATAATAACACTAACAGTGCTGTATGGTGGTGGAACAGAAGTCCGTGTTTCGGCGACTCCAACACCTTTTGCTATGTGTACGCTGATGGTTCGGCGGACGGCTACTTCTCGCGTTATTGCAATGCGGTGGCCCCCTGCTTCTATGTTTAATAAAACATAATATAATTTTACCCCTAGAGATAATTCTCTAGGGGTATTTTTTACGCTATATTATTATTTATCCATTAAACACTCTTAGAATCGTTCCATTTTTAGAGTAAATCATAATTCTTTTGTTATTTTTTTGCTTGTCACACTAACAACATCATTTTCATATACATGATAAAAGCCTTTTGAAATTCCTTCTACTTTTTGTTCTACTAGCAAACAACGACATCTGCAATCAGTATATACATACCATGTATAAAATGTTTCATCTGGAAAATATTTGATTTTATAATTTAAAAAATTGAATAAGTCATTTGCGGCCCTTTCCATATCCCAAATTGTGTCCCAATGCTAAAATTCTTCTTTCTCGTAATCTACTTTACTTAGTCGCACTTCGTATTCAGGATAATATTTTTTAAATTCTTGACTAACTGCGTTAGCCTCTTTTAAATCAAAATGAATCCCATTAGAAATATTTGAATCAAGAGTATATTTTGTAAAAAATCCTTTACAAACGTAGTATTCATTTCCGTCAAAAAGAGTTACTTTTACTAGATATTTTTCCATGTTGTTTCATCCTTTTCTATCGCTTCGTAGTTTTTTATAACATTTCGTTAGTTATACTTACCAATTATCAAATACTGTTTCAACAAATATCATTTCATATTTTTATTCCATGATTTTGATTGCTTCTTTCTGTGCGTCTTCTAAGGATGAAAATTTGAGTAGCTTCTGTCGATTCATAGGGCCTAAAAGAAATCGTTTGTACTCCTTGAAGTAATTGTCGTAAGTCCAGTACCCTCCATTTTCTGACTTTAATACATAGTAAGTTTTGATGTTCATGTGCCTTCATCCTTTCTATGTTTACGTTTTTTCAATCCTTTCCCACTTTTAATATCATCTATCACTTTATCATACACTTCATAATCTCTTTCATAACACTTGTCAAATTCTTCTTCTATTAATATCTCAACTATCTTTTTGGTTTTGCTATCTTGAATAATGACTAATTTCAATCCTCTTTTGCCATAATAAAATGTAGCATCACAAGATTTGTAAGTGTATTTTCTTTTATATTTTAATTTTTCCATTTAAATAGTTTCCTTTATGGGTCTAATGCTAATTTTTCTTTTTTACTTCTTTCTTTGAGTAATATGTATGTTTTATTAGTGTCCTCTAAACCACTTTATTATTTTTGCTTGTTTTTTAATTTTTCGTTTTTCATTTCTTCATAATCTTTATGTGCTTCTTCTTTTGCTTTATTAAACATTGTATCAACAAATACTGAGTCTGCATATTCTTGTTCTTTTTCCTCATCAACTACCATAATTTCAATAAATACTTTATTGATATTTCCTGGCATGTTGACATAAGTTTCTTGATTTATAATATTCATAGCTTCTAATTCAGCTTCTTCTAGTGTCTTGAATCTTAGACACATATTTGGATGATAATATGTATTTCCTCCATCTGAAAAGTATTTCGATTCGCCATTTCGTGTGTCTTTGAACCAACAATTTCCGTATGGGTCTTTTAGTACAAAATATGTTTTCATAGCCAACTCCTCTGGGTCTGACCAAGCAGGTTCATCACTGTATTCAAAATCTTCAATATTATATGGCGGCTCTAGCATAGGAATACTAATCCATTCGCCTTTTCCTTGAGAATTTTTCATGTTGCTTTATTTTCCGTTATGCCTCATGCGCCAAAATTTTAACAGCTTCAACAATACAGTCAGGATACTTTTCTTTATATTCTTCACAGATGCTCTGAGCTTCTGGTAAGCTATATTGAAACCCTCTATAAGGATTTTCCTCAAGTCTTTTTGCTTTATATACACTAGGCGCAAGATAATACTCTTTTTTATCTGAAAAAGTGATTCGTACCACATATTTTATTTGTGCTGTGCATTTTAAAGTAGCCAAAGTTTTTCAATCCTTTCTGTTCTATTGCTTCCATTTTTGTCAACCATACACTTAATTTCCTTCTGCCAGATACATGTAAATTCTTTTGGCATATCATATTCACTTACAATCACAATATGTCCTGCATCTGACATCATTTTACACCAATTATAAAATTTATCATAATCAAAAAGTTTTGTGCCAGAGTATTTTGTTGTGTCTTTATATGGAGGGTCGCAATAAATCAATGTTCTTCGATGAAGATTGTATGGTGTACATAAACTATAATCAAGACAATTAAAGCTAATATCTTTTAAATTAAGAGCTTGCTTTTTGATATTGCTGATTACACCTTTCGTTTCATCTTTGGCTCTGCCTTCTTTGTCATAGCTTCTTCTATACCCCCCCCCAGTATTTAGAACCAAAACTACAAAATCCTACAAGACCAACATACCAATCTGGGTATTTATCTTTGTTATTCTTGACTTCTTTATATTCTTCTTCGCTGATTGTATCGGGAAATACAGAAATATCAGTTTGTGCTTGTTGAAGTAAAGCAATTAACTGTGGATGAATGTCTGTACCTACTCTAACTTTACAGTTGATTTTATCAATAATGTTAGCGCCACCAACAAATGGCTCCCAATATTGTTCAATACTATTATTGTCAATATAGGATTGAATAATTGGTACAATATCTTTAGCGATTTTTGTTTTTGAACCTAAATATCTCATTTTTATCCACCTTCTACTTCTTCTAAAATTTCATGGCTATAATAATCTTTCATTACAATAACAGGCTCCATGAAAGCAAAGTGATATTTTATATTGCCAAATTTCTCAATATACTTGGCAATATAATGTTTTGTTTCTTTTAGACTATTAAAGGCTGTTGCATCATGTACATAAGTACACCAACGACATAGAATAGTTCCATAATATTCTCTTACATCAAGATATTCTGGCACTAAACCATCATCATCATAATTGCGATAAATGTAAACACATGAATTTGTCATTACGGAATGTTTCATCACTCTCCTCCTATACTAAACGGAAATTCCCCATTTGCTCTTTTATCATGAGAATAATGAAGAATATCTCCAGGCCGCAAGATAAGTTGTATTACTATGTTGTGCCTGTCTGTATAAATAGGGAACTTTAAAAGGTCTTCATGTTTTTCTTTGTCCCATGTGGCTCTAGCAAACTGAATGTCGTGTTCTTTCGCCCAAAGACTGAAACTCTTGAAACCTTCTTCATTCCATTCCCATTCTTCATCATATCCTTCATACCAGAGATAGTTTTTATGGAAATCTTCAATACTTTCTACATCAAAGGGGAAACATCCAGTTTCTTCGATGCGTGGATTATAGATAAGAACAAGGTCTTCATCCATTGCTTTGAAGATAACAATTTCATCATTGCGAGTATCGGCGTAGTGGTCATAGAATATGATTTCATCAAAACCCTCGCCAAAATCTTCGTCCTGTTTATGCTCGCAATGAATGTTATGCTCTTTGGCCCATTTGTCAAAAGCAATGATTCCATTTTTCCACCAACGCCATGCCTTTACTTCGTGGTCTGCGTAACAACAGTTGTCACCTACATCAAGATACCAAGCCATTTTTATTCACCTTCTTCAATGCGTGTTACCTCCTTTATTTGTGTCTTTATTGTATCATTAAAATTTCAGCTTGTCAAGTCTTTTTTAAAAAAATTAAAGAAAATACCCTCTTGATATTGTTCAAGAGGGTATTTTTATTACTGATTTGTTACTCTAGGCATAGGTTCTCCGTATACTAGATTGACACTAACATCACGAAGTTCTTTCATCTTGGTACCATCGCAGGTATAAGGAACAATATCTACTCTCCATTCCTGCTCGGAGCAAGGAAAGTGCATCATCTGATACCAAAAAATTAACGGACGTGCAGTAACGTCGCACTCAACGTATCCTTCCACAAGATAAGTCAGGGAAGCATTTTGATGAAAATAATGTTCTTCCCTGGATAATACAACAAGATGATGAGCATCAATCATGTAGTTATCACCAATAATAGCTAGAACTTCAGGGTCAACAGTAGGGTGACGATAGGTTACGGCAGACATATTTTTCCTCCTTTAGTATGGTTCAAATTCTACGTTAATATCAATCATAATATCTTCGTCAGGTTCAATATTATAGCTAATTAACTTAATCAACCATCTTCCTTCGCTTCTTTCTCCAATGATGTCGGATTCAATGTAATCCCCTACAGAGAAATTAAAATACTGCTCTGTTCTCCACTGGTAGAAACAGAAATCGCAATCATCGGAAAAAAGGCGATAATGATATACGCCGTAAGAAAAGAAAGGCACTTCGGTTCCTACACTCTTCATTCTAGCTTCGTGCGCCTTCTCCGCTGTAATATCCACAGCATTTTCGCGAGAATTTACATACTCTTCTAGTATATCATCAATCATGTCTCTTAGTTCAGTAAAATCAAACTTCATTATCATGCCTCCTCGATAGTGACCTTCTTCAGACTACCATTAGTATTGTTGCCAATAACTGTAGTTAGCATATTGGTTGCAACTTCTAGCAGATACTTAGGATATTCTGCGTCTGCGCCTTCCTGTAGATTCAGAATTTCATCCTTGGAAAATTCAATAGTTAGCTTCATCTTCGTTTCTCCTTATAGTAGAATATTTTCTAACTTAGCACGTTTTTGAAGGATGCTAAGATATTGAGCCATTACGACACATTGCTCCTCTAGTAGCTGGTAAGGGCAGTCAGGGGTGAAATCAAGTTCACCATCTTCCCACTTCTTTAGCATATTAGAAAGTTTTCTTGTCCGAATAAGTAGAATATTGTACTCGCTTCGGAATCTGTCTTTGTAGTTGTCACTCAGGGCAAGGTCGTTCCAATACTCAAATGTTTCAGGCATTTTTAATTCCTCCTTAATTTGATAGAATTATTATATCGCACTCTTGCTGTTTTGTCAAGAGTTCTTCAATAAATTTTTCTGCCCCTTCTTTGCATTTCAAAACGATAATGGGCGCGTTGATATCGACCTTTTTCAATGTATCTATCTATGTCACTATCTTTTGTTTCTTTTAATTTGGCCTCGAAGAGTTCTTGTTTTGCCGCCAAATATTTTTCACAAGTGTCGTGACAAGCCGTATGTCGTTCTGTACAGTCTTTACAGACGGGCTTCATATAATGCCGTCTTTGCCTCATTTTTTGACACCCCCGAATTTTCCGTCTGCGCGTACTTGCTTTTTGTAGTTTTGTGCTGTTTTTCTATCCTTTTGATACGGGATGTTACAGTCTTTCATCCAGCGACGTACTGTGCTGATACTTACTTTGTACACAGCGGCTGTGTCTTTTTGGCTATTAAGTCTTTCAAAGACTTGTTTGAAATTTTTGGGCAAAGGAATTTTTCTTCCTTGTACAGTTCCTTTGGTTGCGTTTCTGGTTCCACCAAGTTTGCGGATTTCTTCGCAATGACCTGTGCAATTCTCTTTTGTGCAGTTGAGGCATAGCTGAACCAACTCAGGCCGTTCAATGGCTCTGTTATTGTTCGGTTCGTTCAAAGCATAAGAGCCTTGTTCGTCTTTTTCCAGATTAGGAATATTCCAGGGTCTATGTCCTATAGTTTGGATTCTCACACCGTCAACCTTCACACCAATCACTTCCCTTCAGTACCTCAACAGCTTGTGTAAAATTTTTACACTTGCAGATAGCGTAAATCAATGCTTTGAACGTTTCCATCGTGCAACAATTTACTTCCCATGTCCTGTAGTCGTTGCTATCGTCACTTTGTAAACCAATATAGGTTGTCCAGGTTGCATTGTCTTGTCCACAACCAGAAAGCACGCAATCGAAATATGCCACATAATCAAGCCCCCAAACGCAAACACTTCCGTCAAAGCTCGGTACAGGTTTGTTGAGTATGTCTTTGGCTAAACTGCTTTCACAGTCAGAGAGAGCGGCGTATTCTTCTTCTACTTGCTCCACATACTTTAGATAGGCTTCTCTAGTGAACTTCATAAAGTTCATCTCCTTTGCTTTTGTTTTCTGATGTTATGATAACATAGAGAACCATTCTTGTCAAGCTTTTTCTTTAAGAATTTTTGAAAAAATACCCTTCCTGGAATTAACCAAGAGGGGTATTTTTTAATCACAAGAAGTCAATAATCAGATAATTCTGATACAAAGAATGCTTTTATGTTGTAGTTCTTTGTGCTGCTTGATAAACATGCTTGCCGCAAGTCTCGAACAAAACCATTTTGCTTCAAGCGCCGAATCGGTTAATTTATTCGCACGAAAAGGGTTTTCGGTAAAATATTTTCGACGATTTATATCATAGATAGCATAAAATCTTTGCATCACTTGTTGGTACTCCCATAGCCCTTAGAGCCACGCTCAGACGCATTGCATTGAATTGCATCCTTGGATACTTCATCTACAGTGAAGTTCGCCACAGGCAAAAGTAGAGCCTGACAGATAGCTTTCTGAGTGCTATAGTAAGTACAAGAGTCAGGTTCTCTGTGTGCGGCCTTGTATAACTCTTCTTCTGGCAAATTAGAAAGATAAATACTCTTATTGGAACAATTAGTCCAAATTACACCAATTTCCCCTTCGTAACTTTGGTCGATGATGCCTGACCGTAGAGAGATACCCTTTAGCCCCGTGCTACTGCGTTCCTTTAAAACCATAACATAGCCTTCTGGAAAATGTGTACAAATACCAGTATGAATCAAAACAGATTCAAGAGGGTCAATCTTAATGAAATCTTCTTCAATACAGGCCCAAATATCGTAACCTGCATCTTCGTCCTTTTTATTAGGAATAATTGCTTTTGGCGTCAGCTTCGCAAACTGGATTAGTTGCTTTACAAGTACTCCGCCTTTAGTAATCATAATATCATTCATTGTTTTATTTTCCTCCTTATTTTAGTTGCTTATTTTACTTAAAAAGGGTGTTTTTCCATCCTTTCTGAGTAAACCTTTCTATATGCTGCCATTTCCTTACATGGTTTCATTTCGTGACACTTGCCGCCATGATAGACGCACATAGGAACAAGCAGGCCTTGAAATTCAGGACACTCAGTTAATACCGCAGTCTGCATCTTGGATACTACTTCTCTTGTCTCAGGAGACGCTTGAAAACAAAGTCTCTTATTCATAATATTCATAAGTTCTTCTGCGTTCATATCAAGAATCATATCGACAGGAGCATCTTGTGGAGCTTTGTTTCTATCATATCCTTCCTGTCTGTCGTTTCTCTGAGATTTTACATAAGGTTGTGCGTGGACATGTCTTACAAGATGAGTAGCCACCCAAGTAGGAATGTTATGCAAATAAAATGAAAATTGTAAGTAACGAATGGGGCTATGTCTAGCTTCAAGAATGTCGTGGCACCAATCGCTTGTTGGTGGATTGACAGGCTTTAGCCCAATAGTAACCAACGCTCTGCGCTTTACTTCTGTCCAATCTTCGTAAGTTGGATAACGTAATAGTTCTACTTCCATTCATTCTCCTTTTATACTTGTTCTTCGTGAATGGTTAGTTCTCTAATTTGCGCTTCTGACATAGTTGCCTCACACCACTTGATGGCGTCAACGCGAGTGGCGAATTGCTTTACTCTGTTACAAAAAGTTTCAAAGAGGTCAAAGCTTTCGCCAATATATTTGCCGTCAATAGTCCGAAGAACATAAACTTTTCTAACATATTCTTCGGTGCTAGATACAGTCATACCAAGATTGCTATAAATTTGTTCTTCTTCGGACAAAGGTGAATCTGGATTATAAATAAAAGAAACAACTTTTTGTCCAAGGTCAGCAACGTGAACTTTTGCGTTAATTAGCTTTTCCATTACAGCTCATCCTTTCTAACATAATAACCTTCAAGAATAGTGTATAATTCATTAAGCCCAGTTAGTTTCAGAAAAGCGCTCATGGCTTCATCAAGATTCTTTTCCGCAATATCTTCTGCTTCCTTGTCAGTTTCAATACTCATGCCATACTGAATTGCAGTTTCGGCAATATCTTGAACAATGTTTACCAGTTGGTCTGCTTTTACCTGATAATCTTTTCCTGCACTCATTCTCATATATTTAGTTTTCATTATATTCCTCCACTACGATAAGCCAGTTATTTGCTACTGCATCTGGCATGTTTTCAGCCATCCATTGTGCCGCTAAGACGCGAGACTCAAATTTAAGGGCATGTGTCGTGTCATTAGCAAGTGAGCAACCTTTTCTATCATCGTATTCTCTTAGTCGAAAAGTGTTTGTTCTGTCCTGAATAGTGTAGAATTTCATAGAATTTCTCCACTTTCGACAAGCTCATATTCAAGACGACAGTTACCTTCTTCGTCATAAATATTAACAGCTCTTACGACGTTATAAACAGTCTCGTCTCCCTCAAATTTAATTTCCTCATTTTTGAGTGGCAAAGTAATATCCTTATTAAATTCCTTAACAAATTCTCTACCATTCGGCCCCATCTTATAAAATGTAATTAGTTTCATTTCCACACCTCGTAGTTAATAGTTTTATGAGGACAGAGTAACCAATACGGCATCCACCAAGAACCCTCGATTAAATAGCAGTTGTTAAATGAATCGTATTCTGTCCATTTGCAATAACTGTTCCAGCCTTCCCAACTAATCGGAACGCCAAGACAAGTGCTACTATCTTTGCTAGACTCTGGTTCATATCTTCTTTCGAGTTCTTTTGCTACTTCAAAAGAAGGTACAAACATTTCATAAGTTTCGCCTTCAAAAAGCCAAGCAGGAAGATAGTAGCTTCTAAATACATAAACCGGCATATTTTTAATGTGAGGTTCTTTAAGCAACGTCACATTGATTGGTTCGTCCCAACCATACCAATCTTTAGGCAAGCCATATACCTTGTCTTGCTCAATTTTATCTTCATAATGCCATTGTCTTGCTTTTGCTTCTTCATAAGTAAGCAACTTTCGTAGCATCTTATTCTCCTTTCGTTTTTAGTGTGCTACATTTTTATATTTTGCCAATGATTTTTTAATGAATTTTACAATTCTACAATATCAATAATATTGTCTGGATTATTGGCATAAGTAATAATATATAGACTATTTTTTAACAGCCAAATTTCTTCGCCGATGGTAGAAGCCATAGCAAAGTTGCACTCACTGCATACTAATGGTTCGCCTTCCCCATAAGTTGTGAAAACATTTTCATATATTAAATCGCCTTGTTTACGAATTGATTCAGGTGTAAGTTCTTGTAGCATATTTGCCTTCTTTTAACCAGAGCAATAATCCACTGAACTTTTGACGGGAACAGGAGTTTGAATACAGTAATCTAATGCTTTTTCAGTGAGGAGGCCAATTTCAATCATTGCTTTTACTTGTTCTTTGTAAAGACAACGCGCAGTTGTTTTTTCGTCTATTTGCATTTTCCTATCGCCATCATAAAAACAATGGTAAATAGAGTCATATTGGGTGGCATAATCAAAGTCGGCATCAAAAATCTTTTCTCCTTCGGTAAAAATAATTTTATGGAATTTGGCCATTTCCTCTCCTGTAAATACCTGTTCATGAATATAATCGCTATATCTTATTCTTTCAGGTTCTTCAGTAGCTCCAATCGCTTCAGTAAACCCGCCTGTATGACAATTACAAACAATTAACAATTCCTTTCCTGCGTTGATGGCATCGTCTAGGTCTTTTCTTTCATAACACACAACTCTTCCGTTTGGAAAAATTCTTGCTTCATACTTATTGTTCATTTTCTTCATAAAGGTCTATCTCCAATTTGAGTCAAGGGATAACAATTTACTGGTTCTTCCATGAAAGAATCCTCAAAAGCTACAACAAAAAGTGTTGTAACATTTGTTTCTTCTTCGTAAACTTGATAGATATTGTAATCATCACTACCTGGATAATTGTCAAGGAATGTGCCGTGTTCCACTACCCATTTTGGATGATTAACCGCCCATTCTAATTTTTTTGTTTCGGTCATTGTTTTTTACCTCCTTTAATCGTAAGTGTCCCCATAACGCACACCAGTTTTTGTGTATTTATTTCCATGCCCATCGCAGTGCTGGCTTGGTGCGGTTGGACAGGGCCAATGCAAGCGTTCGTACATGATTCGCTGGGCCATTTTAGCGTCTTTTGTTGCTACTCCGTTGGCATTTTTCTTCATGGCTATCCTGTTGATTTCCAATTCTGGAAGTTGCTCCATATCCTCACGCTTCATAATCTGCCTCCTTTTTGCCTTTTGAGTAATCCGCAATTCCCTGCATCACATATAGGGCGGTAGGAAGGGCAATACCATTTCCCCACATTTTGTATTCCGCACCGTCTGTGTGTAGTTTGTTATACCATGTTAACATTTGTGGTTTAGTATAGTCTTTGATTGCCTTGCCGTTAATAGTAGCGTATGTATTACGCACACCAAGCCAAAACTGATAGTCCGTGTCGGAGAAATCACTCATCATACCAACTTCTCCCCACTCATCGGGGAATCCCTGTAGCCTTGCACATTCTGTTGGAGTAAGTCTGCGGACAATGTACTGTGGCCCTTCCGTCACGGTCGGAGGGTCTTTGTGGCTCTGAGCAAAGACAGTTGAATGATTTTCTTGTACATTAACGGCGGGAACAGCACCTGCACGAAGCGTGGGTGAACGCTCAACTCCCCAACCAA
>ERZ779904.17-NODE-17-length-95469-cov-17.3003_pt1 | contig 95469 bp, 74 predicted proteins | sample MGYA00511549_ERZ779904 | MGnify/ENA primary metagenome ERZ779904 (study PRJEB29588, sample SAMEA2151391) | human gut metagenome | biome: human gut; feature: human-associated habitat; material: faeces | place: Denmark | collected 2008/2010 ...
TAAAGATGATGAAAGCAAATACCTGGAAAACGATTTTGCAGATTGCAATCTCCTTCCTCACAGCCATCGCTACTACGCTCGGAGTTACCAGCTGTACTCTTTAAAGGTAAAAAAGTAAAAAGGTAAAAAAAGATGTTTTTTAAATTTTGATTCAACATAGCAAAGCCCCCGGTGCATCACGCATCGGGGGCTTTTTTTTAAACCCTTTAAGCAGTCGGTTACCCATATACGGTATTTCGCCGTACATGGTATACTAACTAGTTAATAGTCAACACTTTGCAAACAAATATTATTAAACAATTTTAAAAAAAATCTATCTCTTTACAGCCCCTCTTATCACGAACCAGGCATGAACTGCAAGGGTGGGAAGAAGACCGTAATGGGTGCGCATCACCTGAAAACGCTCCTTCAGGGAGGCTTTGTGGTTCTGCGTGGTCATGCCACCATCCAGAAAATGGGTGAGGACGGCATGGACGTTGCGCAACGGCAACTTGCGGCGAGATGACTCCCGCATGATGCGGATGCACCAGTCTACATCTGCCGAATAACGGTAGTGCAGATCGTAATGAATCTCACGGGCTATGTCTGTGCGGGCATAGAATGACTGGTGACACACCAGCATGCCCCAGATGAACGAACGCCACGTGAGCTTCTTGGGTGGAGCCAGGCGGCGATGACGCAGGAAATGGCCCATCTCGTCCACGATATCGGTATCCCCGTAAAGTACGCCGGGCAGTAATTCGCCTTCGCCTACACAGCCTTCTACATATTCCAGCGTATCGGCTGTAGGAAAGGTGTCACCGGCATTCATGAACACCAGGTAATCGCCCGTAGCACGGTCGATGCTCTTGTTCATGGCATCATAAAGTCCCTTGTCGGGTTCTGATATCACCACGATTTCGTGCGAGCTCTCGCCTACTGCATTGCGATGCTGATATGCCTTCACCAGCTGGAGGGTACGGTCGCGGGAACCGCCATCCATGATGATGTGCTCGATGTTGCAGTAGGTCTGGCGCTGCACGCTGTCGAGGGTACGCTGCAACTCCTTCTCGGCATTATACGTACAGGTTACGACGGTGAACTTAATCATAACTTATAGTTTTTGTAGGCCATCGCCTCGTTATAAACTTCAATATATTTCAATGCTACGGCATGCTGCGAATAGCTCTGAGCTACCTTCTGCAGACATGCCTGCTTCAGCGCCGCCCTGTCGGCCTCTTCGAGTACCCAGTGGATGCCACTCGCCAGGTCTTCGGTATCGCGGTAGTTGGCTACGTAGCCGTTCTGCTGATGGTCTATCATCTCCGGTATACCTCCTACCCTGAAACCGATGCCCGGCACGCCGCACGCCATCGACTCCATGATGGTGTTAGGGAGGTTATCTTCGAGCGATGGCAGCACGAAGGCATCTGCCGAATTGTAGATTGCCACTATCTGCTTCTCATCGCTGACATAGCCGAGCGAATAGGACGGCAGGGTGAGGTTTACTTCCTCGGAATGGCCGCCCAGGATGGCGATGGCGGTATTCTCCTTCATCTCGGGATAGCGCGCTACCAGCCGGTCGATGGCTTCGATGAAATAACGCATGCCCTTGCGCCCGTCGGTTACGCGCTGGGATACGAAGAGGATGATATGCTTGTCGGCTGGCAGACCGGCACGCAGACGCGCCTCTGCCTGATTCTGCGGACAGAACACGTGGGTATCTATCGGATTCGGGATGTTGGTGATGCGCTGACCTACGAAGAGACCGCTGCCCTTAGCCTGCCGTTCGAGCCAACGGCTACAGGTGACGAAGGAGATGGCGCCGCGATGGTAGAGTTCCTTCTTGCGGCGGAATATCTTTGCTGAGAGGTCGTTCTTGCTGCCTTTATTGGGGAGAAGCGGACAGTTGCCGCAGGCGGAGGCATAGCGGTTGCAGCCACGGGCATAATGGCAGATGCCGGTAGCTGGCCAGAGATCGTGCATGGTCCATACCACCGGTTTGCCGCTGCGGATTATCTTGCGGATGTTCTTGAGTGAGAGCATGCCCTGGTTAATCCAGGAGAGATGGATGACATCTGCCTCCTGAAACTCGCGGAGCCTGGTGATATCGGTACCCGATGTTGCCATGTCTACCTCCCAGAGGCGCTGACGGGAGAAATGGAGATGCCAGAATACGCACCAGCGCTCCCACAGGAAGTTCCACTGCAACCTGAGCGAACGGGGCAGACTGACCACGGTAATGTCTTCTGTCTCCTTGTCGCGTACCAACATCTTTGCCTTAACGCCATTGTTGTTAAGGGCATCCATCAGGCGGTTGGCTGCTACTGCCGCTCCGCCTGTCTTTTCACTTGTATTTACTATGAGTACTCTCATCTACGTATATTTTTGATACCGCAAAAAGCTGCGTATATTGATTGATACTGCAAAGATAGCACAAATCGGAGACAAAACAAAATAAAAAGGCATGTTTTTTTCGAGGAAATCGGAAAAGAGGAAACGGAAGGGGGAGAAAGGAGCATAAAAAAAACATACCACAACTCTCAACGAGCTGTGGCATGCAATATGTTTAACTTTAAAAAATCTAATCAAAATAGTCTCACGACTTTCTCAATTATCGGTTAAACAATCTACCTTAAAACCTAATAACTAAAAACCTAAATCTATTACTACTAACCTAAACAATCTATTAACCTTTTGACGCTGCAAAATTACTACTATTTCGGCTATTCACCAAATATTCAGCCAAGAAAGTGTGACGTTTTTGCATTTTTTTGATATATATCAATCAAAATGAACAAAAGAAACGGAAATTAACAACTTTCTGACACTTTTCCTACATTTTGCTGAATATAAAGCTTCTGCCCTTTCAGGGCGTGCTGCTTGCGTTCTATCCTTTCTGGATAAGAACGGTGGCATAGGCGGAGATGCCCTCCATTCTGCCCGTGAATCCGAGTTTCTCGGTGGTTGTTGCCTTGATGGATATCTGGTCTTCGTCTACCCCCATCACCTCTGCCAGACAGGCTTTCATGGCTGGCACATGCGGGTTGAGTTTAGGGCGTTCGGCACAGACTGTAGCATCGATATTGCCCAGTGTATAACCCTTGGTAGCTATCAGTTCCATCGTTTTGCGGAGCAGTATCTTAGAATCCACATTCAGTGTCTCTGCTGCCGTATCCGGGAAATGATATCCGATATCACGCATGTTGGCGGCGCCCAGCAGGGCATCGCAAATGGCATGTATCAGCACATCGGCATCGCTGTGGCCCAGCAATCCCAGTTCATAATCTATCTTGATTCCTCCCAGCCACAAGTCGCGGTCAACCACCAGCTTGTGGACATCATATCCAAATCCTACACGTATATTCATATCTATATATAATAACTAATCAATAATCACTAAAAAACTATCTCTTAAAGAGGTCCTTCAGTCCATCCATATCAAACGACAGGGTGAAGCGGAGGGTCTGGTCGAGCGGGTTACTCTTGGCGGTAGCCACCACATAGGCAGCATCGAGCGAGAAGACATTCATCTTGAAACCGGCACCCACGGTGAAGTACTTGCGGTTACCCTTGCTCTGACTCTCATGATGATAACCGGCACGGAGCGCAAACTTATCATTGTATACATACTCGGCACCCAATCCGTAGTTGATTTCCTCCAGCTCTTCCTTGAAACCGCCAGGGGCATCGCTGAAACTCTTGAAGATACCGCTGATGCCCGAAATATCATCATACTCACGATGCACACGGTCTTCATATTCTGAATTGTCCTCACCCTCTTCCTGCTTCGGAACAGTAGGCACCAGATACTTGTTGGCATCGGCTGCCAGGGTGATGCGGTTGTACTCGTCGATAGGAATCATCAGCGAAGCACCCAGACGCATGTTGGCTGGCAGGAACTCGCCATACTCCTTGCCACTGAAAGTAATCTTACTACCGATGTTAGAAATATTCAAGCCAAAACCCAACTGGCATTCGCGCTGGCCGATGACCACATAGTTCTGGTAATAGGCAGCGATATCGGCTGCGAAAGCGGAGGCTGGCGAATTATCTTCGGTATAATCGAAGCGCATATCGGAATAGATCCAGCGGATGGCGGCAGCAAGAGAGAACTTCTCGCTGAGCATCAGAGAATAAGCCACATCGACCGACATCTCGTAAGGATTGATGGTCATACCCGTGCCACTCTCGGCACCCTCTTCGCTGGTAAACACTTCACCCATATTGAAATAGCGGAGCGATGCAGATACGGCGCTGTAATCACCAATGCGGTAATAGCCAGAGAGATAGGCAAGATTCATATCATTGACCAGCGAGCGCAGCCAAGGAGTGAAGCTGAGCGACACACCGGCACGCGAAATGGTGAAAGGATATTTTGCCGGATTCCAGTACTGAGAGTTAACATCAGGGTCGGTAGCCGCACCGATATCTCCCAAGCCGCCACCACGGGCATCAGGAGCTATGGTTTGCGAAATGACTGCATAGTTCACAGGATTGAAGAGATCTTTCTTATCCTGCGCCTTCACTTCTGATGCCATCAGAGCGAGACATCCCAAGATGAATATCTTATAGATTTTTTTCATTCCCATTGTAAATATATTTTTATTTGATAATGATGAGTTTCTTGACTTTTGAGGTATAGCTGCTGCCATCGCTCGCCACCTTGACGCGATAGAGATATACGCCGGTGCCCAGAGGGGTGCCGCTATCGGAGGTGAGGTCCCAGCTTACGGTATAGCTGCCCGAGGTAGGTACACCGCTTTCGGAATGGCGCCAGTGCTGTCTGCCCGATGAATCGAACACTTCTACCACCACGTCCATATCGCTCTCTGTGCGGTCGTGGCTGATGATGAAGGTGGTGGAGGTCTTAGCCGGATTGGCGGTTACGCCCACATCGAAGAGCGCCGGACTCAGTGCCTTCACCACATTGAAGCGGAGCTTCACCGTAGAACTGTTGTTCTGGATATCCCAGGCACGGAAGGTGAGTTCGTGCTTGCCCGGTTCCAGTTGCGGTATGCTGTAATAGGTAGAACCGCTGGTATAGGTTCCGAAATCGTAGATGAAATTGCTGTTCAGCACGTAGGCCTTCGACATATCGCCATCTATCACCAACTGCAGGTCGTGACCGATACCGCTTCCGGCAGCATTGATTCCGTCCTTATCGGTTATCTTTGCCACAAAGAACGGGGTGGTGTTGACATTGCCGCCATCTACGAAGGAAGGCGAATTGAGATAGCAGTAGATGGAAGGACCGATGGAATCGTTCTTCTGCTCCTCGCTCTCGCCTACCGTAAACTGCTCGCTGGAGCCGTGGGCGGAGAGGGTCTTGGCGGTATTCACCGCATAGAGGTTGACCAGACCGCTTTGGTTGGAATAATTGATATCCAGCGGAACGGCAAAGGAGAAGGTAAACTTGCCGCCTCTTACGCTATCGGTGCCCTGATACAGGGTCTTGGTTCTGTCTTTGTATTCGAAAGCCTTCTCAGCGCCATCCTTGCCGGTATCGTTCAGGCGACAGGTAACCGTTTCCTTGGAATCTCTTACGGTAGCGGTGATGACGCCCCGGAAGTCGTCTGCTCCCTCGATATGACCTGCCATGCGGGCGATAGAGCCTGCCTTCAGCATCGGCAGGGTTGCGGCTCCGGCAACAGGAATGCCATTGATGGAATCTACCACAATCTGATGCATAGGCAGATTGAGTGCAAGAGCAGGGTCGCCCAGAAGGGAATAATGGAGATGGTTCACCGTGACATCGGAGCCGGAAGTTGGTCCGTTGCCGCTCACCAGGTCGTTCTGCGCCAGTCGGTGCGCCTCGCCTATCGTAATAGGCTTACCGTCTACCAGACTGAGCACTCTGTGGATGAAGGCACGGTTGATATGTCTGTTATACTGGGCGTAAACGGTACGGGTGGTGCCATAGAAAGCTACTGCGCCGCCTTTATCGTTGAGCAGCGCATATTCGCCGATGTTGGCTTCGAGCCCGTCGAACGGCATGATATCGCAGGAGGCGGTTACCCAGAGCGGCAGGTTGGTATTGCGGAAATCGGCAAAATCGGTGAGTTTCAGAACAGATTCGTGCGACATCTGTGTAGGATCGCCATGTCCGGCATAATCCATGATGAGGGCTCCCGCAGCCTGCTGCTGTTTGATAATCCGCGTTGCTTCGGGATAGGTATTGCCCGAAGAGGAGGTTTCGCGGGTATAGGCATCCCACATCACTTTCTTGACGAGATAGGCGGGATAGGTGGTGAGCACATCATTTGCCACATCATCGGCATCCTGCATGTGGAGGTTTCCGTTTCCGTCATCGCCCATAAACATCAGGGTGTTCTGCCAGGCACCTACATTGGCATTCTGAGCATAACTGATGGTCTTGTCTACCAGCACCTGGGCTTCTTCTGCATAAGTTACCGGGAAGCGGCCTACGGCTACATCCTGCAGCTCGCGGTTAGGATACAGTCCGGCTCCCTCGCCGAGCATGCCGAACCAGCTGTCGCTGACGAAGCAGGAAACGGCACTGAAGGAGTTTTCACTCTCAAAGCACAGCAGATAATCGTCTGGATTCAGGGTTCTGCAACCGGAGGTAAGCATGCGGTTATCCCATACGCAGTCGCCGAAGAGCAGGAGATATTTCGGCATATCTGCCTCGCTCTGCGCCTTATCAGAAAGCATGCGCAGGTAGCGGCGGTAGGCGTTGGCATCGGGGGTACCGCTAGAAAATTCGTTATAGAGTTCATCGGCAGGCACGATGGTAACGCGCAGTCCGTCGTGCTGTTCATGAAATTTTTTCAGCCGCTGTGCCTGTTTCAGCAGTTTCTGTGAGGTCGGGATGATGATGACCATATCGGCTGCTCCATCGGCATGATGATTCTGGTTGGTGATGCCGTAGACATACTGGGCAGCCGGAATCTTTCCACCGACGGCCAGGTTGGCAGCGGTAAAGGCACAGCTTCTAGGCTCTGCCCACGTTACGGAGATATAATCGAGGCGGATGGAAGCACCTGACAAGACCTTGATAGAGATGGTATCCTTATCCTGGAAATCGGAAATGGGATAAGTGGCAACCTTCTCTGTAGCCTTGAGGTAAGCTATATCCTCCGTAGGATTGTCATTCTTGAGAGAAAGGGTGATTTCGCCCAAAACCTTACCATTCTTCAGTATCTGAGCCACACTGTTTGTGGTGGTAGTCAGGGATACGGAGAGTTTACCTGCCGCAGAACCGGTGGTATTCGTGATTACCACTTTCTTTTCATCGCCCACCTTCAGTTCTTCTGCACCGAAGAGGTTTCTGCCGCCATGATAATAGCTGAAACCATCTGACTCGTAGAGGGAATGATAATCATATGGCTGCGGATAATGGGAAGAGACAAAGGTGGCTGAATCCTGCACCAGTGGCTCTCCATCGGTCTGGGTAATAAAATAGTAGCCGTAATCGGAATAAGGATTACGGATGCGCTGGAGGGCGGTTTCTGACTTCCAGGATACCGGTCCCTCGGCATAGAAATAATGCTTGCCGCCAACGATGCACTGGGGAACTTCCTGCAAATCGTCGGTAGCCTGCAGTTCGCTCGCCAGAAGGGCTTCGTTCTGCAGATTGCCGCCATAGCCGTAAATCTTCACCTTGCTGATATCGGAGAAGCCTGCCTGGCGCACTACCTGTTCGGTAAGCTGATGGAAACCGGTTTCGCTGACTCTGATCTTCGCCCATCTGCCTGAGGCTAGGACGGAATGGGAGGCATAGAGGGAAGAGGCTGAGCGCAAAGCATCAGAAGAAGTGAAGGCTGATACTTTGCCCTTAGCCAACAGAGAACCTCGACTGGAACGCTCGGAGCGCTTCAGAGGACGGGCATCTACCTGGAGCATAAAGCTGACCAGCAGCTGATGGCGGTTATTGCGGAATACGACAGGACTGAAATCTATCTGGAGTACGCCCTGCTTACGGCATTCGGTAACCCGCTGCTGTGGAAATACCTGCTCAGGAGGAACTGCACCCGACAGGCGGTTGTAATTGGCGATGTCGGAGGCAGTCATGTCGATATACTCGCCATATTTCAGGCTGACGGTATATACGGAGTCACGATATGCACCGGTCAAAGGAATGGAATACACGAAACGGGGCAACACGGAATCTACTCTGACTTCTGAAGAGGTCAGATTGAAGAATCGCTGTGCCTGAGCAGGAGCCACCAACATGAGCAGGCATGCCAACAGCATGTATTTCCAAACCTTTGTTGTGTTCATATCGATATATTACTTGCAATATTGTTTATTTACAGTGAAAATCGAGCACCTTCCTGTCTTCGAGATAGCCTACGAGATGGTCGTCGATGTTGACAGGACCGCAGCCTGTAGGACATCCGGTATAGAGCAGGTCGCCCGTCTTGAGCGTGAAGTACTGGCTGATGTAGGAGATGATTTCATCTACCTTGTAGAGCATATCGCTCGTGCAGCCTTCCTGTACGGTCTTGTCATTGAGATCGAGGCGGAAGTGCAGTGCCTGGATATCACGGAACTTCTGGATGTCGACCCATTCGCCGATAACGGCAGAACCGTCGAATCCCTTGGCGAGTTCCCAAGGTTGGCCAGCCTCGCGCAGTTTCTTCTGCATCTCGCGTGCCGTAAAATCGATACCTACGGTTACTGCATCGTAATAGCGGTGGGCGAAACGCTGCGGAATGGTCTTTCCCAACTTGGATATTCTGACCACTACTTCGGTTTCATACTCTATTCTTCCCAGATGATCAGGGATGAAGAAAGGCTTGCCGTTATTGAGCAAAGCAGAATCTGCCTTGGTAAAAATGACAGGACGCTCTGGTTTAGATAACGTACCATGCAGCGATTTATTGTGTTCGGTATAGTTCATACCGATGGCAAATATCTTCATAACATCAAATTTTTATATAAAAAAGAAATGGGAGTTAGAAGCAAAGCGAGGCTTAACTTCATAACTCCCGATATTCTAATTTAACTATAAGTCAAATTAACGCTTGCTTTTGAGTAATGATTACTCAGCAGCAAGAGTAAAGCGCTGGTAAGCAACGATCTTGAGATCCTTGCTCTGAGAAGCGAGGTACTGAGCAACAGTCTGCTTGTCACCGTCACCGAACTGGAACTCCTGGTCAACGAGGCAGTTCTCCTTGAAGAACTTAGCCAGACGACCATTAGCAATGTTCTGGATCATAGTAGGGTTCAAAGTAGCAGCCTTCTCCTCACCAACAGTCTTCTTGATGTTGCGAGCCTCTTCAGCCTGCTCAGGTGTCAACCAACCCTTCTTGGTGTTGCTCTCGATGTGCTCCTCAGAGTCAACGTGAGCTGGGTTGATGCCAGCCTTCTTCAAAGCAGCGTTAACAGCCTTCTCTACGAGTTCTTCCTTAGTCTTGGCAACAGCAACCTCGAGCTCACTCTTCTTAGTCTCCTCAGAAACAGAAGACTCGTCGAGAGCTACAGGGCGCATAGCAGCAACCTGCATAGCTACCTTGTGACCAGCCTCCTCGTTGTTCTCGTTGAGCTGAACCATAGTACACAAAGTGTGCTTGTTCATGTGGTCGTAAACCTCGATGTTGTCACCCTCGAGAACACAGTAGCCGTCGAGTTCCATCTTCTCGCCAGTGATACCAGAGCGCTGTGTAACAGCAGCCTGAGCATCAGCATCGCCAACCTTCAAAGTCTTCACCTCGTCGAGAGTGTGAGCCTTGGCAGCGATAGCAGCGTCGAGGATGTCAGATGTCAACTTGATGAAGTCAGCACCGTTAGCTACGAAGTCAGTCTCGCACTTGAGAGCGATGATAGCAGCGAAATCGTTAACCTTCTTAACGAGAACGCAACCATTAGAAGTCTCACGGTCAGAACGCTTAGCAGCGATAGCGAGACCACGCTCACGGAGCAACTCCTTTGCCTTATCGAAATCACCTTCAGCCTCTGTGAGTGCCTTCTTAACGTCAGCAAGACCAGCACCAGTCATAGCGCGAAGTTTCTTGATATCTTCAATTGAAACAGCCATAATAATATTTTTATATTAAAAAGTTAATAATAATCTTTGCTTAAAAGCTACTAAAGCCATCGAATCATAAACAGAATCAATGGCTTCAGTATATATTTCTTTGCCTAATTACTCAGCCTCGTCCTTGCGGGCAGCCTTCTTCTTAGGCTGGTCCTTCTGCTCAGCAGCAGCCTTGTCGTCAGCCTTCTCAGCCTTGCGCTCCTCGAGAGCCTCAGCGATAGCACCGCAAACTGCAGTAAGGATAGCATCTACAGAATCCTTAGCATCGTCGTTAGCTGGGATAACGTAATCAACATTCTTAGGATCAGAGTTGGTATCTACGATACCGAACACTGGAATACCAAGACGGTTAGCCTCCTTAACAGCGATGTGCTCCTTCATTACGTCAACAACGAAGAGGGCTACTGGGAGACGGGCCATATCTGCGATAGAACCGAGGTTCTTCTCCAACTTAGCACGCTGGCGGCTTACCTGAAGCAACTCGCGCTTAGAGAGGTTAGAGAATGTACCATCGTTCAACAGACGATCGATGTTTGTCATTTTCTTAACTGCCTTACGGATTGTAGGGAAGTTGGTGAGCATACCACCAGCCCAACGCTCGTTTACGTATGGCATATTGATAGAAGCTGCCTTCTCAGCAACTACGTCCTTAGCTTGTTTTTTAGTAGCGACAAACAGGATCTTTCTACCTGTCTTGGCAATTGTCTTGAGAGCCTCAGCAGCCTCATCGATCTTAGCGACAGTCTTGTTGAGGTCGATAATATGAATACCGTTACGCTCCATGAAGATGTAAGGAGCCATTGCTGGATTCCACTTGCGACGGAGGTGTCCGAAGTGGCAACCTGCCTGAAGTAACTGGTCAAAATTTGTTCTTGACATTGTTTTTTCTTTTTAATTGTGTTTACTTTCTTTTTGAATCTAATGTTAGATCAGTCGATGAGTAGTCCCCGATTAATGGAATCTCACCGATTTAGATACTAAACTTTTTAGCTCAGCTATATATAATCTGTATATATATAATAAAATATGTATAAGATTAACGCTTGCTGAACTGGAAGCGACGACGAGCCTTTGGCTGACCTGGCTTCTTACGCTCTACAGCACGTGAGTCACGTGTCATGAAGCCTGCATCCTTCAAAGCCTTCTTATCGTTAGCGTCGATCTTAACGAGTGCGCGAGCGATAGCGAGGCGGAGAGCCTGGCTCTGACCGGTGAAACCACCACCGTCGAGGTTTGCCTTAATATCATACTTACCCTCAGCTTCGAGCAACTGCAATGGCTGCTTTACTACATAGCGAAGGATTGCTGATGGGAAATATGTCTCAATATCTTTCTTGTTGATTGTGATCTTACCGGTACCCTCTGTGAGGTATACACGAGCTACAGCGCTCTTACGGCGACCAATTGCATTAATTACTTCCATTCTACCTTAATTATTTATACTGGTTAATATCAATAGCCTTTGGCTGCTGTGCCTCGTGCTTGTGCTCTGTGCCATCGTAAATGAAGAGGTTGTCCATCAAAGAACGACCGAGAGGGCCCTTTGGCAACATACCCTTGATAGCGTGACGGAGGATCTTGTCCATTCCATCAGGACGCTTGCGCAACTCTGCTGGAGTGTTGAAGCGCTGACCACCTGGATAACCAGTGTAACGAGTGTAAACCTTATCTGTTTCCTTCTTACCTGTGAAAACTACCTTAGCGGCATTGATAATGATTACGTTGTCACCACAATCTACGTGTGGAGTGAAAGTTGGCTTGTACTTTCCGCGGAGCAATTTAGCAACCTTAGAGCAGAGGCGACCTACAACCTGGTCGGTAGCGTCGATTACGACCCACTCTTTCTTAGCTGTTTCCTTGTTTACGGAAATAGTCTTGTAACTTAATGTGTCCATTTTAAAATTTAAATTTACTACTAAAAAACGTTTTTAATCTTTTTTACTCACTATTCAGACAGGTGATTCACTAACCACATACCCCGGCCACAGGGCATGCTATTAACACACCATATCTTGGGGACTCTAAGCGTATCCCCGAAATAATCGGACTGCAAAATTACACATTTTTATTTGATTATGTGTAGGTTACGAGTTTTAACCCCAAACTTTTATAAATATTTAACTTAGTTTACGCTTTTCTGCTCAGGATAAGCAAAAAAAGAGTGCATTGTTAACGGCAATGCACTCTTTTTTATTATATCAATTCCTTATCCAGAAAATATTATCTGATGAACAGCAGCTCACGATACTTTGGCAATGTCCAAAGTTCATCGGCTACGAGAAGCTCGAGCTTGTCTATCTGATAACGGATTTCCTCCATCTTTGGAGCTACCGTGTCGTGATATGCTACTGCCTTCTCGCGCTCACTCTCTATCTTGTTGGCTACCTTGCGGGCATCTACCAATGCCTCTACACCACGCTCAATTGCCTCGGTACGCTCGGCTATCTCACGGATAATCTTCACGTTGCGGGCAGTCAGCTTCTTACCTTCCTCGCCACCAAAGATGTGAATCATGCCCTCTACGTTCTTTGCCAGACGGCTCTGATAGTGGGTAGCCACAGGGATGATATGGTTCATGCTCAGGTCGCCCATCACACGAGCCTCAATCTGAATCTTCTTGGTATAGGTCTCCCACTTCACCTCGTTGCGCGCCTTCAACTCGCTCTCGCTCATCACGTTGGTCTTGGCAAACATCTCGATGCTTTCCTTGTCCAGGTAACGGTCGAAGACTACCGGGCAGGATGCCTCGCAGTCCAGACCTCGCTTCTGAGCCTCTTCCTTCCACTCATAAGAATAGCCGTTGCCGTCGAAGCGGATAGGCTTGCAGGTCTTGATATCCTCGCGTACAACATCTATAATAGCCGATGTCTGGTCCTCGCCCTTTGCTATCAAGGCATCAACACGAGTCTTGAAGTCTTCGAGAGCCTCAGCTACGGCAGCATTCAGTACGATGAGAGATGACGCACAGTTGGCCTCTGAACCTACGGCACGGAACTCGAAACGGTTTCCGGTGAAGGCGAATGGAGAGGTACGGTTGCGGTCGGTGTTATCGATCATCAGCTCCGGAATCTCAGGGATATCCAGCTCCATACCCTTCTTGCCAGCCAGGGCGAAGAGTTCTTCCTTGTCTGCCTTCTCGATATGGTCGAGCAGGTCGGTGAGCTGCTTTCCGAGGAATGAAGAGATGATGGCTGGTGGTGCCTCGTTGGCTCCCAAACGGTGCGCATTGGTAGCGCTCATGATAGAAGCCTTCAGCAGTCCATTGTGCTTGTAAACGCCCATCAGGGTCTCTACGATGAAGACTACGAAGCGGAGATTGTCCTCCGGTGTCTTGCCTGCTGCATGGAGCAGTACGCCGGTATCGGTGCAGAGACTCCAGTTGTTGTGCTTGCCCGAACCGTTGACACCAGCGAATGGCTTCTCGTGAAGGAGCACACGGAAACCATGCTTGTGAGCCACACGCTTCATCAGACTCATCAGGAGCATATTATGGTCTACGGCAAGATTGCACTCCTCATAGATAGGTGCCAGCTCAAACTGGTTTGGTGCCACCTCGTTATGACGGGTCTTGCAAGGGATGCCGAGTTCGAGCGCCTGTACTTCTAGATCCTTCATGAAAGCCTGCACACGCTCAGGGATTGTTCCGAAATAATGGTCGTCCATCTGCTGGTTCTTCGCAGAGTCGTGTCCCATCAGGGTACGGCCTGTGAGCATCAGGTCAGGGCGAGCCGAATAGAGACTCTCATCTACCAGGAAGTACTCCTGCTCCCATCCGAGATTGGTCTGCACCTTCTTTACCTGTGGGTAGAAGTAGTGGCACACCTCGGTAGCCGCCTCGCTCAGGGTATGGAGCGAGCGGAGCAATGGAGCCTTGTAGTCCAGCGCCTCACCGGTATAAGATATAAAGATGGTAGGGATACAGAGGGTATCGTCAATGATAAACACAGGCGATGTAGGATCCCATGCAGAATAGCCACGAGCCTCGAAGGTGTTGCGGATACCGCCGTTAGGGAATGAGCTGGCATCAGGTTCCTGCTGGACAAGCAATTTGCCAGAGAATTCCTCAATCATACCACCCTTTCCGTCATGCTCCACGAAGGCATCATGCTTCTCGGCAGTACCTTCTGTCAATGGCTGGAACCAGTGAGTATAATGTGTTACCCCGTTTTCCTCAGCCCAGAGCTTCATGCCGGCAGCCACGGCATCAGCGATGGAACGGTCCAGACGAGTACCGTTATCTATCACATCGATGAGTTTCTCATACACATCAGATGGCAGATACTTGTACATCTTCTGGCGGTTGAATACATACTTGGCGAAGTACTCCGAAGGGCGCACCTTGGGAGCCTCTACCTCTACAGGTCTTTTCTTAAAGGCCTCGGCTACAACCTCAAATCTCAAATTAGCCATTCTTTCTTTTATTATTAATTATAAGTTTGCGGGTGCAAAGTTACGAAAAAATGAGCAAATTGCTAGCGTTTGAGCGTATTTTTTATGCAAAATTCAAACTTTTCTTATACATAAAGTGCCTTTTTCCTACATGGCGACGTAATCTTTCCTACGTCCTGACACAGAAACTCCTGCGTCGCCATGTAATTTCAAGGGCATTAGGAGAGAAAAAAAATCCCTTGCAACCACTAGAGTCGCAAGGGATTCACATTATCCACTTATCTATTTGTACCTTAAGGATTTATTGAAGATTGGAGGTCGGCAATTAGAAACGGTATACAACAAAGCTGTTTGGCTTCATCTTCACGTTCAATACATTGCCCTGAACCTGTGCATCTGATACTACAGGAACAACCACATTTTTATTGTCTATCTTGTTTTCTGCCTGAATATCGTCGGCATGGAGAACGGTTACTTTACCTGGGTTCAACTTCTTGATACCATTAAAGGTTACGTTGATTTCCTTTGCCTCGTTAGAGGTATTGGCAATCTTCACGATGTAGCTCTTGGTAGCCTTGTCGAAGCAAGCGGTAGCATAGAGACCGTTCTCGCCTGCTACAGCCTTACCGTTCTCGGTAAGTTTCAACACATTGGTACCCTTATTCTCACCGTAGAGTTGCTGAACATAGTAGTTGGCAGAACGGACAGAGCTGAGGTTATCGAACCAGATGAGGTCCGGACGCCACTGCCATCCCTCTACATGAGCGAAGAGAGGTGCATAGGTAGCCTGATAAACCACATCAGCATTACGCTCCAAACCGGTCATGAAAGCTGCCTCAGAAAGGGCTGCCTCCCAAGAGTTTGGATCATTCTCGGCATGAGCAGCATACTCGCCGGCAAAGACCTTAGGACCCTTGCGGTCGTACTTGTCGTAACGGCTGGCATTGCTGCGGAACCATTCCGGACTCTTGTAGTAGTGCTCATCCACCATGTCTACGCCCAACTTGCGCATCTGCTCCCAACCGTAGTCGAAATCCTTTCCATCAGCAGATGGACCAGATGAACCGCAGATTTTTATCTTTGGATACTTGGCATGAATCTGCTCCATGAACTTCTGCAGACGCTCAGGATACATAGGACCCCACTGCTCGTTACCGATACCAATCTGCTTCAGATTGAATGGTGCCGGATGACCCATATCGGCACGGAGCTTACCCCACTTAGAGGTGACAGGACCATTGGCAAACTCGATGAGGTCGAGTGCATCGTCGATATAGCTCTGGAGATCCTTGACTGCTACATGTGCATTAGGATCCTTATCATCGTTCTGATACTGGCAAGCCAGACCTACAGAGAGAATAGGCAATGGCTCAGCACCAATCTTCTCTGAAAGGAGGAAATACTCATAGAAGCCCAAGCCCAATGACTGATAGTAGTTAGGGAAAAGGCGATGAGGGAAGGTATCTCTCCAGCGGTTCTCGTTCAGAGGACGGTTCTCAGGAGCACCCACAGAGTTCTTCCACTCGTAACGGGTATCGAGGTCGGTTCCCTCTACGATACATCCGCCAGGGAAACGGAAGATGCCTGGCTTCAAGTCAGCCAAATCCTGTACGAGGTCGGCACGGAGACCATTCCAGTTGTCCTCAGGAAAGAGAGAGATATGGTCGAGGTCTACGATTTCAGAACCCTTCTCCAGATAAACACGCATCAACCCCTTGGCATCGGTCTGAGGAGAAGTAAGGGTAGCAGTAAGCTTCTGCCATTTATTATTGGTGATGTTGATGACCTGCTTGGCAATCACATCATTCTTTGAATTGACGAGTTCTACGCGAATCTTGCCCTGCTTGCCATCGATGAGATGAAGACGGCCATATACGGTGAAATCGTACTTCATATCCTTCTTCAAGCCCATGCCGAAGAAGCCACGGTTCTCAAGACCAGTCTGCTTCTCACGTGCGCCTGCGCTCTCAAGTGTTACATAATGAGGATTGCGGTCGAAGGCAGGTTTTACGTCGCTGAGGGTTACATTTCCGAATGTATTCCATCCCATCAGGCGCTGTGGGAATTCGAAGGAACGGTTCTCTACCATCTCTGCATAGAGTCCACCATCGGCACCGAAGTTGATATCCTCGAAGAAGATACCATACATGGTAGGCTGGATTTCTGCTCCAGGCTTGTTAGCCTGAACAGTAAACTGATGCTGTGCGAAAGCTCCGAGTGAAGACATCGCCAGCAATGCTGCTGCGAAAAATTTTGCTTTTCTCATATTGTTCGTTATTTTTATTTTTTAGGTCTGTACTTACACCTTATTAAATATAGGTGGTGCAGTAATTTGCTGCAAAGATTACACAAACGAGCGCAATGAAAGCTTGCTTTCAAATTGCCAAGTGCAGTAAATCTTCTGCAAAGATAAAAAAATCCACCCCAAATGAGGTGGATTTTCTGTTTAAATATATTGGATTTTCGTACAAATCCCTGCTTTTCTACTATTTATCTAATGGAATGAGCACGAAAGTGAAGTTCTTATCGCCATAATGGAGGCGATACTTCTCCAAAGGCCATGCACCCCAAGAGTTCTCACCAGCCACACCAGAATGCTCTGCATCGAGGAAGAGATTGGTGAATTTTGACTTCTTCAGGTTGAAACTGTGGCGCTGATCCTTGTCATCACCATCATCCAGTTCTTCGGTGTCGAAGTGGATGGCGGAAGCATAGAACGGCTTGCAGCTCTTCACTTTGAATCCGAAGCCGGAAGCATCGGTCTGATTCCACCAGCGCATATCGCCCTTGGTTCCACTCTCCTGTGGACGGATGTATGGGAAGTACTGGTTGTCGGCATCATCGCTGTAGATTCCGATGCGCATGCAGTCCTCACGGTCAGAATAGTTCTCGATAGGACCACGGCCGTAATACTGGCTCTTGTCCATATCGTATGGCAACTGCATCAGCATACCGAAACGGAACAGATTGCTGACCTTGGCATCATCAGAAGCATCAAACTCCTGGCTTACCTTCATCGCACCGGTGTTAGGCATGATGAGATATTCTATTTCCAGCTCGCCCTTCACCTCTGGCATCTCATAGGTTGCACAGATGCTGATGGTGTTTGCCTTCTTATCCTTTTCAACAGCTACACCCTTCAGGTTCATGACAGGGTTCTTCCAAACCTGGAACTTCTTCTGCAGGCCGGCACCGAAATCATTATCGGTAGGAGCACGCCAGAAGTTTGGCTTCAGGGTACCGCCCTCGCCGAGGAGCGACTTGCCACGATAGGTATATTCAGAGATGAGACCGGTGGTACGGTTCACCTTCACGGTCAGATCAGGAGTAGTAACGGTGATATCCTGCTCGCCCTTCTTGTCGATGAGCTTAGCCTTCACCTTCTTGCCATCCTGAGCCTTAGCCATGTTTTCTGCACAATGACCGCAGCACTTCTTCTCCTTCACCGCCAGCTGGGCATAAGCCACAATCTGACCAGCCTCCATCAGAGGTTCAGCCTTCTTCAGACGGAAATCGATGTTGAGGAACACCTCCTTGCCCGTTACCTTAGAAAGGTCATAAGGGATGGTGAAGTTCTTGGTCTGCTGGGCAGCTACATCGATATCAGCAATAGTACCGTTCTGAGTCTCCACGCCATCCTCAATGAGGCTCCATGCCAAGGCATAGTTGCTCAAATTGCGGAAGAAGTTCTCATTGTATACACTTACTTCACCCTTCTCTGCATTCACCATCTTAGCCCAGATGTTCTGATACTGGTAGGCTACCTCGTAGGCATGAGGATTGAGCTGACGGTCAGGACCGATGATACCATTGCAGTTGAAGTTGTTGTCGCTAGGGTCGTAATTGTTATAATCGCCACCGTAGCAATATTCTATTTTGCGGAGCTCTTCATTGCTCATCTTCTCAGGATTCTTGATGGTCATCGGCTTCAATACCTTGCGGTGCAAGCCCTGGTCAACGAAATCCCAGTCGAAACCACCCTGGAGGATAGGATACTTGCGAATCAGAGCCCAGTAATCCTTCAGGTTACCGCCTGAGTTACCCATGGTATGGTTGTACTCGCACTGGATGAGCGGCATCGGACTGTTAGGGTCCTTAGCATACTTTTCACAAGCACTTACAGGATAGTACATAGGGCAGAAGATATCGGTACCCTCGCCTCTGTGAGCCTGCTCATACTGAACCGGACGGCTCTGGTCCTGACTCTTAATCCACTTGTAAGCCTGCAGGAAGTTATCGCCCATCACAGTCTCATTACCCAAACTCCAGGTTACGACACTAGGATGATTGAAGTACATGGAAACATTGTGCTGGTTGCGCTCCAGAATCTGCTTGGCAAACATCGGTTTCTTGGCAGCAGCATCATCGCCATACTGGAAACCGTGACTCTCCTGGTTAGCCTCAGCAACCACATAGATACCATACTCATCGCAGAGCTCGTACCAGCGTGGATCATCAGGATAGTGACAGGTGCGGACAGCGTTAATATTCAGGCGCTTCATAATCTTGATGTCCTGAATCATGCGCTCCATGCTCAATACATAACCTCCATCAGGGTCCATCTCATGACGGTTGGCACCCTTGATGAGCACAGGCTGACCGTTGACAAGGAACTGCTTGTTCTTGATTTCCACCTTGCGGAAACCTACCTTGACAGGAGTCATGCTTGCTGATTTCATGTTGCCATTCTTCAGCGCACTTGAGAGGGAAACCTGAAGGGTATATAAATAAGGTGTCTCTGCATTCCACTTGTGTGGATTCTCTACGTTCATCGTAATGTTGGCTGTTCCATTCTTTGCCAATCCTGTAGCTGTAGCCACCTGCTTGCCTTCTTTGTCGAAGAGGATGAAGTTCAGCTTGCCTGTTCCCTTTACCTTGGCAGAGATATTGAGCACACCATCCTTGTAGTTGTTTACAAGGTCAGGAGTAACACGGATATCCTCCAAATGCAACTGGGCATCGCGGGCAAAGAGATAGCTTTCACGAGCCACACCACTCAAGCGCCAAAAGTCCTGATCCTCATCCCAGGAGCCATCGCACCAGCGGAAGGTCTGGAAGGCAATCAGATTCTTGCCCTTCTTCAGATAAGGAGTGATGTCAAACTCGGCAGCTACCTTGCTATCCTCTGCATAACCGGCAAACTTACCGTTTACATAGAGATAGATGTTGGAAGTAACGCTACCGAAATGAGCTACAACCTGCTTGCCATCCCAGTTGGCAGGGATGTCGATGATACGGCGGTAAGAACCTACATGGTTGTCCTTGGTAGGAACTGCTGGTGGCTGCTGGTCAAAATGTCCACGCCAGCCGAAGCCTACGTTCACATATTCCGGATCACCGAATCCGTTCATCTCCCAGATACCTGGCAGATTCATGGTCTTCCATTTGGAATCATCAAGATCTTCCTTGTAGAAGTCGGTAGAACGCTGGTCGGCATTAGCCACCCAGTTGAACTTCCAGGTTCCGTCGAGCGAAAGGAAATACTTGCTCTCCGTCTTGTTCATGTGCAGGATATCCTTGCTCACGATCTTACCGTCTTTCTCAGAAACCCAGTCATCTGCCGGATAGGTGAAGAAATTGGTGTGCAACGGAAAACGATTGATGGCATTCACCTGAAGGTCGTGCCATTCTGTGTAAGTTGGCTGTTGGATGGTCGTCTTATTCAACGACTTAATGGCAGTCTTCGGTTTGGTTGCACCAAAGGTTGCCATTGCTAATCCTGCCAAACTCAATGTTACGAACAGTCTCTGTTTCATGTTTGTTAGTTATTTATACATTAGATTGAAATTACACCTTATTATATATAGGCTATTCTATACCTTATTATATATAGGCATATCCTGGAGCATCTTATATACCTCCATGTTGCCAGTAGCCTCAGCTAAGCAACTGCAAATATATGAAAATTAAGTTAGAAACAAGCAGAACGCCCGTATTTTTTATTGTTTTTTCAACACTGGTGCACCATTTCCCCAAGAAATAGGTACCCACAAGTGTCTGCTGTCGCTCAAGTGTTTGGGGTTCCACATGTCTGCCATGAACACATAGTCAGCACCATGGAACATCTTCTTTTGTGCTGCAGTTTTCACCTTATTATATATATACCCATACCATCATAGAAAGGCATATAAATATATAAAACTTTTTCAATATCCGCTAAAAGAAAATGACAAAAAAGTTTGGTATTTCCGAAAAAATGCATTACCTTTGCCATCATAAAATAAACAACGAAACGACATAAAAATTATGATGACAATCGAAGAATACAGAGCAGCCATCTTGCAGGCTTTACTCGATGCTAAGAACGAGGACGGCACTCCAGCCATTACTCCAAGGGAAGCACAGGAAGCACTCAACGGATTTACCGACGACGAGTTGCAAGACGGAATCCTATGGAATTCGCCCGAAGACGTGGCATCAATTATCCTCGAGGGATAAATCACGGAAGTTATATTCAGCTACCAACAGATAAGAATAGGAGCAAAGACCCTTTTTGCGGGGTTTTTGCTCCTATTCCCATTTATACTTCCTGTTTTTTCTTTCCTTTAAAGACAGTCTTCAACAGCCCCGCAATACTTCATTTCTGTTGCAAAAGCAATAAAAAACTAAAGAATGCGACAAAAAACAAAAGAATGTGCAATTTTTCTTTCACAATTCAATTATTATTTGTAAATTTGCAGCCGCATAAACGGAAAGGGAACTTGCAAATCCCTCTTCAATCAGTTTTAAAAGATAATTTTTACCGGTAAAAAAGACATATTAAATAATGAAGATAGAAAACGAAATCATCAGCTCGGTCATCGCTGCGGTGAAGGAGCTTTATGGTCAGGACGTACCTGAGAAGATGGTAGCCCTGCAGAAGACCAAGAGTAATTTCGAAGGTAACCTTACCCTCGTCGTATTCCCATTCCTCAAAATGTCGAAGAAAAAGCCTGAGGATACAGCACAGGAAATCGGCGAATACCTGAAGAAAAACTGCGCTAACGTTATCGCAGACTTCAACGTGGTTAAGGGTTTCCTCAACCTTTCTATCGCTCCTGCCGCTTGGGTAGGACTCTTGAATACCATCAACGCTGACCCTAAGTTTGGTGAGAAGCCAGTTACTGAGAACAGTCCGCTCGTCATGATCGAGTACTCTTCTCCTAACACCAACAAGCCTCTCCACCTCGGTCACGTGCGCAACAACCTCCTCGGCTGGTCATTGGCCCAGATTATGGAGGCTAACGGCAACAAGGTAATCAAGACAAACATCGTGAACGACCGTGGTATCCACATCTGTAAGTCTATGCTCGCCTGGCTCAAGTGGGGCAATGGCGAAACTCCTGAAACTTCCGGCAAGAAGGGCGACCACCTCATCGGCGACTACTATGTAGCCTTCGACAAGCACTATCGTGAGGAAATCGCAGAGCTCAAGGCTCAGTACATGAAGGATGGCATGGACGAAGAAGCTGCCACAGAGAAAGCTAAGGTAGAGGCTCCGCTGATTAAGGAGGCTCACGAAATGCTCGTAAAGTGGGAGAACAACGACCCTGAGGTTCGTGCACTCTGGCAGAAGATGAACAACTGGGTTTACGCTGGCTTTGATGAGACTTACAAGATGATGGGTGTAAGTTTCGACAAGATATATTATGAGTCAAACACTTACCTTGAGGGTAAGAAGAAGGTAGAAGAAGGATTGGAGAAGGGTCTCTTCTTCCGCAAGGATGATAACTCTGTTTGGGCTGACCTCACCAACGAGGGTCTCGACCAGAAGCTCCTGCTCCGTTCTGACGGCACTTCTGTTTATATGACTCAGGACATCGGTACTGCCGACCTCCGTTTCAAGGATTTCCCTATCGACAAGATGATCTACGTAGTAGGTAACGAGCAGAACTACCACTTCCAGGTACTCTCTATCCTGCTCGACCGTCTCGGTTTCAAGTGGGGTAAGGACTTGGTTCACTTCTCTTACGGTATGGTAGAGTTGCCTAACGGAAAGATGAAGAGCCGCGAAGGAACCGTAGTAGATGCTGATGACCTGATGGCAGAAATGATTAAGGACGCTCGCCAGACAAGCGATGAGCTCGGCAAGTTCAAGGACATGAGCGAGGAAGAGCGCCAGGAGATTTCACGCATCGTGGGTCTCGGAGCGTTGAAGTACTTCATCCTCAAGGTAGATGCCCGCAAGAACATGCTCTTCAACCCAGAAGAGAGTATCGACTTCAACGGTAACACAGGTCCTTTCATCCAGTATACCTATGCCCGTATCCGCAGCATCATGCGCAAGGCAGCAGCCGAGGGCATCGAGATTCCTGCAGAGTTGGGCGCAGACGCTCCTATCAACGAGAAGGAGATTGACCTCATCCAGAAGATGAACGACTTTGCTGCAGCTGTAGCCGATGCAGGCAACAACTACAACCCTGGTGGTATCGCTAACTACTGCTACGAGTTGACCAAGGAGTTCAACCAGTTCTATCACGACTACAGCATCCTGAATGCCGAGAGCGAGGCTGAGAAGATTACCCGTCTGGTTCTTGCTGCCAACGTGGCTAAGATCTTGAAGAACGGTATGTCTCTGCTCGGCATCGAGGTTCCGGAAAGAATGTAATATATACATAAGATATAATAACCTACAATTTAAAAAATAAAAGAATATTGACTATTTGACATAATGAGCATGGCCCTGGAGCTCGACTCCAAGGCGCATGCTCATTTCAGTTTTAGCCAATCCTTTTTGTTTCTCAACCCACCAAAAAGAAAAAAGATGAATAAAATGCCCGTAAATCCTCCTTCATGGAGAAACGATACCGTTTTGCCTCTACCCAACGAAGTTATAGCCAACGCCTGGGCTGTGGATGCCGCCTGTTCCGGCAATCCCGGTCCGATGGAATACCAATGCATCGACCTTCAGACCGGTGCCCAGGTTTTCCACTATGGTCCTATCCACGGCACCAACAACATCGGCGAGTTTCTCGCCATCGTCCACGCCCTCGCCCTGATGCAGCAGAAGGGCATTACCGACAAGATAATTTATAGCGACAGCGTGAATGCCCAGCTCTGGGTAAGCAAGAAACAATGCAAGACCAAACTGGAGCGCACTCCCCAGACCGAACAGCTCTACCAGGTCATCGCCCGAGCCGAGAACTGGCTCCGCACCCACCCCATCAACATACCTATTATAAAATGGGAAACGAAGAAATGGGGCGAGATTCCAGCCGATTTCGGAAGAAAGGGATAAAAAGGATATTTTTATGTGCCTTTCCCGAAATAATGCCCGCAAAAGCTTGCAATTTCAGATATTTTGTTTAATTTTGCAGCTATTACCGTATTAAACATACATAATCGTAAGAATGGAAATAGAAAAAGAAACAATATTATTAATGTCGAAAGGAGACAAGAAAGCATACGAAACGATGTTCCGCAGGTTCTATCCTAAGGTACACCGTTTTGTAGCCATGCTCTTGAAAAACGAAGATGATGCTGATGACGTCAGCCAGCTCATCTTCTTAAAGGTATGGAACAAACGCGAGAAGTTTGCCGATATCCAGAACTTCGATTCCTACCTCTTTATTTTGGCAAAATATACTGTCATCAACTATATTTCCTCCAAGCACATCATCCCAATAGATATTGACAGTCTGCCAGACAGATACGCCAACGAATCTTCGCCACATGACGATGTGGTGGCAAAGGATACCCAGCTGCTCATCGACATGGTGGTAGAAAGCATGCCGCAACAACGCCAGATGATTTATCGCATGAGCCGCGAGCAGCATCTCAAGAACGAAGAGATAGCCCAGCGCCTGGGTATTCAGAAGAAAACGGTAGAAAATCATCTTAACCTAGCTCTTAAAGAAATTAAAAAAGCCTTATATTTGATGATTTTGTTACCTTGCCATTGGGTGTAACACCATTGAAACATGTCTTAAAAATAAATGAAGTTTTTATTATGGCAACAAAGATAAGGGATATCATAGATTATTATAGTGGGCACAATGTGCCGGATGAAATAAAAGAAAGGGTATTAGATAGAATTTCCAATACACAAGACGATAAAGAGGCGAACGAGGCATTTAGAGAATTATGGGACAAGGCTGATTCTGCCTATATGGAAGAAGAAGAAATTTCTGCTGCATACAACCGCCTCTTCGAAACAGAAGAAACAAGAGAAATAGAAAAGAAAAAATCGCTTCGAATCTTCAACTTTGCCAAACTGGCTGCCGTCTTCGTACCGCTGCTGATGCTGATTGTATTCGGCAAGCTCTACGTCCAGATGAACAACCAACTCAAGGATATAAAACTGGCAACCATGCTCCAGGAGCATACCATCAACGAGGAGAGCAAAGTCATCGCCTTGGCAGACGGAACGAAAGTAAGACTCAGCCAGAGTTCCGTACTCCTCTATCCTTCCTCTTTCAAAGGAGCAGAAGAACGCAAGGTTTTCCTGTCGGGAGAGGCATTCTTCGACATCAGACATGATGATGCCCAGCCGTTCCACGTCAGCACTCCTCATTTCGAGATTACCGACTTGGGCACCTCTTTTACGGTTTCATCTTATTCAAATACAGATGAAGTATCTGCCACACTCAAAACCGGCAAGATAGAACTCCGCATCATAGGTCAGGAAGACAAGGTTTACAGCATGAAGCCTAACGACCAGTTAGTATATAATGTAAAGACCAAGGCAGTAAACCTCCGCAAGGTTTCGGCCGAAGAAGATGGTACAAGCTGGCGCAACAAGGAGATTGACCTGAACGATGTAACGCTGGCAGAAGCTGGTAAGATTCTGGGTAATGCATACGGAGTGAAATTCATCTTCCGTTCAAAGATTCACCAGAAGACGAAGGTTACAGTTCATTTCAACCGTGGCGAAACCCTCTCGGGAGCCATGTTTGTCCTGAAGAACCTGATTCCTGGTCTGGAATATGAAGTGAAGAAAGATGAAGTTATCATCAGGTAGGCATATATTATAATAGGTAAACAAAAGGCGCATTATGTAAAAATGATGCGCCTTTTTTCATAAAAGAGTATCTCTGCACGGGATATGAAAACAGAAATAATAACATAAACAGGAAATATCATGATAAAGAATTTGATTTTTGATTTTGGAAAAGTACTCGTAGATTACGAATACTTTGAAACGCTTGACCAGATATTCAAGACCCACGAACAGGCTGAAGAATTCTATCATCTCCTGATAGACGGCAAATGGAATGAGAATATGGATCGCGGAGATTCTTTCGAAGAAACCTTCTGCAAGATGCAGCAGATCATGCCGCAATATAAGGAAGAAATAGCAACCGTAGCCCAGCGCTTTAACGAGTTTGTAAGGGGCGAAAAAGAAGGTATGCGCACCTTGCTGACCCAGTTGAAGGCAGAAGGCTACCACCTTTACGGACTTTCCAACTGGTGCACCAAGGTTCACGAAACGATGGCACAATATCCCATTTTCCAACTTCTGGAAGGACAGGTGATTTCTTCAGAAGAGAAAATCATCAAACCCGACAGAGCTATTTATGAAAGAATCTGCCAGAAATACAATCTGAAACCGGAAGAATGCCTTTTTGCTGACGACAGAATAGAGAATGTAGAAGCCGCCCAGCGTTTCGGAATGCAGGCCATCTGCTTTGAGGATGCTGCGCAGTACGAGCGGGAATTGAGAAAAATTCTGTCTGAGGAAAGAACGATGTAAGTTCTGATTATCAAAAGCATTACTGCTATTTCCATACCCAAAGCATTACTTTTTAAAAAAATCAAGGCTCTAAATTAGCAGCAAGAAATGCTAATTTTAGAGCCTTCATATTATGTATTTATAATTTCCAAAAGAAGAATTTTATAGGGTGTTTGCGAACACAAGATATTTTTTTCAGAAAAACTTCATTTTAACAGTTTTGTAATTGGGTGTAACTCTCTTTCCCGTTGTCTTCAAGACGTAACAAGCAAATTATTATTAACTTAAAAAGATAAAGTATGAATCTTAAAAGAATCTCTGCGTCATGCTTCTGTTTGCTCCTAGCAGGCCAGATGACCCTTTCGGCTCAGAACGTCAGCTTCAGCTCAAACAAGGTAACGCTTAAGTCTGCTTTTGAGAAGATTGAAAAGGAATCTAAGTACAAGATTGCCTACAACTCCTCACAGCTGGATGCTAACCGTTCGGTTACATTAACCAAGAAAAGTGATGATGTCTTTGGTATGTTGAACCAATTGCTCAAAGGTACCAATTTTACCTATGAGATGGAAGGCAACTACATCGTCATCAAGCCTCAGCAAAAAGCTAAATCTCAGGCTCATGGCAAGAAAATCAAGGTACGTGGTGTAGTGAAAGACGAAACTGGCGAGCCAGTTATCGGCGCTACCGTCATGGAGAAGGGTACCACCACCAATGGTGTTGTAACCGATATTGACGGCAACTATACCATCGAGATTCCTGCAGACGGAATGTTGGCAGTATCATACATTGGCTGCAAGGACCAGGACATCAAGGTAAATGGTCGCGAAGTAATCAATGTTAACCTGGCAGATGATAATAAGGTCTTGGAAGAAGTTGTAGTTGTAGGTTATGGCGTGCAGAAGAAGCGCGACGTATCTACTGCTGTGTCTTCTGTCAAGGCAGAGGCTCTTGCCAACAATCCTTCTACCGACTTCCGTCAGGCTTTGGCTGGTAAGATGCCTGGTGTACAGGTAACAGTACCTAGCGGAGACCCAGAGGGTAGCGTAAGCATTCGCGTTCGTGGTGTAAGTACCGTCAACGCCGGTAGCGACCCTCTCTATGTAGTAGATGGTGTTCCTATGGAGCGTGGTTTTGCCAACCTGAACACCAACGATATTGAGTCTGTTGAAGTTTTGAAGGATGCTTCTGCAGCAGCTATCTATGGTAGCCGCGGTTCTAATGGTGTAGTTCTCGTTACAACCAAGAAGGGAACCTCTGACAAGCTCTCTGTTTCTTACGATGGTTACGTAGGTGTACAGAACGTATCAAAGAAACTCGATATGATGAACGCTTACGAATATGCAGAATTCGTAAAGGATGCACGTAACAACGCATATCTTTCTAAAGTTCCTGGTGCATCTGCAAGTGACCCTAACAGCGTACGCCCTAAAGGTTACATGCAGATTGCAACCGATTTGTTCCCATATCTGGAGGGTGTTAAGGGCTTGACAGATACAGACTGGCAGGATGCTATCTTCCGCACAGCGATGACAACCGGACACAACATTTCACTTTCTGGTAAGTCTAACAGCGTCAACTATTTCGTATCAGGCAACTATATGAAGAAGGAAGGTACCATTATCGGTTCTGACTTCGAGAAGTTTGGTGCCCGCATGAATCTCTCAGGTCAGCACAAGCGCTTGAAGTTCGGTGTTAACTTCGCTCCTTCTTATTCTGTTTCTAATTCAGTAGATGCATCTGGTGCAGGTGGTATCGTTCAGTCTGCTTTGATGATGCCTCCAACCTTCCCTGTATACAACGCAGACGGTTCATATAATTTCCAGGGTAATGGATATTGGCGAATTGGTACAGACTATGAGCACAACGAGGTGATGAACCCTGTTGCGATGGCTCGCTTGCAGTCTAATGTTACCGACCGCATGTCTATTACCGGTAAGGCTTATGCAGAATTGGAACTGATGAAGGGACTTTCCTATAAGTTGTCTTTGGGTGGTGATTATTATGGTGCTCATAATGATAAATATCGCCAGTCTGGTCTGCCTTTGAAGGGGAAGGATTACTATGATTCTCCTTCAAACCCAATAGGTTACAGTTCTTCCAGTTTCTTTTTTAACTGGTTGGTTGAAAACCAGTTGACTTACACAACAACTATCAATAAGAAACACAACATTACAGCCATACTTGTACAGTCTGCTCAGAAAGAAACCAAGAAGACCGACAACGTAACAGCAACCGATTACCCTAATGATTACATCCAGACCGTAAATGGCGGTACGGTAACCAAGGGTGGTTCTGACAAGACACAATGGTCTATCGCTTCTTACCTGGCTCGTGTTCAGTACAACTACGAAGGACGCTACATGCTTTCTGCAGCCATCCGTACTGATGGATCTTCACGTTTCGGTAAGAACAACCGTTGGGGTTACTTCCCATCAGCCTCAGCAGCTTGGCGTATCAGCGACGAAAAGTTCTTCAAGAACATAAAGGAGTTGTCTTTCGTTAATGATATGAAGATTCGTGCCAGCTATGGTGTAACCGGTAACTTTGAGATTGGTAACTACGACCATTTGGCAACCATGTCAACAGACAATTACATCTTAGGAACCAATGGAGGTTTGTTGCAGTATGGTTATAAGCCAGATAATATCAAGCGTGATGATTTGAGCTGGGAGAAGAACCAGATGATCAACGCCGGTATCGACCTTCAGATGTTTGACGGCTACATCGGATTCTCTGTAGACTATTACAATACCAACACTTCAAACATGTTGCTTTATGTACCAGTACCTCTGTTGACAGGTTACAGCACCTCACTTCAGAATCTGGGTAAGGTAAACAACCGCGGTTGGGAATTGGCTTTGACATCACAGCATACATTTGCTAATGGCTTCGGCTATTCATTTAATGCCAACTATGCCAAGAACACCAATGAGGTGAAAGAGTTAGGTCCAGGTAATGCACCTATTATTTCTTCTGGTAGTGTTGCTCATGCTTATTATATTACAGAGGTAGGAAAGCCTATCGGTAACTATTACCTCTTGGTACAGGACGGCATCTTTGCTACAGAAGAAGACTTAAAAAAGTATCCTCACTTCGACAATACAGAAGTAGGTGACTTCAGATTCGTTGATGTTGACGGAGACGGCAAGTTGGATTTGGATAAAGACCGTACAATCTGCGGCAACTACATGCCTAAGTTCACATACGGCTTCGGCGGTAAGCTCTGGTATGCAGGTTTCGACATGGACTTCAACTTCCAGGGTGTATATGGCAACAAGATTCTGAACTTGAACAAGCGCTACCTCGACAATATGGAGGGTAACACCAATGGTACCAAGATTGCTCTCGACCGTTGGAAGAGTCCTGAGAATCCAGGCAGCGGTTCGGTAAATAAGGCAAACCGTAAGCAGACTGGTTACAACAGCCGTACTTCTACCTGGCACTTGGAGAGCGGTTCATACCTCCGTCTCCAGAACCTGTCATTAGGTTATACTTTGCCTCGTGCACTTACTCAGAAGTTTAAGGTTGAGAAGATGAGAGTTTATGTTTCAGGACAGAACCTCTTCACTATTACCAACTACAGCGGCTACAACCCAGAGGTAAATGCCCGTCCTTCCAAGAACCTGACTCCAGGTGAGGACTATGGTACTTATCCTTTGGCAAGAACATATATGTTTGGTTTGAATCTCACATTATAAAGAATATAGTAACATGAAAAAGATATTAGTATTAGCATCATTGGCAACCCTGCTCATGACCTCTTGCGGAGACAGCTTCTTCGATTTGGAGCCAGCAAGCAGCGTAACCATTGACAAAGTATATAAGACTGCGAGCGATTATAATGTAGCAGTTATCGGCTGCTACGCAAAATTGCAGTCACAGGTGAATTTCTATACAGAATGCTGCGAGTATCGTAGTGACAATCTTTCTTTGGGCGCCCCAACTGCAGGTACCCAGGACCGTTACGATATCGACCATTTCACAGAGAAACCATCTAATGGAATCCTCAGTTCTTACTGGGCGAACTTCAACAACAACGTTTATCGTTGCAATCTCTTGCTCGACCAGATTGATGGTGCAAACTTTGCAGAAAACCTAAAGAAGCAGTACAAGGGCGAAGCGATGTTTATCAGAGCTTTGAACTATTTTAACATGTACCGCATTTGGGGTGGCGTTCCTGCTACCAAGCATGTAGTAAGTGCTGCGGAGGCTCTGAAAGTTGCGAGATATTCTGATGAGCAGATGTTCGATTTGATTGCCGGAGATTTGAAGGAGATTGTTGACAACAACTATCTTCCAGAAACTTACTCTTCTGCAGATATGGGTAGAGCAACCTCTGGTGCTGCCAAGGCTTTGCTCGGTAAGGTATATCTTACTTTCCACAAATGGACTGAGGCTAAAGACATCCTTTCTCAGTTAATCGGAAAATATCAGCTGGTAAGCCCTATCGCCCAAGTCTTCAATGTGGATAACAAGAATAATAATGAGATTATCTTCGCCGTACATTTCAACAAGGAAATAGAGGGAGAGGGACATAGTTACTGGTACAATCTCACCAACGCATCTGATGATACCAACCAGACAAGTTCTCTGCTCAACACATTCCCTACAGGTGATGCTCGCAAAGACCTCATAACATACGTACAGGTTGAGAAAAACGTTCGTTTGATGAATAAATTCTATGATACAAAGAGCCCTACCTTCAAGACTGTAGGTAATGATCAGATCCTTCTTCGCTACGCAGATGTTCTTCTGATGTATGCAGAAGCGCTCAACGAGATTCAGTATGATGCATCTGAGGGTTCACTTGCCCTGAAGTATCTCAACGCCGTAAGACAGAGAGCTGGCATTTCTAATCTGACTGTAAAACAGTTGCCTACACAGGAGAAATTCCGCAAGGGCATCTTGGTTGAACGCCAGAGAGAATTCCCTTATGAGGGGCAGCGCTGGTTCGACTTGGTAAGAATGGGATTTGCAAAGAGCGTGATGGCTGAGAATGGTGTTGAAATCAAGGATTATCAATTACTCTTCCCTATTCCTCAGCAGGAGATTGAAAAGGTAGGCGACAAGTCTATCCTCTGGCAGAACCCTGGATATGACAACAATTAATAAACGGTTAAGACATGAAAAAGATTATATATTTGCTGTCTTTAGTGACAGTTTTTATTCTCGGTTCTTGTAGCGATGATCTTCCAAAAGCAAGTTGGGACATTTGCCAGGTAGGTACTTTGAACGCTACGGCACAAAATGAGAAGGTATTGTTGGAATGGGCTCCTATGCAGGGAGCCAACCCAACAGGTTATTTGGTCAATTGGACACCGGAAGTTGCTACATACGAAGGTGGTTCTGCAGAGTTGGACGCAAAGACTACCTCATATACTATAACAGGTTTGGTTAACAAGGTTACTTATACCATCACCATCCAGGCCATCTATGGCAACCAGCGTTCTATGATTTCTACAACAAAGGCAAGACCTGTTTCTGATACAGAGCCTTTCAAGGTTTGGTCTACAGATATGCCTAACGGTGGTATGGTGAAGACTGCAAATGCAGTATTCTCTTTAGACGGAAATACATTCTACTTGCCTTCTGCAGGTGCTACGGGTGATGTTACTGCTTTTGATGCAATGACAGGTACTGTGAAATGGACCGCTGCCATTCCTAAGACTACTTATGGTGGTGGTGTAGCAGTAGGCAAAGACGGTACTTTGTATCAGGGTGCTCGCAACGCAACCTTGTATGCTATCAATAGCGATGGAACACAGAAGTGGACATACGCCACAGGAGCTGCCAACAAGAATCTGGACTGTTTCCCTGCTGTAACTGCTGACGGACAGACAGTTTATATCCTTGATGGCGACAACGTTCTCCATTCTATCAATACAGCTACTGGTGTTAAGAACTGGTCTGTTAAACTGGCTGGTACAAAGAACAAGGCTGGAGCTGTAGCTATAGACAAGACAGGCAATATCTATGTAGGTACACGTACTACTATTTATGGTTTCAAGGCCGATGGCACTCAACTTTGGAAGGTAGCCGGTAAGGTAACTGAAATCGGTTCTTTCGCTTTAGATGACGAAACTCTTTATGCTGCCCAGATTGGTGGTGCAGGTTTGCTGGCTTTGAACACAGCAGATGGTTCTACCAAGTGGAACGTTGAAGCTGCGGGTGATATCTATGCTCCTATTGTTGACAAGAGCGGCAATATCTACTTTACAGACAAGGGTGACAAGGCTCTTTACTCTGTAGATAAGGCTGGACAGTTGAAGTGGAAGTTTACTATTGATGCAGCTCCTACTTATTGCTTCCCTGTTCTCGACGATAAGGGAACTGTTTATTTCGGTAGCGGCGCCGGTCGCATCTACGCAGTAAACAGCGCAAATGGCGAGGAACTTTGGCACATGGACTCAGAAGGTACAGATAATAATGCCAAGATTATGTCTGGTATGACTATCGGCGAGAACCAGATGCTCTATGTTTCTTATATCGGCGGTAATGTTGCTGCTATTAAGATCTTTGCCGGCCCAGAGAAATCTACATGGAGCTGCAGAGGTGGTAATATTCATGGTACAAACCAATATTAATATTTGAATCAGTATGAAAAAGATATATTTATTCATCGCATTATTCGCTTGCGCCCTCTGCTCTTGTGGAAGTGACGAAGATGGAATGACTTATGCGCAGCCTGTCGAAATAGGTGAAACTACCGACATGAAGACTGCAAAAGAGGTAGCTGAAACTTTGTGGGCTACTACTCCATTACAGCAGCAACCTCTCAATGCGGAAAGATCTGAAGTTCTAAAGAAGATACAGAAGATGGCAGACGACTGCACTTCTGATTTCTTTGAAAGCTATATTGCTTCTTTGGACCAGTCTGCTGAAATGAGAGAAAAGTACGACCCTATGCTGGCGTTCTACCGTTTGTCTCTGGATCATGTGATTAATGCCATCAAGACGACTACCGTTGAGAATGGTACTACATGCATCTGGCAGCTCTACAATATGGGTTACATCGTAAAGACTCCTACCACTTGCTTTGGTATTGACATCAACCATCGTTGGGCAGAGAAACTGGAGCCTTACCTGGATTTCCTCTGTGTTACTCACAAACACCAAGATCACTACAACACAGCTCTCATCAACGCGATGCTGAATGCAGGAAAGCCTGTTTATTCTAACTGGATAAAGGGTGGCTATACTTCTAAGGTAAATACCGATTACCAGTTTAATAACATCAAGATTCATGTGTCCATTACAGACCATAACAACTCTGGCTTATCAAACTTCGTTTCTGTATTTACTTTTGAATGTGGCGATGATAGTGGCAACTTCACAATGCTCCATACTGGCGACTCAAACTTCAAGGCTGCTCAGTATACCAACATTCTGCCACACGTTAATGTTTTGATTCCTCGCTACGCACCTAATGCGCTTACCGAGAACAACATTATCGGTACTAGTGCCGGTCAGACAAAACCTGACTATGTATTGCTCTCACACATTCTGGAACTTTCTCACGAAAGCGAGGAAGAATCTAGATGGAGTTTGAATTCTGCCTTAGAAAGAGCCAGCAAGCTTAACTGCGAGAACTCTGTTGTTCCTTTCTGGGGAGAAAAGTTAGTTTGGAAAGACGGTAAATTGAATTAAAATGAAGAAGATTTATATTTTATCCTTGTTGTGCATGCTCACTTCGGTGAGCTTTGCACAAAGCAATCTGAAAGAGATTCTTAAGAATTTCAACAAGCCAGCAAAAGAAAATGTTATGGTCGTTTCTCATCGTGGAGACTGGCGTAATGCTCCGGAAAACTCTATTCAGGCATTCCAGAACTGTATCGACATGGGTGTTGATATGGTTGAGTTGGACTTGAAGAAGACAAAGGATGGCGTTCTGGTTCTGATGCACGACAAGAAGATTGACCGAACCATGAATGGTAAGGGATTCCCAGAGAATTATACTCTTGATTCTTTGAAGATGCTCCGTCTGAAGAATGGTGTAGGCTGCAAGACCCGCCATCAGATTCCAACATTCCGTGAGGTAATGGAACTCTGCAAAGGCAAAATCATGGTGAATGTTGACAAGGGCTACGACTACTTCGACGATGCCATGAAGGTTTTGAAGGAGACTGGTACAGTTGACCAATGCATCATCAAGGCTGAACTTCCTTACGAGGTGGTAAAGGCTGAGCATGGTGATGTTCTCGACAAGATGATTTTCATGCCTGTAGTTAACCTCGGTAAGCCTGGTGCAGAAGAGGTAATCGACGGTTACATCAAGAACATGAAGCCAAAGGCTTACGAATTGGTATTCAAGACTGATGATGCCAACACTCGCCGCCTGATTAAGAAAGTACGTGATAGTGGAGCAAGAGTTTTCATCAATACACTTTGGCCTGAGCTTTGCGGTGGACATGATGATGATCGCGCCGTAGAACTCAAACAGCCAGAAGAGAGCTGGGGATGGATTGTTGGTCAGGGTACCAAGATTATCCAGACAGACCGTCCTGCTTTGCTTCTTGATTACTTGAGAGCCAAGAAACTTCATAAATAAAATTCAATAGGTTTCGCTATATATTAATATTTAAGAAGGTTGTTGGTTTTAAGAATCGTTGTGCATGCTTACGGTGGTAAGTCATGCACAACACTCAATAAACATCTCCTTAAATTATGTACGAGAACACAAACTTCATAAATAACAACTAAGGATTATATGTTTAAGAAAATAATAGACTTCTATAAGGTTTCGGAACCGATTCCGGCTAAAGCCTCTACACCTGAGGAAAACGAAAGAAAACTGAAACGTCTGCAATGGGCTACTTTCCTTTCTGCTACCATAGGATATGGTACATATTATGTGTGCCGACTCAGCCTGAACGTAATCAAAAAACCGATTGTAGATAATGGCGTATTCTCTGAAACTGAGCTCGGTATCATCGGCTCTGTCTTGTTCTTCACTTACGCTATCGGTAAGTTTACCAACGGTTTCCTTGCTGACCGAAGCAACATCAAGCGACTGATGTCTACCGGTCTGCTCGTTACAGCCTTGGTGAATCTGGCTTTGGGCTTTACCAATTCCTTCATCCTCTTCGCAGTTTTGTGGGGATTGAGCGGATGGTTCCAGTCGATGGGAGCTGCCTCCTGCGTGGTAGGTCTCTCCCGCTGGTTTAACGATAAGAACCGAGGAACGTTCTACGGATTCTGGAGTGCGAGCCATAATATTGGTGAGGCGATGACCTTCATCTTTGTGGCTTCCATCGTGAGCGCCTTCGGATGGCAATATGGTTTTATCGGAGCTGCGATAGTAGGTTTGGCGGGCGTTGTCCTGCTCCTTACTTTCTTCCACGATACACCTGCCAGCAAGGGTGTTACCCTGCCGGGTATCAAGGTAGAGGAAAAGAAACAGGATACGGAATCTTACAACAAGGCACAGAGTGCGGTTTTGAAGAATCCGCTCATCTGGATTCTGGCCTTGAGTAGTGCTTTCATGTATATCAGCCGCTATGCTGTTAACAGCTGGGGTATCTTCTATCTTGAGAACGAGAAGGGATATACTACGATTGATGCCAGCTTCATCATCTCTATCAACTCTATCCTGGGTATTGTGGGAACCGTATCATCCGGACTGGTATCTGATAAGATTTTCAAGGGCAACCGTTATTTGCCAGCCGTTATCTTCGGCTTACTGAATGCGTTGGCACTCTGTCTGTTCCTGCTGATTCCGGGCCATCATCTCTGGGTTGATGCTACGGCGATGGTACTGTTCGGTTTGAGCATCGGCGTGTTGCTTTGCTTCCTCGGTGGTTTGATGGCGGTAGATATTGCGCCTAAGAATGCATCGGGTGCTGCTCTTGGCGTTGTCGGCGTAGCGAGTTATGTAGGTGCCGGCATCCAGGACATCATGAGCGGTCTGCTCATCGAGGGCAACAAGCATCTGGTAAATGGCGTAGAAACTTACGACTTTACCTACATCAATTATTTCTGGATTGGCGCAGCCCTGATGTCTGTCTTAATGACTTGCATCGTCTGGAAGGCGAAACCAAAGACAGTTTAAGAAATAAACGAAGCTATCATCAAAATACTCTTCACTCTTCACCTTTCGGCCGATAAACACAGGGGATTCGGGGCTTTTGGTGAAGAGTGAAGAGTATTTGACAGGAAGCCTATACGAAAACAAAATAAAGGAGGTTTTGATAACTGTTCCAGTAAAACAGCCGACTAGCGACTCTTGCGCTAGTCGGCTGTTTGCAGTTTGCCAGTTGGCTGTTTATATTTTGCCAGTTGGCTATTTCCGGTTCTTGCATCAATCATCGCAAGTACCTGCATCAATCATCGTAAATACTTGCATTAATACACGCTATTTTGCTCGAAATGGAGTAAAAATACCATTTCGAGCAGAATTTACTTAGCATTTACGAACCGATACTTATTTATCCAACACACTTAAATTCTGATAGAACCAGACGTTCATCTGATTGGCTCCACGATGATTCCAGGCATAGTAAGGAATCAGAGTCAACACATTGTTCTTGACAGATACGCCATTGGCACCATCTTCCAGAATCTGGGCATCAGCCTTGATGGCCTTGACAGAGAAGGCTGGAGCACCCTTGGTCTCGGTGTTCTGAATGCTGTAGTTATCCACCACAGAGAAGGCAGGCTTCTTGGCCATGACGGCACGGAGCACTGGCTCGTTCTGATTATCCACAGCCTCAGCGCAATATACCAATGGTCCACGCTCTACGGCAACCTTACCCTTATCATCTGCTACCTTACCGTTAGCTACAACTGTACGGATAGGCATATCAAAATGGATGCGGATTACATCGCCCTTCTTGATGTTCTTGACAGGGAGATAACCCTTGTTAGCATCGAGATCAGCCTCTACAGCCTTGCCGTTTACGGTTACTGTGTAAGCAGGCTTCTCTGCATCGCTATACTTGTAAAGGTCGCTAGGTACTACCTGGTTGCGAACCCATCCAGGAATACGGACCAGGAGGTTGGCATTCTTCACACCGCTCTTCTTCACAGCAATCTTGATGTCGCCGTTCCAAGGATATTCGGTAGTCTCCTCCAGAACCACATCCTTACCATTCACCTTGATGGTAGATGTATTACCGGCAAAGAGGTTTACATAGATGTTGTTATCCTTCACACCATAGAGATAACCCGGCACAGAAGGGATGAAGCGGCTCAGGTTACTTGGGCAGCAGGCACATCCGAACCAAGGCTGGCGGGTGGTGTTGCCATCGGCATTGAAGGCATACTTGCCATCGCTAGACAATGGGTTAGGATAGAAGAAACGACCGCCATCCATGCTCATACCCGAAATGACACCATTATATAAGGTACGCTCCATACAGTCGATATACTTGCTCTCGCCGTGAAGGAGGAACATGCGCTCGAAAAGGTAAACCATAGAGATGGCTGCACAGGTTTCATTATAGGCAGTCATGTTTGGCAACTCATAGTTCTCGCCGAAAGCTTCACCTGCATGACGGGCACCTACACCACCCGTAAGATAGTACTTCTTGCCAACGATGTTTTCGAAAATGCGGTCGATCACCTTCATATAGGCAGAATCCTTGGTCAGAGCTGCCACATCTGCAATACCGGCATACATATATCCGGCACGCACCGCATGACCTACTGCCTCTTTCTGCTCCAGGATAGGAGCCTGGCTCTGAGAATATGGGTTGCGGATATGGGTCTTACCACGATAGTCGAGCAGATACTTAGCCTCATCCAGATACTTCTTCTCACCGGTCAGGGTATAGAGACGAGCCAAAGCCATCTCTGCTATCTGGTGTCCCGGAACGATGGTAGTCTGTCCTGGTTTAGGTCCAACCTCCTTTACCACGCAATCAGCATAACGCTTGGCGATATTCAGGAACTTGGTGCTTCCGGTAGCCTGATAGTGAGCGCAGGCTGCATCTACCATGTGACCGAGGTTGTAAAGCTCGTGGCTCGCCTCCTCGTCCTTGACCCAACGCTTATTTCCCGACCACTGGTGTGGATGCTTTGGATTGATGGTACGGGCGGTATAGAGATAGCCATCCGGCTCCTGTGCCGCAGCTACCACATTGAGCACGCTGTCGATGTAAGCCTTCAACTTCTTGTTCGGATAAGTCTGTAGGATGTAGCTGGCACCTTCGATGGTCTTATAAACATCGGTATCATCGAAAGAGAATCCCATGAACTTGCTCACATCCCACTCCTTGGTATCCAAGCCCGGGTGGTTAGGATGCTGCAGGGTATAGGCAGCCATATCGAAATTCTTGTAACGGTGCTCGCTCTCACACTTGCTGAAAGCCAATGGCACGGTTACTTCTCGGGCTGCCTTCAAGCGGGCACCCCAGAAAGTATTCTGTGAAATTTTCACACTGGTGAATGGTACTTGAGTAAATGGATAACCATTGCCCAATGTCTTTGCATTCTTCGCCATAGTTGGCACAACTACGGCTGTCGAAAGCAATACTGCTGAAATTAATCTCTTCATTTTCAAATAGGTTTTATTAATTTTATATTATTGTTTGTTATTTCGGTTGCAAAGATAAGAAAACTTTCCGACTATAGTGTATAATAAACAATAAAAAAGCAGGTAATTATCAGTCAAACACCTATATTTATATCATATTTAACTCTTTTTTTTGTTACAATCGTTTTTTTATCTTACCTTTGCAGCCAAATTAGAAATACAATAATATATCAAATATGAATCATCTTCCATACCGTGCCATCGCCCTTGATCTGGATGGCACCCTGACCAACCACGACAAGGTGGTTACCCCGAAAACCCGCGAAGCGCTGCTCCAGGCAGAAGCCGAGGGTGTTGTTATCATCCTTGCTTCAGGCAGACCGACCTACGGCATCGAACCGGTGGCAGAATGTCTGGAACTGGATAAGCGAGGCGGATACATCCTATCTTATAATGGCGGCAACATCGTGAATGCCAAGACTGGCGAAAAACTCTTCGCCCAGTTCCTGCCTGATGAAGTGATACCTATATTATATATGTACGCGAAGGAGAAGAACCATGCCCTGCTGGGATATGCCGGCAACGAGATTATCACCGAGATGCCCGACGACCAGTATGTGAAGGAAGAATCGCGTATCAACAAGATGAACATCCGAAAGGTAGAAAACCTGTTCGAAGCCCTGGAGCCTCACCCGACCAAGCTCCTCATGACAGGCGAACCGGCAGATATGCTCAAGGCAGAAAACGAGCTTTCTGAGATTCTGGGCGACAGGATGGACATCTTCCGCTCAGCCCCATTCTTCCTGGAGCTGGTTCCCAAAGGCATCGACAAGGCAAAGTCCCTGCTCCGCCTTCTGTCGAAAATCAATCTCACCCCAGCCGATATGATTGCTTTCGGAGATGGCTACAACGACTTGAGCATGCTGAAACTGGCAGGCATGGGTGTAGCCATGCAGAATGCAGCACCAGAGGTTAAAGCCGAAGCCGACTACATCACGCTTTCCAATGAAGAAGATGGCGTAGCTGCTGCTTTGGAACATTTTTGTAAAAAGGCTTTTTAAAAGTAAAAAGGTAAAAAAGTAAAAAGGTAAAAAGAAACTAGGGAGATTATACCCCGCTAGGCTTTTTACCTTTTTACTTTTTTACCCTTTTACCTTTCAACTATCAGTCCACCCTTAGGCTGCATTTCTACCTTCAGGTTTCCCTTCTTATCCACCTTTACGGTCTTCATCTGAGAAACAGGCCAGAGTGCCTTCTTGTCCTTGCTGGCAGTTTCATGATAATAGGTAACGCTCTTGCCGGCAAGCATTGGCAGATTTAGGGTGAGCTTCATCACCTGGTCGGTGCCGTTCAAACCAGCCACATACCATTTATCACCATGGCGACGGGCAACAACGGCATATTTTCCAGGATAACCGGCGATGAACTTGGTCTCATCCCAGGTAGTAGGAACGCTCTTCAGGAAATCAATCTCGTGCTGAGGAAGCTCAGAGAGATTATTCGGATAGATGGCGATACATTGGATAGCTGCCTGGTTCATGATAGCCGAAGCCATCTCGAAAACATCGGTAGTATAACGGCGATGACGACTCTTGTTATCTTTAGAGAGATACTTGTTCATGATGGTACCACCCCAATCCATCGCAGCCACGGCGTTGCGGCAGAATGGATGCATGGTCAGTTCGAAAGCCTCCTGCTTGGCATGATAATCAGAGAAGAATACATTCTCCGAAGCCAGTACAGCCTCGCTAGATACATAGTTAGGATACATGCGCTCCCAACCTCTTGGCAGGGTGCAACCATGGAAGATAACCTGAATGCCATAATCGTTGGCATCGCTGAGGATGTCTTCATACTGCTGCATGGTGTGCTGCTTGTCGCCACCAAAGAAATCCACCTTGATACCCTTGATGCCGATGCTCTTCATCCAGGCCATCTCCTTCTTGCGGGCCACGATGTTATCCATGATGCCACGAGGGCCCTGAGGTGCATCGTTTGCCACACCATTGGAATTATACCAGAGCATCAGACTCACATTCTTGCTCTGCGCATACTTGCTCAACTCTGCTATCTTGTCTCTACCAATCTGGGTATCCCAGAGCGCATCAACCAGCACATATTCATATCCCATGGTAGCAGCCAGGTCGATGAACTGCTTCTGGTCGTTATAGTTGCAGGATTCATCCTGCCAGATGAGCCAGCTCCAGGTATACTTGCCAGTTCCGTATTTCTGGGAAGCCTCGAATCTTGGCTCTACTACATCGTATGGAATGGTGGTCTCTACCAGAGGCTTCAAATCAGAACCCACAGTAATGGTACGCCAAGGAGTGGAACCCGGAAGGATGAAAGTGCCCGATGTAGAACCGATGCCATCTGCCTCCTTCTCCATAGGGAAGGCGATCTGATAACCCTTAGCAGCATCGTAATCGCTGATGTGACAACCCGGATAGTTGCCGTGAGTACCGGTCTCGCTGACCAATACCCAGCCATCGCCACCTACCTTGAAGAGGCAAGGGAAGGTATAGCCATGGCCATAACCCGACTTGGCTGTAAGAGGCTGATCCACCTCATAATCTTCTTCATAACTTGGTTTGGTACGGGCAAAACCGATGAGCGGATCCGACTGTGGACAGAGGTAAGTGGTGGTTACCTTCGGCAGATTGAAGGCAGTCTTCTCCTCGTTTACGATGAGATGCTGAGCCTTCAGTTGATCAAAAGTATAACGGAATGCCACATCATTGTTGCTTACATTGAAGGTAACCGTCATTGGCTGCTTCTTACCGTTGATGTATGTCACGTTGAGCTGGTTGGCATGATAATCTACATGCGAAAACTTGGCGGTGCGGAGGTCATAACTCTTCTCCACCTTTATCTCATTCTTGCCCTGATAGGTCAAGCCCTGACTGAAATCGCCTACATTGGCAAGGAGTCCGAGCTGTGATTCCTCCATCATTCGCTTGCCTGCATAGTCGATGGAATAATAGAGTTTACCATCGCGGTCTTCTACCACGACATTCAACTTACCATCAGGAGAACTGACAGTATTCTTCTCTGCGTATGCACCGATGCTCGCCATCAATGCCAGCGCTACTGCTAAAACATTTTTCTTCATTTCCAGATAAAAGTAATTAGTTTATTTGTTACTATGTTTTTATGCCGCAAAGTTAAGCAATGTTATCGAATAAACAAAAATTAAATCGAATTATTTTGTATTTTCTTCAAATAATAGTAACTTTGCACGAAATAAACTATACACATATCAGCAGTTATGTTACAACTTGACAATTTCTATAAGGCTCGCTTCGTGCTGAGCAAGGTAATAAGAAAGACTGAGTTGGTTCACACGCCAAGAATCAACCCAGAGAGTGATGTTTATTTGAAACCAGAGTGCCTGCAGAAGACTGGTTCGTTCAAGATTCGTGGTGCTTACTATAAGATTTCACAACTCACCGATGAAGAAAAGGCGAAGGGTGTGATAGCCTGTTCTGCGGGCAACCATGCACAGGGTGTAGCGCTGGGAGCTACAGCCATGGGCGTCAAGAGCCTCATCTGTCTGCCTGAAGGTGCTCCTATCTCCAAGGTAGAAGCAACCAAGCGACTGGGTGCTGAAGTCTGTCTGGTACCTGGCGTTTACGATGATGCCTACCAGAAGGCGCTGGAACTGAAAGATGAGCATGGCTACACCTTCGTTCATCCTTTCGATGATGAGAATGTCATCGCCGGGCAGGGCACCATCGGATTGGAAATTATCGACCAGCTGCCTGATGTAGAGGCTGTAGTAGTGCCTGTTGGCGGCGGCGGTCTGATTTCGGGTGTGGCTTTCGCCATCAAATCGTTGAATCCGCATGTAAAGGTATATGGTGTTCAGGCTGAAGGAGCAGCAAGTATGGTACAGAGTCTGCACGATCACAAACAGGAGAAGTTGCCTTCTGTAGCAACCGTAGCCGATGGTATTGCCGTAAAGGAACCGGGCAAGATTACCTTTGAAACCTGCTCCAACTATGTAGACGAAATCGTAACAGTGAGCGAGGATGAGATCTGTGCAGCCATCCTGAAACTCATAGAGAGTGAGAAGATGGTAGCCGAAGGTGCCGGTGCGGCCAGCGTGGCAGCAGTAATGTACAACAAGGTTCCGGTGAAGGGCAAGAAAACCATCTGCGTGGTAAGCGGCGGTAATATCGACGTAACCATCCTGAACCGCGTCATCACCCGTGGTCTTGCCAAGAGCGGCCGTCTCTGCACCATCGAGATGGAGCTGGATGACAAACCGGGTGAATTGGTAGAGGTTTGCTCTGTCATCGCCGGATTGGGCGGTAATATCACTGGTGTTCACCACGACCGTTCTGCCAACCGCAACAAGGTGAATGCCTGCGTGCTCCGCCTCACCATGGAGACTCGCGACGAGGAACACGTAAAAGAAATCAAGGAGGCTTTGGAATCAAAGGGATTCCATCTCTGGATAGTATAATATTTAATGTTGAATGGTTAGTGTTCAATGTTTAGTATTAAGTGTTAAGTGTTAAATTATAAATTGTAAATTGTAAATTATAAATTGAAGATTATGAACGCAATTCACACAGACAATGCGCCTGCAGCTATCGGTCCATATAGCCAGGCTATCGAAGTAAATGGTTTTGTTTTTGCATCTGGTCAGATTCCTATCGACCCTGCAACAGGCAATTTCGTAGAAGGTGGCATCAAGGAGCAGACTCGCCAGAGCCTCACCAACGCCCAGAACATCCTGAAGGCAGCAGGTACCGACCTTTCTCATGTGGTTAAGACTACAGTTTATCTGAACAGCATGGACGATTTCGCAGCCATGAACGAGGTTTATGCCGAGTTCTTCAGCCAGCCATATCCAGCTCGTTCTGCCGTAGCTGTAGAGAAGTTGCCAAAGGGCGCCCTCGTAGAGGTTGAGGTTTTGGCAGCCAAGTAATTCTTCCTTTTTTCTATCAGGAAGTAAAGTTTCAAGATGAAAATATTCTTTAGATGGTATCAAGCATTACATTAAAGAATCTGATTATAGGCTATCATTCGAAGCACCAGCTCCGGGCGATAGCCTCACCTGTTCATGCCTCGCTCCAAGCCGGTGAACTGACCTGTCTCATCGGAGCCAACGGAGTGGGCAAATCTACCTTACTCAGAACTTTAGCCGGATTTCAGCCAGCGCTTGATGGCGAAATCCTGATTCAAGACAAATCCCTTTCTGATTTCTCTGCCCAGGAACTCGCCAGAGAAATCAGCATCGTTCTCACATCGAAGACAGACCATGCCCAACTCTCAGCAGAAGAGATTGTTGGCATAGGGCGTTCTCCCTATACCGGTTTCTGGGGCACATTATCAACTGCCGATAAGCAGATTGTTGCCTCTGCTCTTCAGGAAACTGGCATTCAGCATCTTGCCCAGAGAAACATCAGCGAACTGAGCGATGGTGAGCGCCAGAAAGTAATGATAGCCAAAGCCTTGGCGCAGCAAACCCGCATCATCATCCTGGACGAGCCTACCGCCTTTCTAGATTTCCCCAGCAAGATAGAAACCCTACAGATGCTCCGCCGTCTGGCGCACGAACAGCATAAATCCATATTACTGTCAACCCATGATGTAGAGTTGGCGCTCCAGCTCTCCGACCATCTCTGGCTGATGGAAGAAAGCCGTTTCTCTATCGGCACTCCTAAAGAACTGGCTGCCGATGGTTCCTTATCCAGATTCATCAATCGTGACGGCATCCGATTCAACAAGGATTCCCTCCGCATCGAAATCAAATGAGTTTTCGTAATTGATTTTTTCTATGGTTGCACGCAAGCACATGAAGAAAAATTCTCAAGTGGCTCAGTTTGCTAACTCAAGTAGCTCAGTCTGCTAACTCAAGTAGTTCAGTCAGCGAGTTCAGACGTCTCAGTTAGTTGATGCAGACGTCTCGGTAAGTCAACGGATACGGCTCCGTTAGCCTACGCAGCCATATCTGTAACCCGATGCAGTCATATTCGTAACCCAGCGCAGCCATATTCGTAACCCAGCACAACCATATTCGTAACCCAACGCAACCATATTCGTAACCCAACGCAGCCATATTCGTGAATAAGTTTTAGATAATTATCTATCATCCATCACGATTTACATACACCACCCGCATTAATACACTAATATACAGATACTTAAATAGCGTGACAGATACTCCGAAAACGGGAATATCCATCACGCTATACAGAAGAGATAATTACCTCATTATCAAACAATTAAAATTAAAAAAGAGGAAACGTGTAAAATCTAGCACTTTGAAAGCTAGGATACGTGCAACAACAAGAATACCAGGAAGTTATGAAACGTAAAATCTATAGTCAATTATTAACAGAACTTTCGCATGTGGTTCAAGTACGGGCTGAAGGCTCAAAAGTTCCTAGCCCAGGGCGCGTGGAGCAAACTTGCGTATATATTGTCAATAGAAGCGCTTTCAACCGTACAGGTTGCCAGATTTACTATTTCCGTTTTTGCTGTTCTCTTATTATCCTAACCGTCAAATCGGCAAACTTTTTTATTGCTGCCTGAACCTGTCCTCGTCCGAAAGCCCAGAAGATGAGGGCGGCAGAGGCTGGTGCAGCATGTGTTCCTACATACTGGCGCATTTTAAGAACCGTGCAGTTTTCAATACCAAGTTCTTTCATGGCAGCGAATACTTGGGCTGCTGGTACTTCAAAATCAGCCTTAGTGCGCTGATCTCTAAGTACCAATGCGGTCTTGTTTACCTTAACTACCTTGTATTCCTTATTGGCGTTACTGCGATATGTCTTGATAGTCTTAATCTTTTGAATAAAGTTATCGAATGTCAATATATTAATATTTTCCGTCATAACTAATGGGGTTTAAATGTTGTGGTGATAAGCAAATCATTCCACCTTTTTGTTATAATTCTCCTCTATTATGGTGCAAAAGTAAGTTTTTTCCGTGAAAAAAACAAGAAAAAATACATTTTTCTAGAACATGTACAATATATTCTTTTATCAGGTATCTATTTACATCTTTTTAATTGCCAAAAACTTGCATGATTCAAAAATTAGCCGTATCTTTGCGGCTAAAGATAGGAATAGGAGAAAAGATTATGGCAAACAATGCATGCAGAAAGCTGCCGGTAGGCATACAGTCTTTCAATGTTATCAGAGAGGAAGGATACCTCTATGTTGACAAGACTGACATCATCTGGAATTTGGCGAACAACGGCAGGCAATATAATTTTTTAATCCGTCCTCGCCGATTCGGTAAGTCTGTGCTTGTTGATACACTCCAAGCTTACTTCGAAGGAAGGAAAGAACTCTTCGAAGGACTGAAAATCATGGATTTGGAGAAGGAATGGAAACAGTACCCGGTTATTCGATTCGACATGAGTCGAGGGGGAGCGACTGCAAATGAAGTTAAGGCATATCTGGATCGAACTTTTGATGTTTATGAGCAATTATATGGCATCCATATCAAACCAACAGATTCACTAGGAAACCGCTTCGACCTAATCATTAAAACCGCCTATGAGCAAACAGGGCTCAAGGTTGCCATTCTTATCGATGAGTACGACTCTCCTCTCCAGCACTCGTGGAAAACTCCCGAGCATGAGGGTTGCACAGAAGTATATAGAAGTGTGTTTTCCATCTTGAAAGCTGATGATGCGTACCAACGTTTCGTCTTCATTACGGGTATCACCAAGTTTACGCAGATTTCTCTTTTCTCTGTTCTCAACAACCTGACCAATATCAGTTTTCTTCCTGAATATGCTGCTATCTGCGGTATTACAGAAGAAGAAATCGGGGAGAACTTCAAGCCGGAACTGGAAAGAATGGCTGAAGTGAACGAGTGGACCTTGCAGCAAACTCATGATAACCTGAAGGATTACTACGATGGATACCATTTCAGTCGCAGAAACATGGTGGACATCTACAATCCTTTCAGTCTCCTTAATGCACTCGACGCACAAGACTTGAGCTGTTTCTGGGTTTCATCAGGAGCAACCTCCATGCTACCTAAGTTTGTGGACAACATGGAACTGCGCTTACGGAATTTCGAAAATTGTCCGATTTTACGCAAGACTCTTGAGAGTTCTGATGTCATAAATGGTGGTGCCGAACTCTTTCTCTATCAGACGGGTTACCTTACCATCAAGTCGAGCGATGAATTTGGCTATTTCTTAGGTTTCCCAAACCAAGAAGTGAAACAGGCTATTGGATTGGGGAATTACTGAAGAATAAAAACATAGAAGAAGAGGGCGTGCAAAGACTATATCTTGCACACCCTATTTTTTTCCCTATTACTACAATATCTCCAACTGATCCTTTACCGCCTTATAACAGCGGCGGGAAACCGTGATTTCCTCATGGTCGAAAGGAGGAGAAAAGATGCAGCGGAGCGTATAATTCTCGATGCAGAGAAGATAATCGAGATTGATGATGCAATCCTGACGAACCTGAGCCAGAGAAGGCGACATGGAAAGGATGGTCTTTGCCGTGGCCTGCCTCTTCAATTTATAAACCTGCCCATTCGACAACTTCAACTGCCAAAGATGAGTAGCCTCATCAAAAGTGCAACTGAACACATCATCGGGCTTCAACATCAATAAACCCGAAATGGTCTGAATGGCAAGACGCTTGGCTGCTGTTCCCAGCATCCCATTCATTCCCGAAAAATCCTGAGCCTTCTGAGAAGCCAAGACTGATTCAGAAGAACAGGAAGAGGACTCTGGAACGGAAGAATCATCTTCATCCACATCATCTCCATCTTTCATTTTCTGCCGGATTCGGTCTACCACCAGTTCAAACTCATCCTGCTGATAAGGTTTCAACAGGAAATCGAAGGCAGAGGCTCTGAGCGCATCAATCATATACTTATCGAAGGCGCTGTAAAATACTACGATAAGGTCCATCGGAATTTCATCTCTCAGAGATTGCAACACCTCAAAACCCGTCTGTCCAGGCATTTCAACATCGATAAACAGCACATCGGGCTGTATGCTCATCACCAGATTCTTTGCCGATACTGCCGAAGAGGATGTGGCAATCACCTCAAAATCTTCCAGAGTTGCCAAATCATCCTGCAACCTGTGGATGCTCTGTGGTTCATCGTCCACAATCACAACCTTAATTCTATCTTGCATGTTATTTCGTTTTAAATTCTTATGAAAAGTTTCTTACTTAAAGACATTATAATCGTAATTACATGGAACTCCGATACTTACACATATTCCTCTATTCCTGGTACCACCCTCCTCTTCTGATGCTCCTCTGTTGCTCTGCATCTTGAAAAACATCTTGCGTTCGTTGCTTGCATTAAGCATTTCGATGGTACTGTTCAGAATTCTCAATCCGGTTCCCGTACTGGCAGCACAATTTTTCTTTTTCTTGCCAACGGTACCCGAAACTCCACATCCGTTGTCTGTAACATCTATGCGGAGCATATCGTCCTCAACCCAGATGTTTACATCCAGCAAAGGCTTATCTCCCGTCTCTTTCATTCCCACAAAAGCATGTTTCAAAGCATTCTCTACAGGAATCTGGATAATCATAGACGGCAGCATGAGCTTCATATCCACATCCTTGGCAACATGGAACTGAGGCATCGGAAGGAACGGATTGGTTTCATGGCGAAGAGTAGAATAGCTCGTCACCATCTGCAGTTCCTCTTCCAAACTTACCGCCATCTTATCGCAAGAAAGCAAGTAGGCACGCAGTACCTGTATCAGGAGCTGAAGCGGTTTGACATTAACCCCCTTCGGAAGATTAGATACGAAGATATTGAGCACATTAAATACAAAATGAGGCGAGAAACGATTGCGCACATTCTCCATCTTCAGAGCCATCATCCGGTTCATCTCCTCATGATGCTGATGCTTGCTGCGCAATATTTTGTATCGGAGAAAAGCGATGAGAGCCAACACGCTCATTAGCAGCAAACCGATGACCAGTAACAGGATAACGCTAAAGGATCTTACCTCTGCCTGCGTGGTGTGAAGGGAGAAGCAAGCGGCAAGCAACAGCATAAGAGCGAATATGCACAGAAGGCACACTCCATTCTTTATCTGCATCAACATTATCTTTCTATATTCACTTGCCATGATAGACTATTTTTAAATGAATTTAAGTTCTCGTTGGCGAAAGTACGACAAAAAATCCAAATAAGCAAAAAAATAACAGAAAAACTCATTTTTTCTATAAAAAAAAAAGAGAAAAGCAATAAAAAGTGTACCTTTGTAGTATGGAAATGCAATTATTAAAAAATATCGACCCCCAAAATATACCTGAAAGGATGAACAATCCATTCAGCTACGAACCTCATCCGCTCTGCATCGAAGCATGCAGAGAGTTGCAGGATGAACTCTCACAGCGAAACGACTGGCGGGAGGAAATAGACCGTGGAAAGATGTTCGGCGTACTCATCGTAGAAGCCGACAACAGTAAGATTGGCTATCTGAAAGCTTATAGTGGACAGATTGGCGGCAGAAGCGACTGGGAAGGTTTTGTGCCAGCCGTTTTCGATTATCTTCAACCCGACGGATATTTCAAGGTACATGAGGCTGAGATTTCGGAAATGAACCAGCAAATCAGACAGTTTGAAGCCAACGAAAACCTGATAAAGGCGAAAAACCTGATTGATGATTTGCAGCAAAAGCGCCAGGAAGTTATCGCAAACTATCAGACAAAGATAAAAGAAGCAAAGGAAAAGCGAGATGCAAGGCGCCAGGAAGCCCTTTCGGCAGGAACGCCCCTGAGCGAGGAAGAGGAGAAAGCGATGATAAAAGAGAGCCAGTTTATGAAGGCAGAGCTGAAGAGGCTGAAAAAGTCGATAAACGAAAAGACGGCGTACGAAACGCTATATGAAAACTACGAAAAGGATTTGAAAAGTGCGAAACAGCTCCGCAAACAGTTATCTGAAGAACTTCAGCAATGGCTGTTTTCGAAATTCAAGATGCTGAATGCGGAAGGAGAAACCAAGGATCTGCTGGAGATTTTCAAGGACGAGGCGGTTAAGATTCCACCTGCCGGAAGTGGGGAATGCTGCGAGCCGAAACTCCTGCAATACGCTTACCAGCATGGCTACAAGCCTCTGCAGATGGCGATGTTCTGGTGGGGAGAGAGTCCGAAAGAAGAAATCAGACATCATCTTCAGTTTTATCCTGCCTGCAACGGAAAATGCAAACCGATACTACATTGGATGCTGCCTAAAACAGTCTTTGAAACCCAACAGACCGAAACTACTATATATAATAAGGTGGAAACGCTCTACGAAGACCGTGAACTGGCAGTCATCTATAAGCCCGAAGGTTTACTCTCGGTTCCGGGGAAAGATGCAGCCCAGCCTTCCGTCTACGCTCTGATGCGCAGGAAATATCAGGAAGCTACCGGTCCGCTCATCGTCCATCGTCTGGACATGGCAACAAGCGGACTGATGATTGTTGCCAAGACCGAATTTGCCTATCATCGCCTGCAGAAGGAGTTTCTGAATCATCGGGTTCAGAAGAAATACGTAGCCATCGTTTGCGGAAAAGACAAGGAATCGTGCAACCGGATTCTGAAAGAAGCTGAAGGCGGAAGAGGTTACATCTCGCTCCCCCTGATAGCAGATTTCCTAGACCGTCCACGCCAGATTGTAAACCGCGAACAGGGCAAGGAAGCCATTACAGAATACGAGGTTCTAGAGCGTATTGACGATACCCATCTTCGCCTGGCGCTCTATCCTAAAACGGGCAGAACGCACCAGCTGAGAGTGCATTGTGCTCATCAGGAAGGTCTGAATGCCCCTATCATCGGCGATCCGCTCTATGGCAACGAGCCGGCAACAAGACTGCATCTTCATGCAGAGGAAATCACATTTGAGCACCCGATGACGGGAAAGAAGATGACTATAACAAGAAAGGCTGATTTCTAACCGAAACCAGCCTTTCTTCATATCTGCGGATGACAGAATCCGCAGAAACAGATGAAAACATCGTAACATCAGACAAAGAACATCACGATAACCTGAGCTATCACCACTCTGATAAACATGCCGAGCGGATAAACCGTAGCATAACTGATACTTGGCGTATCGCCATCCAGCGTCTCGTTGGCGTAAGTAAGCGCCATCGGATTCGCCATACTTCCACAGAGGATTCCGCAGATACTGCCGAAGTCATACTTCTTGGTCTTCAGGATGATAAGACCTACGACAACCACAGGCACAACCGTGATAAGGAAACCGATGCCTACCCACATCAAACCTTCCGGACGGACTACCGTCTCGAAGAACTGTCCACCAGCCGCCAAACCCAAGCAACCGAGATAGAGGGCAAGACCCAGTTCTCGCAGCATCAGACCCGCACTTCGCGTCATGTAAGAGATGAAATGCACACGAGGACCGAGCGCACCAATCAGAATACCCATCACGATAGGACCGCCAGCAATACCCAGACGTACAGGAGCCGTCATTCCAGGAATATCCAGAGGAATGGTTCCCACAGCAAGACCGAGAATGATTCCGAGGAAGATGGCGCCGAGGTTTGGCTCGTTCAGAGTCTTTACGGCATTACCCAGGAACAGCTCTACATGGTCGATACTCGTAGGGTCGCCAACTACCGTCAGGCGGTCGCCGTACTGCAGACGGAGATCATCGGTAGCCAGCAGACGGATATCACCACGAAGCACTCGGCTCACATTCACGCCATAGGAATTTCGCATCTGCAGACTGCCCAGGCGCTTACCGTTCAGTCCCGGACGGGTTACAACGATAATGCGGCTTTCTACCTTCGCATCAATCGCATTCCAGTCTACCTTATCATTATTCCACTCCTTATCCACCTTCTTTCCGAAGAGAATCTGCATCGCCGAAACCTCGTCCTTATTGGTAACCACGAGCACATTATCATTCGTATGAAGAACCGTATCAGCCTGAGGAACTATCACCTGTTCGCCTCTCCACACACGGGAGATGATGAACTTGCGATGCGTCATCATCGTAATCTCTGCGATGGTATTGCCGTTCAGGGCAGGATTCACGATTACGTATTGTCCGACAGACGTATGGTCGTCATCATCATTTTTGCGAATCTCCAGATCTTCCGGTTTCACAAAGAGTTTGCGCAAGAGCATCATCGCCAGGATAACGCCCACAACACCCAACGGATAAGTAACGGCACAACCCAGAGCCGCACCTTCGCTAGGCAAGCCCAACTGGTGCAACGCCTGCTGGGCAGCACCAAGGGCAGGCGTATTGGTTGTGGCGCCACACAGAATGCCCATCATATCAGGCAGACTGATTGGCAAAATCCAGCACAAGCCGAGCGAGAACAAGGTTCCCACCAGGATGACAGCCAGACTCCAGAGATTGAGCGAAATGCCTTCGTGACGCATCGAACCGAAGAAGTTAGGACCCACATAAAGACCCAGCACATACACAAACATGGTAAGACCAAAGCTTTCTGCAAACTCCAGCATGTTCTGGTCAATAGAGAGACCGAGATGACCCGCTATAATACCCACGAAGAATACGAAGGCTATGCCAAGGGAGATTCCTTTGACATGAATCTTGCCGAGGGCAAGACCCAAAGTACAAATCAAAGACAGGATGACGATGCCTTGCACCGCCGAATGCACGTTGATTAAATTATCAAACCACATAATGTTTCTTTATATCTATTCTAGATAATATTTTAAAATTGCTTTTTCTTGATGCAAAGGTACATTAAAATGCGAGCAAAACAAAATAATTCCCATTTTTTTTTGTATTATTCTCGATTTGCAGTACCTTTGCATCCGAAAAATGTAATAAGAATGAAAGATATTTGTTGTATTGGGCACGTAACAAAGGATAAAATCGTGACCCCGAGCAGTACGGTTTACATGGCTGGCGGCACCTCTTTTTATTTTGCCTACGCCATCAACCAATTGCCAAAGGATGTAAGTTTCTCGCTCATTACGGCGATGGATCCTGCCGAGAAGGAACCGGTTGAAAAGATGCTCAAGGCTGGAATAGACGTCACCTTGAACCCATCGCGCAATACGGTTTTCTTCGAGAATATTTATGGCGATAATCCTAACGACCGTAAGCAGCGTGTGCTTGCCAAGGCAGATCCTTTTACCATCCAGCAGCTGGAGCATGTAGAGGCCAAGGTCTTCCACCTGGGCAGTCTGCTGAGCGATGATTTCTCGCCAGAAGTGGTTGCCTTTCTTGCCAAGAAGGGAAAAGTTTCCATCGATGTGCAGGGATATCTGCGCGAGGTGAGAGACGAGAAAGTTTACGCCATCGACTGGAAGGACAAGCTAGATGTGCTCAAGAACACCTATTATCTGAAGGTGAATGAGACCGAAATGGAGACCATTACCGGACTGAAGGACCCGAAGGAAGCCGCCAAGCTGATTCATGCCTGGGGCGTAGCCGAGGTTATCATCACCCTGGGTAGCGAGGGTTCGCTGGTTTATGTAGATGATACGTTCTACGACATTCCAGCCTATCCTCCTCATGAAGTAGTAGATGCTACCGGATGCGGCGATACCTATTCGGCAGGTTATCTCTACAAGCGCCTGCAGGGAGCCAATCCGGTAGAAGCCGGCAAGTTTGCGGCAGCCATGTGTACCATCAAGCTGGAGCACAGCGGACCATTCAACCGCACCATCGAAGATGTAATGAAAATCATCAGATAACAGACGGGGCAATCCCCACTTTGAAGAGAAAGGCAGTTTCCTACATGCAGGAAACTGCCTTTTTTCTTTGAGTTCACCCTCCTTTTAGCCTCTGAAAATATGTTGTTTAGCAACTTTTTCCATATATGGACCATTATGAACTTGTATAACACCACATTTTTTCATACCTTTGCAGAGTAAATGAAACTGACAGTTCCAGATACACCTAGGAAAAGTAATCATATTAAACAAAGAAATCATGAAACAGAAGAAGCATCTAGCAATCGTAGGGAGCATGCTACTCGCGTTAACCGCATGCTCTGGTGGCAGTTCCGAACTGGACCCGACACCAAAGCCTACCCCTGCAGCAAAAGTACCTATCAACATCAGCACTTCGATACAAAGCCGTGCTACAGATCTGGCTTTCGAAGCGGGCGACCAGATAGGCCTGTTTGTCGTCAACCATCAAGCCGACGGCTCTGCCGCAACACTCCAAACGACAGGTAACTATATAGACAACACGAAATTCACCTATGATGGAACCTGGAAGGCTGCAACTCCAACCTACTGGAAAGACAACAGCACCCCCGCCGATTTCTACATTTATTATCCATATATAAGTTCTATCAGCAACATAGAGGCGATGCCTTGGACTGTAAATGCAGACCAGAGTACAACGGAAAAATACAAGGCTAGCGAACTTCTGATAGGCAAGACGATGGATGTGACTCCTACCGAAAACGCCGTGAAGATAGACGCCAAACACGTGTTGAGCCAGATGATTATCAACCTCGTGGCAGGAAACGGATTTACAGAGGCTTCGCTTGCTGCAGCCAAGATTAGCGTAAAAATCAACCGTCTGAAAACACAGGCTACAGCCAATCTTTCTACAGGTGCCGTAACAGCCAAGGGCGATGATACAGACCTCATTCCGCTCAAGGAAGAAGGCAACAGCTACAAGGCGCTCATCATTCCGCAAGCCGTAGGCGAAGGAAATCTCATTACCGTAAATGTTGACGGCAGAGATTTCAATCTTCCTAAGTCATCCAAGTTTTCCGCTTTCGAGGCTGGCAAGAAGCATAAGTTTACCGTTACGCTCAGCAAGACCAGCAACGGCGTGAATGTAAACATCAGCAAGTGGGAAGACGACGGTATCGACTATGGTGGTACAGCCGAATAAAAAAGTACAGACGATTTTCTATCCTAGAAATAATACGAGATGATCTTTCTTCTAGAGAAAAGTCATCTCCCCAAAACGAATTATTTATGAAAAGAGTAAAACATACCTTATTATATCTGCTTGCGGCAGGAGCCATGTTCCTGACAGGCTGTAGCGATGACTTCTTCGGCGACAAGACCGAGCAGCACGACAGCAACCGCATCCAACTCTCGGGCGATATCGACCAGCTTGCCGTAACCCGCGTCAACGACAACGGTTTCTGCAACGGCGACGTGATGGGCGTTTATATCGTAGATTACGAGGGAAACAAGCCTGGAACCTTGAAGGTAAACGGCAACCGTGGCGATAATGTGCGCCACACTTTCGATGAGCCTAACTATAAGTGGAACTCCGCTTATGACCTTTTCTGGAAAGACAAGCATACGCATATTGATGTGTATGGTTACTATCCTTTTGCCAATCCTGAGAGCATAGAGGATTATCAGTTTGAAGTACAGAAAGACCAGAGCAAGGCTACCGAGAATGGCGAAATGGATGGCTACGAAGCGAGCGATTTTCTCTGGGGCAAGGTGTCGGATGTGGCTCCTACCACCAGCGTAATCCGTTTGCCTATGGCGCATCGCATGTCTAATGCCCGCGTTACCCTGATTCAGGGTTCCGGTTTTGCCGAGGGCGAATGGGCGAATCTGGAGAAGATTGTTCTGACAGCCAACGTAGCCCGCAAGGCAAGCATCAACCTTTCTACTGGCGATATCAAGACTGCAGGTGCTGTAGAGAACACCATGACCATCCCATCTCGTACTAACGACGAGTGGCGCACCATCGTGGTTCCTCAAACCGTGGCTGCCGGCACAACCCTCTTCAGCATCACCATCGGCGGCGTGCCTTACAAGTTCACTAAGAACGAGGCATTTACCTATGTATCTGGCAAGATGATGAACTTTGGTATCAAAGTAGATAAGCAGACCGGAAGCGGCGCTTACAAACTTACTTTGGTAAGCGAAAGCATTACTCCTTGGGAGAATGATTTGGTAAGCCATGATGCTACGGCGAAGGAGTATATTGTCATCAACTCTACTCCTGGAGGTTTGAAGAATGCCATTACTGCGGCTAATAAGGACTATACTCAGGTTCGAAATCTCAAGATTACAGGACAGATTAATGCAAAGGATTTTTACTTCATGAGAGATTCTATGCTCCGTTTGTCAGCATTGAATTTGAAAGAAGTTCGAATCAAAGGATGGGGAAAGAACGAAGAGAATGAAGAGAATATGGATGATCAAATTCCAAATAGTGCTTTCTATTTCATTCAGACTATGGGAGGAAGTAATAGTCTCAATAGAATAGTTCTTCCTGACACTTTAAAATCTATTGGTTCAAATGCGTTCTACGGCTGCAAATATCTGTCAGGTTCTCTTATAATCCCTGAAGGTGTGACAGAAATTAAACGTGGAGCTTTCAACGGATGTATCGGTCTAAATGGAATCTTATCTCTCCCATCTACTCTAAAAAAATTAGGAAATAGAGGCGAAGATGACATGGGTGATGAAGGAACTGACTATTATGGAGGCGTATTTCAAAATTGTAGAAATCTTACAGGAAATTTAATTTTGCCAGATAATTTGGAATTAATTAGAGGATATTGCTTCTCTGGGTGTAGTGGATTATATGGTGAATTAAGATTACCTGCAAAACTTAAGAGAATGGGTAATTGTGCATTTAGCTCTTGTTCTGGATTCACAGGCTCATTATCAATACCACAAGGTATTACAGCACTTCCATCTGAAGCATTTCATAACTGTGGTTTTAACGGAACACTAACTTTACATAATGGTATAACAAATATTGCAAACGATGCTTTTGCTAACTGCCATTTCAAAGGCGAATTACACTTGCCAAAAAGTCTAAAAGTCATTTCAGAAAACGCCTTCTGTAACAATGATTTTTCTGGAACATTAACATTACCATCTACCCTTACCCATATCGGTAGCAATGCATTTGCATACAATTGGCGATTGATGGGAATTCTTGACATTCCACAAGAAGTAGAGAGCATTGGAGAAAACGCATTTAGCAATTGTAAAATGCTGGAAGGCATCATCTTTCCAGAATCTATGGAGACTATTCGCCAAGGCGCATTCAATGAATGCTATGGTATAAATTCCATTATATGTAAAGGAACGATGCCTGCCCATATTGAGAGCGGAGCTTTCGATGGCGTAGCCAAGGATAACTTCACTCTCGAAGTACCTGAATCTGCCATTTCCCAATATCAAGCAGCACCAGGCTGGTGCGACTTCAAGCGAATCGCAGCTCACCATGAGCTCGTTTGCCGTCCATCTGTAGCCTGCGCCTTGAGCACGGAGCATAAGCAGAAACTGGTGATTAACGCAGAGGGCGAATGGGAAGTAGCCAGCAAGCCAAACTGGTGTGAGGTTTCTCCTGCCAGCGGCAACAAGAAGACAGAAGTTACTTTGACTATCAAGGGAATGGCTAAGAATGCTGATAGTCGTGATGGAAAGGTGGTATTCCGCCTGAAAGACAAAGACTATACCCACGAATGTAGCGTTTCGCAGTATGGTTATAAATATGGAGAGGACGAATGGATTACCCTGCAGAAGGCTACCAAGGGCAATAATGGAGGAATCAACATCGTTCTGCTCGGCGACGGCTTTAACGCAAAGGATATTGCCAGCGGCAAATATCTGAAGGATATCAAGCAGGAAGTGGAGTATTTCTTCGGTATCGAGCCTTACAAGACTTACCGTGATTACTTCAACGTTTATACCGCCATTCCGCTTTCTACGGAATCGGGCGTAGGAACCGTGAACACCATCCGCTACAACCGATTCAATACCACCTTTACCGGTGGCGTAGGATTGAAGGCAGATTATGATGAAGTATTCGATTATGCTCTGGGCGCTCCAACCGTCAACAAGGGCAATCTGAATCAGACCCTGATCATCATGGTTCCTAATTCTACCGATTACGGCGGCATCTGCCAGATGTGGGAAGATGGTTCGGCTATTGCTTTTTGTCCGCAGAGTACCTACGGCTATCCGCTCGATACCCGTGGCGTCATCCAGCATGAAGCAGGCGGACACGGATTCGGAAAGTTGGGCGATGAGTACATTTATCACAACGCCTTCATCGATTTCTGTGGATGTTCTTGCTGCGGACACGTTCTTGAATTCAACGCTGCCAAGTCACTCGGCTGGTACGACAACCTGGAACTTACCGGCAAGATGCATAGCGTAGGCTGGAGTCATCTGATTTTCGACGACCGATATAGCGACATCGTAGATATCTACGAGGGAGGCTACATGCACAACCGAGGCGTATTCCGTTCGGAGCCGAACTCCTGCATGAACAACGATATTCCTTACTACAGCACCATCAGCCGTGAGAGTATCGTGAAGCGCATCAAGGCTTATGCCGGAGAAACCTACAGTTTTGAAGATTTCGTTAAGAACGACAAGCGAGATGCGGGAATCGTAGAGAGCCGTGCTTTCGGCGGCAATGGCGACCAGCGCACATCCGGAACCTACCAGCATGCTCCAGTCTTCCATAAAGGCAGTCCGCTGAAAATGGCAAAGGTTAGAAAGCATCGTTAAGAGCGAAGGCAAGGTAAATCAGAATATGGACCATTAAAACAAGAAAAAAATGAAGAAACATATAATAAGATACGCCAGTTTTGCGTTGGCTATATTAGGAATGGTTTCATGTAGCGAGGAGGTGGAAACAACCTCCCGCTACAAGGATGCCCAATCTACGCCGATGACTTTTGCCGTAAACTATCCCGGCCAGAGCCGTGCCACGGCAACCAGTTTCGAGTCAAACGACAAGATAGGTCTCTACATGGCAGAAAGCAAGGCTCCACTCGAAATAGGCGGCAATCTCGTGAACAACGAAGCGCTCACCTACGATGGCAGCAAATGGGAAGCCGCCCGCACCCTCTATTGGGACGAAGGCACCTACAATGCCTACGCTTACTACCCATACATCCAGGGCATAAGCAGCACGACAGACCAGCCTTTCAGCGTAGTCCTCGACCAGAGCACCCCGAAGACGGCAACTGCACCCGGCGGTTACGAGGCAAGCGACCTGCTCTTTGCCACCAGCAAGGACATCCAGGCATCCAACTCCCCTATCAGCCTCAACTTCAAGCACATCATGAGCAAGATCAAGATACGCCTGATCAAGGGCGAAGACTTTGAGGGAGACATGCCTACCCATGCCCAGGTAACCATCCACAGCACGGTACCTACAGCCACCATCGACCTTCAGGCAGGCGTGGCAACCCGTTATGTGAAGGGAACCCAGCAGAGCATCATCGCCCATCAGGAGAGCGACTACATCTACTCGGCCATCATCGTGCCTCAACGCATCGAAAACCGAAGACCACTCATCGAGGTGGTAATGAAAGGTGTAAGTTATCTCTACGAGAGCAGATTCCAGTTTAAACCCGGAACCGAACATCTTGTCAACTTCATCATTTCTGACAACCCAGACCAGGTGAAGATAGAGATAGGCGGCGAGATTCAGAACTGGGGGAAATAAATAAGAAAGCCTTTCTCCCGAAGGGCTATGAATGATAAGAATACAGAGAATTATAAATGAAGAAGACGGTATTGATATTATCCCTTCTAGCACTCCTTCTCGGAGGATGGGTGGCAGCCTTGTGGCTGCTGCCCTCTGCCGTTTATAAAGGCAACTGTCAGGAAATCCGATACGGAGTGAACGAAGGACTGGAACTTGTAGAACAGGACAACGGCGCGAAAGGCAAGCGATACGTGGTAGAAGATGCAGACGGTAACGAGCTGTTTACCATCCCTTTGCGCGGCTGTCTGCTAGACACCCGTTTCCGCAACGGGCAGCTCCGGTTTCGCGAGCAAAACTCTAAGAGAGAGGGATTTATCGACCGCCAGGGTATGGTAGTATTCACAGAAGACAATAAAAATGCGGTTCCGGAAGCCAACAGGCAGCAGACGCAGATGCTGATGAACGGAGAGACGGAAGAAGGCACGAAGAGTGCGGCTGATTACCAACCGGAAGAACAGGCAAGCAGGCAAGCGAATGCACCAAAAGCAGGAAAGACCAGCCATCTTTCGCAGGTAAATCTCAAGACGATGGCACAGTCGAATCCTTTCTACAAGGAAGCCTCGAAAATCATGCAGGGTAAACTCACAGAGACCGATGCCAGACGCCGCCATACCATCCTCAACTACTGCGAACATTTCCGCAGAGCCTATACCACCAAGGATCTAGATTTCCTGAAACAGGTGTTTAGCGACAAGGCACTCATCATCGTAGGAAACGTGATAAAACCAGTAGCCAACGACAACAAGTGTCAGGCTGAAGCAAAGGTAACCTACGCCATTCACTCGAAGAAAGACTATATTTCAAGACTGGCGAAGGTATTTACAGCCAACCAGAAGATAGACTTGAAATTCTCGGGATTCCGCATCATGCGCCATCCTACGATGGACGGCATTTACGGCGTCACCCTCCGGCAGCAATACAAGAGCGACCGCTACGCAGACGACGGCTATCTCTTTCTGCTCTGGGATTTCCGCAACCCGTCCATGCCACTCATCCACGTGCGCACCTGGCAACCGGCAGGAACCGTACATAGCGGAGACGATGTAATCAGTATACAAGACTTTAATTTAGAATAATATGATGATACTCTTATTCATATTAAGCCTGTGGTCAGCATCCGTTCAGGCACAAGAGTTTTCGGTAGCAGGTTTTCGCCTGTTGCCCAACGACGTGAGTGCCTTTATCACCCCCGTGCGCGACCTCAACGATGAACCTTGCGCCCTGGTGAAGGTAGAAGCGCCCTCCGACTTTGCCTTCTCCACCCCGCTCGGAATCGTATCGCGAAAAGATAAAGTGGGCGAAATCTGGCTCTATCTTCCTAAAGGCTCCAAACTGCTCACCATCAAGCATCCGGAATGGGGCGTGCTCCGCGATTACCGGTTCAGCAAACCGCTGGAAAGCAGAATGACCTACGAGCTGAAACTGAAACTGCCCAAGCCTACTCCTATCATCCAGGAGAAGCACGACACCATCGTAGAGATAAAGACGGTAATAGATACGATTGCCATCCCACAAGTACGTAAGAAGATGCCACTCGCCCTCTACACGCTCGCCACGCTATCCCTTCATGAAGACGGACCGTCCTATGGTCTCTTCTTCGCCCTGATGCACCGCCACGGCTTCTTCATCCATGCCAGCAGCAACCTCAAGAGCATAGGCAGCACAGAGGGAACCTGCAACAAAGAAGGTTTCACGCCGGGCAGCAGCATCAAACCTTATTATACAGGCAATACACGCCACCAGAACTACACCTTTACCGCTGGAGCCATCCACCACATCACGCATGGCTTCTGTCTCTTCGAAGGCGTAGGCTACGGCAAAGCCGCTACAGCCTGGCAGCAGACCGAGAGCAGCGGAGGCGGATACCTGCTCAACGAAGACCTTACCCACAAAGGCTTCGCAGCCCAGCTGGGTGTGCTCGCCTCGTTCAACAGAGTGAGCATCGCAGCCTCAGCCATCACCATCGCCGGGAAACAATGGCAGGGCAGCATCGGCATAGGTATTAAAATCGGAAAACAAAAGAAGTAAGAAATGAACATAAAAAGCATATTACGCAATATCAGATTTCTTGCCCTCCTGATAGGAAACATGATGATGGCAGGTTGCAGCAATAGCGATAAGCCTGCCTATCTGGAACCGCACCTGATAACCACAGAGGCGACCCACATCACCCGAACAGAGGCTACCCTCAACGGATCAGCCACCATAGAGGGAGAAACTGAAATGCCGAAACTCCTGTTCAGATACGGCACTTCGGAGAGCATGAACCTCAATACCAGCGAGGTTCATGCCCAGGGAGCTGACGTCTCGCTGGTTCTGACGGGGCTCAAAGCGGGCACTACCTATTATTATATGCTGCAGGGCAACAACGGGCGAACAACCACAACCAGCAACATGATGAGTTTCACCACCCAGCCCAATATAAGTCCGAAACTATCGTCGGCTACACTCTTGAGTCACGGACCGATGAGCGCATTCGTAAGCTACGAAATAACCGATGATGGTGGCGAGCCGATGACCGAAACCGGATGCTACGTTTATCTTACCGGCGAGCCGGAGAACAAGCAGAAATGCATCGTAGAAAACTTTGACGGAAAGAAGGGAAAAATCAAGTTGCGCATCGGAAATCTGGAGCGGAATGCCCACTATGAATTCCAGCCTTTCGCCCGGAATAGGGTAGGAGAAACCATAGGAACCGCCATCAAATATGATACGAGCGACGCCATTACGCTAAACGAAACAGGTGAACTGATCCAGCTGATGGGCAATCATCTTTACGAATATACCCAGTTGACCATAGCCGGAACCCTGAACGGCGAAGACCTCAGCTGTATGAGAATGATGATGGGGCGCGACAACGATAACGCAGTCACCCCTGGCAAGCTATCGGATATAGACCTTACCGACGTTCACCTCGCAGCAGGCGGAATGGTAGGTCCTTATCATCACGAAGCTGCAGAAAACCAGATTGTGCAAGGCACATTTGCCGGTTGCGAAAAACTCACCCACGTAGTTCTCCCAGCCGATGCAACCACCATAGAGAAAGATGCATTTGCCGATTGTACTTCGCTCCGCGAGATAGAAATTCCTGCCTCAGCAGGCAGCATTCTCCCTTCCAGCGGATGCACGGCGCTCGAAGCCCTTACGGTTTCGCCTGCCAACGCTAACTACAAGAGTCAGGACGGCGTGTTGCTGAATGCAGAAGGCAACAGAATCATCTGGTTTCCGATGGGCAAGAAGGGCAAATACACCCTTCCTTCCGCCTTTACCTCCATTGGCGCCTACGCCTTCAAGGAATGCAGCATCGAGGCGTTTTATCTGTCAGACAACGTTGAAACATTAGGTCAAGGCGCCTTCATGGACAGTCAGATAAAGGAAATACATCTTGGGGCAGGCATCAAGCTGATTCCTACAGGCGTTTTCCAAGGCTGCCGGAAACTCACGAAAGTGTATCTGGGAGCCAACACAGAACAAATCAGCAACTACGCCTTCGACGGAAGTCCGCTTACCGACCTTTATGTTTCAGCTTCCATGATTCCTTACTGCGAAGAAAACGCCTTCGCCAACAAGGTAGAAGGCTTCTTCGCCACCTGCGTGCTCCACGTGCCTGCAGGCATGAAAAAGAAATATCAGAACCATAAAATATGGGGTAAATTCACCCATATAGTAGAAGAATAAAAATGTTGAATAATCATATAATTAAAAGATAAATTATGACAACACCCGAAATAGAAGAGCTCAAATCACTCGTAGAACAGAAATACGGCAAGATTCTTGCCACGACAACCGACTTCGAAGAGTTTTCACTCTATCTGGAGAAGAAAGCAAGTGGAACTATTTCGCCATCCACCCTCAAACGACTCTATGGTTATGTGAGCGACAATCACAAGCCACGCATGGTAACCCTCGATATACTTTCCCAATATATCGGTCATCGGAACTACATGGAATTTACCCATTGGCTCAAGACAAGCACCAAGTACAACAGTTCCTTCTTCAAGGCAAACCAGCTGGTAAGTAGCGATTTACAAGAAGGTACTCTTATTTCTATCGGTTGGAGTCCCAACCGTCTGCTGCAGCTCCGCTATCTGGGCGACAGCACCTATGAAATAGAAAAATCAGAGAACAGCAAGCTGCAGCCTGGCGACCGCTTCGTAACAGGCTGTTTCATCAAGGAGCAGCCCCTCTACCTGCCCTACATCGAGCGTGGCGGCGAGCGTACAGCCTCGTTCGTAGCCGGCAGAAACGGCGGACTTACCGTCATCAGCATCAACGAGAAATAAAATAACAGTAATCAAGAAAAAGAGGAATCCGTGAGCATGGAAGAAACTGAAGAAAAGAAGAAGAAAACGACATCGGGATTTACCGAGGATATCAGCAAGGAGATGAGCAATTCAAACCCCTTGCCTGTGGAGGATGCATTCAGCAATCTCCACCAATGCTACGTGTCTATTTCGGGCCATACACGCATCTTTACAGCCACCAAATACGGCAAGCGTTTCATGTTGAAATGTCTCAAGAACGATTTTCTCTACCCCCCTATTTACCGCCAGGCACTCGCCAAGGAGTTTGAAATAGGCCAGCAGCTGGAACATCCCAATATCTGCCGTACCATCGACCTGGAAAAGGTTGACAACCTGGGCACGGTAGTGGTGATGGAATATATTGACGGCGATAATCTGGAGCAGCTCATCAAGAAGAATGCCCTCTCGGCAGAACTCGCCCGCAAGATAGCAGGACAGCTGATGGATGCGCTGGAATACATGCACAACAAACAGATGATTCATCGCGATCTGAAGCCTTCCAACATCATGATTACACATAACGGACAGAACGTGAAGCTCATCGATTTCGGTCTCTCGGATAGCGATTCTTTCTGCGTATTGAAATCGCCAGCCGGAACTTCGGGCTATATTGCTCCCGAACAGATGCTACCAGCTGCCAAGGCTGAACCGCGTGCCGATATTTATTCTCTGGGCATGGTTCTGGGCGACATGGCCAAGGCTACGGGCGATAAGGCGCTCAGCAAGATGGCAGAAATCTGTAGTTGCCGCGACCCGCAAAGCCGTCCGCAAAACATCGCCCAACTGCGCCAACGCCTGTCCTGTACGCCCCGTTACCGCCACGCCTTGCTCCTGCTCTGTGCCCTCATCATCGCCCTACTGGCAGCCCTGGCCGGGAGTTATTATCATCTGGAGAAGAGTGCCCAAGAACCTGCATCTTCGGCAAGCGACAGCATTCAGCCCAACGACAATAAGGTAATCGACTATCAGCTTTGGGATAAATAAAGCAGGAACTTTAAACATATTTATCTCTTTTTCTTTCCATATTCGGCAGAAATACGCTACTTTTGCACCCTATATGGAACAGATTTCACCAATTCAGGCATTATTGCAGCAACGCACCCTGCTCCAGCTGGAGTATTATACCGAGAAAGAAGCCTTCCGCAAGCTTACCGAACAGATGGGCATGCAGCGGAAGGTGAAACGAGGTGATGCCTGGTTCCCGCTACAGGTGGGAAAGAGCTTTTATAATTCGCTGAACCAAACAGCCATTGAGGTCTTCCGTACCTCTGACCAGGATATCGAGCACAATTTTGAGTTCGGTCGCCCCGTCATGTTCTTTATGGTCAAGAAGATGGGCAAGAATGAGAACCAGGGCAACGCAGCCCTTCATCAGCCAGAAAACGCTTCAGACGCTAATCATAAAGTTCAAAGTTCAAATCTCAAAGTTCAAAGTATAAAATATTTCTCCTTCACCGGAACCGTGAGTTATGTGGATGGCGACAGAATGGTGGTTACCGTACCCGATTCTGCCCCTCTGCTCGAACTTCAGCAGTCAACCGATCCTATCGGCGTACAGCTATCCTTTGACGAAACCAGCTACAAACTGATGTTCGAGGCCCTGGACCGCGTAATGAAGGCGAAGAACAACCGTCTGGCTTATCTCCGCGATTTATTCTATTCCCATCAGAAGGCAGGAAGATTCTCCTTCGAACCGATGAAGTTCCCTTGGCTCAATCCTACCCAGGAAAGGGCTGTGAACGAGGTGCTTTGGGCGAAGGATGTGGCCATCGTTCACGGACCTCCGGGAACCGGAAAAACTACAACCCTGGTGGAAGCCATCAACGAAACCCTGATGCGTGAGAGCCAGGTTCTGGTGTGTGCACAGAGCAACATGGCGGTAGACTGGATATCAGAAAAACTGGTGGATAGAGGCATCAACGTGCTCCGTATCGGAAACCCGACCCGCGTGAACGACAAGATGTTGGGCTTCACCTACGAGCGCCGCTTTGAGAGCCATGCTGATTACCCTCAGCTTTGGGCAATCCGCAAGGCAATCAGGGAATTAAGAAAGAACAGAAAGAAGGGTAGCGAAAACTATCATCAGAAGATGGACAGGCTGAAGAGCCGTGCTGCCGAGATAGAACTCCGCATCAACGCAGAACTCTTTGGCGAGGCGCGTGTCATCGCCTGTACCCTCGTAGGCTCAGCCCATCATCTGCTGGAAGGCATGAAGTTCGGTACCCTCTTTATCGACGAGGCTGCGCAGGCTTTGGAAGCTGCCTGCTGGATTCCGATGAAGAGAGCCAGCCGGGTGATTCTGGCGGGCGACCATTGTCAGCTGCCGCCTACCGTAAAGAGTATTGCGGCATTAAGAGCCGGACTGGGCAAGACCCTGATGGAGCGCATCGCCGAAAACAAGCCCGAGGTAGTAACCCTGCTGAAAATCCAATACCGCATGAACGACGAAATCATGCGATTCTCCAGCGACTGGTTCTACGGGGGCAAGGTAGAAAGTGCGCCTCAGATCAAATACCGGAGCGTATTGGATTATGACCATCCGATAACGTGGATTGATACTTCGAACGAGGAGAATCAGATAACGATAGAAGGAGAAGATGCTCCTGAGGATTCTGCTTCCACAGCATCTTCTGTATCTGCTGCCAATCTGAATTCCGACTTGAACTTCAAGGAGCAGTTTGTGGGCGAGAGTTTCGGGCGCATCAACAAGGCAGAAGCCGAGCTAACCCTGCTGACCCTAGCGGAATACTTCACCAAGATAGGCAAACAACGCGTTTTGGAGGAAAGAATTGATGTAGGCATCATTTCGCCTTACCGTGCCCAGGTGCAGTATCTCAAGAAACTCATCAAGAAATATGAGTTCTTCAAGCCTTACCGCCGCCTCATCAGCGTAAACACGGTGGATGGTTTCCAGGGGCAGGAAAGAGACGTGATCCTCATCTCCCTGGTACGTTCCAACGATGAAGGCCAGATCGGATTCCTGAAAGACCTCCGCCGCATGAACGTGGCGATGACGAGAGCCCGAATGAAGCTCATCATCCTGGGCAACAAGGACACGATGACGAAACATCCTTTCTACAAGAAACTGTGGGAGTATGTGGAAGCTATCAACAACAACGAATAAAATAAAGACTATTTTATGCTACAACGAGACTACATACAGCGGTTGATTCGCGAGTTTATGGCGGCACTCGAAAGAATGCTCGAAAAGAAAGAGGTGGAGGTGAGACGTGAGAAGATTAAGGAGCTCTACAATCAATACGTAGGCCCTTACGCCTTCTACAGCATCGCCACCATCGAGGATGTGATGAAAGCGATGGCAGGAATCGACGACGAGGAGAAGCGACTCTCCAAGATGGATATGCTTGCCGAACTCTACTATCACGAGGCGGATACCGTGGGACAGCCCGCAAGAGATGAACTCCTGAACAAGGCGTTCATGCTCTTCGATTATGTGGAAGCCCACGGAGATACGTTTTCCATTGAGCGCCGCAATAAAATGGCACAAATCAAACAGAAGATTGGAGATGCGCTCAAATAAAGAGTGCATCCACCTTTTTATATTTTTAGGATAACAAAAACTAATCATAAAGTTCAATGGTCAAAACTCAAAGTTCAAATTTCGATGCTGAGTGGCGTGATGGAAATGATAGCGAGATGAGGTGTGAGTCTCTGGCTGGTGCCAGCCCTGGCATGGACGGGAGTCTGCTTCGGCGACCCTGTGGCGTGGGTCATGGCAGATCTCTTCCTCATTCCCGCCTTCCTGTGGCTTTATAAGCATCTGAAGAAGGAGCAAGTACGATAGGGTAATTTTGACATTTTAAAAATTTGCATTAAAAAATATTCTGCTAAGGGTTAGGAAAATGAAAATTCGATTGTAATATAGGCAAAAGAAAAGAAAATAAAGTAATGCAAATAAACAAAGAAACGATAGAACAGCTCTTCCAGCAGCATTATCTGAGGATGTACCAATTGGCCAGGGTACTTCTGAAGGATGATGCAGCCAGCAAGGATGTGGTGAGCGAAGTCTTTGCCGATGTGCTCGACGGAAAGACCCAACTGGGTCTTGATAACGAGACAATAGCCAGCAATTCGCCCCTGCCTTCCGCCAACGCCGGGAGCTATCTTCTGGTGTGTGTGCGCCATAAATGCCTCAACCTGTTGAGCCGACAGAAGATGAAAGACCGGGTTCATCACCTCCTGAAAACCGATACTTCGCCTTCGATAGTTCCCCTGGAAGCGACGATTGCCGAAATAGACAGGGAAACCGACAAATACGAAGCAATTCTGGCTTATATGGATACTGAACTCACGCCACAAACCCGCAAGGTACTCGATCTCCGTTTTCGGCAGAAACTGAAATATCGGGAAATCGCTACAGAATTGGGCATCAGCGAAGTGGCAGTTTATAAGCATCTGGCGCAAGGCATCAGAAAATTAAAGCAAAAGTTTAACCCTTAGCAGATTTATTATGGACAAGTTTGAAAAAATACTGGATATCATCGACCATCAGGAGAAATATTCTGATGAGGAGATTCGTGAAATATTGCAGGATGAGGAATGCCGAAAACTCTATCAGACGATGATGGAAGTGGATTCTGCACTTGAAAACCCCTCTCCTATTATTAATGTAGATGAGGAATGGGAGAAATTCAGCCAGGAGCATCAACTTCAGGAAGAAGCAACCCAGAATGCTGCTCAGGAAGCAGCATCCCATCCTATTACTTCCTGGCGCAAGCTGGCAGCATCCATCGCCGGTTTCGTCTTGATTTCGGGTATTGCCTTTGCCGCAATCCATACTTACATCAAGCGCAGCCAGGAACCAACCCAGGTAACCGCAGATACTCATCCGGAAGTCATAAAATCAGATTCCGCAAAGCAGGTAGCAGCAAAGGATTCCCTGACGCATCCGAAACCAGAAAAGCCAGCCATTCACAAGACTTTCGAGAATGTAGCTTTCGAACAGATGATTTCAGAGATTGCTTCTTATTATGATTTACAAGTGAAGTTTGAGAATAACGAGGACAAAACCCTCCGCCTCTATTACGAATGGGACAGTCATTCGAGCATCGAGAACATCGTAAAAGAACTGAACCAATTCGAGAATGTAAACATCGAATTGCAACAAAACGAGCTGATTGTAAAATAACAAATAAAAAGCAACATCATTATGAGAAGATTTTCAGCCATCATATTCCTGCTGTGCACGTTCGCCCTGGCGATGAGCGCACAGCACATCCAGCGCAACTATCACAACCGCAGCATGTCGGACGTCCTCATCGACCTCGACAAGGCTTCCAAGCGCTATAAAATCAGTTTCATCTACAACGAACTGGAGGATTTCACAGTTACCCAGAACGTGAAGACAGCCAATATTCCCGATGCTATCCGCAAGGTAATCGGTTTCTATCCGATGCAGATGACCGTGGGCGACAGCCTCATCACGGTAGAATGCATACGCAAGAGCGAGCGCAAGCTGATAGGCAGACTGATAGACAATCACAATCTTCCTGTAGAATTTGCCAATATCCAACTGCTCAACCCGAAGGATTCCTCCTTTCTCTGTGGAGGCGTGAGCAACGCCAATGGCGATTTCGTTATCCCCTGCCAGCAGAAGCAGGCCCTCATGAAGGTTTCTTTCGTGGGCTACAAGACGATTTGCAAGCTGGTACCTATTGCCCGCATCGGAAATGTAAAGATGCAGGCGAATGCCTATCAACTGGGCAAGGTGGAAGTAAAGGGCAAGCTGCGTATCGACCACGGCGACCATGCCTCTTATACATTCTCTGACGAACAGATCAGGAACTCACGCCATTCACAGGATCTCCTGGGAACACTCCCGGGAATCTATACCGATCCGATGACCGGCAAGACATCCAGTATGACCGGCAAATCCATCAAGATTCTCATCAACAACGTGCCGATGACGAGCGAGAACGACTTGAAGGCTATTGCCGCCAACAAAATAAAGAAGGTGGAATACTACGAAGATCCTCCTATCAGATACGGCGATGTGGGCATCTTGATGAACATCATTACCAAGCCGCTTGATACGGGTTATACTACCGGTTTTGACGTGTCTAGTGCCTTGACTACAGGGTTTAGTGATGACAATGTGTATTTCAAGTACAACAAGGGCAATCATCAGTTTTCCTTCGATTACAGCATCAACGTGAGAAACTATCGTGACTGGATAGAAGACAACCAGTATTCCTTTACGCTTGACGACCAACAGGCTGTCTATGATTACCATCTGCACAAACGTTTTGGCTATACCGACAACAAGTTCAACCTGAAGTATGCTTACAGCAAGCCAGATGACGTAACTTTCCAGGTCACCTTTTCACCAGAATTGTCACATAAGTTCAACCGGGGAAATAGCGAGGTTGCAACGCAAGGAAACGAGGCTTGGCAGGATGGTTTCGGAAACACGAAGGATATTGTAGATTACGTGAAACCAGCAGTAGATCTCTATCTCAGCAAGCAGTTTGCCCATAAGCAGACACTCGATGTGGACTTGCTCGGCTCTTACTTCAACACCAGGCAGCAAATGCTCAACCGGCAATGGACTTCCGACAAGGATAGCATCTTGACCGATGACGACATGCACTCCAGGAGCCACATCTATTCCCTGATAGGAGAAGCAGATTATACCAAAGAATGGGAGCAGGGAGAGCTGTCGGCAGGAGTTTATACCTGGAATAAGTGGAGCGACTATAATGTGCGCAATATCCTTTCCGGCTATGAGCCATCCAAGTATTCTTCATGCATCAAGATCAATACGGTTTATGCCCAATACCAGAACCATATCGGCAAGTTTACCTATCGCATAGGCGTAAAGAGCACGTGGAGAACCCAGAGCTATCAGGATCTCACCTATAACAACAACTATATTCATCCGTTGCTGTATTTCTCCTATAAGCTGAAGAACGGTTCGTTGCAGCTGCTATCATCCAGCGGCACCAATTACCCCGCCATCTCAACATTGAGCGAGAACATGACGATTGTCATCCCCGGACTGATGAAGCAGGGCAACCCGAATGTAAAGGCTACGATGGAATGGGGACCGATATTCAGATACACCTATAATGATGCGATGCTCTACCTGCAAGTAGCACTTTATGGAATCTATAATGACAAGGTAATTACACCTTATTATTATTGGACCACGGTGAACGACAGGCGCAGCATAGTTTCTACCTATGAAAGTACATATAAAAAGTGTTTGAGAGAAGAATGAGGAAAGTTTACTGGTTATCAGTTACTTTCCTCATTTTGGTTAAAAGTGGCGAGGACAGACGAAGACGGGAATACGACAAGATGAGACAGAGGAACGTTACCTATCCGTAACCTATACCCCAAATGGTGAATGTTGAGGTTCGGAAGAATAAGGAAGGTTACGAATTGAATTTGAACGCTCTGATTTATAGTGAGTTACTGATGAGTAACGTAAGATTTTTGGTTACGAACCAAATTTGCCGTGTTCTGCCGTGAAATGCGTAGCAAGAAAAGACTCTTCATGTATTAATTTTGAACGCAAAAAAGAATGACGTTATGAAGAGTACATTTTCAATTATCTTCTACCTCAAAAGACAGGTAGTAAAGAAAGATGGTACTGTTCCAGTTATGGGACGTATCACAGTGGACGGAACACAGGCGCAGTTCAGTTGCAAGACAACTGCCAATCCAGATTTGTGGGACACCAAGGGCGGACGCATGATAGGTAAGAGTATGCAGGCTTTGGAAGTGAACCGCAAATTGGACAAGATGCGTGTGAGTATCAGTAAGCATTATCAGGAGATTATGGACAGGGACAACTTCGTTACTGCCGACAAGGTGAAGAACGCCTTTCTTGGCTTGGAGTATCGTTGCCATACACTGATGAAAGTCTATTCTCAAAGCCGTGATGAAATGGAAAAGCAATATAAGGCTGGCATGAAATCTTTGAGCTCATTCACAAGATACAGAATAGGATGTGCCTATGTCGGTGAGTTCTTGCAATCGCATTATCATGTCAAGGATATTGCTTTGAAAGAGTTGTCGCTGCCTTTTATCACGGACTACGAGACTTTTCTCAGAACCGACAAGCACTTGAAGATAAACTCTGCGATTGTGTTTGTCCGCAATCTCCGTGCAATGGTATTCCGTGCCATAGATAATGAATGGCTCGTAAAAGACCCATTCAGACGATATGAGTACAAGGAAGAAGAGACCACAAGAGAGTTTCTGAGCAAAGAAGAGATTCACCTGTTGATGGAAACACCTATCACAAGAAAGAAGATGAGTATGGTGCGTGACTTGTTCCTGTTCTGTTGTTTTACAGGTCTCGCTTTCATTGATCTGTACAACTTGAAGGAAGAGAACATCAAGGAATTTTTCGATGAAGGTGAATGGATCGTTATCCATCGACAGAAGACAGGAACGGAAGCCAACATCAAGTTGCTTGATTATCCCAAGCAGATTATGGAAAAATACCGTGGATTGTGTGAAGACGGCAGGGTGTTTCCAGTACCCAACTACCAAAGTTGTATGGATTCGCTCAAAAGACTGGGAAAGAAATGTGGTATCACCAAGCCGCTGTCCTGGCACATGAGCCGTCATTCGTTCGCAACCTCGGTTTGCCTTTCCAACGGAGTCCCAATAGAAACCGTGAGTTCAATGCTTGGTCACAAGGACATAAAGACAACCCAGGTGTATGCCAAAATTACCAAGGAGAAATTGAGCAAAGACGTGGAAAAGTTGTCTCAGCAGATTAATAACATTGAGGAATTCACGTTTGGAAATGTTTGCAACGATAATACTAACACTATAAATGGCAGAGTATGAAACGACAAGTGATAACAATACAAGAAGAAATGGTCATCTACGCCCCACATCATGGTGAGGTGTGGATGACAGTTTGGGAGATTGCCGAACTGTTGAATGTAACAGGGACAGCAGTGAAGAATACCATCAAGCGCATTTGGAAACAAAGTGTGCTGAAAGATTTCCAGCATTCTCAATACATCAAACTTGAAAATGGATATTCTGCTCATGTCTATGATATGGAAGTGATTATCGCCATAGCACTTCAAATGGATACATACCAAGCCTTGTTGTTCAGACAATGGTTTATCAGTAAGGTAGTGAACCGCAAGGATTGCCAAGCAGAGCAAGTAAAACACGAGTATCCGATGATTATTGTGATGAACGGAACGATGCCAAGAGGTACAAGTTAGAATCTCTCATTTTAATATGATTCCTACACCTTTATAATATAATAGCGTACAGGGGGAACGATTTTTGTCGTTGTACCCTGTACGCTATTTTTGTTTCGCTATTATGAAGCAGTACCCTTCTCTTGTGAAACAGTGCCGTCGATTATCGGCTTGCGGTAATTACCAGTGAGAAGTGCTTGTATCTCGGATTCCGGATAGAGGGTTTTGCCACATAATATAATGTAGGGCAAGATGCCTTGCCTGCGATATTCCTGCAAGGTGCGGCGACTAAGCTTCAAATGCTCGGAGAGTTCCTTGTCGGTGAGGTATCGCTCCCCGTCCAAAGGTGGGTTGTAGGACTCGATGAATGAGGATAGCCAGTTGTTGGCTTTCTTCAAGGATTGCATGGCGGTGTCTATCGACTTGCTCTCATGCGTAAGAAGTTGGTTCATGTTCATTGTTTACAATTTGGATTAAGTGGTGAATATAAAATGTGTTGGCTCGCCCGGGGTGAAGTTTTCGGCTTTGCCTTGGGCGAGTTTGGCTTTACGCTATACCGATTTGATTCTGGCGATAAGCGGAACGATGGCTTTGACCTCTTCGGGGCAGTAATAGAATTGGCGACCTATCTGGGTATGCCCCAAGAAACGGCGGTCACGAAGTTTTTGTAAGGTGCGCTGGCTGATGCGAAGTTGCTGGCAGACCTCATGACCTGTAAGCCATTTGTTCAGACGCTTGCCGTTAGCCTTATGCTTCAGCAACTCAACTTTCTTTACCAAGGCATCGTATCTTGCCATCATCAAGTCGAATGCCTTCTTTTCCATTGTTACTACTTCCATATTCTCTGTTTTATTGGTTCAACAAATTCGGGTGCAAAGTTAATGTGTGTATGTTGAAAAACAATGAAAATGAATAACTGTGGCAGTGCTTTTCTGGGGTTTGCCGACCGCTTGGCAAGAAAAATCAAGAAAATTATACGTGGGTCATTAATGAGTTGTTAAACGGGTATTTCGCAAATGGTTAATTTTGCCGCCGAGAAATAAAAACAACGAATTATATAACATTTCAAACGGAATTAGAATGGAAGTAATAACAATGGAAAGTGCAGCCTTCAAAAAGCTGACAGAACAGTTGACAGAAATAGTCCAGTACGTGCGATTGGCAAATATGGTGTTTCAAGAAAACTTGACGGGTAAGGGATTGAAGCCGATGTTGACCAATGACGATGCAGCTAAGATGCTTGGTGTGAGCAAGCGCACATTGCAGCGAATGCGCTCAGAGAACCGCATTGATTTTATTAAAATTGGCAATCAATGCCGATACCAAGTTGAAGCCATAGAAAGAATGATTGAGGAACGAACAATAACAAAGGAAACATGAGCATGGAAGATGGAACATTGAGAAAACTGGAGTTATATCTCCATGACCTACACAAAACGATAGACGGCATCTACGACATGCTGATGTTGAGACACGAACGAGAGACGGAGCAAAAAGGAAGTTCTGCCATCAATGAAAAATTGCTTGACAACCAAGACCTCTGCCTCTTATTTCAAATCTCCCCTCGTTCCCTTCAACGCTATCGCAGTCTGGGAGTGCTTCCCTACAAGCGTTTGGGGCAGAAAACATACTACACGGAAGAGGATGTGATGCAGTTTGTAGAGAATAATGTCAAAGAATTCAAGAAAGAGAATGTGGAGCATTACTTGACCCGCATTCATCAGAAATTCAAATAACAATAGTATTCACCATTAAAAATTTACAATTATGGTACAAAAGAAAAAGAGTGATGAACAGGACGTGCTGGTAGTCCGTGACGAGAAGACGGGCGAGATCAGCGTCGTCGCCGGACTCAGCAGAGACGGCACACCGAAGCGAGCGCCCGCCAAGGCAGAGAACACGTCCGACTTCCTGCGTTTTGACCGCAACAGTGACTTGATGGACAGTTTCTTTAGAAACTTCTTCCGCCAGTGCAAGGAGCCAAGCCGATTCGGATTCTACCGCATAGCGGCAGACCAGGTGGAAAACCTGCTTGGCGTGATGAAGGAGTTGCTGAAAGATCCGGAGGCTAACAAGGAGATTCTTTCCGCCCACAAGGTTGACACCTCCAATTATGAGAAAGAGGCAAAGCAATCGGAAGGTCAGGCGAAAGAAACCGCATCATCGGACGATGCGTCCAAGACGCAAGCTAAACCAGAAAAAGAGAATGTATCATCTGAACAAACCAACGAAAAAGAGAACGATATGGAACAGAAACCAGAACAGACCGCAACCGAACAGCAGGCACAGACCGCTCCGGGTGTAAAGCAGAACCTCATTAGTGGTAACGATGTGAACCTGCAGGAACTTGGTGCCAAATATGGCATAGACTTCAACAGTATGAATGAGAAGGATATGAAAGCCCTGCTCAACTACGGCAAGACAGGGCTTGTGATTGTGAAGCCGACCTTCGGCGGTGAACAGATAGAGATACAGGCCCGTCTGTCATTCCGCAAGGACGATAACGACCAGTTGCAACTCGTGCCGCATTTCGTGCGTAACGAGCCTAAACTCGATGTAGCTTACAAAGGCTATACCTTCACTCCAGAGGACAAGAAGAACCTATTGCAGAACGGCAACCTCGGAAAGGTAGTGGATTTCCCCGACAAGAATACAGGTGAGCTGCGTCCTCATTTCATCAGTATCGACCGTCTCACCAATGAGATTGTTGACATCCCGACCAACAAGGTGCGCATACCCGATACCATCGGCAAGACACCTATTACCAAGGACGACAAGAGAGTGCTCTACTCAGGTATTCCGCTTCGCAAGGAGATTGAGCTTGCCAACGGGCGCAAGTTTACACCGCTGCTGCAGGTGAATGTGGAACAGCGTGGCGTGGAGTTCGTGCCTGGCAGCACAAGACAGGCGCAAGGTCAGAAACAGAATGGAGACAAGAAGCAAACCGCTGACAAGCAGGAGCAGAAGGCAGAAGGTGATGCGGGCGGTCAGAAGAAGCAGCAAGATCCCAACCACTGGCTCAATGAGGACGGGACCATCCGCCGACTCAACACCTATTTCAAGAAGGAACTGACCGAGCAGCAGAAGGACGACTATGTGGCAGGCAAGACCATCGAGATCAAGGAAGTGCCCAACAAGAACGGCAGCGGTACCTATACCGCCTACGTAAAGTTCGATTTCGACAAGATGCAGCCACGTTCCTACCGCAACAATCCAGACATCAAACAGGCAAAGGAACAGATTCCTACCAACGAGAACAAGGTACAAGTTGCCGTCAACGAGCAGGGCAAGACCCATGAGGCAACCAAGCACACCAAGGAGCCGCTGAGTCCGGGACAGTCTGCGCCAAAGAACGAAAAGCTGCAGAAGGAACAGAGCGCCGAGGAACAGAAGCCAAAGAGAAAGGCAAGAAGCGTGAAGATGTAGTTGCCGCCACTTGATCCACAGAGTTAATCATCCATCATAACAACCGACATCTGCGACCGTCTATCCCACGGTTGCGGATGTCACAAAAACAACAGACAATGAAGACAATCATCGCAGAGAAACCAAGCGTAGCCAAGGAAATCGCCCACATTGTAGGAGCTGACAAGCGTGAGGAAGGCTATATGCAGGGCAATGGCTATTATGTGACATGGGCTTTCGGACATTTAGTGCAGCCTGCCATGCCGGAAACCTACGGCATGAAGGGATTCCATGCAGAGAATCTGCCTGTAATTCCCGACCCGTTCGTTCTTGTTCCCCGACAAGTCAAGACAGAGAACGGCTACAAACCAGATGCAGGTGTGCTTGCCCAGATTAAAATTATCGGCAAGCTGTTTGACAGCAGTGAGCGCATTATCGTAGCAACCGATGCCGGACGTGAGGGAGAGTTGATTTTCCGATACCTCTATGCGTATCTCGGTTGCAGGAAACCTTTCGACCGTCTCTGGATCAGTTCGCTTACGGACACCGCCATCCGTGAGGGACTTCTGAACCTCAGGGATGGCAAGGGGTATGACAATCTCTATCATGCAGCCAAGGCACGAAGTGAGGCAGACTGGCTCGTCGGCATCAACGGCACACAAGCCCTGACGATAGCCGCAGGACGTGGCACCTATTCCGTAGGTCGTGTGCAGACTCCGACCCTTGGCATGGTGTGCGAACGCTATTGGGAACACAAGCATTTCGAGTCGAAACCGTTCTGGCAGGTACACTTCGGTGTGGTTGATGCAGACAGTGGCAATATACTGAAGTTCACATCAGTCAACCGCTGGACAGACAAAGCTACCGCAACCGATATATATAATAAGGTGAAAGAAACAGGTTCTGTCATCATCACAAAGGTCGCAACCAAGCGAAAGGTGGAGAAGGCACCGCTCCTTTACGACCTCACCACCTTGCAGAAAGAAGCCAACTCCCAGCATGGCTTCACGGCAGAGCATACACTCTCCATCGCCCAGAAACTCTACGAGGCAAAGTTCATCACCTATCCAAGAACATCAAGCCGCTATATTTCGGATGATGTATTTGCCACCCTCCCCAAACTCTTTAAGAATCTGGAGAATCATTCGGAATATGGAGAGAAAGTGAAACTCTTGCCTGGCAGTGAGGACTACAGCAAGAACTGCGTGAATGCCGCCAAGGTGACCGATCACCATGCCCTGCTCATCACAGAAAATGCAGCCATTGGTCTTTTCAAGGACGAGAAGATCGTTTATGACATGATATTGTGCCGGATGATTGAAGCGTTCTCGGCAGACTGCATCAAGGACATCACATCAGTATCGGCGCAAGTGGATCATGAAGTTGAGTTTGGCATCAGTGGCTCCATCATCCGACAGACTGGCTGGCGAGCGTTGTCGCTCAAGGAAAAGAACAAAAGGCTGGACAAGGATGCAGACGCAACAGACAATGAGGTCAAGGATCAAGTCATTCCCAACTGGCAAGAAGGACAGCATGTCACTCTTTCTGGCTGCACCATCACGGAGGGCAAGACCAAACCGAAGCCATTGCATACGGAATCCACATTGCTTGCAGCAATGGAGACCGCAGGCAAAGAGATAGAAGATGATACGATGCGCCAGGCAATGAAGGACAGCGGTATTGGCACACCTGCCACACGTGCCGCCATCATCGAAACCCTGCTCAAACGAGAGTATATGGTGCGCCAGCAGAAGAAACTTGTGCCGACGGAAAAAGGACTCGCCCTGCATTCCGTGGTGAAGAACATGGCGATTGCCAATGTGGAGATGACGGGCAAATGGGAGGCGGAACTTGCCAAGATAGAACGAGGTGAAGCAAGTGCAGACGGGTTCACCCATAGTATCGAAGGCTATACCCGTGAAATCACTGCGGAATTGTTAGGTTGTGACAGACTTTTCAGCCACAAGGATTCCGGCTGCCAGTGTCCTAAATGCAAGCAAGGTACCATGCAGTTCTTCGGAAAGGTAGTAAGATGCAGCAACAAGGAGTGCGGTATGCCAGTGTTCAAGCAGGTAGCAGGAAAGTTGCTCACTGATTCCGACATCACCGACTTGCTCACCAAGGGCAAGACCAGAACGCTCAATGGTTTCATCAGCAAGCAAGGCAAATCGTTCTCCGCAGCCATTGCCTTTGACGAGAATTTCAACACGAAATTCGTCTTTGCAGAGCACAAAACAGCAGAAAAGCGAGGAAATGTGAAGAGATACAAGAAATAGTTTGTACCTTTGCCACCGAAACATGGTTCATAAATGATGTCTTTATTCAGGATGCTTTTATTTACTGTGGATTAAGTGGCGGCACTCGGAGGGATACCGAGTGCCTTTTTCTTGCTTTCAACAAACATCAACCGCCATCCACGGTTTATTATTCACCACTTAATCCATTCAACAGACAAATGAACAGAAAGAAACAGGCACAGACAGAGCTGTCCTATTACGGACTGTACCTCTTGAACCACCTCAGAGAGAACCGTTTTCCACAAGCCAGCGATGCGGACTTTATCCGCGAACGTGCAGACCATGCCGCAGAGGTATATGAGCAGGCACGGCGTGATGCCCTCTTTGCCGATGCGGCACAAGAGCTTGCCATGTCAGCATTACTGAAAGGTCTCCATATTTCCAAGTACAGCATCCTGTATGATGTTGTTGACAGTGAGTTTCCCCTGGAGGTAGCAGTAGAAGACCAGGAAGCGTTTGTCAAGAACCTCCTGCCTTTGGTTGACAACGTGTATTCCATTTTCGACCTCACCGATGACGATTTTGCCCAGTCACCGGACTACGACCAGCTCTATACAGAGTTGACAGGAGCCGTAGCCCTTTTCATAGAGTCAAATGGCGTACAATAGAAAACAACGTCTGAACGACAACATCAAGGCGATAGAGACGGCATTCATCCTTGACAGGGAACAGCGCACGCCGACTGCCCGTGAGCGTCTCCTTCTGGAGCGTTACTGCGGATTCGGGGGATTGAAGTGCATCCTGAACCCTGCCAGGGAACTGGCGGATGCCGTCCATTGGGCAAAGTCAGACCTTGAATTGTTTGCTCCAACCGTGGAGCTGCATAGACTTATCCGTGAAAACAGCAAGAATGAAAGCGAGTACAAACAGTTGATGGACAGTCTGAAACAGTCTGTCCTCACGGCATTCTACACGCCGTCAGTCGTTACGGAGGCTCTGGCGGATGTGTTGAAAGAGCATCAGATCATCCCTGAAAAGGTGCTTGAACCCTCGGCAGGCATCGGTGCCTTTGTCGATTCCGTCTTGGATAACAATCCCAAGGCAGACATTATGGCATTTGAAAAAGACCTGCTTACGGGAAAGATACTCCGCCATCTGCACCCGGAGCAGAAAGTGCGCATAGAGGGATTCGAGAAGATAGAAAAGCCTTTCAATGACTACTTCGACCTCGCCATCTCAAATATTCCGTTTGGCGATGTTGCCGTGTTTGATCCGTCCTATACAGCCATGAAAGGCATGAGGGCACTTGTCACCAGACGCATACACAACTACTTCTTTGTCAAGGCTCTTGATACGGTAAGGGACGGCGGGTTGGTTGCCTTCATCACCTCACAAGGCGTATTGAATGCCAAAAACAACAGTGCCGCGCGTTTTATGATGCTCTATCATGCAGATCTCGTGTCAGCGATTCGTCTTCCCAACAACCTGTTCACGGAAAATGCCAACACGGAAGTGGGCAGTGACCTCATCATTCTGCAGAAAAATACCCAAAAGGAGTCGCTGCGAGGAGACGACAACCTGCTTGACACTGTCTATAATGACGAGAACCGCATTCCGACAAACAACTACTTTCTGGAGCATCCGGAACGCATTATCCATACAACAGCAAAGTTGGATACTGACCCGTTCGGCAAACCTGCAATGATATACACGCATGAGGATGGTGTGGAAGGCATTGCAGAGGATTTGCGAAAGATGCTCCATGAAGACTTTAAGAAGAACCTCAATTTGAACCGATACTTGGGAATAGAGGAAACAAAGGCTGAGGAAGTTAAGGAGGTTGAAGAAACAGAAAAGATAGAAAAAACAGAGAAGATGAAGCCTTCCATTGAGGAAAAGCAGAACGATACGGTAGTATCCTTGCAAAAGCAGGAAAAGCCTACTGATGATGCTGAGCTATCCCAAAAGTCCAATCATCAGCAGCCACCAGTCCAAATGACTCTGTTTGACCTTTGGGGAATGGAAGAAGAAAACCGTCAGGCTGTCCATTCTACGAAGAAGAAAGCAGAGGTAACAGTGGGTGCTGCCGCCAAGAAAGTGTCAAGGAAGAAAGCAAGTCCGTTGGTAAAAAGCGTCAATCCGACTTTTGAAGTTGTGACAAAGCCTGTGGAAAAAGAAGAAAAGCCTTCGTTGACAGATACAAAAGAGCAGGAAACAGCACAGGAGACAAAACCAATCCTGCCTGGGGATGAGCCATACGCAAGCATCTCTTGGGAAGAGAATCCGCCAATCAACGGCTTTTACGAGATGATGATGACCATGGCTCCCGAAGACAGGGTGCTGCTGCGCCAAAAGGCGGAACTGCACCGTCAGGAACAGCTCAAGGCTCTGGGCGTTGAAGATACGCTTAATCCAAAGTTCAAACCTCCGATGGAACCGATAGAAGTTCTAAAAGTTCAAATCGGGCATGGACAGTCGAAAGGGAATGAAGCAAAAGAAGATTCCAAGACTCAGAACACATTGGAAGAAACAAATCATGAGCGGGAACAACAAAAAGAGCAAGAAAGAAAGCGGGAAGAGCAGGCAAGGAAGAAAGAGAATGTTATGAAGCCCCGTCCATTTGATGAGAAACTGGATAGTTTTCATCGTGAGGGTTCTATGGTGCTCGACTCTGCCAGAAACATCGGTGTATTGAAAGACCTTACCAAGTATGGTGCTACCTTCATGCCGTTGGAACTGAATATGGAGCAGAAAGAAAAGGCAGTCTTGTATATCGCCCTCCGTGATGCCTATCAGAAACTTTACACCTATGAAGCGGAAGAACAGACGGAAAACAAGCAGATGCGTGAGAGTCTGAATGTCTATTATGATGCTTTCTTCATCCGCTTCGGCAACCTCAATGCCAAGCAGAACGTGAAGTTCATCCTTATGGATGCCTCAGGGCGCGATATGCTGTCGTTGGAACGGGTAGAAAACGGACAGTTCACAAAGTCAGACATCTTCGACCACCCGGTCTCTTTTTCGCTTGACGAGGTCAGCCATGTCGATTCTCCAGAGGAAGCGCTCACCGCCTCGCTCAACAAGTTCGGCCGTATCGACTTGCCGTATATGACTGAATTATCGGATATGCCGGAACAGAAACTGACGGAAGCGCTTAAAGGGCGCATCTATTACAATCCGCTCATAGACGGCTACGAGATAGCCGACCGCTTCATTGCTGGCAATGTCATAGAGAAAGCGGAACGTATAGAAGAATGGCTGAAGGAAAATCCCGACCATGCAATCGTGAGGGAGTCGTTGGAAGCCTTGAAGGCAAGCATTCCCGAACCGATAGCCTTTGAGGACCTGGACTTCAACTTCGGTGAGCGTTGGATACCTACAGGTGTGTATTCCGCTTACATGAGCCACCTCTTCAATACACAGGTCAGCATCGTCTATTCCGACAGCATGGACGAATATTCGGCAAAATGCAGTATGAAGACCATGGCCATCACGGATGAGTATATGGTGAAGGGATATTACCGCCACTATGACGGCATGAGTCTTCTGAAACATGCCCTGCACAACACTTGTCCCGACATGATGAAGAGCATCGGTGAGGATGAACACGGCAACGACATCAAGGTGCGTGACAGCGAGGGCATACAGCTTGCCAATGCCAAGATTGACGAAATCCGCAACGGGTTCACTGAATGGCTGGAGGAGCAGTCTGACTCCTTTAAGGAACGCTTGACCACGATGTACAACCGGAAGTTCAACTGCTTCGTGCGTCCGAAGTATGACGGTTCTCACCAGACCTTCCCCGGCTTGGATCTGAAAGCCCTTGGCGGAAAGTATGGTGTCAAGAGTGTGTACCCAAGTCAGAAGGACTGTGTATGGATGCTCCTGCAGAACGGTGGCGGGATATGTGACCACGCCGTAGGTACAGGCAAAACCCTCATCATGTGCATGGCTGCGCATGAGATGAAACGCCTCGGTATGGCTCACAAGCCGATGATTATCGGGCTGAAAGCCAATGTCGCGGAGATAGCTGCCACCTATCAGACAGCTTATCCCCATGCGAGGATACTCTATGCCTCGGAGAAGGATTTTTCCACCAAGAACCGTGTCAGTTTCTTCAACAACATCAAGAACAACGACTATGACTGTGTAATCATGTCGCACGACCAGTTCGGGAAGATACCGCAATCGCCAGAACTCCAGCGGCAGATATTGCAGGCTGAGCTTGATACCGTGGAGGAAAACTTGGAAGTGATACGCACGCAGGGCAAAGACGTGTCGAGGGGAATGCTCAAAGGCTTGGAAAAGCGAAAGCAGAACCTGGAGGTGAAGTTACAAAAGATAGCCTACAGCATAGAGCAGCGCACCGATGATGTGGTGGACTTCCGCATGATGGGCATTGACCACTTGTTTGTGGACGAGAGCCACCAATTCAAGAACCTTATGTTCAACACCCGTCACGACCGTGTGGCAGGACTCGGCAACAGCGAGGGAAGCCAGAAGGCACTCAACATGCTCTTTGCCATCCGTACCATACAGGAGCGGACTGGCAGAGATTTGGGAGCGACATTCCTGTCGGGAACAACCATCAGTAACTCACTGACAGAGTTGTATCTGCTCTTCAAGTACCTGCGCCCCAAGGAACTGGAGCGTCAGGACATCCGCTGTTTCGATGCGTGGGCGGCAATCTTCGCCAAGAAGACTACCGACTTCGAGTTTAACGTCACCAACAACATCGTACAGAAGGAACGTTTCAGATACTTCATCAAGGTACCGGAGCTTGCTGCTTTCTACAACGAGATAACCGACTATCGCACAGCGGAGGCGGTTGGCGTGGACAGACCACAGAAGAACGAGATTCTTCATAATATACCACCGACACCCGAGCAGGAGGACTTCATCCAAAAGCTGATGGAGTTTGCCAAGACGGGTGATGCCACCATCCTCGGCAGACTGCCACTGTCGGAAACGGAAGAGAAGGCAAAGATGCTCATAGCCACGGACTATGCCCGAAAGATGGCTCTCGATATGCGCATGATAGACCCGACTTGTGAGGATCATCCCGACAACAAGGCAAGCCATTGTGCCAAGATGATAGCCGACTACTATCACCGTTACGACGGTCATAAGGGTACGCAGTTCGTGTTCTCCGACTTGGGAACATATCGACCGGGCGAATGGAACGTGTATTCTGAAATCAAGCGCAAGCTGATAGAGGATTACGGAATACCCTCGTCAGAGATTCGCTTCATTCAGGAATGCAAGAACGAGAGGGCAAGAAAGATGGTGATAGCTGCCATGAACGAGGGTTCAGTACGAGTATTGTTCGGCTCCACATCCATGTTGGGTACAGGCGTAAACGCACAAAAACGGTGTGTGGCTATCCATCATTTGGATACACCGTGGCGACCGTCAGACTTGGCACAGCGTGACGGTCGAGGTGTGCGTGCCGGCAACGAGATTGCCAAAATCTATGCCGACAACAAGGTGGATGTCATCATCTATGCGGTGGAAAAGTCGCTTGACTCGTACAAGTTTAACCTCCTGCACTGCAAGCAGACTTTTATCTCGCAGTTGAAAAGCGGAGCCTTGGGGGCGAGAACCATTGACGAGGGAGCGATGGACGAGAAATCGGGCATGAATTTTTCCGAGTATATGGCTATTCTCTCCGGAAATACCGACTTGCTTGACAAGGCGAAGCTGGAGAAGAAGATTGCTTCTCTGGAGGGTGAGCGCAAATCGTTTAACAAGGGCAAGCGTGACTCAGAAACAAAATTGCAGTCAAAGACGTCAGAGCTGGGCAACAACAAAGCCTCTCTCAAGGGAATGACCGAGGACTACGGCAAGTTTATGGGCAAAGCCAGGAAAGACAAGGACGGCAACATCCTCAACCTCATCACTCTTGATGGTGTGGAGTCCACGAACTTAGAGGTTATAGGAAAGCATCTGCAAATGTTGGCGGAGAAAGAGACAACTGGCGGACAATACAAGCGGATTGGAGAAATCTACGGATTCCCTGTCAAGATTGTCAGCGAGACAAGTTTCGAGAATGGTCTTTCATTTGTTGACAACCGCTTTTTTGTCGAGGGCAATTACAAGTACCAGTACAACTACGGTCACATTGCCAAGTCGGACCCGATAGCAGCGGCAAACAACTTTCTGAATGCCTTACAGAAGATACCAAGCTACATTGAGCAGTATGATTCAAGATGCAAGGCTTTGGAAAAGGAAATACCGCAACTGGAAGAGATAGCTGGCAAGACTTGGAAAAAAGAGGAAGAACTGAAAGGTCTTAAAGCGGAACTGGCGGCGTTGGATAGAAAAATACAGTTGGAATTGGCACCACCGACCGAGAAAGAATGCAAAGAAGAGGAAAAGAATACGGACAATGTAGAGGTTGTTGCTAATGCTGATATTCGCAATAAACATCAGCATTTTTCAAAGGTGAAAATCTGAAATTAGAAAATAGCGGCAATTAGCAATAGATAGCTTTATGTCGCTATTTTATTTATTTTATCAAGAACAAAAAGGAAGTGTTGATTACAATCAATAGCCATTTTGGGGCTTGGTGAAGGTATTGATTAGAAAATATTTCTGCTTTTGATGTTCGTTGGAGGTGTAGATTGTAATCAACAGGCACTTTTAGGTTCGTTAAAGCCATTGATTGCAGTCAAGACCTATTTTTATGTGTCATTGGGGCTGCTGATTGCAATCAATGGTTACTTTTAAGAGCCGTTAGTAGTTTTGATTCAAGTTTCTTCTGTCCACAAAATGTGAAAACTTCTGTTGATTGCTGTTTCTTTCAACTTTTGTGTTAAGAATTACAAGAAATCAGAATCAAAAGCTATTTTTACGGGCAAAAACCATCTTTTTATCATCCTGCTGCCATTTTTTTGCAATAAGGTTGCGGTTTTCTCGTTTATTTTTATATCTTAGCAATCGCAACTGGAGAAATCCAACGATGCACAAAACGATTTGTCAAATTTAAATCCTTAACATCATGAAAGAGATTTACGACATCAACATTCAGCGCATGAATAACGGTGCGCATTTCACGTTTGTAAGTAACATTCTTGCACGTGCCGAGGCTGATACAGCCGTCAAGGGCAAGGCTTCAGAACTCGTCAGTAATTTCAAGGTTGCCGTTGCAGCAGAGGACGAAGCCTTGAAAATTTCACAGAAAAGTCTCTTGACTGATGATATTGCCAAGGCTGACATCGACCGTGACGCTCTCTATGCTGGCTACAAGAAAGCCGTTGAAGCATTCCTTGCTATGCCTATCGCTGACATGGCACAGGCAGCAAAGGTTCTCGCACAGCACATCAAGGACTACAAGATTAACACCGCTGGCCAACTCGATAAGGAGACTGGTCTTTTGGTTAATTTCATTACAGACCTTGAAGACAAGTATTCCGCACAAGTTGCAAAGTTAGGCTTGACAGCATTTGTTACAAATCTGAAAGAAGCTAACGAACGAGTAAGAATGCTTACCTTGCAGCGTACCAATGAGAAAATGGGTGTGACAGTTGGAGCTTTGAAAGCAGCTCGCACAGCAAGTGATGATGCCTATCGTGCATTGGTGAAGATGGTAAATGCCCTTGCCCTCGTCTTTGGTGAAAAGGATTATACGGCTTTCATTGACTATGTGAATACGGAAGTTACCCACTACAAGCGTGAGGTGCTTAACCAAAAGGCTTCCGCTCCTTCTACTTCGGGGAGCTCGGCTGTAGATTCGGGGAGTAGCAGCACACCAAGCGGTGGCGGTTCTTCATCTGGAACAGGCTCTTCTTCAAGTGGTGGCTCTACGTCTGGCGGAAGCTCATCTTCCGACGGAGAATGAGGAGTTATTGAATTGGAGTAAAGACGAAGTAAAAATTCCATGCCACTCTCTTCATTTTCAGACTGACATGGAATTTACATAAATGAAATAGATATGGAAAAAGAGGATATTATAAAAAACATCCTTTCTGTTTGCAATGATATGGGGGTATCTTTCCATAAGAAAGTAAAGACCGATAAATGGAAAGCTGATATAGTTGTGGATTACCAAAACTACAAAGTTGCATTTAATGTTTGCAAAAATCCACGTAATATAGAGGAAACATATACAACAATGCGTAAAGAGCGGGTATGTGGATGTTGGCTTGTGCTTTCAGGAATGTACAATCGCTTTTCTCTGAGCAAATATCCTTGCTTTCCTGTTGAAGACAATAGTGAAGGTGTTCAAATACATTTAAGCCAAGTTTGGGAAGAGAAAAAGACTCTTTTGTTGTCTGATTTCGTGTCTTCACTAATACAAGGAAAAATCAGATACGCAGAAACGATGAAAGTAAAATATGTTGATGTGCGCTTTTATAAAATAGATTGTTGGAAGTGTGGTAGAACTAATGATGCATATTTCGTTTACAAAACTATATCTGAAAATGGCATTGAAACAGAAGGTGGAATAGACATTTTCAATCAAACACTCGTAAAAGGTATAAGAAAATTCGTAGATGAACATCGCAAAATGGATATTGCCCTTGGAGAAATAAAACCAAGATACAGTAAGACCGTGAATGATTCATATATGTCTTTCGGGTGTAAATATTGCGACAGTCTATTCGGCAATTTCTTCATAAACGACACTTTCATGGATGTCATATACTCTGCAAGAAGTCTGCCAAAAGCCTTGGTTGAAATAGATGAAGATATGATAGTAAACGCAAATTGTTGGTATAAATTAAAGATATAAAATATGAGACGGACTATTATGATGCTTTTCTTGTTTGTCATGTCCATAGGGATATTTGCGCAAGAAAGTGAACTTGAAAAGAAGCAAAGAGAATATCGCTTTGCAACTACGGAAGAAAAGGCCCTCATGGATTCTCTTTACCAACCTATTGCTGATAAATTATTAAAAGAGCAAGTAAAAACAATAGGTGGCATTCCTTTCGGTATTTCGCATGACAAAGCAGAGACGATGCTTAGGAACAAATTTGGAAGTCCTGAGTACAATCCTTCTTCAACAACATTATCATTCAAGGATGTCAAGTATGCAGGGCGTGATTTTGCCGCTGTACACTTTTTATTTCAATCAGATGGACTTGACAGCTATCTTAATGCTTGCATCTTCATCATAAATGCAAGTAGTTTGACTGATGCAATAGAAAAAGAAAAGAATGTAGCAGACAATATACTAAGCAAATACACTCTATTTGAAGATAAGGATTCAAATGGATACCCGACACATGGTGGAGGCATGTCCCCTTTATGGGATGGTCGTTGGACTACTCTTGATTTTGCCAAGTATGGAACAGGTATTCATACAGACATTATAAAATATGAGAATAATTTGGTTAAGGTTTATGGAAATCCTTATGCAGTGAGAATTATCTATGGACCTTATGACTATGTAAAAGAAGAATTTTAAATAAGATCAATATGTATATATCATCATTTAAGCAAGGCTATAAACCGCCTTAAAATTTAGCTGGGCTTATCAGAGGATAATTCCCTTTTACATCTTTGAAACATTTTCCATACCCCAAATCAATTTGGCTACGACATCCAGCACCCTAACGATGACTTGGAGACCGTTACATTCGTTGACGGTTTCGGAAGAGCCGTGCAGGTGAAGAAGGACGGTGTTGTGACAAGTGCATCCAAGGGAAACTCTGCCAAGGACGAGAATGTGATGATAGTCAGCGGAAGAAACGTGTATGATGCTTTCGGACGTGTGGCAAAGTCTTTCTATCCTACAACGGAAGGAACAGGCTCGAAGTCCACATTCAACAAGTCATTTGACAATGTATCTCCAACGGTTACTGTTTATGACGTGCTCGACCGTGCTACCTCAGTGACATTGCCGGACAACTCTACGACAACTACGGCATATACTGTTGACAACGGCAGTCATGCACTTGTTACAACCGTAACAGACGCACTCCATAATGTGCAGGCTACCCATACCAATGGCAGCGGCAAGACTGTCAAGTCCATCCAGCACAGCGGTCCGGACGGTGAGATTACCACCACATTCGAGTATGACGGCATCCAGCGGCTTGTAAGGGTTACTGACACCGAGGGCAACGTGACCACATCCGTTTACGACATGGGCGACCGCCGCACGGAGGTCAGCCACCCGGCAAGCGGCATCACCTCGTTCACTTACGACCCGCTCGGCAACGTGCTCACCAAGCAGACGGCGAACATGGCGGAGGAAGGCAAGATGATCACCTATACCTACGACTATCACCGTCTGACGGGTATCAGTTATCCCGACCATCCGGAAAACAACGTCAAATATTACTATGGCGGACGCAACGCCTCCCACAACCGTATCGGCCGACTGATGATGCGTGAGGACGGAACGGGTGCCATCGAATACTTCTACGGCAAGATGGGTGAGGTGACAAAGACACGCCGCACACTTATCGTACCTAACCAGGCGATTGCCACCTACGTTACCCAATGGACTTACGACAGCCACAACCGCCTCCTGGAGATGATCTATCCCGACGAGGAAAAAGTGACTTACTCCTACAACCTTGGTGGCCTGCTTGAGAAAGTCCGTGGTGAGAAGTCATACGGCTATGACTACATCACCAAGCTGGGCTATGACAAGTTCGAGCAGCGCAGCTACCTGAAGTATTGCAACGGTGCGGAGACGTTCTACACTTACGACGACCGCCGTCGCCTGAGCAACCTCGCGGTGAACAGCGGCAACAAGACCATCATGGACAACGACTATACCTTTGATGCTGTCAGCAATGTCCTTTCGGTGGCTAACAATGCCTCGCTTCCTGCCAGCGGCAATGCCGGCGGCCGGATGTCGCATGCCTATACCTACGACGGACTGTACCGTCTCGTTTCCGCTACGGGTACTTATACAGGAGCCGACAGCAAGTCTGCGTCCTACACCCTTGCCATGGGCTACGACAATATGCACCGCATCAAATCGAAGAGCCAGCATCTGACTCAGGACAACGTGCAGTTCAACGGCACGCTCAATGTAGGCTATGACCTGTCATACACATACGGTACTGAAGCCGGTAAGAAATTCCAACTTGCAAGTGTTAAAGATGTGAATTATCGCACGGAAGAGACTCCGGGAGACAATAATATCGAAAACAATCACGTATATTTGTATGACAAGAACGGAAATCTTGTATATGTGAACACCGGACGTATGATGAAGGATGGACATAATGAAGTCGGCACAAGAGAGCGCAAGCTCATCTGGGACGAGGAGAACCGTCTGCTCGCGGTGGACGACAACGGCTTCGTGTCCAACTACTGGTATGATGCCGACGGTGAGCGCACGGTCAAGACTTCCGGCGAAAGCGACCAGGTGTATGTCAACGGAGTCTTCTCTGGCGGCTCCACCAATACCGCGAAGTTCTCGCTCTATGTCAGCCCGTATCTCGTGGCCAACCAAGGCGGCCGTTACACCAAACATATCTACGCAGGCAGCCAGCGCATCGTGTCAAAGGTCGGCGATTTCGCCTCCTACGGCTCTGACCCGCGCCGCATTGAGTATGCAGGTGCCAACACTGACGGTCTTTCTGTCAACTATAAGGCTAAGTATGCGGCACAGCAGCAGGTAATCAAGGACAATTACAAGACCTTTGATGTACCTTACAACGGTACCGACAACGACAACTACGCCGACGGAGAGGGATTCTGCTGCAACGACGGCTCTATGGAGGCGGCGGTTGCTCAGGCACGGAAGGCACAGGCACACGCAGTTGCCAAGTCTTTCAAAGACCCTGACAACTACGAGAACCTGCAGTTCTTCTACCATCCTGACCATCTTGGAAGTTCCAGCTTCATCACCAACCTTGAAGGCGAAGTGGTACAGCACATCGAGTATGTGCCGTTCGGAGAGGTTTTCATAGAGGAGCGCAACAGCGTGTGGAACACGCCTTACCTCTTCAATGCGAAAGAGTTTGACGAGGAGACCGGTATGTACTACTATGGTGCGAGGTACTATGAGCCAAGGTTGAGTCTATGGATGTCAACCGACCCAATGGAAGAAAAGTATCCGGATTATTCAACATATATTTATGCGGCACAAAATCCTATTGCATATTCAGATCCTACCGGTATGGAGATTAGGGGTGTAACTAAAAGTGACGCTGAAGAATTCAAAAGCGATGTTCATTTAATTTTAGGAGATTCGAAGTTTGATAATTTACGTTCTTTGATTTCATTGAAAGGTAAAAAGTTCCAACAAATTCCTGACGCAGCACTGGCAGACGCTCTTGATGGTGTAACTTGCTCAGAAGATGAAATGGCATATATTAGCTTACTCGTCAATACCATTAATTCTAAAGAAGTTCATTCAATAGAATATTTGAAGGATGGAGAAGAAGTTTCATCAAGCGGGTACTCAGATATTAATAAGTATCTGAACAGTATTGACCCTGATAGTAAAATTGGAGATGCATTCAGAAAACGAGAAGAACGTTCTGATGGGTCTACACGCTACTATTACGATGATGCCACCATTCAAACTCTTGGAGGGGAAGGATTCAATGTCCCAACATCTAAAGGATCGCATTCTTTTATTAGGGGTGTCCAAGATAAGCTTAAGGCCGTAACATCTGCACATGAATTATTGGGTCATGGACTACCATCTGCAAGAAAAGAAAGTCCTGTACATAATAATACAAACGCAATTAGAACGGACAATCTTGTAAGGAGATTGCTCAGACTCCCCCAAAGAGATGGATCAGACCATGCCGGAGGAAAAGATATTGTAAGTCCTTATAGTTTGCCTTATACTAAATAACAACAAGCATTCGCTAAACTTGGTATATGTAGAACCATATACCAAGTTTAGCAATACTATATATTAAAGCAATAGGAATATGAGAGAAATTTTGTTTTTTTATATTATGTTCATCGTGGTCGGAAACAGCAAGGTTTTTGCTGAGCCTAATACGGTACAGGGAAACAGAGAATTAGTATCTGCTATTCTCAATAAAATGCCAGAATCTACAACTAACGAGTCGAAAATTGTTTTTGGTATTAAAGAACAATTTTATTTGATAGTTGTCAACGATACCATAGGTACTGAATATTTTGTGACGATTGATACACAAAATAAGAATTTTGAACTGATTCCCGTCAAGTTTAATGATAATGGCAACAGTAGAGGGTCGGTTGCTAAATACTTTGCCAATATTCAATATTTGGACGAACCAAATCAGGGAAAAATTGGAAGCAAATTTCAAGCTGGGTATCCCGCATATTTTGCTTTTATAAACGGGAATTGTATTATTAAGGATATGATATTTGACTCAATATCTATACCAAGTCCCTTACCGATTGATTTGTTGGTGTTTCTTAATGAAGAAATTATACGAGAAATTAGATTATGGTATCGACAACTATAATGTACACCCTTGCCATGGGCTACGACAATATGCACCGCATCAAATCGAAGAGCCAGCATCTGACTCAGGACAACGTGCAGTTCAACGGCACATTGAATGCTGGCTATGATTTGTCGTACACCTATGGAACTGATACAGGAAAGAAGTTCCAACTCGCCAATGTGAAGGATGTTAACTACCGCACGGAGGAGACGCCTTCAGAAAGCGAGAATGTGAACAACAATCATGCTTATGAGTATGATGCCAACGGTAATCTTGTTTATGTCAACACAAGCCGTACAAAGAAGGACGGTGTGGCTGACGAGAAGACCGCAGAGCGCAAGCTTAAATGGGATGAGGAGAACCGTCTCCTTGCTTCTGATGACAATGGCTTTGTGACTAACTACTGGTATGATGCCAACGGTAATCTTGTATATGTCAATACAAGCCGTACAAAGAAGGATGGCATGACTGACGAGAAGGCAGCGGAGCGCAAGTTGAAGTGGGACGAGGAGAACCGTCTTCTTGCTTCTGATGACAATGGCTTCGTAACCAACTATTGGTATGATGCTGACGGTGAGCGTACGGTGAAGACTTCTGGCGAAAGTGACCAGGTTTATGTGAACTCAGAGTTTGCAGGAGGTCGCACGAACACCGCCAAGTTCTCATTGTATGTATCTCCTTACCTCGTTGCCAACCAAGGCGGACGTTACACCAAGCATATCTATATCGGTAGACAGCGTGTAGTCAGCAAGATTGGAGACTTCGACTCTTACGGATCAGATCCACGCCGCATCCAGTATGCAGGTAGTGAGACTGATGGACTTTCTGTTGACTATAAGCAAAAATATGTCCAGCAGTTGCAGGTTATCAAGGATAATTATGCAACCTTTGCTGTGCCGTACAATGGTGAGGACAACAACGACTATGTCGATGGCAAGGGCTTCTGCTGCAATGACGGCAGCTTGGAGGCTGCGCAGTCACGTGTAATGGCAAGAGCAATGAAGAATAACTTCCAAGAAGGCGATACATACGAGAAGATGCAATTCTACTACCACCCAGACCATTTGGGTAGCAGTAGTTACATCACCAACCTTGACGGCGAGGTGGTGCAGCATATCGAGTATGTTCCTTTCGGTGAGGTATTCGTAGAAGAGCGCAATAACATTTGGAATACGCCTTATCTTTTCAATGCGAAGGAATTCGATGAGGAGACGGGATTGTATTACTATGGGGCAAGATACCTTGACCCAAGGTTGAGTTTGTGGATTTCAACGGATCCTGCTGAAGAAAAAACTCCTATTTATAGCACATATGCATATTGCCATAATAATCCTATTTTGTTGGTAGATCCAGATGGAGCTTATCCTATAATAACAATAACAAAACAAAAGACGGGGAGAACAACTTGGCAAAGAGTGATTGGATGGACATATCATAATAAAGATATTGTTACAAGAGTAAATCTATATAAGGTAACAGTTCGTGATACGGAAGATAAGAATTATCATATGGAATTCTCTGTTACAAGAGATGCTTTCACTGTAAGAGATGGTGACAGAAAAGGTAATCATATGATTCTATCCAATGTCGCTTATGAACCCAAGACAGAAAAGGACAATCATTATACCGCTGAGGTCATAGAATACCCTAAAGGAAATGGTACTACGGCTTTAAAATTAAAGCAGCATGGTTCGGAAGTAATGCATGCAGATCCAAATAACGTTTCTGTAGAAATGGAGTATAGGAACAAGGCAGACGTTGCGGCTGGAGTTATGATGCATGTAGGTGGTGTATATAATTTGGATGGAAGTAAACATTATGCAGCCTCTGAAGGATGTTTTGGAATTACCAATAGTGACGTATTACCATCCAACAACTATACGAATGACATTTTAAATAGTATAATTAAGCAATCTCAAAAAAGTAGAACGAATAAGAATAGAATAGATGTAATAATTGAAAAAAGAAATGTGAATGAAAGACCTCAAACTGTAAATGTAACCATAAAATGAGAAATCACATTTGTTTAATTACGCTTTACGCTTTTACCTATATTTTATACTCTTGCTCTATGGAGCAAGAGTATAATTCTTTCAATATAATATATTGTAAAGAAGTTTCCTCAGGATTACAATATAATAATTCTTGTGGAACAATAGAATATAGAGGGGAGAAATATACTATAAAAAAGAGTGTTTATTATGTTAAAAATAAACTGCAAAATGTAGATGTGTATAGGAGTGATGGTATAATATCCTATACTAAAAGTGAAGTAGAATCTGATAAAAAACTCGCAAACTATTTAGGGATTCCTTTGGTTAGAATTGTTGTGATTAGTAAGGATAAACTTTTGGATAATAATACATTATTTTCTTATGAAGCAAAAGGAGATTCTATATTTGTTAATCAGGCAAAAAATCTTGTCATTTACGTAAATTCTATTCAAAAGTAAACTCTATGGGGAGTTTTTTATTATGGTTCTACAAGAATTAATGTGTGTTAACGAGAGTGTAAGCTAAACTGTGTCATGCTATCACTGTTATAGTTTAATGCAGTTTATTTGCATTTTGTTCAGTATAGTTTTCCCAATAATGAAGATTTATACTATTTTCTCCATTTAAATAAAAATCCGTGGATAAGCCTATGATTACCCACGGTTTTTTTGTTGGTATGCTCGGCATGAGCTTATCTAATGGGGCAAGTCCCTAACAAGCCTTAATAGCGGGAATTGTAAAGCCAATAGCAAGGGGGCCACTGCGAGGTGAAATCTGAAAGAAGCTGGCGACAAACATCTGACCTAACGTACAGAAACTTTATATAAGGCATTTGACCATGGATGAGATTGTCAAACAAATCAAAGTCCTATAGCTATTCGGAATGGTTGGTGTAATGAAGTGGGTATAAGATGGAAAGATGTATCAGTAAGGAAGCGCAAAGGGCACTTGTAAGTCATACATGGCCAGGTAATGTGCGTGAGTTGAAATCATGTATCATACGAGCTATGCTGTTATGCGAGAATGAGATAATAGATGTCGAGGACTTGCAGTTGTCACAATCGACATTGACAGAAGAGGCTTTGGACTTTGATGAACAAGAACGCAAGATCAATCGAGAGCGTATCTTGTGGGCTTTGAAGCAATGCAATGGCATCAAGCGTGATGCGGCAAAAATGTTGGAAATGAGCCATACTACATTCTATGCCCGTATGAAAGAGTATGGTATTCCTACTAATAAGTTGTAACGGTATAAGAACCGTGTAAGGAAGATTGGACAAGTGTCCGGTTTTCCTTACACTATTTCTGCTTGCAATTCCCTTGTGAAAGTCTTATTCTATTGATAAAGTTGCTGATTATCAGGAAATATCATCATCCGATTGTTTAGTCTGTCTTGGAATGGCATAGGTATTGGACTAATAAATGGTGTGCGCACATTAGTACAAACCCATAAAAGAGACAGAAACATGGAATACAATATATTGATAGAGACTGATTTTTTCAACTTGCTGAATGCAGGTCATAAGAACAAAGGTGGTAACGCTTTGGAGAACTCATATCGAGAGTTTATCAAGGTTGTGGTTGATTTATGCAGCACTAACGTGAAGCAAGCGGTCTTTGCACTGTCATACGCAGAGACCGAGCTTGACTTTCATCTGTCAATGCCCCATATAAAGGATTGTTTGGGAACCGTAGGCTTGTATGTGAGCAAAGCAATTGCATTTGTCCGCAGAATGCAAGAGCATGTGGCAGCAACATATCATCTTCATGTGACCACATCCACTTCAGAAGCCTCTCCGCCAGTATCATCAGAATCAAAGCCATTAGTAAAATGGACTGGCAATGCCGTTGACCTTGTAGAAATGGTATATGGCATCTGCGTAATGGGAAGCGTGAACGATGGCGATGTGAAATTCAAGGACTTGGTGCAAGCCATGTACCAGTTCTTCGGCATCAAAGCCAAGGACTGCTATCGTTTCTATACCGACATCAGAAGACGCAAGAACTATAGTCGCACCTATTTTCTGGACAAGATGCAGGAGAAGTTGAATGAGAAAATGCGG
>ERZ779904.43-NODE-43-length-63433-cov-3.15816_pt1 | contig 63433 bp, 82 predicted proteins | sample MGYA00511549_ERZ779904 | MGnify/ENA primary metagenome ERZ779904 (study PRJEB29588, sample SAMEA2151391) | human gut metagenome | biome: human gut; feature: human-associated habitat; material: faeces | place: Denmark | collected 2008/2010 ...
TACTGAACGCCATCACCGTAGTCTATCGTCATTACATAGCGGTCTGCGCCGTCTATCTCCATGCCCTCGACTGTCACAGGACGTGCATTCGTTTCGCCTACATATCCTAGCAGGGCTGTGTTCACGACTACATTGTAGTCTTCGTTGATTTTTATGTGCATTGATATTCCTCCTTTCTATGGCTTTGTTACGATCCAGTCAATAATATATTCACCCTGTGGAACGGTAGCACTTGCACTTTCTGCGTTCGTCAGCGCTACTATCAAATTGTTGCTTGTGAAAAATGTTTCTACACACAGCCTTCTCGCTTTTGGTGCCGACACCTCCCGCAGACTACAGATGACCTGCGTGTTCTGAGTCGGTGTGAACGGCAGATTCAAAGTCGTTGTGGCCAGTGCCGTCTCTGACGGTACGATAAGGGTCTGAGATCCTGCTGGCATATTCATTTCATTGATTGCGTTCTGTGTGGCGTTCAATGCGTCGACAATAGCCTGTCGGACGTCTCGGCCTGTATATGCTGTTGCCACCTGTGTGACCTCTAAACTTATATCAATTGCTTTTGCCATAATCATTTCTCCTATTTTCTTGCTGACATTCCACTAATCGTGTCAATCTTGTCGCCAAATGTCAGCACATTCTGTGATCTGTCATTGATGTCGATGCTGGTACCGATGCACCTCAATACCTCGTCGATGCCAAGGTAGCTATTGACTACGCGATACCTGCAGCCAACTGCAAAGCCGTCTAGCTTCTTATCAATGTCAATAGCCGATACCTCATACTGAACTTTTGCTGCTTTTAGTGCTCCGGCACATACTCTGCCGGCTCCAGACAATGCGCCTGGAGTGGTGATATTGTCGAATACCATAGTTCCAGCGTGTACTCCGTACCGCTTTATCAGCTGGTCATTGTCAATATACTTCGTTGCTCCCGAAAGCGTCACACGTTCGCCCGTATCATCGTTGATGACAGCACCTAACGGATACAGCCTTGTGATGATCTCACTTGGGTCTATCGCCTGCGTGATAGATCGCATATTCCTTCCTAGTTGTATCGTTTTATTGCTGAACTCTGAAAATTCGTTTGCTATGAAGTCGAAAAATCTAATGCCTCCTTTGCCGATGCGCACCCTCATTTCACCTCTGATATCTTCACCGGAAATCAGATTTTTCGTCAGTTCTGAGAACGTGTCTTCATATCCTGGATTAAATGTGTGCTGCGCTTGTGAACAGTTAATATTGCCAATATGTATCTGCTTGTAGCTTTCAACAGAATTATTGTGTGCTGAAAGTAGTGTGGCTATATATGCTCTTATTGTGCACTTTAGCTGTTTGATAATTGGTACACTATCTTTCAGAAAACACAAACCGCCCTCGCAGACAACCTGTTTGCCAATCTCGCCACTATCAGTCATGTATGGTGATATCGTCAGTACTCTGCCATCGAATATCAGATTTTCCTTGTCGTAAACCTTTATCAACGATGTCAGTTCCTTTAAATCGGAGTAGCAGCTGTTGTCGGGATATATGTTGAACGTAAAAATGTCAATAGCGTTTATTTCTTTGGTGATGGTTCCTGTCAGCTTGTTGGTTCTGACAGAACCAGTATCGTGAAGCGTCTTTGCATCATCGAGTGTAACTAACATAGTATTTCCTCCGTTAGTTCGATTTCAAGTGAACCAGATCCGTATAGAGCTAAGACATTTGTGCCGGGTTTGACGACGAAATTTTGCATTCTAAACGTTGATTCAGTTTCTTTATATAGGTTTTCTGTGAGGGTATGACCGTTGAGATCAAGCATTGTCAATCCTCGTTTGTCCTTATCGTTAGCATTTTTGTGATACCTTAAGCTCGGAACTATGTCATCTTTGGCATAAGAATAGAAGTATAGTACCCCCGGCTGGGAATGATAGCCGTCTTTGTGTGCTATGCAGGAGAGAGGCATCTGATTGAGGCAATCATCCTCGAATGAAAAAGTGTCCCACGCTGTGTCTGCAAAGTCGTCAGAGACCTTATATGGTGCTACATCGAAAGTGACCTCGAGAGTAGCTGTTATGTCATCTTCACCAAGGCTGGTCTCAACAGTTCTACACTTGCCGACAAAATGATAGTTCTCGGAATAGTTGTCATAAATATTCTGCTGTGGAGCTTCACATAACCAGCTCTTGATCTTCTCAATCCTGCGGAGCAGTGTGACAGGTTCTGTATCAGACACAAACATCTTGTATGATACTTCGGTGTCGTCAAAATAAAAATTGCCGTCATAGTCAGACAGGTCAATACTGCCGTTGCGATAAGGTACAGTCACTTTGATCTCACGCTTCTTCGGCTCTGCAACTGTTGCACTGATTATTCTGATTTTAAAATCCTCATACGACTTTTTGCCATTAAATCTGATTTGTCGTGTCATACTGCACTACCTCTTTTCTTTCTCGCAGCTCTTTCGCCAAGCATTACATCTATAAATGGAACTGTTTCCTCTGCAATCACTTTCCCATTAGGGAATACTATCACGTTATGAATAGTCTCGGGCATTTGTCTGACTGTTGGGACGACCTGCGTGTTTTCTGTGGCGCTTGTTGATGCTTTCTGCGTGATACTGTGGGAATATGATCCATTATATACCGACCTTGCGACCCTATTTGTATCGCTGTATGTATTGCGCATATTCTCTGACAGTATCTTGTCACCAGTATTGGTATAGGCTTTGATGATATCGTCCTCTGATGACTTCCAGCCTTGGATCTCACCCTGCGCATTCATTTTCGATATATTTTCAAATGCCTTTGAAGGGGAATGTATATCATATACCCCCCTGACCGCCGCAAGCACTGCGTTCGCTCCACTTGTTGCGGTATCAATGACAGACTGCTGTGCAGATAGTATGCCTTGCTGCATACCTAACATCATTGCCGCACCTGTTTGCTCCCATACATCTGATATCTGGCTTATTTGGTCACGCTTTTGAAGCGTCTCTATGGTCTTATCATACTGTTGCCTGAGCTCGTCGAACTCTGAAGTTGCTATCTTCTTGCAGTCGCTCATGCATTCTTCCCACATATCACTGTACTTTTTCAACTCAGGCTGTGACATGGAAAGTAACGCCTTTATCTTGCTTGACGATTGAGGACCTGCTTCCTGCAAGGTCTTGATAAGCCCCTTGTTCACGCCTCTGTCTGCAAGCGTCTTGATATCATCAGACCAGCTTGCCATGCCGTCAAGATTAGATTCCAAGTTCTGCATAAGCTGTTCTGCGGATATCTCAGCACCGCCGTTGAATTCGTCGAAGAGGTTAAGATTGTTCTGCAATTCTTCCGTTCGTTTCTGGACGGCTTCGTCATAGCTCTTATTCATCTCAACTATTGCGTCAACAGTTTCTTGTGATACCTTGTGTAAGCCGTCTTTATACATGACAGTGCGGTTATAGATCGTATCGACCTTTTTTGCATTGTCCTCTACGGCCTTTGAATTGTCTTCGAGAGCAGAAGAATGCTCAGAAACGTACTTGGAAGCATCAGCATAGTCTGCATTCAGCTTCTCAATCTCTCCGCCTGCGGACTTATATGACTTCTGAAGCTCGTTTACTGACTTGTCAAGCTTGTCATACTGCTCCTGTAGATCCCAGTACTGACTTTCATCAGCAACGTTCGCCCAATCTGCGTTGAGCTTATTCATCTTCTCTTGAAGAGGGATCATTTCTTTTTTCTTTTCGGCTATTTCTTCTTCAAGTTCTTTCTGATTTTTCTCAGCTTTATAGAGGTCTTCTGATATAGCGACCATATCTTTCTGAGCGGCTTCGACAAGAAGCTGTTCTTTCTTTGCTTCTATACACGAATAGACAGCGTCCCTATTGTTGAGAAGCTTGCCTGTCTGATCGTCGATCTGAAGATTAAGGTCAGGCATGGCACTGTTCAGCTGGTCCACAAGAGTTTTCATTTCTGACTTCTCGTCATTAGATAAGCTCTCGGCGTCAGAAAGCTCAAAAATTCTATCTGCAAGACTTTTATAGCTGCTATACTCGGCTTCTATATCTGTCTTGGCTTCTTCTCTCTGATCTGCGGCTTTCTTCATGGTGTCTGTCAGTTCATTCGTGCTGTCGACTAACGCCTGCTCTTCGTCATTGAGGACTTTTGTTGAATCAGCGGCGTCATCAACCGAAGTTGCATAAGACACAATACCGCCAACTACCGTACCTATAATAGCTGCAATTGCTCCTACCGGCGACGCTTTTTGAGTTGCATTTAAAGCCTGCTGGGCGGTTTCAGCTGCTTTTGTTGCACCTGTAAGGCTCTTGAATGACTTTACGAGGTCTGAAACGTTATTTATGGCTTTTTTTGATACCATTGCCGACGTTATTCCTGTCAATCCTCCGATAACAAGGTTAGAATGCTCGCAGAAGAACTTTACACCGTCAATGAGGATAGGCAACGAACCTTTGGCAAACTTTGCGCCGGTTTCGACCAAATCTCCAAAGGCATTGCCCATATCGTCGAATTCATCACTGAGGTCTCCATCTTTGATATCCTTGGTAAGTTCACTGAAAAGCTCTGAGCCTTTTTCGGCGGCGTCTTCGAGGGGGGCGCTGAATTTATCGAAAATAGTTATGCCAAGGGATTCAAGGGAAGAGTCCATTATAGCCAGTTTGCCCTTAAGATTGTTATTCATGGTGTCAGCCATTGTCTGACACGCTCCGTCGGCGTTATCTACCTGAGATTTCAGGTCATCGAAAGACCCGCTCATGCCTTGAAGCATGGCATTAACGGACGATAAGTCTGTCTTATTGAAGATATCGCTAAGCGCCTTGGTCTTCTGGTCATCTGAGAGCTTGGAAAGCTTGGCGTTAAGGTCTCCGAAAATATCGTTGATATCTCTGATATTTCCCTCACTGTCAGCCACGCTCACACCCAGCTCTTTCAACTTAGCGGAAGCAACGTCTGTCGGTGATGTTAACGACAAAAGCATATTTCTGAGATGTGTGCCGCCCTCTGCACCCTTGATACCGTTATTAGCCAGTATTCCAAGAGAGGTGCACATTGTATCAACGTCCTGTCCTGTGGACTTGACCGTACCGGCACACTGGAGAATGCCCTCACCAAGCATAGCAACTGTGGTATTAGATTTTTGGGCTGTCTTGGCCATCATGTCCATATAGCCGTCAAGGTCACTCGTCTGCAACTGTAGTGCTGACATAGTATCCGTTACCATGTCAGTGCAGGACGCAAGATCCATGCCTGAAGCAGTGGCAAGATTGAGAACTTTCGGCAGTGTTTCAACCGCCTTATTTACGTCATATCCTGCAAGGGCCAAGTAATTAAGAGCGTCAGCGGACTCCGAAGCGGTATACTTTGTTGTTTCGCCACATTCACGGGCGGCGTTCTCTAGCTTCTGATAGTCCTCAGCGCCTGAGCTGACCTGTTCTGCGGTCATGCCCATTGTCGCCGCCACATTTGACATTGAGCTGGAGAAGTCAATGCCGACTTGTGCACAGCTTTCCGCCGCTTCCTTGGCGGCATTAGCTATAGCTTTCAGCCCCTCAACGGCTAGATTAGCGGAGAAAACGTCCTTGAAGACACTGCCTGTCTGGTCAGCTTTATCACCAAGGTCTTTGACCTTATCTGACGTATCCTTGGCTTTATTACCAAGCTCCTTGGTGCTATCGTCTGCGGTCTTGGTCTGATCTCGCAGTGTGTTCAGCTTCTTCTTGGTCTTTTCAAGCTCTTCCTGATACTTAAGATATGACTCAACAGGAAGTTCGCCTTTCTTATATTGCTCGTTGATATCTTTCTCGTTTCTAATGAGAACGTCCAGCTTTGTTTTTGTTGCTTCGATAGCCTCGCTCAACAACTTCTGCTTCTGAGCGGTGTATTCAACGTTAGTTGGGTCAAGCTTTAAGAGTTTGTTGACGCTGTTCAGATTTTTTGTAGTCGAATTGATATCGGCATTAAGCCCTTTCATGGCGGCAGTATACTCAGACGTATCACCACCGATTTTGACGTACATACCTTTGATTTTCTCATCTGATGATGACTTAGCCATTACTCACCCTCCCATGCCTTTATTTTCGCAATATACTTTTCATATCGTTCTTTGCTGATTTTTCCCTGCTTATATCGTTCTTCAACAACAGGCAGGTTTGATTTCAGTTCTTCGTATTTAATTTCGGGGTCAATGACCTTTTTGCCGGCGGCGATTAATCGCTGTCGGTCATAGGCGCAGGCATAGTTCACTACCATACCATACGTCATGCGGTCTAAATCAGCGACAGTAAGACCCCTGTTTATAACAAGAGAGATGACCTCCTCCGATTTGAGAGGCCGATCATCTCCGCTTTTACTGCCGCTTATGGATTTTTTCTGTCAACTTTCATGTTTGCCTGCAGTATAGGCATAACCTGATTATAGATATCATCAACAGGAAATGCACCATAGGCGAAGCTGTCAAGCCACGTCTGAATAGGCGGTATACTATCATCATAAGTCTTGGCAAGCACCCATAGGGTGCGGTATTCGACCTGTTGAACAAAGGCACCCTTACCGAACTGATGAACCTTGACAACGTCCTCAAGATACTCCGTGCCGAATGCTTCCTTGTATCGATAGAAAAGGCCTGCTGTAGCCTTGAAGCCTATCTGCCTGCTGTCTATAGTCAGGACTAATGTATTGCTCATTGTCATTCACCCGGGGTGTAGGTGTACTCAGGAAACTTTGTGAGTACTGTGTTACCCTTTATACGGAAACGTGCAATGTGTCCTTTCTTGTTGTTGACAGTAGCCTCAGCCGGTGACGGCTTGCAGGCAATCTTATGCTCTGTATACTCATAGTCCATACCGCTGTCTTCCTCTGTCTTAACTGAGAATTTCGTGCGATCTGTAGTATAGCAGTAAGGGAAAACCTCGGTGTATCCCTCGGCTTCTGATGTTGACTCATACTGTACGATCAAGCCGAACTTTGGCGCTTCTCCTGTTCTTGCTACTTCGACCAGTGTGCCGTTTTTCTCTTCGATGACATTTCCGTACCAGTCTTTCTCAAGATCATCACACAGGTCAAGTGTGGTGATAGTTCCCTCGTAACCCTGATTAGTCTGACCTGCGAATGCTACTACGCCGTCAGCCCATATCTCCTTGCTTGATGACTTCGGGTCAAGGCTTACCTGACGGGTGCCCGAAAGCTTTGTCTTATGATACTTAAGTTCTCCATATGTGATAGTTGTCGCACCACTGACATCTGTAGACTCTGTAATCAGTGCATGGGCAACGGCTTTCACTGTTCCTTTCATTAATATTCCTCCTTGCGATCGAATTCGTATACCCACATATCCATTTGCTGATCCTGCCCCAGATAGCCTGCGGCGACTGAGAAACATATGCCCTTATCCATAAGGGCGTTCTCAAATAGGATATGTGTTTCTTCATCTTCCGGCTCGCAGTATATTTCAACTGCAATCCGTGGGATAACTGCGACAGTTCTTCCGTCTGCAGATATCGTCTGAGGTGTCTTGTTTATCCATGTTGCGAACGGCAATTCCGTTTCCACTGGAAAATCTATCTTAGCAATCCTGTCCGTAGGAATGCCTGAAAGTGATATAAGTTCTGTCAATGTCATTTCGACTTCTCAATCTCCTTTCTGATGTTTTCCGGTAATTTTTCTTCGGCATACTCTTGTCCGTAAATCATGTGCGGATAAGCTTTCGCCTTAAACGGAAGCGTTCTGCCACCACGCTTCATAGCATGGCCATACTCCAGCAGGTGTGTGAGAAGATACTGCTTATTCTTCTTGAAATTCACTATCTGCCGAATGTCGAAAGAGTCCTCGTATTCGGTGCTAACTGTAAGCGCCTTGGCATATTTGCCGGAGCGGGTATTGAACGTGAAGTGTTCTTGGACGACCTTGCGGGTTTCCTTTGCGGTCTTCTTAACGGCTCTCTTGGCGGCTTCATTAACACGGCGACTTTCTTGCTGAAATGCGTGCTGTAAAGCCTCAGCCATCTCATCAGGACTCATTGACATGGATTTCTAACCTCTTTTTCCGCTTTTCTATTGATAACTGCCAAGCCTGCGGCTTAGCGTCCTTTATCATCTGAACTTGAATGACGTTATACTGGTCGCCGTTCATTATCACAATGTCAGTCGCCTGCGGCTCGGCGATAAGTGGTATTCTTATCACTTTATCACAGCGGTGCTGATACTCAGCGGCTTTATAGAAACGCTCTGAGCCGACGGTACGATTGTCATATCTTATGCCTGCTTGCTTGATTTTCAAGCAATTGGCATTGATGATAGTTGCAATAGTGCATATGCCGTCATTGAACGTCTGCCGCTTGCTTATCATACGCTTCCTCCTGACATCTCCTCAATCTGACATCTTGCTCTCAGAGCGAAGAGCTGAGAGTGATAATTTTTTTCAAAGTCCTCGAAGCAATCGTTATATATATATCTGCAGCAGTCGATCAGAAGCTGGGCGTCGCCGTTGATATTTTCGTCAACATTGATATCCAGCACCTGACCTGCATATCCGTTTAGTACTCCTATAGCACGTGCTATAATGCTGTTTATCTTTCTGTCAGTAGCTTCGTCTGACCAAGTTATGTTCAGCTGATTTTTAACTTCCTCGAATAATGCCTGCTGCATTTATATCAACTCCTTATGTTTCTGACGGTGTGACAGTGTATACTGTCGGGATAAATCTCTTAAGCTTTGAGATATCCAGATACCTGAAAGCATTGCTGTCGAGTGGCTTGCCGTTGCCGTATGTCTTGATCTTATATGTTCTTGCATCATCAAGGAATTTGAATGAATCATCATACTCCAGCTTGCCGCCCTTTGCCATGCCAAGACCCATAAAGTAACGCTTGCCCAGTCCGAAGATAGCACGATCATCAGGAACTGCACATGACTGTATAATCGTGCAAGGAATAGGCATAACATCATTAACCCATTTTCCCTGAACGAAGTTCGTTGTCGCAGGCATTACCTTGGTCAGATATGTCTTTGGATTGACTACGAAGATGAGGTTATCAAGCGGCCTGTTGTTTCCAGCCTCTGTCTTAGTAAGCTGAGCAGCGATAGTACCGATAGCCTCAGGCGACATTTCCTTGAGTGCAATCGTGCTCTGATCGGGGTATTTTCCGCCAACTACTGACGCCTTATCAGATACGTCCTTGCACATTCCGATAGGGCAGTTCAGGCCGTCACCTGTAACGATACCTGTTTCCATGCCGACCCACAGAGCCTCAGCAAGGATTTCACGTACATACCTATCCAGCCATGTTGCACCCAGATCTAACATATCGTTAGACACAGGTATCCATGCTGTAAGCTTTTTGAGAGAGACGTCGAAAAGCTTAAACGCTCCCTGCAACTCTTTGTCGATAGCGGTGTTCAGATCTCCCCACTTGGCAGTCTGTTCGCCCTGTTCGTTGACAAGCATTCTTGTGATGCCAGTTGTGTCCTGGAAGCTGATGAAGTTGAGCAGTGGGTGCTGCTGTGGAATTTCACCGAGCACGGACTCAATGATCGTGATTGGCATTGTTTTGTCGGCATTTGTCAATGCCATCTTCGGATCAGAAGACTTACCGGCAGCGATAACGGAGTCATAGTACTCTTTTTCATCGCTTGTCAGCATTCTTACACCACGTGTGCTAAGTATCTGGCTGTCAACAGACTCCGTGGTGCTCTTTACCTCATTCATGATAGTATCTGAAATCAGGTTGCCGTACTTATCCAGAGCATTTTCCATTGCTTTATCATCGCCATTTTTTATAGCGACTGAAAGCGATGCCAGGATATCTTCTTTCTGTTCCTTGAGTGTGTCGAGATTAATCATTTTTTTACCTCCAATTTCATAAACTTTTCAAATGCCGATATAGCGGCATTTTCTTTCTCTTCTTTGCTTTTTTCAGCAGGTAAGGCCTGCTGTGCAGTTGACTGCTTATACAGCTCAATAAGCTTATCCATGCTTTCACCGTCAAGAGCACTTGACATTGTGTATCGCTTTACGTCACTGAGCATGGTTGCCATATCAACAGGCTGTTTCCCAGTCGATATGGTATCACATAGGCCATACGAAAGACATTCATCAGCTGTGAGCCATGTTCCCACCTTGACCATTTCGGAAATTTTTTCACGACTACACTTACCACCGCAACGTTCGGCATATGTTGAGATAGCGGTGTCAGTCATCTTATCCAGCTCGTCAGCAGCGATTCTCATATCATCGGCATTTCCTTCACAATAGCAGGACGCCTGATGAATCATCATGAGGCTGTTGTTGTACATGACGATCTCGTCCGCTGCCATGGCTATAACGCTAGCTATCGAACAAGCCCAGCCGTCAACATAACAAGTCACTTTTGCTTTATGCCGCTTTAAAATATTTCCAATAGCGACGCCCTCTTTGATCTGACCGCCAAGAGAGTTGATGTACAGATTGATGTGCTCACAGTCCTTGTATTCTTCCAGCTTTTTGGAAAAATAGCTCGCACCTGTCTTGCTCTCCTCAAATTTTCCCTTTGCCAAATCATAGGCAAGTCCTCCACGGACCTGAGAATACAAATATAAGTTAAGCTCCGTTGGCTTATCTGCCTCTAACCTGAATTCAAATCGATTTAAAATGCTATTCATCGTTTCCACCTCCTTCTATCGTTTCATAGTTCTTGGTTCGGGTGTGCTGATCCGCCCAACTTTCAGAAATTCGTTCTTCTCCGACCTTTTCTCTCAGCTCATTGGTCGAATAGAAACCACTGGAAATCAGCTTGTCAACGGAATTCGCCATTTCGAGAATATCGAAATGTTTGATATTTTCCGTGCAAACCTTTGCGTAGTTTCCTTTCAAGACCTGCTCTTTCGTGTATCGTTTTGCGGTAATCTCGTCAGATAGCATTTTCGCAAAAGGATCTACGGCAAAAGTAAGAGTCATCGACAAAGCCTCACTGATATTTTCAACATTTCCCTTGACGATAGCCGGTGACACGTTATATGCAATAGCAGCCTTTTCAAGAGCATCGTTGAGTATCGAGATGTAGTCCGTTGTTTCCGAAACAGTCCGCTTGGTTTCTCCGTTGCTCTGTGGCGTGTATTTCATTCCACCCCACAGAGGCAGAACTGCATTCTTTGCCTCAAAGTACGTTTTGAAATACTTGTTCATTAACTCTTGAAATTTCTCCTCGTAGTTCGGCTGTCCTTGAGCCATGGGTGTTATCTCGAGTATACCTTTCTGCGTTCCACTCTTTGCATAGACCGTTGAAGATGTTTCAAGAAATTTGTTGTGATTTTCAAGCATTTCAGATAGAATCTGCCTTACTCCGCCGTTTGAAAATCTTAGAAAGAGAACATCATTCATATCAAACCTTTTTTCAAAAGTAAAAGAACCTTTTGAAACTTGCGAAAAAAAGTTCGGATACAACGCATATTCCTGTGTGCTCCAGCCGTCGGCACATATCAACTGCTGACCTGCACTGACTATCAGACTGTTTCCCAGTATCAAAGTTTTCCGAACTATTTCATTCTTAAACTGTGCGGCCGTCTGGTTTGCGTTTGGACGAACATTGAAAAGATACCATTCTTCACCCTTGAATGATTTTCCATTGTGATAGGTTTTTATTTCGCACTTGGATATAAGTGCAGCAAGAATCTCGACAACTACCTGAATAGCATATGCCTGAACAGCTATTCGTACATCATCGTCATATCCTACTGACTTGACACTTATAACTTCGTCACTTTTGGCGTTGATAATTCTTGATATCAACGATTTTAAACCCATTGCTTATCCTCCTTCCGCTAGAATGTGAAAACGCCAGGAATGTTTGTATTCATTGGCATACTTGATATTTGCTCAGAAATTTTATTCTGAGCTACTTTCGCAGCAACGTAAGCTTTGAACGGGTCTGTCTTGCGTGATTTCGGCTCTATTTTACCATATGTCATATTGCCTGCGGACGAAGTGCATACCTTGGTATTGTTCATAGCCCAGCGGAAAAGGGGATTGTCTCCGACTGCAAGCTTATGATTCACCAGCTGACTTGTGATTACAGGCATTATCATCATTTCATTTGACGGACGGACAAGCATGATATTCCCGTAGCCTTTTTCGTCAGAAGCGTAGAGATTCTCTTTAAGCGCCCTCCTAAGCAGTGTATAGCGATAGTTATCGATGCCAGTCATTGCGACTTTTGCATTCAATTCCGCCGCTTTCTGCGCCACCCATATAACGGGTATCTCAGGCGGTATCTCTGGACCGTCAACGAATGACAGTAGCCCCGCCGCTTCCCATTCTTGCAGGGGCGCCTTGATTCTTGGTAAATCTGCAGAAGCCTTGCACACCCAGGTGTGCGTTATCCATACGTCCGTTCCGTCTACGTCGAAGAGCAAGCCTGCTGAGAGAAAGTCATCGGTCTTCATATAGTCAAAACCTGCTGTGCATTGTCTGCCTTGAAGCTTTGACAAATATGGCGTGATATCCTGATTAGTTGCCAGGATATTATCAAATGCGGTTATACCGCCCTCAGTCTGCTGTGGCAGGCAGTTCATGCGTTTAACTGCAAAACTGATATTGCTGATTTTATCGTCCAGATAATTTTGAAATTCAGTCTTCATCTCTTGGAGAAGATCAGGAAGGTACTGCAGTGACGGGTTCGCCTTATACCACATTTCAGGCATTTCAACTTCTTCTGGCTTATCTACTCTTGCAATGAATGGTAGCATGCCGTTATCATCTATCTCACCGTTAAGGATTCTAATCCCTTTGGTCTTATCTTTGTCAAGTGGACCTTCACGGACGAATCCGTCGGTGCTCATGATCGTGCGGCGTGGGCGTGGTTTTTTTCCAAGGCCGCCAACAGCAACATCTATGAGTTTACTGTTCTCATATGCGTGCTCCTCATCATGGTCTACCTTGCCCGGTCTTGCACCATCGGCAGATTTCGGGCTCGATGTTCTGTACCGCAAGACGGATTTTGTTTTCAGACTTATAATTTTTTCTGTGTTCCAGTAAAAAAATCTCTGCATCTTGTCACGGTTGTCTTCAAGGACGTTGTACACATCATTGAACGTGGTCTTAGCCTGATCTTCTGTCGTCGCAAAAATATCGATGTTGTAATGCTTGATGCCATTCGTCGGTGTTAGCAAACAAAAATCTTCAAAGCCTAAGTAGCCGTTTTTTCCTGTTCCTCGACCGACGTAGAGAAACAGTACAGGCCATCGTAAAGAGCCATTGGACTTATAGGTGCAGTTGTGAAGGGTGAACACGAATCGTTCCCATGGGAACAGCTTGAACGGAAAATATTTCTCATAGCTGAAGTATTTCTCAGCTTGTTCAACATCAACATAGATATCCTCGCTCAGAAATGTTCTTTCAACGTATTCAATGAGCTTGCACTGCTCAATACAGTATGGGTATTCGTGCTCTTTAACGAGGCTAATGTATTCAGCAAGGCAGGAAAGATCGAGAGCATCTTGACCTTTACAACTCTTCATCATCGTCAAGATTCTTCACCTTCTCGGTTGACAGACCGAGATCTTTCAAAATCTGCAATTTCTGCTTGTTATACATATACGCCTGCTTTACAGACGGATTGTCCTTTTCATATTCTTTACCAACAGCAGAAACCGCCATGTAGGTAAGCCCTCTCTTGCGGATATCGGCTTGCATTTTCCTTTCCTGTTTTTCGTAAAACAGATAGTCTGAAACCAGCGATTTATAGAAATCGACAGAAGCACCCATTTGTTCGAGCTGCTCTATCAACGACTGTTCAATCTCTGATAAACTCGGCTTTTTCACTTTTGCCAACTCCTTACATTTGATTTTCTTGAAAAAAATTCTCTCACGTGCGTGCGAGGGCGGATATGTCTTCTGTGCCTCCCGTCGTACAAGGCCGAAAAAATTTTTCGACCCTTGACCCCGGGGGGTATCGCCGCAAGGCGCTCACCACCGCTCCTCATTGACGAACTTATCGGCACGTTCTTGCCAGCGCCGTTCTGGGTGCTGTGCTTCGTGGCAGTCATGACACAGTGCTATCAGCTGTCTATGCTTTTCACCAGTATCGTCATAGTAATACCGACTGTATGCAAACTGTGGAAACTGCTTAAGGTGCTTGACGTGATGAAGAATAGTTGCCCTCGTCACTTTACCCTTGCACTTGCATATCTGGCATTCATTGTGCTGCTCTGCGATAACGCTCTTGCTGAACTTCCGCCAATAGCGATCGTTATAGAACTTGTCAACTCGTCCTTCCTTGATTAGCTCTCTGATCTGACTCGTACTATACACGTTATCACCTCGCATATATAGCACAAGGACCACGTCATACAACGTGGCCCTTGCACCGACATAAACCTATGGAAAAACTATAACAACAACCCCGCATTATCATCATAGCACGCAGAGTGTGTTCGTGCGTGTTACAGCGTGTTTTTCTTACAGAACTTGCAATGCCTGCCCTTGCAGTAATCTTCTGAAGCATTTGCTTGCCTGGCTATCCACGCCCATGACGGCGGCTGCCAAGCTCCGTCCTTGCGTGGGACAAGATAACGCAGGCGAAAAATAATCCTGATGAATGCGTCATCAATGCCTGACACATATGCTTCAATCTCTGCTATCTCTGCTTTCAGGCTGCGATAATCGTCACTATCTTCACTTACCCACTTCAGCTCAGCCTTAAGTTGTCGATATGACAACAATCGCTTCTTAGTCATGATAATTCTCCTTGGACTTCTTAATGCTTTTCTGATCGAACGTCAATGTCAATTCTATCATATCACCCATTGCAATCATTTCATCGGCGTTGTCAATAAATGCTTGTAAAAGCATAGGTAGTTTCTTTGAATTATAAAGCTTGTAGTGCTTCATCACGTGCGAATGGCTATCGACATAGTTCTTCACGTCGATTAATGCTTTGATATATCCCTGTCTGTATGAGTCCATTAATTCTTCTCCTTTCCCTGCCTTGCCGATAATTCTCTCGATATTTTCGTCAGGATATCTTTCAACACAACACCGTTTTTTTGAAGCGCATGGGCATGACGTGTCAGGCTATCGTCGATATATGCAACGTATAACTTACCACAGTGAGGGCAGTTATAGCACCATACGTCCCCTTCTATGATTTGAAATCTCTCTTTGCGAACGCAGACTATGAATGCCTTATGGCAATCATCACATATCACGCTAAGCTCAGCTCCCTTAAGACTCATCATCTCACCCCCTATATGTTCAGCTTCGCCGTTCTCCGGTACATAAACAGCGATATGTAGAACGTGCCGTTATCCTCGTTCCAGAATGGACGGCAATCAGCATAGTAATAATCTTGATACATATTCTCGAACAGTGCCGAGTTATCACAGTTATATGCCATGCTCTGCACCGCACGTTTCGTCAGACGATAATCGTTATTCTGCGGTTGCGGTTTAATACAGTTAGTTGACGCAACATAACGCTTGGCGTGCTTGCCTTTGTTATGATCTGAAATCTTCTGCTTGCAGAAGTATTTTGCAATTCCTGCACAGCCTGTCTGGTCAAACATCAATGGCAGGACCTTGTCAACATAGCCCTTGCCCCATATGGAAGCTATTTCGTTGATAGTGAGACCACCAGTCATGATTACGTGAAAATGAATACGTCCAGACTTTGAGCCCTGCTCAATGGAATAAATATATTTCATTCTCGGTAAGCCTCTCTTGACTCTTGCTCTATTCACACGCTTAACAAAGTTAGCAAAGTCTTTCTTGGCACGCTCGAGGTCAGCAGGATTATTTTGTGGTGCATAGGTCAGCTCGAACTTATAGTCTTTGTCAGTGAAGTTTGCAGGGATAAGTCTTGCCAGAGCTCTTTCAGCATTGATCTGATTTAATCTCTCCTGCACCTTGCTTGTTGGCTTCCTTTTCTTCTTTCGACTAGAAGAACGTGGGCAGGCATAGACAGGATACATATTCACTTCCATGTAGTTTCCATAAATATACTTTTGCTCTCTGTATCTCATAAGGCTCATTGTCATTTCCTCCCACTGTCCGAGTTATTAAGACCCATTACAAGCCCTCATACCCGTGCTTACACACGGGCTGAACACTTGTTCTATACTATATATAATATATAGGGCTTCACTCTGTCATTGCCAATTGCTCATAATTTCTGCTCTTGTCTTTTTCTTCGCACTCCCTGTTGAATACTTCTTGTAACATATCGTGCATGGAATTAATGTCATTAAGAAGTTCTTGTGTTACAACGCCATGGGTTTCACACAGTACACCGAGCGTAAGCAAGCCTGCTTTGACGATTATCATATCATCAATGGAATAGTATGTAAGAATTTCATAATCATCTATTACTTCAAGGAATGCTTTCGGGCATATATGCACTTTTTCTGTGCCTGAGAATATCTGATATTCGCTTAGCATGGCAACGAATGTTGAACGACGATCTATCATCTTGCCTGTTGTGCATGAAGCGATGTTCATAACAATGTTGCTCTCAATAGCAGGCGGCAGCTGCTTACATCTCCAATTCTCACGGTCACTTTCATTAATGTCAAAAAGCGTGAGTAACTGCTCGCTGGTATTCATGTTCGGCATGCCGTAAAGCGGATATATTGCACTGCCTGAGCCAATCCATAATGAATTATCATTTTCATTATAGAAGTAGGATATGGTCTTAGCCGCTTTACTGCATATTTTTTTCAGCTTAGATATTTTCATTTTCTCACTCCTTTATTAAGGTACTTCAAGATTGCTTCCTGCGCCTGCTCAAAGCCTTTGCAAACAACTGCAAGATAGCCGTTGTCATTAAGCGTTTTCAGAAACTTCTGTTGAGATTCCGATACTCGTCCACCTGATGTGCGTTTCATTTCTATAAAAAGACCGTAGTAACCGCCACGTCCCACCGGAAGCATTATGTCAGGCACACCTGACTTTACGCCCTCAGACTTAAGATCTGCGGCAGTTCTATAGTGGCGATAGCCGCCGTTCGGTATAGCGAACATATACTCCAGTTCGGGATACTTGCCTGAGCTGAATGTCGCCCACTTGAAAAGCAATGCCTGCTCTATGTGTTCTGTTGGTGTGTTTGAATTTTTCATTACATAACACCGCCCTTTGGTATGTAGAAAATCAAGCATTTGCTCCGCTGTGATGATGAACACTTAACTTTCAATGTTCTTGGCATTTTAAAAGATTTAGATTCAATTGTTTCTATACCAATAACAGTCCATATTTCTTCGTCTGTTGCAATCTGATCTCCAACTTTGAGTGTTGAAAGAGCTTCTTTCAAGCTCTTTCTATCTTTATTTCTGCCCGTGGTTATTTCAGACAAGATTTTCTGCGCTATAGCTATTGGATTTTCATCTGACATAGTTATTCCTCCTAAACTGTTACTGTCACATTCAGTACGGCCGCCGCTATCCAATAGACGGATTTCTTGTAGTCCTTTTGCAAAGCGTATATGATAGCCGCTCCCACGTCCAGCAAAATCAGCAGAAGTGGAAATATGTATTCTGATCTCATTCTCTTATCACCACATCTCATTGTTCTCACCCTTTGTCACCAATTGACAGTATTATCAACAGCTGTTTTCTGTTGTTCTTCTGACTGACGTAGATATATCTGCGTGATGTTAACGCTTCCGTGTCCTAGTAGGTCAGCAAGCAGCGAAATATTATTGTTTCTTTTAACAAATTCGATAGCAAAGAAATGCCGAAACGAATGTGGGTGCATTACTTCTTTCGGGATGCCGTACTTGTCTGCAAAACGTCTGAGTTCACCAGAGACCCCTCGTGATGTTATAGGCTGACCATTGTGATTCTGCAGAACGAAATCATCATCAGAAACATTGCTAAGATAGGGAAGTATCTCATCTGTTAGCGTTTTTGGAAAAAATATTGTTCTCATATGAGCCTTAGCATTTAAGGTCACTTTCCCATTGATAATATCGCTCTTGCGTATTTTTAAAGCTTCCGATATCCTCATTCCTGTTCTTGCTAAGACAACGATAGTAATATACCACCGCATATTATTGTCTCTTTTAAGTCCATCTATCAGTCGGTTGTATTGGCCAAGTGAAATGACATTGTCAATGCTTGTTTTCTTAGCTAACTTAACCTGTTTCAACTTCATTTCTATTCCTTTATACTTGCAGTAAGTGAGTAGGGCAGTTATTCGGAGATTTACAGTTTGCGGCTTGTAATTCTCGACCAGATAGCGTTTGAATTCGATTAAGTTCGGCTTCGTTATGGTGTCGAACCTTTCAGCATATTTTTCTACGCCTTTGACATATGTTGCTATTGTGTTCGGCGCAAGCTCCTCTTCGTAAAGATATTCCTTGAAGCCGTCAATATCAATCATCTTTTGTCCATTCCTTTCCGTTCCATTTATAGTTCTTACGATATGGATTTCTCTCACAAGATACGCACGGCTCTTTATGCCAGCTCAACAAGCCATTCTTTGAGAGTTGACATTCGCTCATACAGTACTTTGTACAAATCCCGCACGTACAATCCTTCTTGTGGATATAATGTGCGGTTCCTATCTTTCTTCCGCAGAACTTACACTTGTGTTCCATAGTGATTTCTCCTTTCACAATTCTATTGTTGCCTTCCCGCAAAGTATACTTTTTTCAGCCGTTCTCTTGCGATCTTGCTCCTTTCGCTTTCACGCATATGCATTGCCATAGCTTTGAGCATTTCATAGTGTTTCGTGCACACCTTCTGGCCTTGCACACATTCTCCTCCGCAGAAATAACATTTTCTTTGTTCACGCCATAAATCCCGCTTGCTGATCTGCTGATTTTCTGTCCTTTTCCTTTTCTCCCTCTTACTTCTCTTGTGTGCGCAACTTTCACAAAGAGTGATTCCTTCTTTTGCTGGCAGCTTTCCGCATTTTACACAAATTCCCCTCTCTTTAAGTTCGTGATATCGGGCTCGATTGCGTTTTCGGATCTTTTCCTTTTCCTCAAAGGGCAAATCAGCATAGCATTCTGGCACATTGTCATTAATGCAGTCATCATATTTGCAATTGAAACAATCCATATCGCATACTCCGCCATATCGCTTTTCTTTGTCTTTCGCTAGCATTTTCGCAAGACATTCTCTGCACATTGTTTGACCCTCAATTGATGGCTTCTTGTAACAACGTGTGCATAGCCCTTTATCTTTCGCTCGTTCATAGCGTTTCTTACATCTTTCCTTGTTCTGTTCTCTACATTTCTCGCACATAATATATCCAGGAACAGCTTTTTCTCGCCCGCAATATGGGCATATTCCATTAGCTTTTCTTTCCTCATAGGTGGTGTTCTTCTTCATTTCAATTCTCTGGTCATTCAGCTCACCCCTCAAGGTCATCAGCCGCCTGTCTGAGCCACTTGCTTGTGACAGTAATGAACTTTTCCTTGGTTTGTGGGTCTTCAATATCATTGATTTTTTCAATGAATTCCGTAAGCCCTTTCTGAACGTTTTCAAAGATGATCTTCAGCGCAACCCTTGCTTCGTCTGCATTGCCTGACTTCAATTTCTTTTCCAACTCTGCCTTGGCATGGTCCGCTTCTTCTGCCTCAGCCTTAGCTTTACTGAGGGCGATTTCATACTTAGCGACGGCTTCCTTAACTGCATTGTCACGCTCTGTCTGTGCTTTCTTAAGGGCATTATTTTTTTCAGCTTCTGCCGCATTCACGGCTTCACGGCTTGACTTCTTCAGCGAATTCAGCTCTTTCATATGTTCGGCATGAAGTTCCTGACGGATAGACAGCCTTATCTTGTCAATCTCTTCTTCGTCGAGGTCTCTCTTAACTACCTCGATAGGCTTGTCCTCGGCCTGCTTAAGCTTTTCTCTCAGTTCTTCAAGCTCAGCTCTGAGGGATTCGGCGCTTTCTGTCTGTTCCTTCTTCTCCTCCTCAAGGAATGTCAGTTGTTCGCCTAATGCCTGCTTTTCTTTGATTAGCTTCTTGACTTCTTCAACTGTCATTCCGCCAAGGTCATGTGTGTCAGCGAATTCTTCACGTTCGTACTCCGGAAGCTTGGAGAGAAGCTCCAGCTTTGTTACACCTATACTTGCATGTTCTTCGAGAAACTTTGTACTGTTGTCCTCATAGAGCTTGATGTAGGTATATGCCTGACGCTCTTTGAACGTGTAATCGCCATTGCTTTCAAGATAGTTTTTGAAAGACTCATAGCCAAGTGCTATGTAGAGCTTGTAATCTCTGATATTCTTCAGTGACCTGCCCATTTCTACGATAGCCGTTGCGGCTGTTCTGTAGCATTCACATATGTGCTGATGTTCTGCCATAGCCGTTTTCATAGATACTGTAATTTCTGTGTTTTCCATTGCGTTTCCTCCTATTTTGGTTAGTTATTCAGTGGGTATAAGCTGCACCTGTCAGTGCAATGTGAGATTATCAGCATTAAACAAACAAACTGGGGCGATTCCGTAACTGTTGTCTGCATAGCCGTAGCTGATAGCACCTACCGGGGAGACGTAACGCACGGCGTGATCGTAGCTGGTGTCGCACCTCCACGGAGTAAGCGTCCACATACACCCTTCAAAGAGCGGCACATAATCTCTATACTTGCGGTACTGGTCGCAATTGAGCAGCGTTATATAGTCCTCACACGTTCCACAGGCTTTGTCGCCGTTATCGGCGATAAGGTCAGACGTTTGCTTTATAAGCTGCTTTGTATCAAAATATTCCTTGAGCACATCTTCGTTGAGAAATCGGCGGAGCGTTGACTTTTCCCAGTTGTTGCAGCCGTCCTTGTACTCATTGTTAAAACGCTTTTTCCACAAGCACTCAGCCGTTATCGCTAAGTAGTTGCCGTCGATAATGTCGAGGCATATAAAACGTATACCATTATATACGAACTCCTCACCGGGTCTTAGTTTGATCTCGTTCATTGTTATTCCTCCTAGCTTGCTTTTCTCCTTTTAGTCAGCTTCTTCTGGCTATTCAGCCACTCTTGGAAGTTGACTTCAAACGCCTTGATTATTTCAGGCTTTTCAAGCTTCTTGCCCGTTAAAGGGTCTTTGACTTGTTCATTCTTAAATCCGTGGCACTGCACGATATGGTCAGCATTGTCTATTTCAATCGTAAACCATGACTTATCAAGGTCAGACGGCTTTCTGATGAATAGAATTGTCGTAACCCCACTGCAATGCCTTGAAGCATAACCGCCGACGCATATTCGCAAGTCCTTTCCCTCTTTGATAATGCTTTCGGCATTCTTTGGCACGACCAGTTGAATGCCTGGATAGCTATAACCCTTATACTTCTTGCAAAGCTTCTTGTATCTGGGCTTATAGGCTTCCTCAAGCTCGGCGGCTTCTTTTCTCTTGCGTTCTTCTTCCATGAAGTTGAAGTTCTCAACTGCGTTATCATGTGCTTCGTTTAAATCTCTTGGAAATGCTATGTTTTTTAATGAAAAATCATATCCGATTTTCAGCCCTATGTTAGCATAGTCATCATATAGTCGCACAAGACGACTTAATTCAGCGTGATCATCTTGGCAACGATCTTCCTCTGAAGCGTGTTTCATGATGCGCTTGAGGTATTCGAGCACCTGCTCAGGGTCAACGCCCGCTTTTTCAATGCTAGTGCAGTAATCAGTAATATAGCTGTACATTCGGCAGTAGAAAATGTCTTTCTTCTTACCTTTGCGCTTGAAGTCCTGATACACCTCTATAACTCTTGCCGGCGTGTGATTTTCAAGAAATGCTTTCACTTCATTCAGCGTTAGATGCTTGAAGAATTTTTTCGGCGATGTTGCGTTCCAATTTAATATCTTATAATTCTTCTTGTTGTGCCAAAGCAGATCCTGCACCATGGTGTCGCAGTTCATTTTAACCGCCATTTCAAGTATCGGATACATAGCGTATGCGGTATAATAACGTTCTTGGTCATACTCTCTTATATAATGGCGGCAGCAGTAGCAATCAAAACCTGAATACTTTAAGAAAGTGTCCTTAATTATATTCTTATATAGGTATACTTGTCTGTGCTCAGCGAATCCGTTATTGAATGTACTGCACATTTTCCTCTTCATAGGCTCTATCATATAACACCAGCCGTTTCGACGGAATGAGGCATGCGAATGATAAACCTCCGCACTGCCTTTTCGCAGGACGTAAAGCTTTTGAAAATCGACCCAAAGATTGGGGCTCCTGTCGAAGTCCTCCGTTCCGTATTCGTTATAGTCTTTATGAATCGTCGCCGCATATATATATACCACTTCTTCAACGGCTTTATATATGACGAAATCAACTACTTCATTTAATTGAACTTGCTTATATCCTGCCGCTTTATATTTGGCTTTCACACCGCAACATGGGCAGGTACCCAAATAGTTATGCCTGATGATATTATCATCAGTGTGGTATATATCACCATAATCATTACTATTGACCTTAAATTCGTGATTGCAGGACGTACAGAAACAGGTATAGCGCCATTGGCTAGTCCTGCGGTAAAAGATATAGGGCGTAAAGTGACGATTAATCTCGGCACAATCGTCAACGTTGAGGGGCGGGAAGCCCTCAACGTCTTCTTTCTGGGCATGGGTGAGACAGTCTGTGAATATAGGCTTATATACTAGCGACTGCTCTTTGTTATTGTTTATCCACACTTTCAATCACCTCTCAGAAAAGGTCATCAAAAGAAACTGTGATCGACTTGCGCTTCTGCTCAGGCGCTTCCTTGTTGACACTACCGCAGAGGTCTATATCCATGTGATAACGTATCTTACAGCCGGGAAAGAAAAAGCCTGCTGCGGTCTCATAAGTCTTAAAGTCTGATAGTGCAAAGTTGCTATCCTTAATTGCTTTGTAAACTGCTTCAAAACACTTCTGAAGTGTGCCGCCCTGAGCGACCGCCTGTGCGAACTCCTCGTCCTGCTTGACGAAGCTTTCAAGTGCGTCAATGACAGGCTGAATGATAGTACACAGCACTGTGTTCGCAGATGCTCCACCGCTAAGCTTAACGCCCTCTCGTTCGTTTATGAGTTTCTTCAACGCCTGCTCTCTGTAGCTAGTCATATCTCTTTACCTCCTCTATTCCGAATGCAACATATCCATTCTTCAACCCCCAACCACTTAGGACATATGTTATCCTATATCTGTGGTTTGATATTACATTAATGGCAGCATGTCCGTTACTAACTGGAATGAACTCAATCGTGTCTCCGGGCTGAAAGCATCTGTCATTTTTACGAATTTCAAAACACTTTTTACCTGTGACAACTGCTTCACAGAAGCATTCTTCCAGCTTCAAGGTGTGCGTTGTTGGCTTTTCCAAGAATTCTATCTGTTCTTCTGGGATATTGCTGTTTGAATTAAGCGGCTGGTAATCTTTTGGAAAATAGAAATTTGCGAATTCTTCTATTCTATATCCCGTGTCCTTCCAGAAGCCAAGTCTTTGATAATGCAGTCCCTTTTTTACAAGCCCACTATTGTCATATATTATGCACATATCATATGCGCAGTCTGGCCAAAGATTGGGCATATCAACTTCTTTGCCAGTGCACCATGCAAACCCCTGCGCCTTGCATTCTTTCATAAAGTTATCGTATTCTTCCTGAGTCTTGACGTGAACAGCTATGTTCTCATACTTAAAATTTCTCCAATCAAATATTGGTTTTTGATTATTTGAATTCATCTGCATTATAATCCTCCGTTCTGTCTTTGAAAAACTTGCAGCGTGTGCAGGTTTCTTGTGTTGGCTTCTCGATTAATGCCATGCACTCTTGCCTTATGCTGTTGTTGAAAACACATGGGCCTACGTTATGCCTTGGCAGGGGCGATTTGTAATTCAGTCGCTTTCTGGCGCCTGCAAGTTCAGCATTATAGCATAGCAGGTCAACGTCTGTTATTACTGGCATTTACGCTCCCCCTCCTTTGTGAGCTCCTTTAGGAAAGTTTCAAGCTTATCCCTCGTGCTGTATATTTTTCCGTACACCTCGCCTATATCAAAGGCTCTCTGCTCACATTCCGACATTCCTTCGTAGATAGTGAGCATATTTGTGCAGGCTTCGTCAGCGGTATTATATGCTTGACAAATATGCCCTTTTGTGTTATCATCAAGGTGTATGTTATCGGTATCTTCTTTTACAGATACCTCCGAGCTTGTGCCTGTTGCCGCAGGTGCAGGCTCGTTTTTCATGTATTCGAGAATATGATTCATGAAACCAGTAATGCAATTATCCGTACCCATAAGTGGGCATGGTCCACAGTTGTCTACTATACAGCATTTAGCCACAGTAATTATCTCATTTTTCGTCATCTTTATCCTCCTTAAACTTTTTCTCCCAGTGCTTTTCAATGGCACCAAGTACTATGTACATCACGATATCCACAACGATAAGCGTCGCTATGGATAACAGTATTATTCCTATGGTACTCATTTTCATTTTCCTTTCGTTCCTGCTTCGACTTCTGTCACTACGATAGACCCGTTGTCGATAAGAGATTGAATTCGTTTTTCAAAATCAAAACGCTGCTTGTCTGTAAGCCCTATGGTCTTCGGTATGCCACGGCTCTTAAGATACATGGTATACATACTATGTATCACGACGTTGGCAAGGTTGAAACGATACTTGACGTTAGGAAACTGCTTAGATTCTTTTCGATAGATAGTATTATCGACGTATACGGTCTTACTCATTGTTGTCACCTAGGCGGCAGTTGCTTTCAGCGTTGTTGAGGTGATAGAACTTGCAGTCTGTACACTCCATGCAGACATTACAGCCCGTGACTACGTTCAGCTCGTTTTCAGCAAGATACTTCTTGACGTTCCCTCTGAGGTATTCGTCTATTGCTGACGCATATCTGCTGACAGCTATAAGAGGATTACGGCGCTGATTAGAGCTGAGTGACGTTTCCAACGGCTTTCCGTCCACAGTGATGACATATTCACCACCTATGCGGTTAAGTCTGACTGCGTTGTTGAAATCATACATCAGTAGATCATCTCCCATACCTGCCCAAGACCGAGCATTACTACTATTATCATGAATGCAAAGAAGATAGTCAGCAAGGCCATTGCGAAGCACTCTCTGCGATCTTCTCGCTTTCGACGGGTAACGAGCTTGTTATGCTTGTCTCTCTGCTCTCTCATTGTCAGGTAATCAACCGCCTTGACATCTTCACTGATTGCAAGGACTACGTTTTTTCTTGTCATGATTTTTCCTCCATTTTCTCATGTTTCTTTTGATTTGCTGATAATAACCGTCATAATCTGATATTATCATCTTAACGCTGGTATTGTCCGCCATGTCAACGATGACGAATTCGCCGGCACATATAGAATAGCCGTGGCGTATCTCTCGGACATAGCTTTCAATCCCCATATCCGTTGCTATTCTGATGACGGCTTGCGATATCAGTGAATTGCGGGTATCACTCTTTGCGTACATCTCCATCACCCTCCAACTCTTTGATACGCTCCTCGATATCAGCCACCAAATGCTTCTCTATGGTCTGCGCCACGTAGTAGCTTAGGAGGTCTTCTTTGCTCAGATCTCCATGCCATAGCTTGTGACCGACAAGCTGAGCCTTATTAATGGCTCTTTCTATCTCAGCGTTTGTTCTTTCGCCGATAATGGCGTCTATCTTCATGATGTGCAGCACTTCTTATTCCTCTCTTTCTGTTTGAAATGGCGGTAAAGAATGCTTGCGATAACGTCAGCCGGTATCTTCTTGACCTTGCGGCGTGTTTCTATGATCTTGCCGTCCTCTATGCGATATGTAACGCTTACGGGAATATCAATCGTTTCTTTCACTTTACTGCCCCTCTTTTTTTACATTCTCAACTGACCAGCGCCGGAACGCTTCCAAGCCTGCTAAGGCTTCTTTCTGCTCCTGCAGGGTAGTCCTGACCTTGTCTTTGACTCTGAACTTGCGGATATCGACCTGACCCACTGTGCATTCTTCGATGTAATCATCTATACCCAGCGCCTTGACCTGCTCCCTAGGATTGTCAATGAAAGTTTCCAACATGGCGTTCTGAATGGCTTTCATACGCTTGCCGCCCACGCCATACTCTGTGGCGGTCTGCACAAGCGCCAGCTTGATGTTGTCCGCCAGAATAGCCCTGTTCTGGAGATTGAACTCTTTGCAATTCCGTTCAACGAACGTTACTACCATGTTCAGATCTATGCCGCTATTCTCGCACGCCCGCTGCATTTTATAGGCATATACACCGTCCTTGTCCCACTCGTTGGCAATTTTGCAGTTGTCTGCAAAATCATCTATCCATTGGCGACATTTCTTCGGATAGAACGTCTTAGGATACTCCTTATTCAGCACTATCAGCAGGGAGCAGAGCAGTTCATAGTTCTTGACTATGACCTCAAATGCAAGGCGGTTCTTATGATAGTCTTTTATCTTATGGTTTGTCATTGGTATCACTCCTTTTTATCGTTTTGTTGAAGTCAACAAAACGTTATTATGCAGTTTCTTCGACCGGTTCAAAAAGCTTGTTCACATCACAGCCAAGTGCACTATAGAAGAATACGATATCTTCTGGATATATGCTCTCATAGCCATTGAGCTTATTGTTGAGCTTCTTATAGTCATAACCTGTTACTGTGGCAAATTCTTTCTGTGACATCTGCTTGGCCTTAAGCAACTTCTTTACATTAACTGCAACGATTGTTGGCTTATTCATAACCATTCCTCCTTTTTTAATTCCAATTTTATTGGATTAACTATATTATAATCCAATAAAATTAGAATGTCAATAGATTTTTTCTAATTTAATTGGAAAAATCACAACAAAAAATACCATGCGTTTTTGTGCATAGTACCAAAATTATTGGAATTATCAAATTAAATTAGAAAATAATCTTGATATTTTAGGATTTTGTGATATAATATTAATTAAAGGAGGTGCTAAAGTGATAGGCGACAAAATAAAAGAACGCCGTGAGGAACTTGGCCTTACTCAGGGCGATCTTGAAAAATTGACTGGTATCGGAAATAGAATGATAAGCAATTTTGAAACCAATAAAAGCAAGCCGAATGACGAGACGATAATGATCTTAACAAAGGCGCTTCAATGTGATGCGAATTATCTTTTCGGTTATAAACCAGGGCAAACGTTGAAAGCCGTTTCTCAAAGCACTAAAGCTTTTTCTTCTAATAAGATAAGAGTTTTGGAAAATATACAAAGTGTTCTTAATACACTATCCGATGATGAACTCTTAGATCTTTATGACTATGTTAGTTTCTTAGCATGGAAAAGGGAAAACGGCAGTAAAAAGCCAAAGTAAAAAAAATAAGCACTCCACAAAATGTGAAGTGCTTATTCGCCTGCCTGTATGTAGGCAGTACCCTATTCGTCGGACTTGTTGCTTTCAAAAAGCAGAGAATAAATCATCTCTGCCAGCTTGTCCTGCAGCTCCTTACGCTCAGCGTTGGTCATGCTGCTCACCCCTTTCTTTTTCATTTTTTGAAAAAATATGTTTAAATCCCCTTATGCTGGTTATAACATATTTCGGCAAAAAATGCAGTAAAATTTCCTATAATAAATTTATTTTAGGATTTTTACCAAATCAGAAAGATCACATTTGAGCACAATAACCAAACGTGCAATAACTTCAATTGTAGGGTTTGCTTTGCCGGTCAATATCTTGCTTATTTCCCCCTCACTTATCTCGGCAAGCTCTGCAAGCTGTTTTCCGTTGATGTGCTTTTCGTGCATAATCTTTTTTAATTCGATTTTATAATTTTTAGTATTCATAAATATAGAATGCACCTCCTATATTTATTTAATACCATACGAATTTCGGAAAAAGAATAGCCCAACTTTTGAGGTGCTTATTTTTTTATAAAGGAGTAACAAAAATGAAGAAAACTGTTATTTTAGTCGCACTGATATCCGCTTCATTAATGATGTCTGGCTGCTATAAGACCACAGTTGAGCCACCAGCGGCATCTACAACAGCTTCCACTACCACGGAAACCACAACAGTAAGTGAAAAGGCTACCGTAACAAGTCCGAAGGCGACTACAACAAGAAAAACAACGACCACAAAGAAAACAACCACAACAACTACTACCACTACCACCACAACAACGACTACTACAACTACTACCACAGAGCCTACCACCACAGCAGAACGAATATCAGCTGATTATCGTAATGCGTTAAGAAAGGCACAAACTTATAGCGATAGCATGCATATGTCACGTGCTCGGCTATATGACCAGCTGACATCTGAATATGGTGAGGGCTTCTCTGATGATGCTGCCAATTATGCGTTAGAGAACTTAAACGCAGATTATAATTATAACGCCTTACAAAAAGCACAATCATATGTGGATACTCAGTACCTATCGAGGTCAAGACTATATGACCAGTTGATTTCGGATAGTGGTGAGCAATTCACTGAAAGTGAAGCTCAATATGCTGTTGACAATGTTAATGCAGATTACTATGCGAATGCTCTGCAAAAAGCACATAGCTATCAAGATAATATGTCTATGTCAACAGATCGCATATATGAGCAGTTGACATCTGAATATGGTGAAGGCTTTACCCCAGAAGAAGCTCAGTACGCTATCGATAATCTATAAGAATAATGGTCGAACCTTTAAGAACTATAGAGCCTTAGAAAGGTGTGTATCGATATGAATAAATGTAATATATGCCATTGTAATCTTGGCTTATTTTCAAAAAACAAACGAATTAGAGATGGTTATATATGTGATGATTGCTTGAAACGTTCAGGCATCAACAAGCCTAAGATAGAAATAACCATAAAGGACGTGCGTAACGCTCTTTATGGAGATCTTCCAGAGCCACAGAGAAAAGCTGTGCCGAAAGCTTCTTCACATAATGACAAGGATAATGTGATTGATAAGTATTTTAGAATAAATAAGGCAGCACACCGATTTTCTTTTGGCAGTGGTGCTGATTATAAGTATAACCAGCTTGTGAGCTATGAGCTTCTTGAAGACGATGAAACTGTAACAATGGGCGGAAACGGTGTCAAGCGTGCGGTTGTCGGCGGTATACTTGCAGGAACTGCGGGTGCTATAGTCGGTGCAAGCACTGCTAAGAACAGCTCTAAGCAGCTTGCAAATATGCTGAAAATTAAAGTGGTTATAGATCCTGACGCTCAAGTAAGATATGTTCATTTCGACGTAAAAGGACTTGCCAAGGACACGGCGGCGTATCGTGCTGCATATAAAAACGCCCAGCAGGTCATGGCCATGCTGGGCGAAATTGAACAGTATAATAGACAACAGAATGCAAAGCCTGCTGATGAAAAAGTTATATCTATCCCTGAGCAGATAAAGGAATACAAAAGCCTGCTCGATTGCGGAGCTATAACGCAGGAAGAGTACGATATTAAGAAAAAAGAGTTATTGAAGTCTTAAGGAGAACACTATGAGCAATGCAGTTATATATGCAAGATACTCGTCGGACAAGCAGTCTGAGGATAGCATTGAAGCCCAGCTCAGGGCGTGCAGACAGTACGCCGCCACTAAGGGATATAATATCGTAGCCGTATATGCAGACGAGGCTATCAGCGGCAAGGGGTCAATGACGGCAAGCCGTGCACAGTATCAAAAAATGTTGAGAGATTGCAATAAGGGTACTTTCGATACTATTCTTATTCACAAATACGATCGTGTGGCTAGATCACTGGGCGAACACGTTAATCTTGACGCTCGCCTGCAGAAAATGGGTATTACACTGATAGCCGTTGGTCAGGACTTCGGCTTCGGCCCGGAGAGCAAGATAATGCGTGCGCTGATGTGGTCTATGTCAGAATACTATATAGATAACCTTGCAAATGAAACGAAAAAGGGAGAACGTGAAATAGCCCTGAAAGGTCTTCACAATGGCGGCTATCCGCCGTTTGGATATGACATTGTTGATCAGAAGTATGTTATAAACCCCTATGAAGCGGAATATGTCCGCAAGATCTTTGCGGCGGTGAAAAATCACGAGGGAACTAAGGACATTATCGCAGAAATGGCGGCAGTGGGCATTGTGGGCAAGCGTGGAAAGCCCTTGAAGTATTCTGCAGTATATGAGATACTACGAAACGAGAAATACACAGGAACATATATATACTGCGTTGACGAGGAAAAGGATAGATCCAAGCGCAGGTCTAAACCTAATGCTATAAGAATAGAAAATGCCTTGCCGATGATAATCGACAAGGCAACATTTGACGAGGTGCAGAAGATTATGGATAGCAGAAAACAGAGTGGACCAAAGACATCATATCTATGCAGTGGGTTAGTCTACTGCTCATGCGGTGCGAAAATGCACGCACACATATCAACGAAGAAAGGACACGTATATCACTACTATCGTTGTTCAAAGAAGTGCGGTGCACCTATGATATCTATGGATATCGTTGATGACGCCGCTAAGACATATCTTCGCACCCTGCTCAACGAAGAAAATCAAAAGGCTATTGCTACTGCTATGCGAAAGTACAAGTGCGGAGAGCCTGAGAGAGCCGCTGATTTCAAAAAGATAGTTGCATCTAAGATATCGGAGAAGCAGAAGCAGTATGACACCTTGATGACCAACATGTCAAGTGGTGTCCTCCCAGCTGATGTTATCGAGGATATCGGTGCGAAGATGAACCAGCTCCGTTCTGAGATAGAGGCATTGAAGAAGACGGAAATGCCAAAGGACTACACTACAGATCAGATTTCTCTTTGGCTCAAGGCTCTGCATGACAGCCCAGACGATAAAGCTATACGCCTGCTCATTTCTCGTATAGATATAAAAAACACGACCGAAATTAACATACAAAGTACATTAACTTCGGTCGTGGGAACTATTGGTTGCGGGAGCTGGATTTGAACCAACGACCTTCGGGTTATGAGCCCGACGAGCTACCGAACTGCTCCATCCCGCGATATTCTACTGTTTTTTTACTGCTCTCTCCTGAGTGCTTATTTATTATATCACAAATGAATGTGAATGTCAATACCTTTTTTGCAATTTTTTTATTTTGACTGAAAACTCTTGACTATTGTATCCAAATCGGGTATAATATATACGATATCGGGGTGTGGCGCAGATTGGTAGCGCGCTACCTTGGGGTGGTAGAGGTCGTCGGTTCAAATCCGGTCACTCCGACCAATATGTAAAAACGGCTTTCCGCTATTGTGGAGAGCCGTTTTTTAGTTGAGTAGTGCTAAAGATTTTCAAGTACAACTTGGCGAATACGGTCACAATAACAACTGAATTCATCACTAGAAAAAAGGTCGACATAAAAAAGAGCAACCAAAGTAGCACGAGCTTCATCGGCTGTAATCACATCATCAACAAGATATGACATTTGTTTGTTCATGTGTTCCTTAGCAATGCCCTTCATTTGTTCAATAGTCATTTTCAACAATCCTTTCAGCTTGACATTTAGTAAAATTTGTGTTATACTCGGATTTACAAAGCGGAGGATATCCGAGTTTGTGTGTGAATATGTAGTCGGTGTATTTTGACGGATTGCCGACTACATTTTTTTATGCTTCTTCAAGCATTTGTTTGAGTTCGTTAATCAGCTTTGATAAAGCCTCATATTCACAATCAGCATGAATGTTCAGAGCCTTGTCTATTATAATTCTAAGCTGTTCACGCTTTGCATACTTTATCGCAAGTTCTGTAGCTGTCGGCATATTCTGCATTATCCTCACTCCTTTCAATTTCCTCCGCTGTGAAAGTTACCTTTATCTCTTTCACTATATATATTATATCATATATGGGCACACATTTCAATTGACATTTTAAACAAATATATGGGAGCATATTTGTTTATTTTATATGGTGACACATACAACGGAATAATGTATAATAATTCAGAGGTGATAAAAATGTTAACAGAAGCAGAGAAAAAAGCAGTAGCCAAGTATCACGCAAAGCTTGACGAAATCAAGGTACGAGTGCCAAAAGGCAAGCGTGAAGTCTACAAATCCCATGCAGAACGCAAGGGCAAGAGCCTAAACGCACTTATAATTGAACTACTCGAAAAGGATATGCAGGAAGAAGATTAATCTTCTTCCTGCTTTTGCGTATAGCGAACGGCAGAGCAGACGGCAAAACTTGCGCCTAGTAACTAAGATGTCGAACTGGGAGCCCATTCGTTCAAAAGTTCTGCCCACAGCGAGTTCGACTTTACCACCCGAATGCTTTTGAACGAAAAAAAGAAGCAAAAAACATACACAGGTAAGTATTAATCATCATAACAAGGTACAGAACAATTATCACAAGAAGGGGAATCTGTAAGATAAAATATACATTCCTCACAGTGAGCATAACAGCAACAGTTATCATAATCGCATACCTTATCGGCACATTCGCCATGGTCGGTATTTTCTTTACACCAAAAATTAAACTCTTTCATTTTAAAAACTCCTTTATTATTCAAATTTGAGATTATTCACAGCTTTGCACATTTGGTTGAAATTGCTATGTACATAACGCTGGGTAGTTGTTATATCAACGTGTCCGAGCAATGCTCTGAGGGTTTCGATATCTGCACCGCACTGAATAAGATACGTTGCATAGCTATGTCTAAGCTTGTGCGGGGTGAGATACTGTAAATCAGGATACTTTGTTTTTTGTTGCTCATAGAACGTTCTATAGAGCCTGTTATAACGTCTAAGGGATATTACTGTATGCGTTATAGGTGAAACGAACAGAAAGCCGTCTGAGACGTCCTGAGAGCGTATCTGATTAAGTATAGCAATAGCATTACTATGCAAGGGGATAAGCCTATCACGGCGAGATTTTGTGGTCTGTACAATCCTATCACCGCATGAAGTATGTACGAGTGTCTGACAGACTTTAAGATATCTATTATCAAGGTCAATGTTATCCCAACTAAGGGCGAGAAGTTCACCACGGCGGAGACCTGTCCACAAGTCAAGCTGAAACATTCTGCAAACACTACTATCATCATCAAAAAGATGTACGAGATTATCGGGGCTGAAATATTCAGCTTCTTTTTTTATACGTTTTGGAGGTTTAACATAGTCGCAAGGGTTTTTGTCACAATAGCCATTAACTATAGCTTCACGGAATACACGTTTAAGTAAGAAATATGAACGTCTTTGGCGGTCATTACTGTAAGATAGGGTGGATTTAAGACAGTTTTGAATATCAATAGGCTTGACCTCTGTAAGCTCCATATCGGCTATATAACCGAAGTGTTTTTGATTTATATAGTAATAATCCTTATAGCAATCATAAGCTATCACATCAACGCAGTATGCGTTGTAGAACATCTCAAACCATTCTTTAAAAATCATAGGACATCATCATTTCCATTCTCTTTAAGATATTGAAGTATATCATTGCAGTTCTTTTCGACCTGACTTGAAAAGGTGAAACTGCTTTCATACTGAAAACAGACATTAGCACGAGGGGGGGAGACTATCGGCAAATCGTCTTTAAAGTCTGAATTGCAATAGATCTCTTTAGTTTTACGGACAATGTTCTTGCTACTCCAAAAGAACTTGCCAAAAATCTTTTTTACGTCCTTTGTTATGTACTTTGTGACGTAAAATGCTAAATTAGACATCTGTCCGTAAGTCTGAATAGCTGTTGAGAAACCATAGCGCCAATCAGACACGTTATATACAACAGGCAAATCAGATATATCACAGCCGAGCTTATCACATATATGCAGGCGCTTTATAGTATCTATTTTAAGGGGCTTGTCATGACCCTTTACAAGGCGTGTACCACTATCAACGAACTTAAAATCACAATCATTTATAAGGGCGTGGCAATGTATACCGCCTTTTTTGTGATACTCAGGAACTAAGATATATTTAAGCCCTTTTCTACTAACTGCATTTTCAAGCCATTTTTTCAAAGGCTTTATGACTTCTTTAGGGTTTGTGCGGTCAAGGTTATCACCATTAAAGGTAATAGTAAGGAAGTATTTCCAATCATTTTGATAAACTATATCAAAGATACTTTGCTTTGCTCTTTGAACACTATCGGAACGAACTTCACCGCTTTGTGACTGCTTATCTTTAAACTTACGAGTATCAAGCATATCAAGCATTATGTTTCCGTTTTCGTCCTCATACTCAAAATAACATATGTAATTTTCACGAGCCGTTTTAAGTTGCTCTTGTCTTGAACGTTCGTCAATACTATGCTCATGCTTGCAGTGATACTCAAATGCAGGGTCTTTAAATATGTGTCGATCAGAACGTGTTATAGTGTAACTGCCGTCACGATATTCCTTTATCTTTGTATTGCACTTGACCTCTTTAGAGGACGTTTTTAGGGGCATTTATATCAACTCCCATTTATTAGGTGAGTGCTTTTTGTGGCTAATATCAAGTAATAGCCACACGCACCGCAGGGTGGCGCAAGCGCTCGCCCCTGCGGTCGCTCGTGGCTATACGCCACGTCTTTTTCGCAGGCTTCTGCTTGTCTTTCTATCGTGCATTATGTCACTTGTGACATCTACTCCACGATTAGCAAGTATTTCCGTGTCGCTGATATACTCCTTATCAAGCATATTATCTACAAGCTGAGAAGTATCATAAAACTGTCGGCTCTGATTAGTCTGCAAATACAAACGGCTGTAAAGCTTTTTCGGCATATATGACTTATTTTCTGTATATGCTTCATACTCGTCTATATCATAGGTTTTGACATTGATAAGACGTGTATAAGGGTGACGGAATGTAGCACGGCACGTTGACACTGTAGCCGTTATATCACGTATCTGTTTATCAAGCAGATTGAAGCGTTGCACTGTAGCAAGTATCATCATTTTGCGCTTTCTACATTGACAAAGGTGCTGAAAAAGCGGTTTAGGGACGGCTCTTTTACCACCTGAGAAATCTCGTGAATTGAAGATAGTGCCTATCTCATCAATTACGACTATACAATTCTTAGGAGCGTGCAGGATATCTTGTGCGGAATTAAGCTTATATATATTCGTCCACTCAGGGAAGTTTTGAAGATTGATATTTGTAAGTATAGACAACTGAGGATAACGCACGCAATAGTTATATGCTATCTGAGTAAGGGTTGACGTTTTGCCAGTGCCGAATTTACCGGTATAAAGGTGAATGCCCCAGCCTTGGAAGATAGCAGAGTTGTTGAAGTATGCACCGAAAAGGTGGTCATATACCTCATAGGTGATAAAGGGCGGTATTTGTTTTATGTAGTCAAATATAATCATAACAAATCACCTACACAGCACTTGCACAACGTGTCATGCGTATCATCACATTATAGAAGAACTTGCAGAAGATACAGAGCATAACCACAGCAAATAAAAAAGCCATGCCGAGAAGCAAAGCGTCATATCTATTCATGACTTCTTGCGAGAGATCACAGCCCATTGACTTCAAAAGCTGAAAAAAAGGGTTATTTTCATCAAACACTATGTGTACTTTCATTATCGTTCACCTCACAATCATCAGTTTCAACCGCAGGAACGGCTTTTATTTCAACATCTTCACCGAACATAAGATATTCTATAAGCTGTTTTCTGTTTCCGCTGAACTCATGTTCAGCTTTAAAGTTTCTAAGGTCAGTGAAGAAACCTATAACACCGCTTAAAGTACAAACCATAAAACAAACAACGAGTATAAACAAAACCAAATTAAGCATTTTTCTACCTCCTAACGAGCCATACAAGAGAAAGGACCATAAGAGCAACGAGGACAACTAAAACAATATTTACTAACATAATAAACCTACTTTCTAAGCATAAAATATAATAACGTCAAGCTGATTGATAAAAGCATACCGCCTATAATAGCCGAACCGAGAGTAAAGCTGTATTTTCCAAACGGAAACGTATAAGACATACAGTTCATCAGGAATTTAAAAACTAATTCAATACCATGTATTATATCCATAATTCACCTCACGTAGGTAAAACAAGCTTGATAAGCGCAATAGCTAAGAACAGCACAAACCATGCAGAGAACACAGCATAAAACCATGACGGCAAACAGGAAAGAGCAGCGGTGAGAAAGTCCCAATATGTACCCGTTGTACTGAATATAGATTTTATATCCGTAAAATCAACAGAACCGAAATTTGCATTAATTTTTTTCTTATCAAGATATTTGTTATAATCATCAGGTTGCATATATGAACCATCATTTATAACACCATCTGAACCCTTAGCAAGGTCAACGTCAGTGACCTTTGACGGCGGTATATTACACAAGTCTTTAAGCTTTGTAGTCGAGGGATTGTAAGTATTTCCGTCCTTGTCTTTATATACTTTTGGTACATAATCAGGAAATTTCTCATAAGAGAAAGGGTCTGAAATAACAGAATAAACACGATAAGCCTTGAATGTTTCGGGCTTGCCTGTTTCTTCATCAACGGACTTTACAAAATCATCAATCTTCTCACACGTCTTAAGGTTTGTAAAATCTTCTTGATAGGCATACGAGCCGAGCCACGTTGAAGAATTTGTATCTTCTGTTTTTTCACCATTCTGAGGAGTAACATGACCGTTATTCTTTACAAATACACCGATAACATTAACATAAAGCTTGCTATCATCAGTAAGACCATGTGTTTTATAATCAATAGAAGTGAGGTCAAAAGATACAGTAATCTTGCCGTCACGAGGAATAGTATAAATAGGAGTTCTACCTTGATATAATGTTAAATACGGCTCAAAAGTATCAACAGTATCATTACTGTTCAAATCGTCAGAAGCAGAGCCGTCAGACTTGATTTTTTCATCATCTTGACCTTTGTAATAATTACCGTCATGGTTCATTGCATAAAGCACAACATCTTCATCAAAGAAACGTTGCAAATCATCACCAGCGTTAAGAAGATTTTTTGAAAGACAACATAAAACGGCATAAGTGCCAGAGCCGTAAGCTTTTCCTAAGTCTTTTTCATTGAATGTTTTTAAAAACTCAGGTGTAAGCTTAATATCAAGATTGATATTATTATTTTCAGCTGCTACAAGACCGTTTTCATCAGCATTAGCACCGCCTTTTGACGGATAGTAAATTTTATTTTGCATATTCAATGAAAGTTCGGGTGTATATGTAACAGTAAACGGAGCAGGAACAGCATTAGGGTCAGGGGGTTCTAACTCGTTTTCTAAATTGTCAAAATCATATACTTTTGTATGGAAATATACTTTAACAGTTGATTGAACATAGTCATTAAGATTTAATAAACCTCTACATTCAGATTTTGTAAAACCACTAGGTTTAGTAACATTCCAACCGGCATAACCAACAGATTCAGTTTTATTATCAGAAGAATCGAATTTGAATAAAAGACGTTGTGAATCATTCGCAAAATTTGAACCAAACAAAAATTGATTATTTGTAAAGCTATAATATGCAATAGCGGTAGGGTCAAAATAAAGAATATTAGTTTCTGATGTGCCGTCAGATTTTTTACCATAAACAGCAATATAATTATCAGTTTTAGAGATAGTTGAAGAAAAATTATTATAAACATCAGTAAAATGCGGAATGTCAGAAGATTTACTAACAATATTCCATTTAACGCTTGACAGGTCATTTTTAGTTACTGTATCATCAGCAAACGCAGGAACGGCACAACATATCATCACAACAAGTGCAGAGATCATACACAACACTTGCTTAATCTTTTTTCTCAATTTTATCAACTTCCTTTCAAAAAAATTAAGCGGAGCAATTTGAATTACTCCGCTTATGTAAATGGTTTTGCTTATACAGCGTGTCTGAACTTTGCGAAAAGTCCTGCACCTGAGCCGAGAAGAGACAGACCTACAAGAATTGCAATAGGTACATTGCTTGTCATAGCGTCCCAACAAGAACCAAAAACAGTAACGGCATTACTAAGCATTGTTGTTACAGCTTCCATTATTAGCAAAACTCCTTTCTTATTAAATTTTTATAACAGCGGTTTCACCGCTTATTATTTTGTGTTGCGGTGAAGTGTTCCGTCTGCATTGATTACAGTAATATCAACAAGCTGAGAACGTCCGTTAAAAATCTGATAGTTCAGCATTACATCACAGCCGAGAAGCTTATTGAAGTCCTCAGAATTTCCGTTAAGTCTGATTGCATTTTCGGTCGGTATTTTAAGCGTATCGACCATTTTTCCATGACAGTCGGGGTTATCAACTTCCTGCAGAAGCTGAAATACTACCTTTTCGGGGCTATTGATCTGCTTGCCCTCTATTACTCCGTTAAATGCTTTCTTTTTTGTCCAGCCTACAATAGTTGTTTTCATGTTTTTTTCCTTTCTGAGGTTTTTCGGCTTTTCCTCGTGCCTTTTCATTTGTGTTTCTTTTTCGTGTCCCTTTTGCCCCTGCTGGCGCTGGGGCGGAACGGCAAGCGACTTCATTCGCTTTGCTCATGAATTCCATTGCCTATTTTTTTAACTTAAATTTCTTTTCGCTTCACTCAAATAAATTTAATTTAAAAAAATTCCATGGGACACTTACGTTGATGATACATTCGTATGTATGTATCATAATTATATTATACATACTTTTGAATGTATGTCAATACATTTGATTGAATGTGTGATATAATTTGTAGAGATAAACAAATAGAAAGGAGAAAAACTGTGTATATTTATCAAAGGTTGAAAGACCTAAGAGAAGATAATGAAAATAAACAATCAGAAATAGCGGAACTATTACAGATATCACAGCAACAATACAGTATGTACGAGAAAGGAAAAAGGGAAATACCTTTGCATTTAATTATTGTATTAGCTAGATATTATAAAGTAAGTCTTGATTATATAACAGGACTGACGAATGACAAAAGGGGAATAGGCTACAAAGCAGACAGTAACAGCAAATACAACATAACACAGCAGAACAATAATAGCGCTGTTGTAAAAATTAAGGAGAAATAAATGTTAGGTTTAGACAAAACTTTAGCATATATACTTATAGGACGAATTATCATAGATGCGTTAATCTTTTTGCTTATTATTTATCTAATATGCAAATTTCTTGACCTTTGCAAAACTGTTAATAATCTTTCAAAGAGGAACAAGGAGCAGGCGGAACTATTGAAACAGCAAAATGAAACGCTTGTAAAAATAGGACAGATAATGATAAAAATTAATAAGGATAAAGAGGAGTAATCATGCTAGAGAAATTATTTCAAAACGCAGAAACAGCAACAGCAATATTCATAGGGTTGAATATAATTTGGCTAGTAATTGTTATTGCTTTAATTATTTGTGTTTTCAACATATCCATAAGACAATCACATCAGGACAGAGGACAAGACACCATAATCAAGCTACTGCAAAACATATCCGACCAACAAGAGGACATACTTGACGAGCTGAAATACCTAAATGACAGCAATGACGTAGACCGACAGGAGCAAGAGGACTACACAGAGCCGAATGACTATTAAGACTTATGAGTGTCGCCTATCGGCGAGGATACAAAGTGCTGACCACTACGGATTAAAGTTGAGAAGCGGTGCTTGTTTGTAGCTCCGATATGACACAATCAGAACAAAGGGAATGCACAGCCTTGCGACAGTGTGCAGACCTGCACCCCAGAGGTGGGCACGTGGCGATGTCACACAAATCTTTTCCCTGCGGTCAAAGATTTGGCGACCGCCACTCAGGCAGGGGGCAGGCAGGGCGCACAGCACAGCTTTATGCGCCCTGCACCCTCAACATTTAATGCTTCGGGCATAAAAAAAACACCCTACGCACTTCGTGCGTGGGCTTGGGGTGGTAGAGGTCGTCGGTTCAAATCCGGTCACTCCGACCAATATATCAAAACGGCTTTCCGCTATTGTGGAGAGTCGTTTTTTAGTTGTCAAAATATTCTAACACAAAAAAGCTCCGAAATGATCGGAGCTTTTGGTTTTATATTACATCTTCGCAAGCTTTGCAAATTCTGCTTTCAGTGCAGGATAGATCTCTGTGTAAAGCTTGTAGTATTTCTCATACTCAGGTACTCGCTCTGCTTCAGGCTGCTGTACCTTGTCGGTCTTTACTACTGCCTTACAAGCTTCCGGTACTGATGAGTAAATGCCTGCGCCTGTTGCTGCAAGAAGTGCTACGCCAAGGGCTGGACCTTCTTTCGATGAAGCTGTTTTTACAGGGCAGTTGTAAAGATCTGCGAGCATTGATCTCCACAGCGGTGAGCTTCCGCCGCCTCCACATGCCATCATGTCGGATACGTTGATATTCATTTCTCTGAATACCTCAACGCAATCTCTCAGGGAGTATGATACGCCCTCCATTACTGCTCTCAGCATATCACGCTTTGTGTGCATTGCGGAAAGTCCGAAGAATACTCCTCTTGCGTCAGGGTCAAGATGCGGTGTTCTTTCGCCCATGAGATATGGCAGATAGAGAAGTCTGTTTGCACCAACAGGCACTTTCTCTGCTTCCTTATCCATGAGATAATATTCGTCAACGCCCATGCACTTTGCTGTTTCTTTCTCTGCATTGCAGAAATTATCCCTAAACCATTTCAGCGAAAGTCCTGCGCCTTGTGTAACACCCATAACGTGCCATGCGTTCGGTACTGCTGCACAGCAGGTGTGAACTCTGCCCTTTGGGTCGATAGAGATAGAAGAAGTGTGTGCGAATACAACGCCTGATGTTCCGATAGTTGTGAACGCCTTACCGTCCTCTGCAACGCCTGTTCCGATAGCCGCAGCGGCATTGTCGCCTGCTCCGCCTACTACTATAGTACCCTCTTTAAGTCCTGTAAGCTCAGCCATTTTCTTTGTGACCTTGCCTGTTACCTCGCATGACTCGTACACCTTGCCCAGCATTGACATATCAATGCCAAGCGTATCGCAGACTTCCTTTGACCAGCAGCGGTTTGGCACGTCAAGAAGCTGCATACCGCTGGCATCGGAAACCTCTGTTGCATATTCGCCAGTGAGGATAAATCTCAGATAGTCCTTTGGAAGAAGAATGTGTCTGCACTTTTCATATATATCAGGCTCGTTGTTCTTTACCCAAAGGATTTTCGCAGCCGTCCAGCCTGTGAGGGCAGGGTTTGCTGTTATCTTGATAAGCTTTTCTCTGCCTAGCTTTTCATTCATTTCTTCAACTTCTGCGGCAGTTCTCTGATCGCACCAGATTATAGACTTTCTAAGCACGTTGTTGTCCTTATCCAGCATAACAAGTCCGTGCATCTGTCCAGAGATACCAACACCTGCAACGTCCTCTTTATTTACGCCGCTTTTGGTCATAACAGCCTTGATAGTGTTTATCATTGCGTTTGCCCAGTCAGCAGGGTCCTGTTCTGCATAGCCATTTTTAGGCTGATACATAGGATATTCAATAGTTACAGAAGAGATAACAGTGCCCTTTTCGTCAAAAAGCACCGTCTTAGTGCCACTTGTGCCGCAGTCTACGCCGATTACATAAGCCATATTTTTTTACTCCTTTATAATATGTATAGTATCATTTGTGTTCATTAAAACGATTACATTAATTATACAATATTTCTCTCTGAAATGCAATACCCATAAAACGTTTTCGCAAAATTTATCTGCACATAAAAAAGGACGGTGGGGCTACCGTCCTGTAAATTTGTTGAAAAAGCTGGTGAGTGGGCGGGACGTCGAGGGCGCCGTCCCCTACAAAACAACGTGTCTGTGTTATTGACAGGATACGGCTCGATATCGTCCATTTAAAGTCTAGTCTGCTTTCTCAAGCACAAAGAATGTGCTGTTGTTTTCGCTTTTCATTTCCTTTATAGCCCAGCCTGCCGCGATCAGACTGTTGAGCTTTTCAACTCGCTGAAATCTGTCCATATCCGGGGCTTTTCCATCATGGGCTTTGTCCTCATTTCTTGAAACATAAAATATCTTTTGCATATATATCCTCTTTCCCTGAGAGCGACAATTGTTTCCCCAATTTTTTACAACTGTCGCATTTTATTGATTACATTATACTACACAAATATGGAGATTTCAAGGAATACCAAAAATTTTAACCTCTTTTTAACGCTTTAGTATTATTCTGATTTTTCATGCTTTTCAGTGCTTATTATATATAACGGCATAGGTAAGGTGAAAAAATGCACGTTTTTAGGGCTGCTTTATGTGCTGATATGTACAAAAACTTATGACGAGTGAGTATTTTTATATGACAGCCCTTGACTTTTTTTTATAAAAGGCATATAATAATATTATTAATTTATATATTTATAGTCTTTATAAATAATGAAACTAAGAAACTAATTTATATGGAGGGTTTAACAATGGGTAGAGTATATAACTTCAGCGCAGGTCCTGCTGTACTCCCTGAGGAAGTGCTTAAGGAAGCTGCCGATGAAATGCTCGATTATAAGGGCACAGGTATGAGCGTAATGGAGATGAGCCACCGTTCCAAGGCGTTCGATGACATCATCAAGGAAGCTGAAAAGGACATCAGAGATCTTATGGGTATCCCTGATAACTATAAGGTGCTGTTCCTTCAGGGCGGTGCTTCTCAGCAGTTCTCAGCCGTTCCTATGAACCTTATGAAGAACAAGAAAGCGGCTTACATAATCACAGGTCAGTGGGCTAAGAAGGCTTATCAGGAGGCTCAGAAATACGGCGAGGCTGTTGCTGTGGCTTCTTCTGCTGACAAGACTTTCTCTTATATCCCTGATTGTTCAGATCTCGATATTCCTGAGGACGCTGACTATGTTTATATCTGCGAAAACAATACTATCTATGGTACAAAGTACAAGACACTGCCTAACACAAAGGGTCACACACTTGTTGCAGACGTTTCTTCCTGCTTCCTGTCTGAGCCTGTTGACGTAACAAAGTACGGTGTTATTTACGGCGGCGTTCAGAAGAACGTTGGTCCTGCCGGCGTTGTTATCGCTATCATCAGAGAAGATCTTATCACTGACGATGTTCTCGAGGGAACACCTACAATGCTCAAGTGGAAAACTCAGGCTGACGCTGACTCTCTTTACAATACACCTCCTTGCTATGGCATCTACATCTGCGGCAAGGTATTCAAGTGGATAAAGAAAATGGGCGGTCTGGAGGCTATGAAGGCTCATAACGAGAAGAAGGCTAAGATACTTTATGATTATCTTGACCAGAGTAAGCTCTTCAAGGGCACTGTTGTTCCTGAGGACAGATCTCTTATGAACGTTCCATTCGTAACAGGCGACGCTGAGCTTGACAAGAAGTTCGTTGCTGAGGCTACAGCAGCAGGCTTTGTAAACCTCAAGGGTCACAGAACTGTTGGCGGTATGAGAGCTTCTATCTACAACGCAATGCCTATCGAGGGCGTTGAAAAGCTTGTTGAGTTCATGAAGAAGTTCGAGGCTGAGAACGCATAATCAGATTTGATCGAGGTGAAATTTCAATGCTTCATCGATTGCTTCATATGATAAGCACTGCTGATTTGATCAAAAACAATCCGGACGATTGGCGTGATAAGCTTAATGAAAGAAGTAAGTCAAAAGGCAAAGTTGTTCTCGTTCTTTTCGCTGTAATACTTGTTCTTTGCCTGTTTGTAAGAATTATCACTTAAATAGATGAAAGAGGTTAGTTTAATGTACAACATATTGACTTTGAATAAGATCGCCGCTTGCGGTACAGATATTTTCGACAAGGCTAAGTACACAGTAAGCGACAATGCTGAAAATCCTACCGCTATAATGGTACGTTCAGCAAAGATGCACGATATGGAAATGCCTGAGAGCCTGCTTGCTATTGCAAGAGCAGGTGCTGGCGTAAACAATATTCCAGTTGAGAAGTGCGCAGAGCAGGGAATCGTTGTATTCAACACACCTGGCGCAAACTCAAACGCTGTTAAGGAGCTTGCTATTTGTGCGCTTCTTCTTGCTTCAAGAAAGATAACAGAAGCTGCTGCATGGGCTGCATCACTCAAGGGCACTCCTAACGCTCCTAAGACAGTTGAGGGCGGCAAGTCTAAGTTCGCAGGTCCTGAGATACTGGGCAAGACTCTTGGCGTAATCGGTCTTGGTGCGATCGGCGGAAAGATCGCAAACGCAGCCGTTGCACTTGGCATGGACGTTATCGGCTATGACCCATTCCTTTCAGTAAACGCAGCTATCCAGCTTGATCCTGCTGTAAAGGTAACTGCTGATATCAATGATATTTACAAGAACAGCGATTATATCACTATCCACGTTCCTTATACACCTGACACAAAGAACACTATCGACGAAGCTCAGATAGCAATGATGAAGGACGGCGTTCGTCTTATCAACCTTGCAAGAGGCGAGCTTATCAACAGTGCGGCTGTTGTAAAGGCTATCAAGGACGGCAAGGTTGCAAAGTATGTAACAGACTTTGCAGATGATGTTGTTCTTGGCGAGGAGAATGTTATCGTTCTTCCACACCTTGGCGCTTCCACACCTGAGTCTGAGGACAACTGCGCAACAATGGCAGCTCACGAGCTTATCGACTATATCGAGAAGGGAACTATCAAGAATTCTGTAAACTTCCCTAATGCAGAGCTTGCTAAAACAGGCGACCACCTTGTTTGCGTGCTTCACAAGAACGTTCCTGCACTTATTGCACAGATCACATCTGTTGTATCTGACAAGGGCGCAAATATCGAGAACCTTGTAAACAAGTCTAAGAAAGACTGGGCTTACACAATGCTCGATGTTACAGGCGACGTTGACGCTGACGCTTTCAAGTCTATCGAGGGCGTTGTTGGCGTAAGAGTTCTTTAATTGTTGATAAAAGAAATTTTATATGCAGCAATGAGGCTGCCCACGGACGAACTGCGTCTTGGGCAGCCTTTTTTGATACAAAAAAAGCTATAATTTAAGTGAAAAATGGAGGAATTTAAAATGGACAAACTTATAACAGCAATTTTATTTATCGGAATACCAATGGCACTGACTCAGCTTTTATACAGGCTGTTTGACCACAAAGGCGAAAAGACGGCAAAGCTTGCTGAGCGTTTTCCTGTGCTTGTGAAAAGAAAGTTTCTTGTGCAGATAGGCGGAGCAATGGCGTTCGTTATCGTGTTCGGGCTTATCTCGCTTCTGCTTGACCTGCCTATCAAGGTGTTTTTCATTGTGTGCGGAGTTGTAGTGGGCGTGATAAACGGCATGGCGGTCACGCTTATGTACAGAGATTAGTCGGTTGCAACGTGGCAACTGGGGCAAAATAAAAAGCTGCCAGATATCTGACAGCTTTTTTTGTATGCTTATTTCTTTCTGAAGACCACAAGCTTGCTGATGACATAGTTAAGTATCAGCACAACAACGTTTGCCACAATCTTTGTTACCCAATAGTTGAAGCTGAGAAGTGAGTAGCCGAGCCACATCATGAACATTTCTACGAGAAGAGTGAATATCCTGCCGCCGTAAAATGAAGCCGCTTCGGAGATTATCGCCTTTTTGCCCTCTGCTTCAGACTCGAAAACCCATATCCTGTTGGTTATGTATGCGAATGTTACTGCGCATATCCATGATATGACGGTGCTTGTGGTGGAAACACCGCCCTTGCCTATGCCTGCCTGCTCCAAAAGCACTTTTGAGATGCCTGCGGTCACAAAGCTGACTGCGGTGGTGAGTACGCCGAAAAACAGATACAAAAGCATTTCCTTGTTTTTGACGTAAAAGGGTCTGAACCAGCCGAATATCTTCCAGTCCATTATTTTGTCGAAAATGTCCTTATCTTTCTTTGCCATTTCTGTTATCTCCTTTTGTGCATATGAATATTATGAACACAAAGAATATTATAACTCTTTTACATCGTTTTTTCAACAATACTGTTGCAATTGGTTAAAAAATATGTTATGATAACTATATGTAGTCAGTTTTCATGACTGCCTTTAGTGCTATTTTTATAACTAGGGCAGCAAATTTATATTCTGACCTGAAAGGATAATTTTATTTTATGAAAGTTGTTATCATCGCTGTGCTTCTTATGCTGTCTGCTATTTGTTCTGCAACGGAGACAGCGTTTTCTTCGTGCAACAGGATAAGGCTTAAAAAACTTGCAGACGACGGAAACAAGTCTGCAAAGAAGGCAATGAACATATGCGATAATTTTGACAAGGCACTCACTGCTATACTTGTTGGAAACAACGTGGTGAACATTTCTTCATCTTCTATTGCAACGGTGCTTTTTACGGAAAAGTTCGGAAAGGGAAGCGTGGGTCTGGCTACTGTAGTCATGACGGTGCTTGTACTTATTTTTGGTGAGATCTTGCCTAAGAGCCTTGCAAAGGAAAATTCTGAGCGGTTTTCTATTCTTATGGCGGCTCCGCTTTCCGCATTCATGTTCATCATCACGCCTATAACGGCTATCTTTATGGGCATAAAAAGCGGTGTTTCAAAGCTTGTGGGCAACAAGAACAGCGAGCCGTCTGTTACTGAGGAAGAGCTTAAATATATCATAGACGAGATTCAGGACGAGGGCGTACTTGAAGAGCAGGAGTCTGAGCTTGTGCGTTCGGCACTTGATTTTGACGAGATAACCATAAGCGAGATACTTGTGCCGAGAGTAAATATCGAGGGCGTTGAGCTTCATGAGGATATGGAGAGCATAAAAAAACGCTTTGTGCAGACAAAGTTTTCAAGGCTTCCCGTGTATGACAAGGACTTAGACCACATTGTGGGACTTATCCACCAGTCTGACTTTTTTGAAATGTATCTCAAGGGCAAGACGGACATAAGCCTTATAATGAACAAGCCACTTTACATAACCGAAAACCGCAAGATCTCTGAGATCCTGAAGCAGATGCAGCGCAAAAAGGTGCATATGGCGGTGGTGCTCGACCAATACGGCGGCACGGAGGGCATTTGTACCCTTGAGGATATCATAGAGGAGCTTGTGGGCGAGATCTATGATGAAAGCGACGAGGAGGATACCTCCCTTGTGAAAATAAGCGACGGTGTTTACGAAGCGTCGGCGGAGCTTTCGGTATCGGATTTTCTTGAGAGGACAGGACTGCCGGAGGACACTATCGAAACCGAAAGAACATCTCTCGGTGGCTGGATAATGGATATGCTTGACAGACTTCCTGAGCAGAATGAAGTTATAAGCTGTCCGCCTTTTGAGATGACAGTGAAAATGGAAGACGAGCAGAAAATAGACAGGATACGCTTCAAGATATCCGAAGAGGAGCTTGAAAGCAAGAAGGCGGAGGAAGAAAATGCCTAAGCAGATAAAGAAAGAGCAGATAAAAAAGTCAGAGCTTTTATACAGAAAATGGTCTGTTGCAGGGCTTGCGGCAGCGGCTGTGTTCATGGGGTGTATGGCTGGGCTTATGAGCATGATAGTGAAAACCGAGGGAGCAAAAGTGCCAACGATAGTGCTTTTTGCGACGTTCATTATCTACACGGCAGTGTCGGTGGTATGTGCGGTGCTTGGAGTGAAAAGCTATGTAAAGGACGACTGCGGAGTGTGCCTTTTTCAGGGCATAGTACATATTTACAGCGTTATAGCCTGCGTAATGAATGTGAGAATGGCATTTATAATACTGTTCTCAGCCTTAGGCTCGCGATCGGGGGTAGATACCCTTATAGGAAGCCAATCGCAGAACGAATTTATACAAAGTCAGTATGCAAGCTGGATATGTCTAGCCATTGCTACTCTGTTTTCAGTGATACTTGGTATTTTGGCGGTAGTATGGCTTGTGAAAAATAAAAAGAACTGATAAATCGGCTTTGCGTAGGGGCGACCTTAGGTCGCCCGTTATTTCGTATGTTTCACAGCATACAGGTCTTAGAAAATCATATAGTAAGGAAAAAGAAAAATAATGTTTTTGCTTATACTTGTAGTTGTATGCTACACAATATGTTCCCTTAGTGACAAGTACGCTGTTTCAACGGCAAAATTCAACGGCGATGAGCTTGGATTCTTAATGGCGGCGGCAACGGCTGTTTTCATGGCTTGCTGTCTGCCTTTCCTCGACAGGACTATTACATTTAGCTGGCAATCCTTTGCGGCGATAGGTCTGCTGTGCTTGTCGAAGATCCTTGAATTTAAGCTTTCGGCTATTATCCTTGATGAAATATCAGCCTTTGAGCTTAAGGCTTGGCTTGGTATCACCCTTTTCATGTCCTATGCAACGGATATTTTCCTTGGTGAAAAGCCGAGCATTTTCAAGTTTCTTTTTATCGTGCTTACTGTTGCAGGACTTGTTTTTATTGCAAAATCAGGCAGAACGGACAGCGGCAATATAAATTACCGCAGGATAGTTGTTCCTCTGGTGTTCTATCTTTTGGCAAGATACGGCTACGGCATAGTTGTAAGAGCGTCGGAGAATTACATATCCTCGACCATGGCGCTGTTCTTTGCGCTTATACTTATGGCTATCATACTTCTGCCAAGGGCGAAGCCTTTGGAGATATTCAAGAAAAATCAAAAGGGCGCATGGGTGGTTGTGCTTACAAAGATTCCGAATGTGGCAGGTCTGCTTGCGGAGAATGCTGTTATTGCTGTGAGCCTTGCGAGTGCGTCATTTATCCAGCCTATGATACTGTGTTCGCTGTTTGTTATAGCGCTCATAAGAAAAGAGCCTATCACAAAGCTGAGATTTATCGGCAGCGTTATTTGTATGGCGGGCATAATAGGATTTCAAATATGTTAAAAAACAAAACGTCGGACGTTTTCAAATTCGTCCGACGTTTTGTTGTCTGAAAGTTTACAGAAAGAAAGTGAGCGACCAGAGGTCGCACCTATATTTTGATGTTATGTTTATCTTTCGGTATTGTACATTGCGGCAAACCAGTAATCTTCTTCAAGATAGCTTGTGTCTTTCTTGCCCCATGTAATTTTTATTTTCACAAGACAGCCGTCAATATCCTCTTTTGGAAGCTCCAGCTTTTTGGACTCCTTGGCAAGCACCTTTCCGTCATAGCTGTAGACAGTGTAAAGCACGTCACCGAGCCTGTCCCCTGTGACTTCTACGGACATAGGGGTTTTAAGGGTAACATTGCCGTCCTTATCTACATCTGCCTTTACATTAAATGACGGTACGGAGGAGAGCAGATCTTCAAAGCTCTTTTCAGCGGAAAGGCTCTCGCTCTTGCCATTGCAGTATCGTGTCTTTTCAGTGCCGGGAAGCTCATATTTGCTTCCGTCACAGGTCAGCACAACTGAACCTTTCTCCACCTTTGGGGTTATATTTATCACAAGGGCGCAAGCCAAAAAGATAATGGCGGTAAGCAGACCTACAAGTATTTTCCTTTTCATTATTATCACCAATGCTATTATAGCACCTTTTGGAATAATAATCAAGGGCAGTGTTTTAGTCTTTGAGCTTTATCTCACGTTTTATCCTGCCCATTATCACAATGGCGGCGACAGTGCCTACAAGCTCGCCGAATGGAACGGCTGCCCATACTATCTTGCCTGCTGAGGAGGTAAGGGTGAGAAGATAAGCCGTGGGGAGAGGGATAACTAAAAGTCTGATAAGGGAAAGCACAAGGGAAGCTATGCCATGGTCGAGCGCCTGAAAAATTCCCTGATAGGCTATGTTTGCACCTGCAAAAAGATAGCCTAAAGTGATTATCCTTATGGCATAGGTGGCGAATATCTCCGTATCCGCTGACAGTGAGAATACATGGCATATCTGAGAAGCAAAAAGCTGCAAGCCTATAATGCCAAGGAGCATGAGTCCCAACGTGTAGAGCATACCGTATTTTATGCCTGAACGAACTCTTGTTTTGTCCCCTTTGCCGTAGTTGTATGATACAACCGGAATGATAGTGTTGTTCATGCCGAATGACGCAAAGAATACGAACTGCTGTATTTTATAATAGATACCATAGGCTGTTACGGCGGATTGACCTATCCTGTTGAGTATGACATTAAGCCCATAAGTCATGACGGACATAAGAGCCTGTATTATTATGGCAGGAATGCCTATTCTATAAATGTTTGCTATCATTTTGCTCTGAGGTATAAAATATCTCATGCCGCTTGGTATCTCTTTGTTGCACACAAAATGAAGCACGCCGCCTATGACCATTGTGAGTACCTGACCGATGACAGTGGCATATGCCGCACCTTTTACTCCCAGTTCTGGGAAAGGGCCAAGCCCGAAAATCAAAACAGGGTCAAGGACGATGTTGGCTATTGCGCCTACAAGCTGAGCAATGGTGGAATGGATAGTTTTGCCTGTCGCCTGCAAAAGCTTTTCAAATATCATTGAACCTACTGCACCGAATGACAACACACAGCATATGCCTAGATATTCGCCCCCAAGCTTTAAAGCAAGACTATCATGGGTCTGTGTTTTCAAAAATGCGTCAGTGCCGAAAAATCCGAACAGCATGAACACGATGTAGGTGCAAAGACCTATGAAAATGGCGTTGCCTGCTATTTTGCCTGCACGCTCAAAATTCTTTTCTCCAAGGCTTCTGGAGAGCAAGGCGTTTATTCCAACGCCTGTGCCTACGCCTACAGCGATTATCAAAAGCTGGACAGGGTATGCAAGGGTTAGGGCGTTTACGGCATATTCGCCTATGTGCTCAACTGTATCATCTGTTATCCTGCTTACGAAATAGCTGTCAACGATATTGTAAAAAGCCTGAACTATCATTGAAATTATCATAGGCAGACCCATGCTCAGCATGAGTTTCGGCATGGGCATAACGCCCATCTTGTTTTCTTTCAGAGCTTCTTCGCTCATATTTCATTACCTCCCGTTTTTTGCGCATAAAAAAACAGCACAAGTCCGAATACAATCGGACTTACGCTGTCGCTGCTCATTGTTATAATTATTATACCATATATTTTTTCATATGTCCAAGGACTTTTTATACAAAAGTCAGGTCTCAAAGACCCACTTTTTTGATGATATGAAGCGTTGCGAATTTACAATAAAATATATAAAAAACTATTGACAAAATCAAAAATATAGGTTATAATAACCTCATAGTAAAAGAGAGTAGCTGGCGGAGAGATCCGTTTATGTTTGCGTCAATACGTTCCGATGAGGGACCGCTGCATATCTAAACGGCGAGACTTTTATTGATTAAATTGCCACAGGCGCAGTTTACCCAATAAACGTCTTGCCGATTTTTTATGCGTTTATTTTACTGAGCCTATGAGAAAAGGAGGCTTGGAAGGGTATATCGGCAATGTTTACAGGAAAAAATAAAAAAGGTGGTATTTTATGAAGCAGTATCAAAAAAAAATTGACCAGCTTTACACTGAGTTTTCATCAGGTGAAAATGGTCTTTCAACCGAGCAGGCAGTGAAAAACTGCGAAAAGTTCGGACGAAATGTTATCACAGAGGGCAAGAAAAAGTCCATTCCCGTGATTTTTTTAGAGCAGTATAAGGACTTTCTTGTGCTTATACTCATTATTGCTGCGATAGTTTCAGCTTTCATGAAAGATGTTGAGAGCTGTGCAGTAATTCTCGTTGTTATCACAATGAACGCTATTTTGGGTACAGTTCAGACCGTCAAGGCTGAAAAGTCACTGACGAACCTTAAAAAGCTTTCTGCACCAACGGCTAAGGCGCTTCGTAACGGCGAAAAGGTCATTATCCCCTCTGAGGAGATCGCAGTGGGCGACATTCTTCTTATCGAAGCAGGCGACCAGATATGTGCAGACGGCAGGCTGATAGAATGTGCGTCTGTTCAGGTGAACGAGTCGGCACTCACAGGCGAGAGCGTCAATATCGACAAGGATATGAGCGATATAGAGGGCGAAAAGCCTCTTGCTGAACGTGCTAACATGGTTTATTCAGGTTCTTTTGTCACATATGGCAGAGGAAAAATGCTTGTCACTGAGGTGGGTATGGACACTGAGGTGGGCAAGATAGCTTCGCTTATCCAAAACGCATCAGAGAGAAAAACACCTCTCCAGAACACGCTTGACGAGTTCGGCAAAAAGCTTTCCATTGCTATACTTATTGTCTGTGCAGTAGTGTTCGGACTTAGTATGCTTCGTGGCGGCGAGCTTATGGATTCGTTCATGTTCGCTATCGCACTTGCTGTTGCGGCTATTCCTGAGGCTCTCAGCTCTATCGTTACTATTGTGCTTTCTTTCGGCACACAGAAAATGTCAAAGGAAAACGCTATCATAAGAAAGCTTCAGGCAGTTGAGGGCTTGGGCAGCGTTTCTGTAATATGCTCTGACAAGACTGGTACTCTTACTCAGAACAAGATGACAGTTAGAAAAATAATGGTAGACGGCAGGATAATCGACACTGACGCTGTTGATCTTGACGATGAAAAGGTCAAGACTATGACAAGAGCCATGATCCTTTGCAACGATTCAAGCTGTAAGGACGGCGTTGAGATAGGCGACCCTACAGAAACGGCTCTTATCAACTTCGGCACAAAGCTTGGTATAGACACTGACAAGGTGAGAGAAGATCTCCCTAGAATTTCTGAGATACCATTTGATTCAGACAGAAAGCTTATGTCAACTCTGCACGTTATCGACGGCGAGAAGGTGCTATATGTAAAGGGTGCGGCTGACGTTCTTATAAACAGGATAACTTCAAGCGACGAAGAAAAGGCTGTTATAACCCAGCGTGTGGCAGAGCTTTCGGAAAAAGGTCTGCGTATACTTGCATTTGCAGAGAAAAAATTCGACAAAGATACCGTATGTCCAGAGGACGAGGACGGATTGGAGTTTGTCGGTCTTATTGCTATGATGGATCCTCCGAGAGAGGAATCAAAGGCGGCTGTTGCGGAATGCCGCAAGGCAGGCATAAAGCCAGTCATGATAACAGGCGACCATATCGTTACGGCTTCGGCTATTGCCCGTGAGATAGGTATTCTTGACGACAACTCAAAGGCTGTTGAGGGTCACGAGCTTGACGCTTATTCAGACGAAGAGCTTGTTGACTTTGTAAAGGACAAGGCTGTTTACGCTCGTGTTACACCTGAGCATAAAATAAGGATCGTAAAGGCTTGGCAGGCAAACGGCTGTATAGTTTCCATGACAGGCGACGGAGTGAACGACGCACCTGCGTTAAAGCAGGCTGATGTGGGCGTTGCAATGGGCATCACAGGAACGGAAGTTTCAAAGGACGCTGCCTCAATGGTGCTTGCAGACGATAACTTTGCAACTATAGTCAAGGCCATAAGAAACGGAAGAAATATTTACGAGAACATTAAAAAGGCTATACTCTTCCTGCTTTCGGGCAACTTTGCGGCAATTCTTGTGGTGCTTTTCAACTCACTGCTTGGACTTCCTGTTCCGTTTGCGGCAATACATTTGCTGTTTATTAATCTGCTTACAGACTCGCTTCCTGCTATCGGTTTGGGTCTTGAACCTCACTCCGAAGAGGTCATGAAACGCAAGCCAAGAAACGCAAATGAATCTATACTCACACGTCCTTTCCTGGGCGAAATAGCATTGTATGGCGTAGTTATAGCGATAGCAGTAGCTTTGGCTTTCCTTATGGGAAACAAGACAAGCGCAGCTCTTGGTATGACGATGGCATTCGCAGTGCTTTGCTCCGCAAGATTGTTCCACGGATTCTCGTGCAAGAAAAAAGGTCCTGTTATCTTCTCAAAGGACTTTTTCAACAACAAGTTCGGTCTTATGGCGTTCGGCCTTGGAATGGTATTTTTAAACTCCGTTCTGCTCGTTCCACAACTCAAGGGACTTTTCAAGATAGCAGACATGACAGGTATGCAGTTTGCATGGATATACATTCTAAGCTTTGGCTCTATGCTCGTTATCCAGCTTATAAAGGCGATATTCTTTACAAAGTCTGAAAAGTAAGGCTGTAGAGTTATCTTATAAAAGTTTCAAGGTGTGCGACCTTAGGTCGCACCTACGCAATAAAAATAACCGCTCTTCGTGATGTCACGGGGAGCGGTTTTGTTTTACATATCTTCGCTGTTCACCCAAACCCCGTCCTCTTTATGAAGTATCCTCTGATTTTCAGATCCTCTGAATTTCAGTGAGATGTTTTTCTTTTCGAGAACAAATTCGCCGTCAACGAGGTAGTCGATAAGGCTCAGCATTTCGTCTGTGTACTGTGTTCTGTATGGGGACTTTGAGCCTGCAAGCAGGTCAGTTTCAAGGGTACAGCCTGTGTAGCACCACACGTCCTTGTCGGGAAGTTCTGTTTTCACACGGCGGAGGAGTTTTGTAAGCTCAGGCTGGTTCTCAGGCTCCATAGGCTCGCCGCCAAGGAGCGTAAGTCCTTTTATATAGCCCTTTGAGAGGGCGTTAATTATCTCGTCTGCGGTGGTATCTGTGAAAGGCTTGCCGTAGTCAAAGTTCCAGGTGTCAGGCTGAAAACAGCCCTTGCAGTGGTGCCTGCACCCTGAAACGAACAGCGTGACCCTCACGCCCGACCCATTGGCAATATCGGTTTTCTTTATCTCACAATAATTCATTTGCCGCTCCTTTCGTATATACAACGCAGGGCAATACGCATTGTATTGCCCCGATAGTTATATGCTGTTTGTTGTTTTATGTCAGGAATAATGTTCATTATTTTCGGATTTTGCCGTTTTGAGTTTTTGAGTTTTCCTTGCTATAATGTTCATTTTTCTGACGAGTTTTGATTTTTGAACTTTTGGGTTTTAACGGCTATAATGTTCACTTTTTTTGAAAATCGCTCAAAAAAATTTTTGGGTTTTGCCTATAAATTTTTGGGTTTTGCATAATTACATGGGTTTTGAACTTAATCACAAATGCAGAACTCTCTCCTTTATCTCTTGAGTCCTGCCCTGATTCCAGAACTGCGTGCCGATGTAGCCACAGGTGCGCCTTGCAACGTTCAGAGTGTTCTGATCTCTGTTGCCGCAGTTCGGACACTCCCATACAAGCTTGCCGTCATCTTCTACTATCTTTATCTCACCGTCAAAACCGCACTTCTGACAGTAGTCGCTCTTTGTGTTAAGCTCTGCATACATGATGTTGTCGTAAATATGCTGCATAACTGCAAGGACCGCCTCTATGTTGTTCTGCATATTCGGCACTTCCACATAGCTGATAGCTCCTCCTGGTGAGAGAGCCTGGAACTGTGACTCAAAGGTGAGCTTGTCAAATGCGTCGATGTTCTCGGTAACATGGATATGATAGCTGTTTGTGATGTAGTTTCTGTCTGTTACACCCTCGATAACACCGAAACGCTTCTGCAAACATCTTGCAAATTTGTATGTTGTGGACTCCAATGGCGTGCCGTAAAGGCTGAAATCTATGTTTGTTTCTGCTCTCCACTTTGCGCAGGCGTCATTAAGGTGCTGCATAACTTCAAGTGCAAAAGGCGTTGCTGAAGGGTCTGTGTGTGACTTGCCCGTCATGTATCTTACGCATTCGCAAAGACCTGCATAGCCAAGTGATATGGTGGAATATCCGCCGAACAGGAGCTTGTCGATCGTTTCGCCCTTTTTAAGCCTTGCCAATGCACCGTTCTGCCAAAGGATAGGCGCAACGTCTGACGGAGTGCCTTTAAGTCTTTCGTGACGGAGCATAAGCGCACGTCTGCAAAGCTCAAGTCTTTCATCAAATATCTTCCAGAACTTATCCATATCCTTATATGACGAGCAGGCAACGTCCACAAGGTTTATTGTAACAACGCCCTGATTGAATCTGCCGTAATATTTAGGCTTGCCGTTTTCGTCAAGATATGTTGTAAGGAAGCTTCTGCAGCCCATGCAAGGGTAGCACTGACCATTGCCATTCTTGTCTACCTTAAGCTCTTTCATTTTCTTTTCGCTTATATAGTCAGGCACCATTCTCTTTGCGGTACACTTTGCAGCAAGCTTTGTAAGCTCCCAATATTTTGAGCCTTCTCTTATGTTGTCCTCTTCAAGGACATATATGAGTTTCGGGAACGCAGGGGTGATATAAACACCCTTTTCGTTCTTTACGCCTTGGATACGCTGTCTGAGCATTTCCTCTATGATAGCCGCAAGGTCATCTCTTGTCTGCCCCTCCGGCACCTCGTCAAGGTACATGAAAACAGTAACGAAAGGAGCTTGACCATTGGTAGTCATAAGAGTGATGACCTGATACTGTATCATCTGAACGCCCTGAACTATCTCAGCCTTTACTCTCATTTCGGCTACCTTATTTATAGTATCCTCGTCGGCAGGGATATTAAGCTCTGCGAACTCTTTTTTTACCTCACGGCGGTATTTATCACGGGATATCTGAACGAACGGAGCAAGGTGGGAAAGTGTGATACTCTGTCCGCCATACTGTGAAGAAGCTATCTGAGCGATAGATTGTGTAGCGATATTGCAGGCTGTAGAGAAGCTGTGTGGCTTTTCTATCATGACCTCGCTTATGACAGTGCCGTTCTGGAGCATATCCTCAAGATTTACAAGACAGCAGTTGTGCATATGCTGAGCGAAATAATCGGCATCGTGGAAATGTATCAGACCTTTTTCGTGAGCTTCAACTATATCGTCAGGAAGCAAAAATCTTCTTGTGATATCCTTGCTCACTTCACCTGCCATATAATCCCTCTGAACTGAATTGACAGTAGGGTTCTTATTGGAATTTTCCTGCTTGACTTCCTCGTTCTCGAAGTTAAGAAGAGAAAGTATCTGCTTGTCAGTAGTATTAGCCTGTCTGACGATAGAACGCTCATAGCGGTAGGTGATATAATGCTTTGCCACCGTATACTTGCCGTGGCGCATGATATCGGCTTCCACCCAGTCCTGAATAGTTTCAACGTCCATAGCCCTATTCATTTCAGAGCATTTGTCCTCTATATTCTGTGCTATCTCTCCTATTTCTCCTTCAGAGAGCCTATCCTTTTCCTCCACAGTGATATTAGCTTTTGCAACGGCATTTTCTATCTTTTCCTTATCGAACGTATTCTCAGCGCCGCTTCTTTTTATTATCTTCACCTATACTCTTCCTTTCATTCTATCCTGCTCAACCACTATATATTGTGGTTGACTTCTTTTATTACAACATAATATTGAACATTTACTATTATACCACAATCAGAATATAAGTCAAGGGCATAGAATGATAAATAATCTACAAAAATTCCGGTTAAAAACAGAGCAGTTTGCCGAAAAAGTATTACAAATGATTACAAACACTTGATTGACAAAAAGTGTGAAAAACAATGGCATTTAAAGGGTGGATAAAGGTGTGAAGCTACAAGAAACGATGTGAACATTCTGTAAAATAAGTGGAGAAATTCAATTAACTTGTTGACAAGGGTGCTTGCATATGATATAATATTAGAGTTGAATGCGCCAGTAGCTCAGCTGGATAGAGTGACTGGCTACGAACCAGTAGGTCGGGGGTTCGAGTCCCTTCTGGCGCACCAGTGTATTTACGCACTTTGCGGGCTTGCAGGGTGCGTTTTTTGTTGCCAAGCTTTGTTGTCAACTTTACAATGTAGGGCGAGTCCCTGTACAAAACACGCTTTACTTAGTGTAAGGCGTGTTTTTTTATTTCTGTCATTGCCAAAGCACTGTCAATGTGGTATAATATGACCATTAGGAGGCATTAACTATGAACACAGAGAAAAAGAAAACCAAGGTAGACCTTGTGACGGGGTTTCTCGGAGCAGGGAAGACCACTTTTATAAAAAAATATGCCCGTTATCTTTTGGATAAGGGCTGTAAAATTGGCGTGTTGGAGAATGATTTCGGTGCAGTGAATGTGGATATGCTTATTTTGCAGGAGCTTTTGGACGAGAATTGCGACCTTGAAATGGTCTCGGCGGCTGATAAGGATTGCCACAGACGGCGTTTTAAGACTAAGCTTATCGCTATGGGTATGCGTGGCCTTGACAGGGTCATTGTGGAGCCGTCAGGTATCTATGAAGCTGACGAGTTCTTTGACGTGCTTAGAGAAGAACCTCTTGATAATTGGTATGAGATAGGAAGCGTTATAACTATTGCAGATGCCTGCCTTGATACCAACTTGTCGGAAGCTTCTGATTATCTTCTTGCTTCTCAGCTTTCGGAAGCAGGCATAGTTCTCATGAGCAGATGTCAGGAAGCCACAAAACAGGAGCTTGAGGATACTCTAAAACACCTTGAAGCCGTGCAGAAAAAGTTCCATTGCCACAGAATGACTAAGCCTGAGATAATAATGAAAGATTGGTCGGGGCTTACAGACGATGATATGGAAAGGATAGCCAACAGTGGCTATGAGCCGGATTCCCACGAAAAGCTGTGGTTCGACCAAGATAAAGCTTATACCTCTTTGTATTTTATGAATATGAAGCTTCCTGACAATGCTATGGAAGATGCTGTGAGCAGGCTTATGAGCGACAGCAAGTGCGGAAGGATATTCCGCGTAAAAGGCTTTATGCAAAACGCTGAGGGCGAGTGGCTTGAGCTTAATGCCACCCACAAGAACATCACTGTTGAGCCTATAGAGCGAGGTCAGGCGGTGTTTATCGTCATTGGCGAGGGGCTTGACAATGAGCATATTGACGGCTATTTTGTGCCTGTATAGTGTCAAAATATTGTAAAATAAATGCGGAATGTATTGTATATGGGCTTGATTAGTGATATGATAATTGCAGGTTATAATTACACATTTTAAAGAGCGGTGCAAGTGTATCTCATGCTGCAATGTATGGCGTAAAATGCCCGTCACGGCGAGTGACTGTAGGGGAGCGGCGCAATTTCTGCTTTGCAGAAATACGACGTCCCGTTCGGAGAGCGACATGGTTTGTATAATCGCAAATTCATGCAGGCGAGCAAATGCGGGCGAACACTGTTCGCCCCTACAATACATTATGTGGACGTAAAAAGCCTTGCGTAGATAAATATAATCATAAACCAACAGGAGAAATCAATGACATACAAAGAGATAAGAAAAAACAAGGAAATAAAAGCATTTATAAAAAGGGCAGGGATAAATCTTACATCTCTGGGTTTTACAGACCATTCAGAGGTGCATACCACTCTTGTGGCAGACAGAGCCGCCGCAATACTTAAAGAGTTCGGCTATGATGAGCATACCATAGAGCTTGCAAAGATAGCAGGGTATATGCACGATATCGGCAACGCTGTCAATCGTACACACCATGCAGAGTATGGTGCAATACTTGCAAACGATATTCTCAAAGACACTGATATGCCATTGGAAGATAGGGTGACGATAGTTTCCTGCATTGGAAGCCATGACGAATCAACAGGGGGCGCAACAGACCCGGTGTCAGCCGCAGTGATAATAGGTGATAAAACAGACGTGCGAAGAAATCGTGTGTCAAATAAGGATAAGTCCTCTTTTGATATCCATGACAGGGTGAACTATGCGGTAACAGAAGCGAGCTTAAAGATAAATGCTGATAAAAAGGTCATATCCCTTAATTTGCAGATAGACGAAAGTATCTGCACCATGTATGACTATTTTGACATTTTCCTGCAGCGTATGCTTATGTGCAGAGGTGCGGCAGGTGTTCTGGGAGCAAAGTTCAAGCTTACAGCAAATGGAAGCAAAGTATTGTGATTTAACGCACAAACTATGTAGGGGAGCGGCGCAATTTCTGCTTTGCAGAAATACGACGTCCCACTCGGGGCGATATGGTTTGGATTATCCAGAATTTGTGTAGAGCAACATTGTGCGGATAACACAAATGAGATTGCAGACGAAACGTCGAGGGGACGGGTTGTCGAGGGCGCCAGCCCCTACAATAATGTTGTGCGGATATTGAAAATTGTGCAAAAAAGGGACGACCTAAGGTCGCCCCTCATTTTTATTCAGCGGTGCAAATTTGTATCATATCACAATGTATGGCGTAAAATGCCCGTCACGGCGAGTGACTATTTAACCGTCTTTTCAGTATAAGCACCATAATAGTTCACACCATTGTATTTTCTGTATGCCCTTATTCTGAATGTTTTAGTGCCTGACAGATTTTTTGCAGTGTAGCTTTTGCCTGATGTTGTGGTGAGCTTCTTCCAACTGCGTCCTGACTTAACATATATCTCATATCCTGTGGCTTTTGATACCTTGTTCCATGCAAGTGAGATGTTGCTTCCCGAACGCTTTGCCGTTTTGACAGTGACGTTTGCAGGGAGCGTGCAGGTGACAAGTTGTGCAGGCTTGCTGTATTGCATAACATTGTCGCTTACATAATATGCCTTTACTCTGTATGTGTACATAGTGCCTGATGACTTGCCTGAGTTGGTGTAGTATGGATAAATAGTGTCCCCAAGCTCTTTGTAGCTGTCGGTAGTGCCTATCCACTGATAAACGCTGTAGCCAGATACTCCATTCACGCTTTCCCATGTGATAGTGTTGGAACTTGATGTGTTCATTGATGAGGAAAGCCCCTCTGGTGTGTTTGCAGGACGAATGGTGATGTCCTTTTCAGTGTAGTCACCGTAGTAGTTTATGTAGTTATAATTTCTTATGGCTCTCACTCTGAAACGATACGCTGTTTTATGTGAAAGATCGCTTGCAGTGTAGCTCGTTCCCGAAAGGGTGGAGAGAGTTTTCCATGTTCCGTTTGTGTACATCTCTACCTGATAGCCTGTAGCCTTTGATACCTTGTTCCAGTTGAGTGTTATGGAATCAACGTCAGTGGAGCAAAGGGAGAATGATACGTTTGCAGGAAGAGTGCAGGTGGTAAGCTCAGAGGAATATGCACCCTCGATACGCTGTCCGTCAACAGTGTTGAATGCCCTTACCTTGTATCTGTACATCGTGCCTGAGCTTTTCTTTGAGTTTGTGAACTTTGTGGACGTGGTCGTGCCTATGAGCTTGTAGCTGTCGGTAGTACCTATCCACTGATAGATCTCATAGCCTTCTGCTTTTTTGGAAGCGTTCCATGTTATGGTGTTTGATGTAGAAGTGTTTGAAGTGCTTCTTATGCCTGTTACTGTACCTGGTATGTCAGTGACCTCAGCGTTTACATATGTGTAGCCACCATTGTAGTATACGCCACTGTAATTTCTTCTCGCCTTTACCCTGAACTTATTAACGCCGTTCTGTGTGATACCATTCACCTTGTATGAAAGGCTTGAAGTTGTGCCGACCTGCTTCCATGCACCGTTCACATTATGCTCCACGATGTAGTCGGTCGCCTTTGAAACTTTGTCCCAGCTAATGGTGACAGAAGTTCCCCTTGCAGAAGCGGATATCTTTGAGATGTTCGCAGGAAGAGTGCAGGTGGTGAAAACATCAGAGTAATCCCCGTAAACACGCTTGCCTGAAGCGTCACTGTAGGCTCTCACCATGTATTTGTACATAGTGCCTGTGGACTTGTTGGAGTTTGTAAAATATGTATCCTTTGTATCCCCTATTTTTTTCTTGTGAGGGTCGCTAGGGCTTGTTCCCTGATATACCTCATATCCTGTTGCGTCAGGAGCGCCGTTCCAGGCAAATTTGTTGGAGGTGGAGGTGTTTGCCACTGAGATAAGGTCGGACACATAAAGTGGAAGCTTGCCCGAATACCATACGTTCACGTCAGTGTAGGCTGAAATGCCTGAAACAGTACCGCTTCCTGAATATTGCCACATATCCATGCGTTGGTCATAATTGGTGTTGCTTGTGTAGTGAGCCAGCCATATAGGATATTTCTTGCCAAGCCCTGCTCCGTCAATGTAGTAGTTTAGCCATGTGTAGTTTGCATAAACACCTGCGCTGTAGCCAGACTTTATGATAGTGTCGCAAAAAGCTGTGCAAAGAGCGGTCTTTTGAGCCTTGGAAAGCCCTGCACTGTCAAGTCTGCCAGTGTCATAGTCAACAGACTCGATATCGTAATAAACAGGCATTTGCAGAGAATATCCCTTTATCCTGTCAAGAACGAACTTAGCCTCTGCCTTAGCCTCGGCTGTGGTTATCGCCTGCGTGTAGAAGTATACGCCAACTTTAAGCCCTGCCTTGGTAGCTCCGTCAAGATAGGTCTTGAACTTAGGGTCTTCCACAAGCGTTCCTGCACTGCCATAGCCACGGTAGCCTACTCTTATGATAACAAATTCCACGCCGCTGTTTTTGACCTTTTTCCAATCTATGTTGCCCTGATAATAGGAAACGTCAATGCCATAGACCTTTGAAACACCGCTGAATCTGTTTTGATGAGTAAGGCTGTCAGCCCCCCACAGAGCAGACATTGTCATAATGCCGTATGAATCGTTGTTTTCAAGATATTTATGATACTCAGGGTCGTCCTCAGTGACAGGCTCTAAAAGACCATCAGCCTCCATATTTCCTGTAGCATATTCAGGCTTTGATATCTGGATATCATTTGAAAGCTCACTTGACGCAATGCTTTTCTCTGCCGCATACACGAATGGAACAGACTGAGCCATTATTGCCGCTGACAAAACCACACCAGTCAGCTTTGGAATAAATTTCATAATTTCCTCCCGTAGAAACGTAGGCAGAGTTAACATTTTTTCTGCCATTTTACACATTAATTTTTACACACCCTTTATTATAGCCCTTTTTCAGCACGTTGTCAAATTCGCATTTATACAAATAAATACAATTCAGTAATTTTAAAGTTAAATCATTACACTTATTTTGAGATTTATGTAATAATAAGTAAATAAAGATGTTCATGATACACAAGATTAGGAATGAAATTTTGTGTATCATGATATGCCTGAAATGGCACTGCAAGGCACAGCTAATGAGAATAATCAGCATTTTAGCTGGCATAATAATGGAGAAAAAAGAAAAGGAGAGCATAAAAAATGGATATATCAAAGCGAAACGCAGTTAGGATAGTGTCTTTCACAGTGGCTGTCGTGGGAGTGCTTGCGGTGAGAAATATACAACTTATGAGCAGTGAAAAAAGGGCGTTGCGTAGTGTGAGCTACACCTATTCAAGAGCCATGGGCGACCTGTGCGACGCAGTAGAGAACGTGAGCGACACTCTTGAAAAGGAACTTTATGCAGGCTCAGGAAAAATGCACCAATCACTTGCGGTGAAGCTTTACAGAGAAGCGTCCTCGGCAAAGGCAGCTCTGTCACAGCTTCCCATAGAAGAGCTGCAGCTTGAAAACACCTACAAATTTCTCTCACAGGTAGGAAACTACTCCATGGCAGTGAGCGAGAGGCTCATGAACGGCGAGGAGATAACAGACGAGGAGTATGAGAACATATCCTCGCTCTATGACTTTTCCAAAGAACTTTCCGAGGATATGTGGGAGCTTGAAAGCTCAGTGAACAGCGGTGAGATAGCCCTCACCCAAACAGGCTCACAGCAGAGCGACCCGCCCACAGTGACAGAGGGCTTCTCAGACTTTGAGGGAAGCTTTGAAAGCTATCCAAGCCTTATTTATGACGGCCCATTCTCAGACAATATCATGGAGCGTACCCCACGCATGACATCTGAGGCAGAGAACGTTTCACAGACCAAAGCCCTTGAACGCTGTTCCCTGGGGCTTAACATGAACTCCACAGTGTTCACAGATATCTCAGAGGTAGAGGGCAAAATGCCATGCTGGAGATTTTCAAACGAGGATAAGACGGTGGCTTGCGAGGTGACAAAGCAGGGTGGATATATCTCATATTTCCTCAAAAGCCGTATCAGCGAAAGCACAGAGCTTACAAACGAGCAGGGAGTAAAGGCAGCAGAGGATTTTCTCGATGACCTCGGCATACTGTCCATGAAAACCACCTACTATGAGAATATCGACAACGTTCTCACAGTGAATTTCGCCTACAACG
>ERZ779904.49-NODE-49-length-60766-cov-3.07936_pt1 | contig 60766 bp, 46 predicted proteins | sample MGYA00511549_ERZ779904 | MGnify/ENA primary metagenome ERZ779904 (study PRJEB29588, sample SAMEA2151391) | human gut metagenome | biome: human gut; feature: human-associated habitat; material: faeces | place: Denmark | collected 2008/2010 ...
ACTGGTCGAGGTGACGGGACTTGAACCCACGGCCTCTGCGTCCCGAACGCAGCGCTCTACCAAACTGAGCCACACCTCGAAATACCACTGTAATATTATATCACACCCATCAAACCTTGTCAAGGCGTTTTTTCTGTTTTGTATCCTCTTTGCTCTTTTTTACTGCGTTGACCTTTGGCGTATGACGAATTTATTGAAATCATTCTCATTGTAACTTATTTTCATTGACATATGCCTTGCGTTGTGATATTATATATATAAAGGTGTTATCGTTTGAAAGTTTTTGTATGAGGTGATGAAATTGATGAATATGAAGAAAAGAATGTTGAGCATTGTCCTGTCTGGCGCAATGGCTGTTTCTACTGCTGTGTCTGCTGGATCGTTCAGTGCCTTTGCCGTGGCGCAATGTGTTGCGTATTCAGGCTCTAATGTGAATGATCAGGACTATGTGCAATGGTCTGACACAGTGAAATCTTACCTAACAGTGTGCGACAACGGCAATTATATGCGTGTCCAGTCAGGCGCTATCAAGGGCAAGCTCCTTGTGGAATATTACAGCTCTGATTTTGAACCGCTCAGCACTAAGCTTATCGACAATGAACTGCCGATTTTTGGAGCTTTCTATGACTCCGGCAATAATTATTATGTCCTTAGCGGTCAGGAAAATCCGAAACAAAACGACTCCCTTGAGGTTTTCCGTATAACGAAGTATGATAAGAATTGGAACAAAATAAAGTCCTGCGGTCTGTATGGAGCTAACACTACAGTTCCATTCGATGCAGGCTCGGCAAGAATGGCCCATAGCGGTGACCACCTGCTTGTGAGAACCTGCCACAAAATGTATAAATCAAGCGACGGCAATAATCATCAGGCTAATGTTACCATTGAAGTGGATATGCCTTCAATGACTATCACTGATTCATATACCGGCGTCATGAACGTTGATTATGGCTATGTGAGCCACTCCTTCAATCAGTTTATAAAAACCGACGGCAACCATATAGTCGCCCTCGACCATGGTGACGCTCATCCACGTTCTGCCGTTCTGGTGAAGTATAATTCTGATTTTACTACAGGCAAATTCTTCCCAAGCTATTTTGAACAGGTCAGCAATATCGACGTTGTAACATACCCTGAATATACCGCCGGTCACTATAACTATACAGGTGCGGCTATAGGCGGCTTTGATGTGTCATCATCAAGCTATATCGTGGCACAGAGTACAGTTGACCTTGATTATATCAATACGTCAGAAACACGAAACGTCTACGTTTCCTCTGTTTCAAAGGACCTTTCCACAAACAAGCTCAATAAGATAACTTCTTATGCAGAGGGTACAGACTCAGCTTCTGCTCCACAGCTTGTGAAGATAAATAATAACAGCTTTTTGCTATTGTGGGCCAGAGATACAAAGGTAAGCTGTGTGAAGCTAAACGCTGACGGCACAGTAAACGGCAGTATACACACCTTTGAGGGAAGTCTTTCAGATTGCCAGCCTGTTATCAAAAATGGCAGAGCAGTTTGGTATGTTTACGATAAAAATAACGTGACCTTCAACTCCCTGAACCTTTCAAATCTTGACGATATAAAGACGGTTGACGTCAAAACAGGTCATGACTACGAAACAAAGTACGCATCAAAAACTGACGGCACTGTAACACAGACCTGCAAGTCTTGCGGTTATGTGAATAAGTTCACAGTTCCGACCTCTACCACTGTTTATTGGCGCACAGACCTTTCGAATACGTCCTTTTCAAGCGTATTGAGCAAAACTCAGTTCAGTGTGGGCGACAGCATTGATTTCTGGCTTTATGACGATACAGACTACACAGTTGAATTTTCTGATCGCAGCATGGTAAGTGTAAATAAGCTTGAAAACTATGCTAATGATATCAGACGTATCACATTCAAAAACGGCGGTTCACTCACTGTAAAAATTTATCCTACATACAATCCGTCTGTAGCAAAGACATACAAACTCACCTGCGGATGCACGAGCCACACATATGGCAGTGCTGTTATCACAAAACAGCCTACCTGCACATCAGAAGGTACAAAAACAAAAACTTGTACGCAGTGCGGAGCAACAGTAACAGAAACAATTGCAAAGCTTTCCCACAGCTATACAACCACGGTTGTTGCACCTACTTGCACTACTAACGGCTACACTCTCCACAAGTGTTCTGTTTGCGGTACTTCATACAAGGACAGCACAACTAAGGCAACAGGTCACAGCTACGGAAATTCTGTTGTAACAAAACAGCCGACCTGCACATCAGAGGGTACTGCTATAAAGACTTGCACAAAGTGCAATGCGACAGTTACAGAAACTATAGCAAAGACTTCACACAAATATGCTAACACAGTTGTTGCACCTACTTGCACTACTGACGGCTATACACTCCACAAGTGTTCTGTTTGCGGTACTTCATACAAGGATAGCACAACTAAGGCAACAGGTCACAGCTACGGAAATTCTGTTGTAACAAAACAGCCGACCTGCACATCAGAGGGTACAAAAATAAAGACTTGCACAAAGTGCAATGTGACAGTTACAGAAAAGCTTCCTGCAAAGGGTCACACTGCAGTTACCGACAAGGGCTACCCTGCTACTTGCACCACCGCAGGCAAAACAGACGGCTCACATTGCTCAGTTTGCAATACTGTTATCAAGGTTCAGACAGTGATAAATGCCACAGGTCACAAGTCAAGCGGTTGGATAACTGACAAGGCGGCTTCTATCGGAGTTAAAGGCTCAAAACACAAGGAATGTATAGTCTGCAAGAAAGTTCTTGAAACGGCTGAGATCCCTGCACTTTCAAGAATTAGCATTTCAAAGGCAAGCGTGACACTTTCCACTTCGACCTACGCTTATGACGGCAAGGCAAAAACTCCGTCCGTTAATGTAAAGGTCAATGGAAAGACTTTGAAAAAGGATACTGATTACACTGTTTCGTACAGCAACAACACCAAGGTAGGAACAGCAAAGGTCACTATCACAGGCAAGGGCAATTACACTGGCTCAGTTTCTAAGACCTACAGTATCAAAAATAACTTCAAGAAAGCCACAGTTTCGAGCATTTCCACAAAGGCTTTCACTGGCAAGAACATCACTCAGAGCATTACTGTTAAATACAATGGCAAAACGCTGAAAAATGGTACTGACTACACAGTTTCATACTCAAGCAATAAGAATATAGGCACTGCTACTGTAAAAATCACAGGAAAAGGCTCTTACACAGGCACTATCACAAAGACATTCAAGATAAATCCTGCCAAGCAGGAGATACAGAAGCTCACGGCAAAGTCAAAGGCATTCTTTGTGGACTGGGCGCAGAAAGGCTCTGCTACCGGATATGAAATTCAGTATGCCACCAACTCAAAGTTCACAAGTGCAAAGAAAGTTACCATAACAAACAACAAGACCGACACCAAGACTATTTCAAAGCTTTCGGGCAAAAAGAAATATTACGTTCGTGTTCGTTCGTACACAACTGTAAAGGGTACTAAGTATTATGGCGCTTGGTCGGCTTCAAAGAGTGTGACTACAAAGAAATAATTTTATATGAGAACAGCGTATCGCAGGGGGCTGCGGTACGCTGTTTTTTTGTCGCTTCCGTATTGCAGTTCGAGGCCTAAAAAATTATTCTTTTCCTAGTCTTTCAGAAACTTCAAGCACCAATCGTTGGTCTTTTTCCGAAAGTTTCGATACACTCTCAACTATTTTCTGTGTCAGGGCAGGTTTTTTGATGTCGTCATCACGCTTATATTAGTATTATTTCGTTCCCGCCGAGATAGAATTGCGTTATGATAAATTTTGAAATCACTCGCCGTGACTGGTATTTTATGTACTCATGACCCTTGTGCATATGTGCTAAGCCCGCAAGATCGCAATTGTATGTAATGTCAAAAAGGTGCAGATAGTCTTGACAAAAGGCTTGACGTCTGTTAAACTTATACTAAGCAAAGACAGGGGACGGCACCCATAGAAAATAACAGCGTCGGAGCTAAACGCAAGCCTGTGTAATGCAGGCACTAATTTAATATAGCTGTGCAAGGGGGAGATACCCATAGAAAAAAACGTTATTGTTACAGACATAAACGGAAAACGAATCGGAGCCACCTATCCCAAAAGGGCAAAGGGGCTTGTTAAGAACGGTCGGGCAGAGTATGCAAACGGCTGTGAAAAATGTACTATAAGAATATTGGATACTCATAAGCCGACCGTTGATAATACGGAGGTAAATAATATGAGTAAAGTAATTGATTTTGACCCTAGAGATTTTAAGGCTGATAAGTCCTGCGAAAACAATGTCATCGCTAAATATTTTGTGACGGATAAGGACGGCAAAAATGCTATCGCCTATTCTATTGGAAACTGGAGTTGGGACTGGACGCAGATATGCTGTGACAAAAAGCTTGAGAAAAATACAGACTATGTGTTCAGATTTGTGGTAGTTGGCGGCTATTGCAGTACATGGAACGAAACTTCCCGTTTCGAGATAGTGCCTATGCCTGACGGCTGCATGACCGATGAAGCTAACGAAAACAGATACACATATGATCTGGCTCAGAACAGATATAAGCCTGTTCTATGCAAAAAGACCGACGAGGGTATGCTGAGATTGTTTGAGATACCTTTCAGCACTTTTGATTGCGAGGATTTCAGGTTTGTATTCATTGCTATGCACGCTGTTGCGACGCTTTATGCGCCAAAAGAGCTTTCAGCATATGCAGACCTTGAGGATACGAATTTCGACCAACTGCGTGAGGAGAGCAACAACAAAAACGACGAGGACAGTTCCGCAAACGTGATGATGGACTTCACAGGCGCTCACGTCACACGCTCAACTATCACCGATCTGCTTACAATGGCTCGTTTAAGCAAAAGTGAGAATGTTTGTATTGATTTTACAGGTGCTATCATAGAGGACGATAAACCGAACGATATTCAGCCTGATACAGATGATACCGAGTCTGACGATACCGCCGTTGAGCTTCTGGACGTTACAGACAACTGAGCTTCGCAGGCGGATATACTTTACTAAGATATTATGATTTAATAAGTTGATCGAAACAGAGAAACCCATTGATCGGGTTTCTCTGTTTTTTTATTTTTGCACAGAAAACCACCCACAGCCAAATCAGTCGTGGGTGGCAATATCATTTTAAATTAACACTATTCTTTATTTTCCCAGCGCTATCTTGCCCATTGCGTCTGCCTGCATGATAGCGTCATAAAGCTCGATAGGCTGTACGTCGCCTGCAAGATTGTGGATAGTTTCGCCTGGGATACAAGCGTTCTTTGCGATAGTTTCTACCTGCTCAGGTGTAGTTACACCTATCTCCTCGAGTGTGACAGGAAGTCCCACTTCAAGGCAGAAGTTCTGTACCTCTTCAAACTCTTCCTTTGGCGCACCCTCAAGTACAAGCTGAACCAGTGTACCAAGGGCTACACAACAGCCGTGGTCTGCGTGCTTGATTCCCAATGATGTTACGCCATTGTAGAACGAGTGTGCAGCCGCACAGTTTACGTTGTCTGCACCAACGCCTGAAAGATATACGTTAGCCTCGCAGATAGCTTCAAGGGCAGGTGTAACTGCGTGTACCTTGCAAGCCTCAACTGCCTGCTTGCCGTATGTTTTCAGCGTGTCATAGCAAAGTCTTGCAAGTGCCTGTCCTGCTCTTGTGATGCCTGTGCCTTCAAGGCTTGCAGACTCTGTTCTTATGGAAGCTCTGCCCTCAAAATATGTACCAAGTGCATCGCCCATGCCTGCAATAAGGAACTTTACAGGTGCGTTTGCGATAACTGTTGTGTCTACCATTACTGCGTCTGGATTGGTAGGATAGAAAAGATATTTGTCAAAGCTGTGGTCATCATTGTATATTACTGACAGACCTGTACATGGCGCATCTGTTGCCGCAACTGTAGGCACGATAACAATGTGCTTGCCTGTGTAGTATGCTGTAGCTTTTGCAGTATCAACTGCGCTTCCTCCGCCAACTGCAACTACTGTGTCGATGTTGTCAGCCTTTACTATCTCTTCCATTTTGGCTATCTCGCCCTTGCTTGATATACCGCCAAATACTTCATAGCGTCTGTAATCGTCAAGCTCGCCAAAGCTTTTTTCTATCTTGTCATGACAGGCTTTGTAGCCACTGTTTGAACATACAAACAGCCACCTTTTGCCCATATAGCCCATTTCTTCATGAAACTTAAGTGTAGCATCTCTGCCCTGAACATATTTGAGCGGCTCACGCATTGCCCTGAGTCTTCCCATCATAATGAATTACCTCCGATTTGTTTGATTTATTAATTTTATACGGAATTCTCTCCGTATTTTCAATTAGATTATAGCATTTTGCACAAAAGATACAAGAAACATTTTATAAATGATATGTGAATTATTTGTGGTGGCAACATTTGAAAATGTAAAGCCTGGAGGATGATAAAACAGAAAAAGCGGAGGCTCTTTGCGAGCTTTCCGCCTTTTTCATATGTTCAGCATTACAGAAGCGTAAAACATTCCGTCACCATATTCAAATTTAGCTACGCCATTGTATTTGGCGGCAATGTTCTTGACAGACTCTGTGCCGATCCCTTTGCCTTTGCGTTTTGAGGAAAGGAAACCGCCTTCTGGGTCGGTGAGGATAGTTCCGGTGAAGGTGTTGTCCACCGCCAGGCAAAGGGAATAGATGTCAGCCTTTGCTCTGATTATTATTTTTTTATTCTTTGCACTGTCAGACACGCAGCCGTGAATGGCGTTTTCGATAAGATTTCCGAAAAGCACAGAGAGGTCGGTTATGTCTATTTTTATATCCTCCGGGATGTCAGCGCTCACCTTGTATTCAATGCCGCTGCTTTCCGCTATTTGAGCAAAATATGCAAGAAGTGCGCTTACAGATGTGTTTTTGCAGTAAATGCGTTCTGATATATCGGGCATAGAATCCCTGAAAGCGTTGAGATATTCCGAAAGCTTATCATATTCGCCCTTTTTCAGAAGCTCCTGCATAAGAGCGATATGATGTCTGACATCATGCTTATAGCGTCTTGTTTCTTTTATCTTATCCTGCAAATAGTCATATTGCAGGTTCTGCATTTCAAGCAGGTGGTTATTTTCCTGAAGCCGCAGATTTTTCTGCTGTTCGATGACCAGCCGTGCCACGATGTAATACACCAGAAACGCCCCTGCGTTTATAAAGAAAAGAGCTATGGTGTTCTTTGGCTCCAGAGCAAGCTCTAAGCTGCTTTTCGCAGAGTTGCCGTAGAGAGTATAGTACCATATTATATAGAAGGTAAATGGGATAAGCCAAAGATAGCGCCACTCCAGACCTGACGGCTCTCTTTCCACCGCAGGTGTGTAGACCTTTTTCATGTAGATAAAAAGAGGCCCCCATACCACGGCTTCTGTCATAAGCATACAAAGGGAAAACGACCAGCGGTATGATTCATAGGCAAGTGACGGGAACAGAATGCCCTCCAGACACTTTGAGGTAATGACGATAAGGCTTGCGTTATTTGAAAGCAGAAGCAGTGTGAAGCCTGTTTTGCCGACCTTGACCTTCACAGCGAAAAAGTAAAAAGCCGCATAGAGCAGGGTGCTGACTGCACTTAACAGACCTGCATTTGTGCTGAAAAATGCCGCCTGCCAGCCTAAAAAGATCTGCACCAGTGAAAGAGCCACAACAAGTCCCACGGTAGCTGTTTTGGAAAAGCGAAGCCTATGCCGGAAGGGATAAAGGGCAAGCACCATAAGTGGCAGAAAATTCAGAAGGGAATATATGCCCACTTCCACAAGGCGGTATAAAGGAGGCATTACTGCTCACCGCCTTTTCGCAGATCACTGAAGCGAAACTGAGCGAAGGCGTCTAATGTTTCTCTGGATTTTCGGCGACTTATGGGGATATGTGTGCCGTCGCTCATTATGAAAAGGTCGCTTTTTTGCTGGGCTATCTCATAGAAATTCACGATGACGCCTTTGGTGGAGGTGTAAAAGTATGAATGACTGCAAAAAATGCTCTCGATCTCAGCGAAAGAATTTCTTGAAACTATGCTTTCACCGTCTGTGCAATGGATTGTCACGATATGTGACGCACAGTCTATGTAGATAACATTTCTGAGTATCACATTCTGACCGTCGGGAAGCTTAACGGAACGCATACGATCAATTTCATCAGAACCGATCCTGTCAAGCATGGCTTTTACTTTGTCAGCCTGAAAGGGCTTGCAAAGATAGTAGCAGGCGTTGAGGTCGTAGCTTTCGCTTGCAAACTCGTTGCTTGAAGTGCCGAATGCGATATGGACGTTTTTGTCTGTTTCACGAAGCTTTTCTGCGACTTCTATTCCTGTCATTTTCCCCATGAATATATCAAGCACCACCAGATCATAAGCTCCCATCTGCCAACATGACAAAAAGCTTTCTCCGCTTGAAAACGTATCTATCTGACAGCTGTGAGCGGTCTGTTCGGAAATATATTCATGAAGAAGTGCAAGGTCGTTTTTATTATCGTCTACCAATGCCACTCTCATACTGTAAAAATCCTTTCTTATACATGATTTCTTAATATATAATAACACACATCAAAGCAAAATTCAAGCATTATTCATTGGTTTTGTTACCACTTGTGCAGATTTTTGACCGCTTGTGCTAAATTTATTGACAAAGTGTGTAGTCTGTGTTAAAATAATCGTGAAAAATTTTGTTCTGAGTAAAAAAGAAATATCAACCCAGAAAAATATAATGGAGGAATTAGAATGAAAAAGAAAATTGTAAGCCTTTTGGTGACGGGTTGTCTTTTGTTTGTGCCGACAACGGCATTTGCAGACGACAATAAGACGGTCATAAAAACTGTTGACGACCTGTTGGCTTTTGGAAAAGCAGTAAACGATGGCGATTTTAACGGCAAGACAGACGCTGTTGTAGTTCTCAATAAGGATCTTGACTTAACGGGCATTGACTGGACACCTATTGGAAATGTTTTTAACGCAAAGGGTGAACTTCAGAATTATTTCAGCGGTAAATTTTACGGAAACGGTCATACGATATCAAATATTGACTTTACACCTAGTCTATGGCAAAGACTTGTTGGTCGGTTTCTTTGGCGATATTGAAGGTGCAGAGGTATCAGGTCTGACTATAGAGGGAAATCTGGATGTGACAAATACTGATAACGACTATACTTTTTATGGCACTATTGCAGGATTTGCAGGTGATTGTACTATTACTGATTGTGTGTCAAACGTATCTTTCAACAATAACGGCAAATATGTTTATGGCTTAATGGGCATGGTAGGTCAGGCAGACGCCACAACTTTTGAGTATTGTGAGAACACAGCAGACATAACTATCTCAGGCGACAGCGGAAGTCTTTATGTGGGCGGTATAGTTGGATATGCACAGAATGGAACGGAAGTCCGTTATTGCTCAAACACAGGCGATATGGTATATGCTGCCGCTACTGCTGGCGGAATCGCAGGACGTTTGATTGAAAATGCTAAGGTCGTAAACAGCTATGTTACAGGAAAACTCACGCCGGTTGGCAACGGGACCACAGATGTAGGCGGTATTGTTGGTTCAGTAGCTGGCGGTTCTGTAAGTGATTGCTATTTTGCAGGAGAAATTGACCTTTCACAGTATTCAGCCAAAAAGCCATATACACGTTTCGGTGGAATAGTGGGAAAAGATTCCTCGTCCACACCTGACTTTAAAAACAACTATTTCACAGAAACAGAAGATGTTGAAGCTTGCGGTTCAAATAAAGAAGCAGGCAAGGCTAAATCATATGACTATATGACAACAAAAGAATTTTATGACGAGCTGACAGCTGGCGGTGCAAAGTATCAGTATGTTGAGGGAAAAACGCCTGTCCTGCCAACTAAGGAATATGCAGTTGATTTTGAAGTAACACCTGCTGACCTGAAAAATGTTGTAATAAAGGTAGACGGAAAAGAGATAACAAACAATACTGCATTGCTTACAGCAGGCACTTACACTGTAGATGTAACTGCTGACGATTGCGAGCCTCTCAGCAAGGAAATAACTATTTCAGCAGATATCGCAACACATACACAGGCTTTTGAACTTGCATACAAGTCAGCAGACTATACAGAGCTTGACAAGGCAGAGAAAGCCGCAAAGGCTCTCAACAAGGACGATTATGAGGACTTCTCAGAAGTCGAAAAGGCTCTTGCCGCTATCGACAGAACAAAGAACATCACGGAGCAGGCTGAGGTGGACGCTATGGCAAAGGCTATAAACGACGCTGTGGCAAACCTTGTAAAGAAAGCTCCTGCTTCTTCACAGCCTGACATCGTAAGCAGTTCTGATGCTTCGTCAGATACTAGCAGTTCCGCTTCTGACAGTTCATCTTCTGACAGCAAGTCAGACAGCAGTTCAAAGGCAGCTTCAAACGCTTCAAACAAAAACCCATCGACTGGCGTTGCTGGAGGAGCATTCGCTCTTGCACTTCTGAGCGGTGCGGCTGTGGTCATGGCTAAGAAGAAAAAGTAATATATCCATTAAATAGATATATAAAGCAATTAAGTGGGACTTTTATACATTATTTGTTTAAATGAATACCGCTTGTGCTGATTTTTGACCGCTTGTGTCAAAATAGTTGAAAAATTATTACCGCTCTGCTATCATAATTATAAGCAGGGCGGTTTTATATCGCAATGCAAATATGATATGAAGTCTTATATTTCGGGAGGATAAAATATGAAAAAGACAAGAATTTTTAGCACGATGCTCGCAACAGTCATATGTATGGCATCTTTGCCTGCAATAAATGTTTTTGCGGCAAATCAGCAGAGAACTACAACTCTTGACCTTACAGTGGCAGGATTTCAGAACGATCAGAAAAATGAAGACGAGGGCTGGAGCTGGGACGCTGATACTCTGACGCTTACTCTTGACAATGTAGATTTTTCTACAGGAAATAAGTCGAGTATAAAAGTTGACGGCTTAAAGTCTACAACGATACTTTTCAAGGGTGAAAACAAGCTTGAATCATCAGCAACTATTATTAGCAGGACGGATAGAGGCTCAAAAGATACTGGTTTGACTTTAAAAGGCGAAGCTAAAGAAAGTAAGCTTAGCCTTGTTGAAACAGGCGATCTTCCTTCAATGGATCAGCCAAATATCACCTTTGAGTCAGGTACAGTTGATATTCAGGGCGGTGCAGCCATTACTTTGTATACCATAAAAGTAATGGAAGCGGCTGTGAATATTGATACAACTATGGCAGACCCTGAAGATGGTTGGAACGATGGTCTGTATGCTAACGGTTCTATCGAGATATACGGTGGAGAGGTCAATGTTAAGGCCGGAAGAATAGGTCTGTTTGTTGTTGGCATAGGCGCTCCTGAGCCAAAGACAGGTCTTAGAATAGAGGGCGGCAAGCTTGATCTTGAGGGTGGCCTCGCTGACGTATATCTGGGTTCTGGTAATGTTAAGAATGGCATTATTTCAGCGGGCGATATAACGCTTAAAGGCAAAAAAGGTATTTTCCTCTATGATTGTGAAAAGTGCGAGATAACAGGCGGAACTTTCCATGTTGATGAGTGCGATGATCCGTTTATGGCACATAAGGACAGCTCAGGCGTTTTTGAGATAGCTGACGCTGACTACACAAAAGTAGACAAAGCAGAAGAAGCTGCAAAGGCTCTTAATAAGGACAACTATGTGGACTTTACAGCCGTAGAAAAGGCACTTGAAGCTATCGACAGAACTAAAAACCTTACACAGCAGTCAGATGTTGACAAAATGGCGAAAGATATAAACGACGCTGTTGAGGCACTTGTTTACAAGTCAGCAGACTATACAGAGCTTGACAAGGCAGAGAAAGCCGCAAAGGCTCTCAACAAGGACGATTATGAGGACTTCTCAGAAGTCGAAAAGGCTCTTGCCGCTATCGACAGAACAAAGAACATCACAGAGCAGGCTGATGTGGACGCTATGGCAAAGGCTATAAATGACGCTGTGGCAAACCTTGTAAAGAAAGCACCTGCTTCTTCACAGCCTGACAGCGTAAGCAGTTCTGATGCTTCGTCAGATACGAGCAGTTCCGCTTCCGACAGCTCATCTTCTGACAGCAAGGCAACTGACAGCAAGTCAGACAGCAGTTCAAAGGCAGCTTCAAACGCTTCAAACACAAACCCATCGACCGGCGTTGCAGGCGGAGCATTCGCTCTTGCACTTCTGAGCGGTGCGGCTGTTGTCATGGCTAAGAAGAAAAAGTAAATAAGATCTCCCCTATTGTTGATATTTCGGAGAAGGGCAGTTCCTTGTGGACTGCCTTTTTTCTGTTTGCAGGAAAGCGGAATTTGCCTGCATAATTTGGGGCACTTTTTTGCAAAGAAACATAAAAATGCAATTATTTTATATTGATACTGCAAAATCGTCCGTGCAAGCTTAGACTAACTATTGATAATAGTCAATATCTTTTATTATCTATTTTATACCATGAAATTACATTTATTCATAAAAAATCGTTATAGATTTAAGCGAAATGTAAAAAATCAGCTCACAAAATCTGCGTTTACCCTTGCAATTCAGAAAAATATGTGGTATAATTATATTGCTGTAATAGGAGCACAGCATGAAACGCTGACGTTGTGTTTTCAACGGGCAGATGAAAGTCTGCAAAGCTTATGCTTAATAATAAGGAAAGAAAATGAATGTGCCGGCGTGTGCGGTTTCATTATAGCGCCTATTAACGATATTTTTTTGAAAAGGAGTTATTGCAACATGTCAAAGATCGATTTGAGCAAGTACGGTATCACCGGAACTACAGAAGTTGTTTACAACCCTTCTTACGAGCAGCTGTTCGAGGAAGAAACAAAGCCAACACTCGAAGGCTATGAAAAGGGTCAGGAGAGTGAGCTTGGCGCAGTAAACGTTATGACAGGCGTTTATACAGGCCGTTCACCTAAAGATAAGTTCATCGTTATGGACGAAAATTCTAAGGACACTGTTTGGTGGACTTCTGACGAGTACAAGAACGACAACCACCCAGCTTCACAGGAGGCTTGGAAGTCTGTTAAGGAGCTCGCTATCAAGGAACTTTCAAATAAGAGACTTTTCGTAGTTGACGCATTCTGCGGCGCTAACAAGGATACAAGAATGGCTATCCGTTTCATCGTTGAGGTTGCTTGGCAGGCTCACTTTGTAACAAATATGTTCATCAAGCCAACTGCTGAGGAGCTTGAGAACTTTGAGCCTGACTTCGTTGTATACAACGCTTCAAAGGCTAAGGTAGAGAACTATAAGGAGCTTGGTCTTAACTCTGAGACAGCTGTTATGTTCAACATCACAAGCCGTGAGCAGGTAATCATCAACACTTGGTACGGCGGAGAGATGAAGAAGGGTATGTTCTCAATGATGAACTACTTCCTTCCACTCAAGGGCATGGCTTCAATGCACTGCTCAGCTAACACAGACAAGAACGGTGAGAACACAGCTATCTTCTTTGGTCTGTCCGGTACAGGTAAGACAACACTTTCTACAGACCCTAAGAGACTTCTTATCGGTGACGACGAGCACGGCTGGGACGACAACGGAGTATTCAACTTCGAGGGCGGCTGCTATGCTAAGGTCATCAACCTTGATAAGGATTCTGAGCCTGATATCTACAACGCTATCAGAAGAGATGCTCTTCTTGAGAACGTAACTCTTGACGAGAATGGCAAGATCGACTTTGCTGATAAGAGCGTTACAGAGAACACTCGTGTATCTTATCCTATCGACCATATCCAGAACATTGTAAGACCTATTTCTTCTGCACCTGCTGCAAAGAACGTTATCTTCCTTTCAGCAGACGCGTTTGGTGTACTGCCTCCAGTATCTATCCTCACACCAGAGCAGACACAGTATTACTTCCTCTCTGGCTTTACTGCAAAGCTTGCAGGTACAGAGCGTGGAATCACTGAGCCTACACCAACATTCTCAGCTTGCTTCGGTCAGGCTTTCCTTGAGCTTCACCCAACAAAGTATGCTGAAGAGCTTGTTAAGAAGATGCAGAAGAGCGGTGCTAAGGCATACCTGGTAAACACAGGTTGGAACGGCACAGGCAAGAGAATCTCTATCAAGGATACTCGTGGAATTATCGACGCTATTCTTAACGGTGATATTCTCAACGCACCTACAAAGAAGATACCACACTTTGACTTTGAAGTTCCAACAGAGCTTCCAGGCGTTGATCCTGCAATTCTCGATCCTCGTGACACATATGCTGACGCTTCCGAGTGGGAGACAAAGGCTAAGGATCTTGCAAGCAGATTTGTTAAGAACTTTGCTAAGTATGAGGGCAACCCAGCAGGTAAGGCTCTTGTATCAGCAGGTCCAAAGGAATAATCAATAACTCTGATACTATTATATAGTATAAAAGCTGCTGTGCCTTTTGGTACGGCGGCTTTTTTGTGCTCTTGAAAAAGTGTGATGAAGGTGGTATAATTGGTATGGAGGCGGATTTAGTTTGGAAAAGAAGAATTATGCCGCAAGGGCGGCTATATATGCCATGGGGCTTGTGATACTTGCCGCAGGGATAACTATGAACATCAAAACAGGGCTAGGTGTATCCACTATTATATCAGTGCCATTTGCCATATCGAGTATATGGGACGTGAATTTTTCTCTTGTGACTTTTGCTACATATGCACTGTTCGTTGTGATAGAAATGATAATAAAAGGCAGCGACAGAACTGCTATAGATTGGCTGCAAATACCATTCAGCATTGTGTTCAGTCTGCTGCTGAATATTTTTTCAAAGCTGCTTGATTTCAATTTCGGACATTTGTGGCAAAACACGCTGTATCTGGCAGCAGCGATAATCTGCACGGGTGCGGGAATGTCAATGATGATAGCCATGAAGTTCGTGCCGAACCCAGCCGACGGTCTTGCTCAGGCTATAGGAAAAGCCTTTGGAAAGAACATGGGCTTTGGCAAGAATATACTTGACGCATCGTGTGTTGCCATTGCCTGCGTGATAGGTCTGCTGTTTGACAAGCGGATAATAGGTATCGGTATCGGAACGGTGGCGGCAATGCTCCTTGTGGGAAGGTGCGTGGCAGTATTCGACCATTTCTTCAAAGACAGAATGAAAAGTGCCGCAGGGCTTGCAGAATAAAAAAACACCGCAGAGGACAGACATCTCTGCGGCGTTTGTGTATTTATATAATAAAAAATCCGCTCTACATAACGTAAAGCGGATACAAGCAAAAGCTTAAACTTTTGCTGGCGCGGATTGAGAGATTTGAACTCTCGCGCCCGTTTCCAGACCTACTCCCTTAGCAGGGGAGCCCCTTCACCACTTGGGTAAATCCGCAAACCTGTATATATAAAAAATGTGGCGGACAGGGTGGGATTCGAACCCACGGTACGTTGCCGTATCACTGGTTTTCAAGACCAGCTCCTTAAACCACTCGGACACCTGTCCACATTAATTATTTGTTTTTGTGTCGTTCTCTCTCAGCGACTTAATTATTATAGCACAGTTCATCTGTCTTGTCAACCCTTTTTTCAAATTTTTTTTGCGAAATTTTTTTGAAGCATAAATATTCCTTCGTATGCTAACGATACTTGACGAAATCTTATAAATATGGTATAATAAATCACAGCTTTGTATGTTTTATCACTTTATATGATAATTTATACAGAAATTTTTTATGGAGGCGACTTTATTATGAAGATGACTGTAAGTCAGGCTATGGTTGAATGTTTGAAAGCTGAGAACGTAAAAGTCGTCTTTGGCTATCCCGGAGCTGCTATCTGTCCTTTCTATGACGCTTTGCTGGATGCTGAAAACGACATCAGGCAGGTGCTTGTGAGACAGGAAGCTAACGGTGGTCATGCGGCTAACGGCTATGCACGAATTTCAGGTAAGCCTGCGGTCTGTATCGCTACATCGGGTCCGGGTGCAACTAATCTTATTACTGCTATTGCTACCGCTTATGCGGATTCTATACCTATCGTGTGCATAACAGGTCAGGTGAATACCGATCAGATAGGCTCTGACGTTTTTCAGGAGGCTGACATTACAGGCTCGGCTGAGCCGTTCGTTAAGCACAGCTATCTTCTCAAAGACCCTGAGGACACTGCGAGAGTGTTCAAAGAGGCTTTCTATATAGCTGGCACGGGCAGACCGGGTCCTGTGCTTATTGATATCCCTATGGACGTTCAGAAAGCTGTTATCGACTTTGAGTACCCTGAAAAGTGCGAGATAAGAAGCTATAAGCCTACCACAAAGGGCAACTACGTTCAGGTAAGGCGTGTAATGGCGGCGTTGGAAGAGGCTGAGAAGCCGCTTATCTGTATTGGCGGAGGTGTTTTTGCCGCTCACGCTGAGAACGAGATAAGAGAGCTTGCCGACCTTATGCAGATACCTGTTATCACAACTATGATGGGCATTTCTGTTTTCCCTGATGACGACCAGCTTTTCTGCGGCATGATAGGAACTCACGGTGTTAAAATGGCAAATGCCGCTGTGAACGAGTGCGACGTGCTGTTCCTTGTGGGCGCAAGAGTTGGCGACAGAGCCGTTAAAACACCTTTGGCTCTGGAGAAAACTACTAAGATAATACATATAGATATCGACCCTGCGGAGATAGGCAAGAATATCGGTGCTGACCTGCCTCTCGTTGGCGACGCAAAGCTTGTTTTACAGCAAATGACGGAGCTTGCAAAGCCTATGAAGCACGATGAGTGGATAGCTCACATCAAGACCCTTGGTGGCGAAAGAAAGTATGTTGAGCCTGCAAAGGGTACTGTAAATCCGAGGGTGTTTATCGACAGGCTTGCAAAGAAAATGCCTGCCAATGTTACTGTTGTGGCAGACGTTGGACAAAATCAGATATGGACTTGCACTGAATATAAGTTCCGCAAAGAGGGCAGACTTCTTACCTCAGGCGGCATGGGTACGATGGGTTATTCTGTGCCTGCGGCAATAGGTGCAAAAATGGCTGACAACAGCAGAGCAACAGTTGCTATATGCGGTGACGGAGCTTTTCAGATGTCGTTCATGGAGCTTGCAACAGCCGTTCAGTTCGGTGTTGATATAAAGGTGGTAGTAATGACAAACAACCGCCTTGGCATGGTAAGAGAGCTTCAGACAAACGGCTATCATGACAGACAGACAGCAGTTTTTCTTGACGGCTCTCCTGACTTTATTAAGCTTGCAGAAGCTTATGGCATACCTGCAATGAGAGTTTATGACGATGATACTATGGATAATGGCATCGAAATGCTTGCTGAACATAAAGGCATTTGCCTTGTTGAAGTCGTTGTGGATAAGGATATGCCAACATTATAAGGCCAATATTTTAACTATCTGTAGCGTTTACAGTATATAGCGTTTACGTTCAAAAAATCTTAATAATAAGCTGGTATAATAAAAAATCAAGGAAAGGTTTCCTTATGGAGGTTGATTTATGAAACATACGATCTCAGTTCTTGTAGAAAACCACAGCGGTGTTCTATCAAGAATTTCCGGACTGTTTTCAAGACGTGGGTTCAATATCGAGAGCCTTGCAGTAGGTCCGACTCATGACCCTGACGTTTCAAGAATAACGATAGTTGCTGACGGTGACGAGCATACAGTTGAGCAGATCGAGAAACAGCTCAATAAGCTTATAGAGGTCATCAAGGTAAAGACATTTGAGGCTAATGAGTATCTCGCAAGAGAGCTTATGATAGTCAAGGTGTCTGCGGTCGCAAACAGACGCAGTGAGATAATGACTATTGCGGATATCACAGGGGCTAAGGTCATGGATATAACGCTTACGACAATGACATTGGAGCTTTGCGACACTTACGCTCACCTTTGCAGATTTGAGGAGGTCATAGCACCTTACGGAATAATCGAAATGGTAAGAACAGGCACTATCGCAATAGAGAAAGGCTCTGACACATTCAATGCAGGCAAATAAACTTTGATTATATAGCCGAAAGGCTACATAAAATAAATCTTAAATTTCTGAATTTGGAGGAATTAGCAATGGCACAGGCAAGAATATTCTATCAGCAGGATTGCGACATTAACGTACTCAAGGGTAAGAGAGTTGCCATTATCGGTTACGGTTCACAGGGCCACGCTCATGCGCTCAACCTTAAGGAGAGCGGTGTTGACGTAGTAGTAGGTCTTTACGAAGGTTCTAAGAGCTGGGCAAAGGCTGAGCAGCAGGGTCTTACAGTTATGACAACTGAGGAAGCTGCAAAGACATCTGACATCATCATGATCCTTATTCCTGATGAGAAGCAGGCTGCACTTTATAAGAAATCTATCGAGCCATACCTCACAGAGGGTAAGACTCTTGCATTCGCACACGGCTTTAACATTCACTTTGGCTGCATCGTACCACCAAAGAATGTCAATGTTATCATGATCGCACCTAAGGCTCCTGGTCACACAGTACGTTCTGAGTATCAGGCTGGTAAGGGTACACCTTGCCTTATCGCAGTTGAGCAGGACGCAACAGGCAACGCACAGGATATCGGACTTGCATATGCACTTGGTATCGGTGGAGCAAGAGCTGGTGTCCTTGAGACAACATTCAGAACAGAAACAGAAACAGACCTCTTCGGTGAGCAGGCTGTTCTCTGCGGTGGTGTTTGTGCACTGATGCAGGCTGGTTTTGAAACACTTTGTGAAGCTGGTTATGACCCAAGAAACGCATACTTTGAGTGTATCCATGAGATGAAGCTCATCGTTGACCTTATCTATCAGTCAGGCTTCGAGGGCATGAGATATTCTATCTCTAACACAGCTGAGTACGGCGACTACATCACAGGTCCAAAGATCGTTACTGAGGACACTAAGAAGGCTATGAAGAAGGTTCTGTCTGACATTCAGGACGGTACATTTGCTAAGGACTTCCTCCTTGATATGTCTGACGCTGGTTCACAGGTACACTTCAAGGCTATGAGAAAGCTCCACGCTGAGCATCCTTCTGAGAAGGTTGGTAAGGAGATCAGAAAGCTCTACAGCTGGAACAATGATGACGAGAAGCTCATCAACAACTAATTTGTGGATATTACATATTAGCATAAAAAGAGAACGGCTTGCAAACGCAGGCCGTTCTTTTTGTCTTGTTGGCATTTTATCAATTTCCGCTGATCGCACCTTTGGAGTATGAATAAACCATATCCCCCTCAACTGTGACATCCACCTGGGTTACATCATATGCACTGCCGTCCTTATCCTTTTCAAAGTATATTGAAAAGTCAAGTCCGGATAAATCATAGGAGCTGGACTCTTTGTCATATGGCAGAGTTTCTACCCAAAGTCCATATGCGAAAAGCTCCGGCGTGATGTTATCTTCTTTGTCCATATCTGGCACATACGACATTGCAAGCTCTTTCGCAAGGTCGAGTGAGGTCACATTGTCAAAGTGAAGCTTCTTGCCGCTGGTGTTATACTTTGTTACAAGCGCCTGCGCCTTTTCAAAAATATACTGCGCCGTGGCTGACGGGTCAGCTTCCACAGTGCTGGTGCTTGAAAACGGAGCGGAATCATACACCGCCCAGCTTCCGTCATTGGCGTAGCTATACAGAGTAAATCTGTTTGTGAACATATCCACAGTGAAATAATCTGTCGCCATATTGAACTGTATGTCCGAATCGTTGACGATATTCAGGGCCAGGAGGTTCAGACTTTCGTTTGTGATATATCCATTTTGCGCATAGTCTGACTTTACATATTCTGTTGTATTGTTGCTGTTCATGATATCGTTGTAATAATTATAGTCAGCAGGGGAGTAGCTAAAAATGGCATTGTTTGGGTTTTTCATAGAGCTTTCGTCATAGATATCCAGCAGGTCATTTTTGAGGGTTTGAGCTATAATTTTGGCATTTTCAGTGAAGCTTTCGCCGCTTCCGTATTTGAGAGAAACGCTGTTATCACTGTCTGAAATGGTTATCTTGCAGTTGTTATTCTCAATATGGGCTTCTATTCTGCAATTCACCGCCTTGTTAAAAGCGTCCTCATCAAGGGTTTTTATCTCCGACAGGATATCGATTACCAAAGAATTTGGCTCATAGCTGTTATCATCTGTCAAAAAATCCACGCTTGGAAGTCCGCTGTCGGTTTTCTCCAGCAGGTCAACGTAATACCTTGTGCTGTGTTCCTTGCCCTCGATATTTTCGTCATAGTTGCCGCTGTAGACTATATCGCAGTATGCAGGGCTGTTTTGTATTATGTCGAGACTTCCTACCGTAGAATTTGCGCTTTCAAGCACTGTGTCTGCAAGCTTTATAAAGTCTGCTGAACACAACTGCAGTGTACCTGTATCGCCGGATACACTGCTGTTTGCAGGTGGAGCTGTGCCTGCGTTCGGCTCGTAGTCATGGATATTTCTTGTCATGTAAATTCCGCCTGACATTACAAGCGCCACTGCCGCCGCTGCCGCAACTACCTTTGCACCCTTGTGTCTTGCGACTATGGCAGGCTGTGTCGGCTCGGTTTGTGGTGTGAAAGTATCCGTATTTATATCTCCGTTTTGTTGTGGAAAACGCTTTTTGAGCGTTTCTTTGAGCTGATCTTTCTTTTGTTCCGATAGGCTTGCGTTTGCAAAATAATTCTTTATATCTCTTTCGTTCATACGCTCATCTCCTTTTCGTAGTCTGAAAGTGAAAGCTTTAGTTTTTCTCTTGCTCTTTTCAGCCTTGATGTGACCGTGCCCTTGCTTGTTCCCAAAATGTCGGCTATCTCATCGGTCTTGCAGCCTTGATAATAAAAAAGATAAAGCACTATCCTGTATTTTTTATCCAGCCTGTTTATAGCGTTTTGCACATCTATCTGCATATCAGGTGATGAAAAATCGCTGCTTGCACTTACCTCATTTTCTGCACGCAGACGTCTGCCTGCCGACCTTAGCAGGTCTTTGGATAGATTTATCGCCGTTCTCAGCAGCCACGCTTTAAGATGCTCGTCATCATTGAAGAAAAGCTCACCCTGCCTTGTGAAATATTTTATTATGACCTCGCTGACTATATCCTCCGCCTCGTGAACGCTGCCTGTGACTGCCAGTGCCGCTCGGTAGATATCGTCTGAAAATTTGTCAACTATGTAGTCAATATCTCTTGTCAAAGCTGTCACCTCCTTTGTTGTTTTGAAAAGCCTTTCATCTATAACACGAATGTAAAGACCGTTTGATTGCATAAAAAAAATGGACGAAAAATAATTTTTTCGTCCATAAAAAAATCAGCTTTTGCTTGTTTTAACATATGACCACCCGTCACCGAGGTTATCCTCGCCTCCTGATGAGCTTATGGGTGAGCTGTAAATATAGTAATGGTCATAAATGGTATAAAATTTCACTGTCAAGCCGTCGCTGTCGATGTATGTAACGTTCCTGCGCTCAAGCTCCTCAAGCTCTTTCTTTACAGACTTGCAGGCATTGTTTTCAGTGAGCGATTTAATGGAGCATTTGCCCTTTGGCAGTGTCGGCTTTTCACATGAAATGCTTTCTATCATAAACTCCGCAGTGGTCTGAAAGTTAGCCTTATTGTCATCGAAAACGGCTTTTATCTGACTGTCGGAGCGCATATAGTGCTGATGCCAGAAGCCGAGTGCTACTGCTAAGATTATGACTATCCAAATTATCCACTTGACTTTTCTGCCTGTTGACCATTTGCGAAGTTTGCCGTCAGCACCCATATCTTCCTCGCTGACAATTGGATTTATCTGCTCGCTCATTATTTTACGAACGCCTCCAATCTGTAGATAGGCATACCCATGTCTGAGAATTTCTTCTCATATTCCGTTACGATATTGCCCTCGAAGCCGCTGTTGTGAAGGTCGAGAGAAATGTTTTTAAGTCCGTAATTTGCCGCAGAGAACTCCTCCAAGGAGAACTCAAAAAAGTGCATATTGTCGGTTTTTTGGTATATCTCGCCTTTGTCCACAAGAATACGTCTGTATATTTCAAGAAAAGCTCGGTATGTGAGCCTATGACGTGCATATGTATTTTTAGGATATGGACAGCTAAAGTTAAGATAGATACACTCCACTGACTTTTCAGGGATAAAGCAATCCAGATATTCAGCCTCGCCCCTTGCAAATCTCAGGTTCGGTATGCCCTCGTCTATAGCCATTTGTGCGGCGTCAACTATAACGTTACTGCTTTTTTCTACTGCAAGGAAATTCTTGTCAGGATTTCTCTTTGCTATCTCTCTTGCAAACTGACCCTTTCCACAGCCTATCTCCAGCACAAGGGGATTGCTGTTTCCGAATATCTTCTCAAAGTCAATAAGCTGTTTGTTTGATTTGTCCTGAAAATTCTTCTCGTCACGGTCAAGATATAAAATATAATCTCCGCAGGCTTCAAGACGTGCCTCAAGATTTTTCTTTCTTCTCATTCTCATATGGGATAAACTCTCCTGTTATTTATTAGAATATTTGTGCAGAAAATAGTCCTTGTCGGACGTGACCTTTAGCCACTGCACAGCCGACCCTGTGAGCATATTTTCATAAGGATAAACTGTAAGCATGACTTCGGGTGTGTCCTCACCGCTGAAATGAGGGGTCACCTTAAAAGCTATCTCGCAGTTGAGTCGCTGAACGACCTCTTCCTCGGTGAGCTTTCTGAAAAGCACTGAGGTGTCCTTTTCGGTGATAGGTATTTTGGTAAACTTCGCCTGATAAATTTTCTTGCCGTCCTTTTTGGTGACAAGTGAAAAGCCATGCTTCACAAGGGTTATCTTTCCGCCATGGTTTTCGTAGTATTCAAGGTTTGAAAAGGTAACACGTCCGTCATTGACAGCTTCACCAGATATCGAAACGCAAAGTCCTTTGTCTGACGCTTTCCCTGCACTCTCCACTCCGAAAGCAAAGGGAAGTCCGTCTATCATTATCTCTCCGCAGGTGGAAAACTGCAACTTCACCTGCTTTTTCTTCAAGCCTGCAAATGGATTTTTCATGACAACTCCTATATTAAAGGTCGATCTGCACGCCGCCAACAGGTCTTATGGACAGCACATAGCATGAGCCTTCGCCGAATACTCTCTCCATTTCAGCCTTGAAAGCTTCAAGCTTCTTTTCAGGTACGAACGCTTGGATAGTTCCTGCAAAGCCACCGCCGTGAACTCTGCAAGCACCCTCACCGCCAAGAGCCTGCTTTGCAAGATACAAAGCCAGTGAAAGGCCCTGCTCGTTTGGGGCAGAAGAAGCATAGATGTTCTGAAGATATTTGAATGATGAATCTCCTGATTCATTGATAAGGCTCAGGAAAGCGTCAAAGTCGCCCTCTGAAAGTGCGGAAGCTTCCTTGCCAACTCTCTCGTTATCGTCAAAGAAGTGGAGCGCTCTAAGCACAGCTCTGTCACTGCACTTTTCTCTAACGGCATAGATGTTTTCAAGAAGCTGTTCCTTTGTTATCTCTCTCAGTACTTTTTTGCCAAAGAAAGCCGCAACAGACTTCATTTCCGCAGGGATAGCCGCATACTCAGGGGTGAGGTCGGCATGGTTGCCCTTTGTGTCAACGATACACAGTGCGTGACCGCTTTTTGTGAAATCGAACTTTACAGAGTTGATAACAGGGTGCTTTTCGTCAGCAAAGTCGATAGTGATAAATCCGCCTACTGATGAAGCCATTTGGTCCATAAGACCTGACGGCTTGCCAAAATATACATTTTCCGCAAACTGAGCTATCTGAGCTATTTCCACAGCAGATACCTCGCCCTCGTTGTAAAGACCGTTGAGGATAGTGCCGATAAGCACTTCATAAGCCGCAGATGAAGAAAGTCCAGAGCCTTTGAGCACGTTTGAAGTAGCATAAGCCTTGAAGCCTCCGACATTGTGACCATTATTCTTAAAGCCTGCGGACATACCTCTTATAAGTGCCGCAGATGTGTTTTTCTGCTCTTCGTAGATAGTGTCGTCATCAACGTTCACAGTGTCCATTGGGAAGCCCTCGGACTTTATTGTAATAACGTTCTCTTCGTTGTCAGGAGCGACAGCGGCAATAACGTCGAGTGAAACGCCTGCTGCAAGAACACAGCCGAAGTTGTGGTCGGTGTGGTTGCCGCCTACCTCAGTTCTGCCTGGAGCTGAGAAGAAAGCAGTTGGCTTTTCACCGAAAAGCTTTTCAAATTCATCTGCAACTCTGTTATATCTTTCTCTCTGAAACGCTGTCATATCGGCTGTGTAGACCTCGTCAAGTGTGTATTTTTTCATTATGTATATCCTCCGAACGTAAATATAAGTATGCTTTGTTATTATACAACATTTATGCTCTTTTTTCAAGTACAATTTTTTTAACAAGTGAGGAGGTAAGAATGAGAAATGAGGAGCGTTAAGAGTGAGGAATGAGGAATTATGGTATCGCCTGGCGGCAATTTATTTTTTGTTGCTCAAAACGTGTAAGCTGGCATAAATTTTTGCACAGAAGCTCCCTTGATATTTTATGCAAACTGACAAAATTGCTGTAAGCAAACTTTTTATAACACTCTATTGGTGCTTTAAATCAAAAAAGCTGTTGCATTTTGGTGAAATTTGTGGTATAATTACTTGTGTCTATTTTAATTATTGTTTATTTTACCGACCACAAAAAATGGTCGGTGCAGTGAAAGGAAAGATTTATTGTATGAAAAAACTAATGCTTGGAAACGAGGCGTTTGCAAGAGGTCTGTATGAGGCAGGCTGTAAGGTTGTATCATCTTACCCTGGTACTCCGTCAACTGAGATAACAGAAGCTGTTGCAAAATATGACGAGGTATATGCTGAGTGGGCGCCTAATGAAAAAGTGGCAATGGAAGTGGCTATTGGCGCTTCTATAGGCGGTGCAAGAAGCTTCTGCGGAATGAAGCACGTTGGTCTTAACGTTGCCGCTGACCCTCTTTACACAGCAGGCTACACAGGCGTAACGGCAGGTATGGTAATAGCTGTCGCCGATGACCCTGGTATGCACTCGTCACAGAACGAGCAGGATTCACGTCACCATGCTATCGCTTCTAAGACAATGATGATAGAGCCTTCCGATTCAGGAGAGTGCAAGGAGTTTGCTAAGGCTGCTTTCGAGCTTTCAGAAAAGTTCGATGTTCCTGTTATCGTAAGACTGTCCACCAGAGTTTCTCACTCTCAGTCAGCCGTTGAGCTTTGCGAGAGAGAGGAAAGGGAGAATATCCCATATGAAAAGAATATCCAGAAATATGTTATGATGCCTGGTAACGCTATCCGCCGTCACCCTGTTGTTGAGGCAAGAATGAAGGCTATCGCTGATTATGCCGAAACTTCACCGCTCAATAAGGTAGAGATGAACGATACAAAGATAGGAGTTATCACAAGCGGTATCTCATATCAGTATGCAAAGGAAGCACTGGGCGACAAGGCTTCATATCTCAAACTCGGTATCGTAAATCCAATGCCAATTCAGATAATAAAGGACTTTGCCGCAAAGTGCGAAAAGGTCTATGTAATCGAGGAGCTTGACGATGTTATCGAAACACACTGCAAGAAGAACGGTGTGAACGTTATCGGCAAGGAGCTTTTCAGCCTTATGGGTGAGATATCACAGACTATCGTTGCCGAAAAGATACTTGGCGAGAAGAATGAGTATATCACATTTGAGGATAACGTGCCTGTAAGACCTCCTGTTATGTGTCCGGGATGTCCTCACAGAGGTCTGTTCTATTGCCTGCATAAGCTGGGCGTTATGGTATCAGGCGATATCGGCTGTTACACTCTCGGCGCAACAGCACCGCTTTGTGCTATGGATTCAACTATCTGCATGGGTGCTTCTATCAGCGGACTTCACGGATTTAACAAGGCAAGAGGTGCAGAGGCTGAGAAGAAGTCTGTTGCCGTTATCGGTGACTCTACATTCATGCACAGCGGTATGACAGGTCTTGTGAACGTTGCATATAACTCCACAAATTCAACTGTTATCATTCTCGATAACTCTATCACAGGTATGACGGGTCATCAGCAGAACCCTACAACTGGTAAAAACCTTAAGGGCGACCCTGCTTATGCCGTTGACCTTGAAATGCTCTGCCATTCACTTGGTATCAAGAGCGTAAGAGTCGTTGACCCATATCACATGGCTGAAACAGAGGCTGTTATCAAGGAAGAGCTTGCCAAGGAAGAACCAAGCGTTATTATTTCAAGACGTCCATGCGCACTTCTTAAATATGTAAAGCACAATCCACCGCTCAAGGTAAACAAGGATAAGTGCGTTGGCTGTAAGCAGTGCCTGAAGATAGGCTGTCCTGCTATATCTATCCATGACGGCAAGTGCGTTATCGACCATACACAGTGCGTAGGCTGCGGCATATGCAAGGAAATGTGTAAGCTGGGTGCGATATGCGACTAATGATAACATATATTTCGAGGTGTAAATAATGAAAACAAGATCAATTATGATAGTGGGCGTAGGCGGACAGGGCTCTCTGCTTGCGTCAAGAATAATAGGAAACGTGCTTCTCTCACAGGGCTTTGATGTAAAGGTCAGCGAGGTACACGGAATGAGCCAGCGTGGCGGCTCCGTTGTTACATACGTTAAGTACGGCAGCGAGGTATGCTCGCCTGTAGTTGAAAAAGGCGAAGCTGATATCATTATCAGCTTTGAACAGCTTGAAGCCGCAAGATATGTTTCATATCTCAAGAAGGGCGGACATATCATCACTTCAACTCAGCAGATAGACCCAATGCCTGTTATAACAGGTGCGGCTGTTTATCCTGAGGATATCATAGGCAAGCTTAAAGCAGAGGGCGTTGACGTTATCGCTGTTGACGCACTTGCACTTGCGGAGCAGGCTGGTACTGCAAAGGCTTCAAACGTTGTTCTCATGGGTGTTGTGTCAACTAAAATGGCTTTTGACGAGGACGTTTGGCAGAAGGCTCTTGAAAACTGTGTTCCTGCAAAGTTCCTTGAACTGAATAAAAAGGCGTTTGCTCTCGGCAGAGAGGTAAAATAATGGACGAGATAAGCGGTCTTATCATAAAAATGACCGAGTTTTTCGCTGGCGACCCGAAACGTATACAGCACTTTATAAAGGTGCATACCTTTGCCCGTGTTATCGGCAGGGCAGAGGGACTTGATATCCGCACTATGTATTGTCTTGATGTTGCGTCAGCGGTGCATGATATCGGCATAAAGCCTGCGGAGGAGAGATACGGCAAGGGTCACTGCGGCGGAAAGCTTCAGGAACAGTTAGGCCCTGAGCCTGCACGGAAAATGCTCACAGAGCTTGACTTTGACGAGGATATCATAGACAGGGTGTGCTTTCTTATCGCACATCATCACACCTATGAGGGCGCCCAGGGGCTTGACTGGCAGATACTCTTGGAAGCAGATTTCCTTGTGAACGCTTTCGAGGACAGCCTTTCCAAAGAGAGCATAAAAAGCTTCCGTGACAAGGTGTTCAAAACGAAAACAGGCATTAATATGCTTGAAGAAATGTACGGCGTATGATACTTGTGCAAAGTTGATACCCGAGTAATATGACCGAAACCATTTTAACAGGAGGTGTGTTCCAATGGGAAAATATTGGAACGAAGAGATCGAGTGCATGGCGCACGAGGACATGAAAAAGCTCCAGAGCGAAAGACTTGTCAAGCAGGTCAAGCACGTCTGGGACAATGTGCCATACTACAAGAAGCTTATGGAAGAAAAGGGCGTAACGCCTGATGATATCCACGGCATTGAGGACCTGCACAAGCTGCCGTTTCTTTCAAAGGCTGATCTGCGTGAGGCTTATCCTTACGGTCTGCTTGCAAAGCCGCTTTCAGAGTGCGTGAGAATACATTCCACAAGCGGAACCACAGGCAAGAGAGTTGTGGCTTTCTACACTCAGCATGATATCGACCTTTGGGAAAATTGCTGTGCAAGAGCTATAGTTGCCGCAGGCGGAACAAAAGACGACGTTTGCCACGTTGCATATGGCTATGGACTTTTTACAGGAGGAGCAGGTCTTAACGGCGGCTCTCATAAGGTGGGCTGTCTTACACTGCCGATGTCATCAGGAAACACAGAAAGACAGATACAGTTTATGCAGGATCTAGGTTCTACTATCCTGTGCTGTACTCCGTCATATGCCGCTTATATAGGTGAAACTGTAAAGGAAATGGGCATAAAGCCAGAGGAGCTTACACTCAAAGCTGGTATCTTCGGTGCTGAGCCTTGGACGGAGGAAATGCGTCACGAGATAGAGAAGCTTCTTGGTATCAAGGCTTACGATATCTATGGTCTGACAGAAACAAGCGGCCCTGGCGTAGCTTTCGAGTGCGAAGCACAGTCTGGTATGCACATCAATGAGGACAACTTTATCGCAGAGATAATCGACCCTGACACAGGAGAGGTGCTTCCTGAAGGCTCAAAGGGCGAGCTTGTATTCACAAGTATCACAAAGGAAGCTTTCCCTCTGCTGAGATACAGAACAAGAGATATTTGTATTCTTACAAGAGAGAAATGCTCATGTGGCAGAACTCTCGTCAAAATGTGCAAGCCAATGGGCAGAAGCGACGATATGCTCATCATTAAGGGCGTAAACGTGTTCCCATCGCAGATAGAGTCAGTGCTTCTTAAGATATCAAAGGCAAGCCCTAACTATCAGATAGTCGTTGACAGGGTGAACAATTCTGATACTTTCGAGATAAGAGTCGAGCTTAATGACGATATGTTCTCTGATACTGTCAAGTCTATCGAGGATCTTGAAAAGAAGATATCAAACGATATCCATAATATCCTTGGCATCAAGGCGAAGATAAGACTTGTTGAGCCAAAGAGCATTCCACGTTCTGAGGGCAAGGCAGTAAGAGTTATCGACAAGAGAAAGCTTGTCTAAAAGACAGGGGGTAATTTTATGACAGTAAAACAGCTTTCGGTTTTTATTGAAAATAGACCTGGCAGATTGTCTGCCGTTACAAAAATACTTGGGGATAATGATGTGAATATCCGTGCAATGTCCCTTGCTGACACAAAGGATTTCGGTATTCTCAGACTTATCGTTGACGATTTTGAAAAAGCAGTTTCAGCCTTGAAAACAGAGGGCTTTTCCGTTACCACCACTCAGGTGCTTGCAGTGGAGATAAATGACCGCCCAGGCGGACTTTCAGAAGCAATGAAGGCTCTCTACAATGACAACATCAGCGTTGAGTATATGTATTCTGCATTCATAAACACTAAGGAAAACACGGCTTATCTTATCCTTAGAGTAGAGAACGTTACAGCCGCTCTGGAAGCTTTGAGTGAAGCAGGATTTGCACTTATCTCACAGCAGGAATTGGCAAGCATCTAGCTGATTAGTGAATACTAACCGAAAAATCACTTAAAATCTATGTGAAATTTTTATGAAATGCCGAAAACCTCTTGATTTTTTCAGAAAATGTGTTATTATATAAGTATAGTATTTGATATGATACTTGTAGAATTTATGCAAGGAGGTCTGTGAAAATGGCTTATAAGATTAGTGATGAGTGCATCGGCTGCGGCGCTTGCATGGACGCATGTCCAGTAGGAGCTATCTCCGAGGCTGACGGTAAGTGTGCTATTAACGCTGACGAGTGCATCGACTGCGGTTCTTGCGCAGGTACTTGCCCTGTAGGAGCACCTCAGGCTGAGTAATTTACTTAAACTAAGAGAAAACGTCTGTCATATGGCAGGCGTTTTTTTGCACTTATTTTTTGTGTATTAGTTTTCAGCACATTATCATAAAACTGTCACATTGGCGGAGTATCATATAAACACAACAAGAGAAAGACAAAAAGATGAAATTTACACATATACTTTTTTCTCCATATATACTTCATATACTTCAAAAAGGGAACGCTGGCTTGTGCCTGCGTTCTTTTTTTGCGTGGGTGATTTTGTGGATAGATATGTAAAATATCGTGGAAAATATGGGCTTTTGTATCGCAGGTGTCCGTTTTTCGGTATTATTAATAAAAGTTTTGCGAAATTTGTTAAAAGTGATAAAAATAGAACCCTTATTGTCGTTCCTGGAATATAAAATGTACAATGGTTGTAACTTGACGTTCATATAAACTTCATAAACGAGCGAAAAAACGGCTTGAAAATTACAATTTGATTACAATGCCCCTTGACTTTTGTAACCTTATTCATTATAATATGGTGTAGTTTATCACGTTTGAAAGGAGCGTTCTGAATTGGGTTATTTGAAGTCGGGGATATCCCGCTGTGTGGCTGTGCTTTCTGCCTGCGGAGTTGTGACAGTATCTGCTGTGACTTTTGCGACACTTGATAAAAACGTTATCCAGCCATGTGCGGTCATGCCGCCTGAAAATGCAAAGGTCATTTCTGTTGTTTCTGACAAGGAAACATCTGAGCAGATCGGGGATATCACAACTGTTCTTACAACATCAGCCGTCAAGGAAACTGCGAAAAATTCTCAGACCGAGGCTGTAAAGGCTGTAAAAACTGCAAAAAGCGAAACAACAAAGTCAGCTTCTGAAACAGCTTTGAGATCAGAGAGCGTAACGACCTCTGTAATATCACAGAAGCCAGCGTCAGTGACCGCAGTGCAGAGCGTGACTTCCGCTGACACAAAGCTTAGCATATCAGTAAGCCTTGTGACAAAGAAAACTCAGCAGGCTTCAAAGTCTGAAACAAAGGTTTCTGCTGTTACTTCCGCCCCTGTCAGCACTACTGACAGCGATACTGTTGCCTCGAAGGCTACAAAAAAGACTACAACAGTGAAAACTACTACTGCAAAAACTACTACCACTGCAAAAACAACAACTGCCCCTGTTACGACCACAACGCCTGGGGTGACTACTACCAAGAAAAAGACCACCACCGCTAAGGTGACAACAACTAAAAAGCCTGTTACAACTACAATCACTGCGCCTGTTGTCGACAACGGCAAGACCCCTGCACAGCGACTTAATTCTGCAGTGCTTGATCCAAAGGCGACGCTCAGCGCAAAGGAAGAAAAGATACTTCTGAAATATCTCAATAAGATAATATCAGATGATATGACAAACTACGAAAAGGCTGTGGCTTGCTACGATTATATTATAAAGAACACGGTCTACGATTACGGCGGCTGGGCAAATCCTGTCAAGGCTGTTCTTGAGGACGGTTACGGCACTTGCACAGAATATTCTTACGTTTACGCCGCAATGCTCAACTACATAGGCTTTGACGCAAAGACCGTTGACGGCAAGACCGCTATGGCGGCAGGCGGTTACGGCTATCATATGTGGGTAGAGGTAACGATAAACGGTCAGGTATATGTTATGGACCCTCAGGTGGACGATAACATGAGCTGGGGAGCGTATATCTCCCATGACCGCTTCTGCAAGACCTACAGCGAGGTCAAGAACAAGTATATAAAAGACTGATATTGTATCGGGTGGAGTTATCTGCCCGATATTTTTTTCTGTGTTTGCGTGCAGTTTGTTTGCAGTACGTTTATTTGTACATTAAATAAGAATATCCGGCACTCTTTTTGTGACAAATTTTTCAGCCTATCCTATAGACAAAAGGAAAAAAGCGTGATATAATTATTCTTGATACATTGTCGGCAAATGCCGAACGTCATTTTGTACAGGAGGATAATTGATGACGGAAAATTCCACAAAGATAACGAAAAAGCCTGCGACATCAGTGAAGAAAAACAGCTCTGTCAAAGGTTCGTCAAAGAATAAGAAAAGAAAGAAAAAACGCAACAATATCGGCATTATCTGCGGCACTGCGGCAGCGGCTATCGTGATAGTTGTGGGCGGAGGATATTTCATTGGAAGAGCTTACTATAGCAACAGATTTCTGAGCGGCACAACAGTGAATGGCGTTGACGTGGGCGGAAAGACATTTGAACAGGCTTGTGATCTGCTCGGGGTGAACGATATGCCTTATGAGCTTACGGTCAAAACTATCGACGGCACGCCTGTTGTTTTCAAGACGGCTGATTTTGATTACAGACTAAGCGGCAAGGACGATCTTCAGAAGATCTACGACAGCGTGAACAGAAAAACATGGTTCTCGGGATATATACAAAATTCCACCTATAGCTTTAATGAGGACATCACATTTGATGTTGAGAAGCTTCAAAAGCTTGTGGAGAAAGCAAACTGGGGCGATGTTGAAACTGCCGACGCAAAGCTTGGTCTTAACGAGGATAAGACGGCTTATGTTATCACCCCTGAGGTGCAAGGAAACAAGATAACCGATATGAAAAAGCTTGAAGCTTATGTTACGCAAAGCGTGGCGGCAGGGGAGCTTAGCGTTGAGCTTGACAAGGACACAGGTTGTTATTCTCTTCCAGAGGTGAAGAGCGCAGACCTTGAGGACGATTGCAAGAAACGAAATGATGTTTTCCAGCTTTCTGTCACATACGATTTTGACTACACCACAGAAACTCTCACGGGCGAGGAGCTTATGAAGATGATAAAGCTCAAAGATGACGGAAGCTACACTGTGGATAGAAAGAAAGCCATGGAGTATGTTGAAAAGCTCGCAAAGAAATATGATACATATAATACTAAGAGAAAATTCCACGCCACTTTGCAGGGCGACATAATCGTGCCGACAAGCTCTGACGCTAAATACGGCTGGTGGATAGATCAGGAAAAGACTTGTGACGATCTTGTGGATATGCTTGAAAAGGGCGAGAGCGTTGACAAGGTAGACCCTATCTATTACAGTACCGGTTATTTTGACTTTACAGGCGTTGAGTCTGCGAGAAGCAAGGACGATGATATAGGCGACACTTATATTGAGATAGACCTTACCGACCAGCATTTGTGGTATTATGAAAAGGGCAAGAAAAAGCTCGATACCTATATTGTTTCAGGTCAGACCACATCTAAGGCGAGAACAACTCTCCCTGGTGTTTATAAGCTGTGGTCAAAGGAGACCAACAAGCGTATGAAAGACACAAATGCCGACGGCGACGAGTGGGATACAAAGTGCAACTTCTGGAACAACGTTTCTCTCTGCGGAATAGGTCTTCACGATTCAACGTGGCGAGGCGGATATTTCGGCGGTGAGATATACAAATACAACGGCTCTCACGGCTGTATAAATATGAGCTATGACGACGCCAAATATGTTTATGACAACGTGCCTTACGGTACGCCTGTTGTTATGTACTACAAGTCTGCGGATAAATAATAAGGACGGTCAAGGTATCATGCCTTGACCGCTTTTTGTAAGGAGTGTTTTTTATGGAAAAGATATTATACAGAGAGGGCTTTACGGCTGAGGAGCTTCCAGACGAGGTGATAGAGCGTATCAAAGGCGTTTCCTATAAGGAAAACCCCTATGTGAAGCTGGGCGACCTTGCATATCTGCGTGTGAGATATTATGACTTTGAGCATAAGGTTCAGTCGGGGGAGCTTATCGTGGCAAAAAAGCTTGCGGAGGAGGTCCTAGATATCTTCTATGAGCTTTTCGAGGGCGGTTATGAGATAGAAAAAATCAAGCTCGTGGACGAGTATGACGCTGATGACGAAAGGTCAATGGCGGATAACAATTCCTCTGCCTTCAACTATAGGGTGGTGGCTGGTACCAACATTATTTCGGCTCACAGCTACGGAAGGGCGATAGACATAAACCCTCTTATAAATCCTTATATAGTGGGGAATAAGGTCATGCCTGACAATGCTACAGAGTATGCAGACCGTGACAAGGCTTTTGATCACAAGATTGACAGAACAGATCTTTGCTATTGCATTTTCAGGCGTCACGGCTGGAAATGGGGTGGTGACTGGAACAATTCTAAGGATTATCAGCATTTTTACAAAGAGTACGATTCTCCTCTGAAAATGGCTGTAAATAAGCTGAAAAGAGCGTTGTTACGTTAGTTTGCGAGGTTTACCTAGGAAAGCGATATGAAATCATAGGTTATATATGTATACCGATTAACTAAAAATTAATAATGATTTTATGCAAGTTTTATCATTCGCTCTTGCATTTTGCTGTAATGTGTGTTATAATGATTAAGCCGTCAGAAAAGACGGAAAAAGGCTATTTTCTTGCATTTGTGCGAAAAACCATGCTTTGAGTTTGTTTGCACTTATGCAGGATTGCAGGATTTTAATTTCTTCCTGCAAATTTTTTGTTAAAAACAGCTAAAAATCGGCTATGAGCCGTGAAATAACATACGTTGCTGAACGATAAGCTATAATTTTTTTACAGTTTGGCAGGAAAGGGTGATAAAAATGGAACGCATGGAGGATATGACTAATGTAAAAAGCCTGTATTCACCGAAATTCGAGCATGATAACTGCGGAATAGGTGCTGTTGTGAACATTAAGGGCAAAAAGAGCCACGATACTGTTGCAAATGCGCTGACTATCGTTGAAACGCTTGAGCATCGTGCTGGTAAGGACGCAGAGGGCAAAACAGGTGACGGAGTAGGTATCCTGCTTCAGATCTCACATAAATTCTTCAAGAAGATCGCCGCCGCTGAGCTTGGGATCACGCTTGGCGAGGAGAGAGATTATGCCGTTGGTATGTTCTTCTTCCCACAGAACGAGCTTGCGAGAAATCAGGCAAAGAAGATGTTTGAGATAATCGCTGAAAAAGAGGGTCTGGAGATCCTTGGCTGGAGAGTCGTTCCTGCAAAGCCTGAGGTGCTTGGCAAGAGAGCTGCCCAGTGTATGCCTGCCATAATGCAGTGCTTCATCAAGCGTCCAAAGGGCGTTAAAAAGGGTCTTGACTTTGACCGCAAGCTATATGTTGCAAGACGTGTGTTCGAGCAGTCAAATGAGGACACCTACGTTGTATCACTTTCAAGCAGAACTATAGTATATAAAGGAATGTTCCTTGTGCAGGATCTCAGAAAGTTCTTCCCTGACCTTCAGGATAAGGACTACGAGTCTGCTATCGCTATGGTACATTCAAGATTTTCTACCAACACAAACCCAAGCTGGCAGAGGGCGCATCCTAACAGAATGATCGTTCACAACGGTGAGATAAACACTATCAGAGGCAATGCTGATAAAATGCTCGCTCGTGAGGAAACGATGAAGTCTGAGCATTTGAAGGGCGACCTTGATAAGGTCACACCTGTTGTAAACACAGAAGGCTCTGACTCTGCAATGCTCGATAACACACTTGAATTTTTGGTCATGAGTGGAATGGATCTGCCACTGGCTGTTATGATAACGATCCCTGAGCCATGGGATAACAACGGCACGATGAGTCAGGCTAAGAAAGACTTCTATCAGTATTATGCAACTATGATGGAGCCATGGGACGGACCTGCTTCTATCCTTTTCTCTGACGGAGATATCATGGGTGCAGTCCTTGACAGAAACGGTCTGCGTCCGTCAAGATATTATATCACAAAGGACGGCAATCTTATCCTTTCATCTGAGGTTGGCGCACTTCCTATCCCGTCAGACAATATCGTTGAAAAGGAACGACTTCGCCCAGGCAAAATGCTTCTTGTTGATACTGTTCAGGGCAGAGTTATCGACGATGACGAGCTTAAGGAATACTATGCTTCAAAGCAGCCTTACGGCGAGTGGCTTGACAGCAACCTTGTCAGACTTAAAGACCTTAAGATACCAAACATCAAGGTAGAGGAACACGGCTACGAGGAAAGACAAAGACTTCAGAAAGCTTTTGGCTATACCTATGAGGACGTTATGACATCTATCCTGCCAATGGCAAAGAACGGCTCTGAGTCTATTGCCGCTATGGGTACAGACAGCCCGCTTGCGGTGCTTTCAAAAGAGCCTCAGCCACTGTTCAACTACTTCAAACAGCTCTTTGCACAGGTAACAAATCCGCCTATAGACGCTATCAGAGAGGAAATAGTTACCTCCACAACTGTCTATATCGGTGAGGACGGCAACATTCTTGAAGAAAAGCCTGAAAACTGCAAGGTAATGAAGATACACGACCCTATCCTTACCTCAACAGATATCCTTAAAATAAAGAATATGCACATTCCTGGCTTTAAGGTAGCTGTTATCCCTATACTTTATTATAAGAACACAAGACTTGAAAAGGCTATAAACAGACTTTATATAGAAGCAGACAAGGCGTTCAGCGAGGGCGCAAATATCCTTATCCTTTCAGACAGGGGAGTTGACGAGAACCACCTTGCTATCCCGTCACTGCTTGCAGTATCAGCGCTTCATCAGCACCTTGTTGTTACAAAGAAGAGAACATCTCTTGCTATTATCCTCGAAAGCGGCGAGCCTAGAGAAGTTCATCACTTTGCAACACTGCTTGGCTATGGTGCTTCCGCTATCAACCCTTATCTTGCTCAGGAAACTATCCACGAGCTTATTGCTGACGACCTTCTCGACAAGGATTACTATGCCGCTGTTGACGATTATAATGCGGCTGTTCTCCATGGTATCGTAAAGATAGCTTCAAAAATGGGTATCTCTACTATACAGTCATATCAAGGCTCACAGATATTCGAGGCTATCGGTATCGGTCAGGACGTTATAAACAAGTATTTCACAGGTACTGTCAGCAGAATAGGCGGTATCACAATATCTGACATCGAGAAAAATGTTGACAGACTTCATACATCAGCCTTTGACCCTCTTGGACTTGGCACAGACACAGAGCTTGAATCAAGAGGAAGCCACAAGTTCAGAAGCGGCAAGGAGGAGCATCTCTACAATCCTCAGTCTATCTATCTGCTCCAGCAGGCTGCAAGGACTGGCGACTATGAAACATACAAGAAGTATTCAAAGCTTATCTCTGAGGAAATGGACCCTGTGAACATCAGAGGTCTTATGGATTTCAACTTTGCTGAAAATCCTGTTCCGCTGGAGGAAGTTGAGAGCGTTGACTCTATTGTAAGAAGATTTAAGACGGGCGCTATGTCCTACGGTTCTATCTCGCAGGAAGCTCATGAAACACTTGCTATCGCAATGAACAGACTTCACGGCAAGTCAAACTCAGGCGAAGGCGGTGAGAGCCTTGACAGACTTCTCACAAAGGGTACTTCTGAGGACAGATGTTCAGCTATCAAGCAGGTGGCTTCGGGACGTTTCGGTGTAACTTCAAGATACCTCACATCTGCTGATGAGATACAGATTAAAATGGCACAGGGCGCAAAGCCTGGCGAGGGCGGTCATCTCCCTGGCAAAAAGGTTTATCCGTGGATAGCTAAAACAAGACACTCCACACCTGGCGTGTCGCTTATCTCACCTCCGCCACACCACGATATCTATTCTATCGAGGACTTGGCTCAGCTTATCTATGACCTGAAAAACGCAAACAAGAACGCAAGAATTTCTGTAAAGCTCGTTTCTGAGTGCGGTGTTGGTACAGTTGCGGCAGGCGTTGCAAAGGCAGGCGCAGGTGTTATCCTTATCTCAGGCTATGACGGCGGTACAGGTGCGGCTCCGAGAAACTCTATCTACAATGCAGGACTTCCATGGGAGCTTGGACTTGCAGAAGCACATCAGACCCTTATCAAGAACGGTCTTAGAAACAAGGTCGTTATCGAAACAGATGGAAAGCTCATGACAGGCCGTGATGTTGTTATCGCAGCGATCCTGGGCGCAGAGGAGTTCGGCTTTGCAACAGCTCCGCTGATAACACTCGGCTGTGCAATGATGAGAGTATGTAATCTTGATACTTGCCCATTTGGTGTTGCAACACAGAACCCAGAGCTTAGAAAGAAGTTCCCTGGCAAGCCTGAATATGTAATGAACTTTATGATATTCGTGGCTTCCGAGCTTAGAGAATATATGTCAAAGCTTGGCGTAAGAACAGTTGACGAGCTTGTGGGAAGAATTGACCTTATCAAGCCAAAGGCTGGTATCACAGGCACCGCGGCACAAGTTGACCTTTCTAATATCATCAACTCTGATTACGTTTCAGAAAAGGTAGAATACAACAAGAAATCCAAGTATGACTTCAAGCTTGAAAACACTCTTGATGAAAAGGTACTCATGAAGGAGTTCGAGAAAAATCTTAAGAGTGGTGAGAAGAAGTCTATCACAGTAAATGTCAAGAACACAGACCGTTCATTCGGTACTATCTTCGGCTCAGAGATAACAAGAAAGTATTATAACACACTTGCTGACGATACATACAAGATAGTCTGCAACGGCTCAGGCGGACAGAGCTTCGGCGCATTTATCCCGAACGGCTTGACCCTCGAGCTTGTGGGCGACTCTAACGATTATTTCGGCAAGGGACTTTCAGGCGGTAAGCTCGTTGTTTATCCTCCGAAGGATTCCACTTTCAAAGCCGAGGACAATATCATTATCGGTAACGTTGCACTTTACGGCGCAACAAGCGGTAAGGCGTTCATCGACGGTGTTGCAGGCGAGCGTTTCTGCGTAAGAAACTCAGGCGCAGTGGCAGTTGTCGAGGGCGTTGGCGACCACGGCTGTGAGTATATGACAGGCGGCTGTGTGGTAGTTATCGGCAAGACGGGCAAAAACTTTGCGGCAGGTATGTCGGGCGGTGTAGCTTACGTTCTTGACGAGGACAGACACCTTTACACAAGACTCAACAAGGAAATGGTACTTTTCTCTGAGGTCAAGGAGAAGTACGATATCATTCAGCTCAAAGACCTTATCCAGCAGCACGTTGACGCAACAGGCTCTGAAAAGGGCAAGCGTATTCTTGATAACTTTGAGGAATATCTGCCTAAGTTCAAGAAGATAATCCCTCACGATTACAAGAAGATGATGTCTGCTATAGCTTCAATGGAAGAAAAGGGTATGAGTAGCGATCAGGCGCAGATAGAAGCATTCTATCAGATCATCAACGGCAAGCAGTAAGCCTGCGCACATGAGATATTGTACTTTTAAAATCGAAAGGAGGATATACTTGCCGTGAAAGCAAGTATAGTTGAGATATGGGAAAGCCAACTGGTTTTATGGACTATAAGCGTGAGGACGCAGCAGCGTTCTCCGTTGAGGAACGTATAAAGAATTTTAATGAATTTCACACTCCTCTTTCAAAGGAGGAGCAGCAGAAGCAGGGAGCAAGATGTATGGACTGCGGTGTGCCATTCTGTCAGGCAGGAATGAAGATAGGCAACGCATTTTCAGGCTGTCCGCTTAACAATCTTATCCCTGAATGGAACGACCTTATATACAAGGGCAACTGGGAGCAGGCATATTACAGACTTCATATGACGAACAATTTTCCTGAGTTCACATCAAGAGTTTGTCCTGCACTTTGCGAAAAAGCCTGCACCTGCGGAGCTAATGGCGACGCTGTTACCACAAAGGCTAACGAATACGGCATTATCGAAAATGCCTATGCCTGCGGATATGCTTCCGCAAGAGTGCCAAAGGTAAGAACAGGAAAGACTATCGCTGTTATAGGCTCAGGCCCGTCAGGTCTTGCTGCCGCTGACCAGCTCAATCAGAGAGGTCACAGTGTAACAGTTTTCGAGCGTGAGGACAGAGTGGGCGGTCTGCTTATGTACGGCATACCGAACATGAAGCTTGAAAAGCAGATAATCGAGCGCAAGATAAACATAATGAAAGAAGAGGGCATCGAGTTCCGCACAGGCGTTAATGTGGGCAAGGATATCACAGCGGCTGAGCTTCTCAAGGACTTCGACAGAGTAATACTTTGTTGTGGTGCTTCAAACCCTAGAGATATCAAAGCCGAGGGCAGAGATGCAAATGGTATCTATTTTGCAGTGGATTTTCTGAAATCCACAACTAAGGCGCTGCTGAACGGCGGTCTTACGGATAAAAACCATATTTCCGCAAAGGGCAAGAACGTCATGGTAATAGGTGGCGGAGATACAGGAAATGACTGCGTTGGTACAAGCGTAAGACATGGCGCAAAGAGCGTTTTGCAGCTTGAAATGATGCCAAAGCTTCCTGACACGAGAGCCGAGAACAACCCATGGCCGCAGTGGCCAATGGTCTGCAAGACAGATTACGGTCAGGAAGAAGCTATCGGTGTGTTCGGTCATGACCCGAGAGTTTATCAGACAACTGTCAAGGAGTTTCTCAAAGACAAAAAGGGCAATCTTAAGGGCGCGGTGCTTGTAAAGCTCTCACCGGAGAAAGACCCTAAGTCAGGCAGAACGATAATGAAGCCTGTTGAGGGCAGCGAATACAAGGTAGAAACCGAGCTTGTGCTTATTGCGGCAGGCTTTCTGGGATCTGAAAGCTATCTCACAAAGGCTTTTGGCGTTGAGGTAGACGGCAGAACGAATATCGCAACAGCCGACGGCACACATCAGACGAACGTGAAGAACGTCTTTGCCGCAGGCGATGTGCGCAGAGGACAGTCACTTGTAGTATGGGCTATCAGAGAGGGCAGAGATGTTGCCCGTGAGGTGGATAAGAGCCTTATGGAGTATACAAATCTGTAATACGAGATAAAAATATAACACCGTCCGAGGAGTTTCGGGCGGTGTTTTTTGTGTGTAGGGTATCGTACCAATGGGCGGCGACAAAAAAATCCGCTACCATAAATGATAGCGGATCTGGGTGCAGGGACACGTCCCTGCTGGAGCTGCTAACCGGGCTTGAACCGGTGACCTCGTCCTTACCAAGGACGTGCTCTACCTACTGAGCCATAGCAGCAAACCAATTACAGTAATATATTATACACTATCTCTGCCGCTTTGTCAAGCCCTTTTCACAACTTTTTTACTCTATTCCCTCATCATCATCGTCATCTGCCTGAACGCTTGGGTCATAATCATCATATGTGTCCATAAAATTGTACTTCTTGCCCTTGTATTCGTATTGTATCACGGTGCGCAGATTGACGTTATAAACGCTCTTGAAAATATTGTTTTCGATGTTGGGATTGGTGGCACGAAACTTTGCTATAAGCTCCTTCATTTCCTGCCGCTTTGATACCTCACCCTTTTTCTCTGACCCCTCGTAGCTCTCAGTGAAACGGCAGGCACAGCGGATAAAATGCAGATCGTTCTGCTCCACCCAGCGGATAATGTCCGCCTCTTTCACCATGTACAGGGGTCTGATAAGCTCCATGCCTGCGTAGTTCCTCGAGTGTAGCTTCGGCATCATAGTCTGAATCTGTCCTCCGTATACCATGCTCATGAGTATGGTTTCTATAACATCATCAAAATGATGTCCCAAAGCTATCTTGTTGCACCCAAGATCCTGCGCAAATTTGTAAAGCCAGCCACGTCTCATTCTTGCACAAAGATAGCATGGGTTGCGTTTTGTGTTGTATGCAATGTCAAAGACCTTTGTTTCAAACATTTTTATGGGTATTCCCATAAGCGCCGCATTGTCGATTATTCTCTGTCTGTTGGCATCGCTGTAGCCTGGGTTCATTACAATAAATTCTAGCCCTATGTCCATGCCCTGATATTTCTGCAAATGCTGCATACACTTAGCAAGAAGCATTGAGTCCTTGCCGCCTGATATGCACACCGCTATTTTGTCCCCGGGCTTTATCATATCGTAACGCTCATATCCCATTACGAATTTATTCCATATATCTCTGCGAAAATCAGTAACGATGCTCCGCTCTATCTTTTGCTGTGGCGTCAATATTCTTGACATCTCAAACTCTCCTTAAATTCATATACTTAAATTCTACTATTTTTATGGGAATTTGTCAACCATATTCATGTTGACATTATATTGTGATATTGTTATAATATAATAAAGTATTAAAGCAGGAGGATATCATGAGCGAAAATATAGAGCGTGAGATAAAAATTTCTCTCACAAAAGAACAATATAACACCGCTGAAAAGCTTTTTCAGTGGGGCAAAATAATAGAGCAGACCAATTTTTATTATATCCCACAAAGAGATTCAGGCATGACAAGTATCCGTGTCAGGCAGATAGGCGAAAAGTATTTTTTGCAGCTTAAAGCACCTATCTCCGAAAACGGTGCACTTCATGTGAAAAAAGAGTATGAACAACAGCTTGACAGCCTGCCTGAAAAGCTCACCGCACAGGAGCTTTCACAGCTTGTGGGGAGAGATTTCCCTGCCGCTGACCTTGCAGGCTCTTTGCATACTCAGCGCAAGCTCTGCACCGATTTCGACCATGTTGAGATATGCCTTGACAAAAGCGAATATCTCGGCTTGACAGACTATGAGTTGGAACTTGAATATACAGCCGACTATCCCGAAAAGCCTTTGGAGATACTGAAAAATGCAGGTATCACACAGGGAGAAGCGGTAATAGGCAAGTATGCAAGATTCATGGAAAGAGCCAAAAAGCTTGGTAAGTGCTGATTTTCGCTTATCTGCGGTCATTTTCTATGAAAAAGCACCCACAGCCTGCAAAGGTTTGGGCAATAATGATAATTGACAGTGACGTTATAATATGTTATTATATTAAAGTGTTAAAACGTATGAAATGGTATTTTGACGATACCCGAAAGGAAGTTAATAATGAAAAGATCTATTTTTAAGACTATCGCATCACTTTCCGCTGCTGCCATGATGCTTTTGGCTGTAGGCTGCGGAAGCACATCTGATTCTTCATCAGCAGCAGGCACAAACAGCACAGCCGCTGCAACAGGCGAGGATAACTCACTTCAGAAAGTTCTTGATTCAGGCAAGCTTGTGCTTGGTCTTGACCCAACATTCAAGCCAATGGGCTACACAGACGAGAACGACAACATCGTAGGCTTTGATATCGACGTTGCAAAGGAAGTTTGCTCAAGACTTGGTGTAGAGCTTGAAACTTACTCTGTAAACTGGGATACAAAGGAGCAGGACCTTAATGCAGGCACAATAGATTGTATCTGGAATGGTCTTTCTGTCAGCGATGAGAGAAAGAAAGTAATGCTCATGAGCGAGCCTTACATGAAGAATGAAATGGTGTTCGTTGTAAACGGCTCAAACGACGTTGCTTCACAGGCTGATCTTGCAGGCAAGAACATTGCCGTACAGAACGGCTCAACAGCACAGGAAACACTTCTTGCATCTGACGTTGTAGCAAATGGTGCGACAACAACAGAGCTTGCAACAAATGTTGAAGCCCTCCAGCAGTTGGAGCTTAACATGGTAGACGCAGCGTTCCTTGACTCAGTAGTTGCAAACTACGAGATATCCACAACAGGCAAGGATTACAAGGTGCTTCCTGACGGCCTTGACCCAGAGGAGTACGCTATCGGCTTCAGACTTGGTGATCAGGCACTTTGCGACAAGATCGAGGAGATCCTTCACGAAATGAAGCAGGACGGCAAGCTTGCTGAGATATCAACAACTTGGTTCGGAAGCGACATCACGACCATAGAATAATCACAAAACATTCAATTGGACAGTCTTCTGGCTGTCCGATTTTTTTGTTTTATTAAGTATTTTTGCGTGTCATATCTTTAGAAAATAAAAAGTCTCGCAAACAACGTGTTTACGAGACTTTTTGGCGGAGAAGGAGGGATTCGAACCCTCGATGAGCTATTAACCCATACACGAGTTCCAGTCGTGCGCCATAAACCGGGCTAGGCGACTTCTCCAGTTTATCATTTTTTTATATGTGTCACACTATCTAAGCGACTTTAATATTATACCATATGATCTTTTACTTGTCAAGACATTTTTGAAACTTTTTTTGTTCTTTTCTTATTCAGAAGTACTGTGTAAAAAAAGTTTTCTCTGCGATGCTTTATTAACAATATTCTGAAAAGTTTTCATTTTATTTTCTATATGAACATGTTACCGAAAATTTTCGCAATCTCGAAAACGATTAAGCAAATCATTTAGTTGATTTATTACAAATTTAATCAAATATATGTATTGGTAATATTGAAAAAAGCTTAATAATTTTACCACAAAAATAAAATAGTCGTTAAAAAGTTTACGAAAATTCACAAAATGCCTTTGACAACTCGAGGCAAATGTGGTATAATGTTTGAATGATTGTAGGGTGCAGTGCGTCTAAATGCGACATTATAGAGAAGGTGAGACATTTTGGGAAGAAAACGCATTGGAGTGATATTGTCTGAGGCAGAAAGCTATTATCAGGAAAGATTGCTGAGAGGCGTAATGACAAAGGCTTTTCAGCTTGACTATGATGTGCTTATCTTCACAAGCTTTGTCAAAGAGTCATTCTTAAAAGCAGTGTCTGTTGGAGAAATGCAGATATATGACGTTATAAATTATGATAAGCTCGATGGCGTTATCGTTTTGGCAGATACCTTAAAAATGCCTGGGCTTTTTGACAAAATATGCAGGGATATAGATGAGAAATGTCATGTTCCTGTGGTTTTTATAGATGGAAGCTATAAGGACTATGAAAGTATTTATACCCGTGACGAAAAACCCTTTATGCAATTGACAGAGCATCTTATCGAGGTCCATGGATGCAGGAAGATACTTTTTTTGAGCGGTCCGCTGGAGACTGCCACCACTCGTGAACGGCTTGCGGGATATAAGCGTGCCCTTGAAAAGCATGGCATAGAGTATGATCCGGACTTTGTCTGCTTTGACGGAGGCTTCTGGTATGATAAAGCGGCAGAGGTGGCAAATAATATCATCTATGGCAGACGTAAAAAGCCTGACGCTATCGTTTGCTGTGGAGATTATATGGCTATAGGCGTTGTACATGAATATCAGAAAAACGGTTTGAGCGTGCCTGAGGATATGATAGTTGCAGGTTATGACGCAATAGACGAGGCTATCCATTGCGTGCCAGCTATAACCTCGTGCTCACCGCCAATCTTTGAAACTGGCGTGAACGCAGTAATGACCATAGAGGCAAGGATCAAAGGCGTTGAACCGCAGGGCCTTATAGAGGACGGCGGCAAGGTGGAGATAGGTGCTTCCTGTGGCTGTCATGAGGATTATAGCTATACAAAGCGTGATCTTTTATCATCTCAGAACAAGATGAATTATCATGACTTTTTGGACAGCAGTATGACCGATATAATGGCTTGCTCTAAAGATCCCGATGATCTGATGGCCAGGATACAATATTTTCTCTATCTTATCATTGGTCAGAAGAGATATTATCTCTGCCTTAATGAGGATTGCCTTGGAGAGCATGAGATAGTCGGTGAGATCTCCACTGTTCCAAAGGAATATACAGAAAATATGGTGCTTTATATAAGAAACGTTGACGGCAAAAGCAGAACTCTTCATGATCCTTTTGAACTCAAAGAGATATTTCCTGATCTGGATGAAGAACGAGAAAGCCCTTGTGCATTCTTTATCACCCCGGTACATTTTATAGATCGGTGCTATGGCTATGCTGTATTGTCTTACGGTGACGAAATAAAATCGATAGATATCACTTATCGTAATTGGACAAATCATGTAAGCAATGCTCTGGAATCAATGCGGATACGAAACTCCATAGCTAATCTTGCAGTCCGTGACGCTATGACAGGTGTTTATTCGAGAATAGGCATTGAGAAAAATATCCAGTTTGTTATTGACAGAATGTCAAATCCGAAAAATAAGGCTTTTATCGCTGTCTGCGATCTGGACTGTCTTAAAAAGATAAATGATAATTTTGGCCATAACAGCGGTGATATTGCAATAAAAGCGATCGCAGACGCAGTTTTGGCATCGACAAAAAATAACGAGATATGCGCAAGGGTAGGCGGCGATGAGTTTGTGGTGATAGGCTGTAACGACTATAACGACAACTATCCTGAACGATTTTCTGCAAGGGTCAACGACCGTCTTAGGGTATATAACAAGTTTGCAGGTAACGAGTTTGAGGTCAGCGTTAGTATAGGCGGTATTTGTAAACATATAACAGATGTCCACGAGCTTGAAGATATGTTTACACAGGCGGATAAGATAATGTACGCAAGTAAATTGGAAAGACATAAAAACAGGAAATAGCAATAGATAAAATATCAGTGCATTACAACGGACGGTCAGTGATCGTCCGTTTTTGCGTGTGAGAGACACATATCCACTTGACTTATAGGCTCAAATGTAGTATAATGTAAAAGTTAAGGCGGTTTTCTGCCTGTTAGTAAGACGATTTTTTCGGAAAGGAAATGGATAATAAAATGGCTAAAGCTAAAAAAATAACGGCTGCTCTTACTGCCGCATTGCTTTGTACTGCGAGCCTTACCGCTTGCTCGGACACAAGCTATGTGATGACAGCAGGTGACAGCAAGATAAACGCAGGTATCTACATTTATAATGAGCTTACAGAAATGTCATATCAAATGACGATGATGTATTATCAGAAAGGCATCAAAAAGGACTATTTCGATCAGAAGGTAGACGGAAAGGCATTTGACGAGTATCTTTCAGATTATGCTCTCACTGCAACTAAGGAGTATGCGGCTGTAGTTGACAAGTTCAACGAGCTTGGACTTACTCTTTCAGATGAGGATATAAAGTCCATTAATGACAGCATAAGCAGCACATGGGATTCTCAGGGCGAGTTTTACGAGTCAGAGGGTATCTCAAAGGAATCTGTAAAGCTTGCACTCAAAGGCTCGAAAATGAGGGAAGAGCTTTTTGATCACTACTATGCAGAGGGCGGCGAGGAAGCCGTTTCAGACGATGAAATGGTGAAGTATCTTGATGATAACTACCTGAGATATAAATCCATTTCCTTTGCAAAAACTAAAGCATCAACTGATTCTTCATCATCAGCCACCGATTCTTCTACAGACTCAGCAGACGCTGCAAATGAGGAAGCCAAGGCAAAAAGAGATGAGTTCCTTGAAAAGGCTCAGGGAGTTTCGTTTGACGATTTCGACAGCATTATAGACGAGTACAACGACTACGTTGCTTCAAAGAAAGCCTCAGATTCAAGCTCCGCTGCTGACAGCGATTCATCAGCCTCAGACAGCTCAACAGCGTCAGACGACACATCTTCCGTATCAGACATCGACACAAGTTCTACAGCTTCCGACGATACATCTTCTGTATCTGACAGCACAGCAGAATCAAGCTCTACTGCAGACAGTGACTCGTCAACAGACAGCTCATCATCAGAGTCAGACCCATATGCAAATGAGAAAATGGCGAACTATGGTGCAATGGACGATTCACAGAAAGACACTACAAACGGCAAGATACTCAAAGAAGTAAGCGGTATGAGCACAGACGTTGCAACAGCTTATGAGGATGATAACGCATATTACATTCTTATCAAGGGCGATATAAAGGGCAGAGATACAGAATATGCCAAGGACAATCATGAAGATATTCTAAAAGAAATGAAGAGCGATGAATTTCAGAAGAAATTAACAAGCTGGGTAGAAAAGCTTGACATCAAGGTAAACAACAAGGCTATAAAGCGTTACACACCGAAAGTGGTCTACGATAAGCAGACAGAGTATTACAGCAAGAACAATAATTCATAGCAGATAAAATTACCGCCGCAACCGAGTTTGGTCATGTTGGCAAATCCTTCGGTTTCCTCCTTGCCCAATTGTAGCACATAAGGAGAAAATCCCCAAATGTGAACACATTCACATTTTATCAACAGAAGCCAATTTTATGTATTATTTTTTTGCGAGCACAATGCCCAACATATTATGGCTTTATAAAACAAAGAGCTGCGCTTCTTTAATGAAACGCAGCTCTTATGCTTATATTTTTATTATAAAGACGAAATGCACTGTGAATATGCCCCAATATTTAGTCAACAACACATTCCACAACAGCACAAGGCGGAATATTCAGCTTTAACACATTGTCCTTGATGACTGCCGTATGCTCGGTAATGCTCACTCTGTCGGGACAGTCGAAGTCGTTATAGCTGTGCGCCTCGTTTGTAAGTATCCTGCAAGAAACCGATGATGCTTTAAATCCGAAAATGCTGCATTCAACAGCAGCCTCTTCCGTAAGCGAACAGTTTGCGGCGGTAACGGTCATACTCTTTTCGTTCACCGATGCGGAAACCGAGATCATCGGAGCATTTTTACCTTCCGACATATTTTCATTCTGAGTATAGCAGTAAACCGCCTCGTTGTTTTGGTGTGTTTTAAAAAGGTCGAAAACGTGATATGTAGGCGTTTTTATCATCTTATCGCCCTCTGTAAGAATGACCGATTGGAGAACATTCACCGCCTGCGCAAGGTTTGCCATTACAACACGGTCGCTGTGTCTGTTAAAAACATTCAGCTCTATTGCAGCAACGATAGCATCACGCATTGTATTCTGCTGATATAAAAATCCAGGGTTCGTACCCTCTTCTACCTTATGCCAACAGCCCCACTCTCCTATTACAAGTCCTATTTTCTTTTCGGGATCATAGCGGTTCATTATCTCCGAATGTCTTGTGATAAGCTCATCGGAAAAGTTCGCTGCAGCGATAGTTTTATAATAAAGCTCATCGTCAAAATCGGTGGCAGACTCCATTTCGGGCCATACTGGCATCGTATAATAATGCAGGTCGATAGCATCAACATTATTGCTGTCAAGATTTTTCATCATGACTTCTGTCCAGTTATAGTCGGCAGAGCTTGAACCACAGGCTATTCTGTAAAGTCTGTTTCCCGAATAATTGCGGCAGAATGTCTGATACCTTTTATAAACATCGGCGTAATATTCGGGACGCATATTTCCTCCGCAGCCCCAGTTTTCATTGCCGATACCGAGGTATTCGAGTTTCCACGGCTCGGCTCTGCCGTTCTTCTTTCTCTGCTCTGTGAGAGGTGATTCCGCATCTGAGGTCATATATTCTATCCATTCGGATAATTCACGAACACTGCCGCTGCCAACATTGCCGTTTATATAAGGCTTGCAGCCAACAAGCTCACAGAAGCGCATAAATTCGTGCGTGCCAAAAGAATTATCCTCCGTAACTCCGCCCCAGTTCGTGTTCACGATCTTTCGGCGCAGAGATTTTTCGCCGATACCGTCCTGCCAGTGATATTCTTCTGCAAAGCAGCCGCCGGGCCAGCGGAAAACGGGAGCTTTTATATTTCTGAGCGCCTCGATGATATCATTCCTTATTCCGTCTGTATTCGGAATAGGTGAATTTTCACCCACATATATACCATTGTAGATACATCTTCCGAGATGCTCGGAAAAATGTCCGTATATCTCTGGAGCGATATGTCCGAGCCTGTCGTCTGCATTTATTACCATTGATATTTTTTTCATGTTATACCTCCGCCGCATACTGAATTATTATATTATTAGTTTAAGTCATTGACTTTGGTATTGCAATGACTTATAATATTAAATATTATTATACTAAGTCAAGGAATCCTCATATTTCAATTACAGATGATTCTATGGACAGCAAAAGCTGTGCATACAAGCTGAACGATATTTTTATCAGCCGTTTTAAGCCTGTCCTTGAAATTATCAATGCCAATGATTTTTTGACCAGCAAGACCGAAAGTGAGCTGTTTGAACTTTACAATAAGATGCTCGATCTTGATGTTCATCACTACATGACAGTCACAAAGGGCGGTTTTGTCATATCCGAAATTCACTTATGATACCTAGTATTAGCACTTATCTGAAACGCCCTGTAAACCTGCTCCAAAAGCATTATCCTTGCAAGCTGGTGTGGGAACGTCATCTCCGACATTGATAAGCGCAGGTCAGCTTTTGCCTTTATTTCAGGGGAAATGCCGAATGAAGAGCCTATTATGAAATTCACTGTGCTGAATCCGTTCAGACCGCATTCGCTGAGCTTTTTGGACAGCTTTTCACTTGAAAGCTGCTTGCCCTCAATGCACATTGCAATATTGTATGCGCCCTTGATGTCAGTGTAGCTTTTCATGGCTTTTGCTTCGTTTTCAAGCGCCGCCGCTATCTCCTTTTCGGAGGGGTTGTCAGATAACCTCGACTCGTTCAGTTCAACTATTTCAAGCTTGCAGAACGCCCCCAGCCGCTTTGAGTATTCCGCCGCAGCATCACGCCAGTATTTTTCTTTCAGCTTTCCAACTGTAATAAGATTTATCCTTATCAAAATGCCACCGCCATTCCGCTGCCCTCAGGCTTTGCTATATGTAAAATATAGTCGCTGTTGCGCTCGTAATCCCCAAGTGCTCCCACAGCCGAGTTTTCAGCCTGAAAAGGCGTGTTGTTTTCCTGACTTAAATGCCCTAAAATAAATTTATATGTACCTGCTGTCATAAGCTTTTTTAGCTGTTCTCCGCAGGCAGAGTTTGAAAGGTGTCCGTGGTCTGAAGCGATGCGCCTTTTCAGCTCGTATGGATAAGGTCCATTCTTTAGCATTGACTCATCATAATTTGACTCCAGCAAAACAAGGTCAGAACCGCTCAGGTGCATATCCACCTCATTTGTAACAGTGCCAAGGTCGGTGCATACGCACACCTGCTTGCCGTCAGGGGTCTTTATCTGATATCCACAGCTTGCAGGGGTATCATGAAATGTGGCAAAACCTTTTACGGCATAATCTCCTATGCACACTTCATTGCCGTCCACCTCGTTGACATCACAGGCTGGGTCTATTTTGCCGTCAGATACAAGTATCTCAAGATTGGTCTTTTGGGCAAATACAGGGATATGATATTTCTTCGTGAGAACTTTAAGCCCAGAAACATGGTCTGAATGTGTGTGTGTGATAAAAATTCCCTGTATCACAGCAGGGTCGATCTCGTTAGCTTTCAAAGCCTCACAAAGACGTTTGCAGGATACTCCTGCGTCAACAAGTATCCCGCCGTCACTGTTGCCGATAAAAGAGCTGTTGCCCTTGCTTGATGAAAAAAGTGGATATATCCTTGCCATAACTAATTCCTTTCAAAAGTTTTCAGAAGATACTCTGCAACGCCGTTCTCCTCATTTGTGCCTGTCACCTGGTCGCAGCCTTCAAGCACCTCTTTGCAGGCGTTTTTTACTGCCACTCTTTTATCAGCCGCCTTGAACATAGGCAGATCGTTGGTGTTGTCGCCAAAAGCCGTGACAAAGTCAAAGCCGTAATTCTCACGAAGATACCTCACGCCTTGCTCCTTAGAAGCCGCCGAAGAGAACACTTCAAGATACCAAAGCTTGGGGTCATAAACATCATAATAGTATGTGATGTTCAGCTTTTCATTTTCTTTAAGAGCGTCATACAGCGGTACAAGTTTTTCTTTTTCTGCAATAAATGTGAAGTATATCACATTGTCGATGTACTGAGAAAGGTCACTGACCTGCGTGAAAGACTTGTAATATTTCTCTCTGCGTTCGTTGTAAAAGCTCTTCATTGCAGGAGAAATAAGCCTCTCATATCTTGTGGAAAGCTGGTTATCTGAAACCGAGTACATAAAAGGCTCTAAACCAAGTCCTTTTGAAAGACTTATGATAAGACCGCAAAGCTTCCTGGAAAGGCTGTTTATCTTGACGTATTTTTTCTCCGCCATATCATAAATAAGCACGCCGTTCATAAGTATAACGGGAAGCTTCAGGTCAAGCCCCGAAAGTATTTTTCCTGCGGAAGCAAGCGTCCTTGCAGTGGCGGCAGTGAAGTTAAGTCCCTTTGCCATGAGCCTGTTCAAAGTGTCTCTTGTGAACTCCGTCACCTCTGCATTGCCGTTAAGCAGCGTTCCGTCAAGGTCGGAAATAAAAAGCTCCATATCATGTCCTCTCAAATGCTGTAAAAAACGGCGGCAAATAATATGCCGCCGCAGTGTTTTCAATATTAATCAGCCACTAAGCTCCATTTCGTTAGCGTCAGGCTTGTAAACACGCTGAATGTCAGCTCCAAGCCCTCTGAGCTTCTCATCTATCTTTTCATATCCTCTTTCGATGTAGAAAATATTGTCTATCTCAGTAGTGCCCTCTGCGGCAAGTCCTGCTATCACCATGGCAGCGCCTGCTCTCAGGTCAGTTGCCACAACAGGAGCACCTTTGAGCTTGCCAACGCCCTGTATAACAGCCACCTTGCCGTCAACAGAAATGTCAGCGCCCATTCTTCTAAGCTCAGCCACATATCTGAATCTGTTGTCAAAAATATCGTCTGTAACGATGCTCGTGCCCTCTGCAAGCGTCAGCAGTGTTGAGAACTGCGGCTGCATATCAGTAGGGAAGCCAGGGTGCGGCATAGTTTTTATAGAAGTTTTCACGAGCGGACCGTCCACCCAAACATGAACGCTCTCGTCGCTTTCCTCAACGTTTACGCCTACCTTGCGTAGCTTTGCCGTAATAGACTCAAGGTGTTTAGGGATAACGTTTGCGATAACAACGTCGCCCTTTGTGGCAGCCGCCGCTACCATATAAGTGCCTGCCTCTATCTGGTCAGGGATAGTCGCATAGGTAACGCCTTTGAGGTAATCAACGCCTCTTATCTTGATAACGTCTGTACCTGCGCCTCTGATATCAGCACCCATTGAGTTAAGGAAGTTCGCAAGGTCAACGATATGAGGCTCTTTCGCCGCATTTTCGATTATAGTAAGCCCCTTTGCCTTTACAGCGGCAAATATTGCATTCATAGTTGCGCCAACTGTAACAAAGTCAAAGTATATCTGATTGCCCACAAGCTCGTCTGCTGTGACATGATTAGCTCCGTTCACTATCTCGTCAGACGCACCAAGCGCCTTGAAAGCTTTCAAATGCTGATCTATAGGTCTGTCGCCAAGATCACAGCCGCCCGGCATCGGAACAAAAGCCTCGTGAAATCTTCCAAGCAGCGTGCCAAGAAAATAGCATGACGCTCTCATGGTTCTTGCAAGCTCATATGGCACTTCAGGCTTTTCAATGCCCTTTGTGTCAAAATATATAGTATTTTTATCTAAAAGTCTGACCTCTGCGCCCATTTCACGCAGGATCTTCATGCACTTAGTTATATCGCTTATCTCAGGCACGTTCTCAAGAACGCACGGCTCGTCGCACAGGATAGTTGCCGCAACCAATGCAACAGCAGCGTTTTTTGCACCGCTTATCTGCACAGTACCATGCAGCGGCTTACCTCCATGTATAACAAACTTCTCCAAGTTTACACACTCCTTAACGAGATTGTCGGCTTCTCTCTCTGCCGACGCTCAGATTATTATACCACAGCCACAGGCAAAATAAAAGCAAAAAGCAAGAATTTCAACGATTTGGTTAAAATCATTTAACATACACCCAAGCAATCGTTAAATCTGCCCATATAATGCAGGCTATGGCGGTCTATAAAAAGAACAAATGTTCACATACTCTTAACAATAGAATATTCAACTCTTATATTTTAACACACCCCATTCAAAAAATCAATAGTGAATAAGGATATTTTGATAAATTTTCGACAATTTTTTCGGCTTTTTCGGTGAAAATTACAGCAATGTTACAACTGTACGAAATCTTGTACCTTATTGTAACCTTGCTGTAATATTTAAGTACAAAAAATCAGACACTTGCCGTTTGTCTTGACGAAAAAGAACGGCTGTGGTATACTCATAACAACAGATATACTGTAAAAAGGGGAGTGCGGCAGTGGTAAAAAGAAAGAATCTCATATGGGCGGCAGTTTTTGCGGCTGTTATCGCTGCGTGTCTGATATTTATTTTCCTCACAGGTGGAAAGAGCGGAGAAAAATCTGCCGAGATATATGAAAACGGCAAGCTTATAAAGACTATTTCTGACCTTTCCCCCGATAAGGAGTATTCCTTTGATATAAAAACAGAAAACGGCACTAATACCATAACCGTTGGCGAGGGAAGCATTTGGGTGTCTGTCGCAGATTGCTCGAACCAGACCTGTGTTCATGCAGGAAAGATATCCCACGCAGGACAGACCGTCATTTGTGCACCGCACAAGCTAGTGATAAAAATAGTCGGTGAGACCTCTGCTGACGCTGTGATATAGGGGTGGAAGCATGAAGATATCAGTACAAAAAATCGCCCTTATAGGAATTTTTACCGCCTTGTCACTTATCATTTTCATGGTGGAGGCACAGTTTCCTGTTATGCCCATAGGCGGCATGAAGCTTGGGCTTGCCAATATCGTCACAATGGCAGCAATGCTTTTTATCGGCAGAAAAGAGGCAGGCTTGGTGCTGCTTTTGAGGATAGTCCTTGCGGCAGGGCTTTACGGGACTGTGGTAAGCTTTGCATTCTCACTCACAGGCGGAATTTTAGCGTATCTCGCCATGTGCATTGCGGTTTCGAGAGTTGGTGAAAACCAGCTTTGGGTGACATCAGTTTTTGGTGGCTTTTTCCATAACATAGGTCAGCTTTGTGCGGCGGCAGTGATATCAGGCACATGGGCGGTGTTCAGCCTTTTGCCTTATCTCATAATAAGCGGCATTCTCACAGGCACGCTCAATGGTCTTATCCTCCAAAGATTGTGGAAGTCGCCGCTTAGAAAATACAGCATAAAAAGATAACAGCGGCGTCAGGGGCATACCTGATGACCGCTGTTTTGTTCTATAGTCAGTTTAGCCAAAAACAGACTTTTCACAAAGTGGCATTTCTACATTTTCGCCTTGTGAGAAATAGGTGAAAACTCAGCGTTTTGCTTGCATTTGACCGAAAAATATGGTATAATTAATTGTTATAATAGGGTCATTATAGGATAGCGTTGAAATTGAACGGAGGAGTGGATTTGAGAATACTTGGTATCGACCCGGGCTATGCCATTGTGGGATTCGGAGTGCTTGAATACAACAGCGGAAAATTCACTGTTGTTGACTACGGTGCAATAACCACTTCTTCGGATATGGATTTCAACAGACGGCTGAAAGTCATCTATGATGATATGACCGAGATAATAACTACCTATAAGCCTGATGAAATGGGAATAGAAAAGCTGTTTTTCAATACCAATGAAAAGACCGCCATTGACGTTGCACAGGCAAGGGGAGTGACCCTGCTTCCTGCCATAATAAGAAATATTCCAATCTATGAATATACGCCTTTGCAGGTGAAATGCTCCATAGTCGGCTATGGACGTGCCGAGAAAAAGCAGGTGCAGGAAATGACAAAGACCATGCTTCATCTTAAAGCTATCCCAAAGCCTGACGATACAGCGGACGCAGTGGCTATCGCTATAACTCACGGACTTTCGGTGAACACAAGGCGTGTTATGAAAAATTTTGAGGAGAAATAATATGATATATTCACTTAGCGGAAAGCTCGTTCATACCGAGAGCGACCTTGCCGTAATAGAATGTGCAGGCGTTGGCTATGCCTGCAAAACAACATTTTCTACCTTACAGCAGATAGCAGGAAAAAGCGAGGTAAAGCTTTACACTCACCTCTCCGTAAGGGAGGACGCGGTGGAGCTTTTCGGCTTTGCAACTAAGGAGGAGCTTAAAAGCTTCCGTATGCTCATATCTGTCAGCGGAGTAGGTCCGAAGGCAGGTCTTGCCATACTTTCAGCCTGCACTCCGTCACAGTTTGCGCTTGCGGTTGCAACGGGGGATTCAAAGGCTTTCACAAAGATAAAGGGTATCGGTACAAAGATAGCACAAAGGATAGTCCTCGAGCTTAAGGATAAGGTGGCAAAAGAGAATACCATATCCGTCAGAGGAAATGCGGCTCAGGGCTTTGCGGCTGTTCCAAGCGGAGCTGTCGAAGAAGCTGTCACAGCCCTTGTGGTGCTTGGATATACCGAGGGCGAAGCAATGTCAGTGATATCAAAGCTTGACCCGAATTTGAGAGTTGAAGAGCTTATAAAGAAAGCCCTTATCGGACTTGCGAAATTTTGAGAGGAGAACTCCATAAATGATCGAAAAAGGAGATTTTGATATAGACAGGATAGTCACCCCGAAAGAAACTCAGGCGGAAACAACTGACGATTTCGAGGTGAGCCTTAGACCTAAAACACTTGACGAGTATATCGGTCAGGAAAAGGTCAAGGAGAACCTGAAAATATATATACAAGCGGCAAAAAACAGGGGCGACAGCCTTGACCATGTTCTGCTTTACGGCCCACCGGGACTAGGCAAGACCACTCTTTCTGCCATAATCGCCCATGAAATGGGAGTGAACATCAGGATAACATCAGGTCCTGCCATTGAAAAGCCGGGCGACCTTGCAGCACTTCTCACAAACCTTGAAAAAGGCGACGTGCTTTTTATAGACGAGATTCACCGCCTTTCAAGACAGGTGGAGGAAGTTCTTTATCCTGCCCTTGAAGATTATGCCTTGGATATAATCATGGGCAAAGGTCCTGCGGCAAGGTCTATAAGGATCGAGCTTAACAAATTCACTCTTATAGGCGCTACCACAAGAGCAGGCTCTCTTTCTGCACCGCTGAGAGATCGTTTTGGCGTTATCCAGCGTTTGGAACTTTACAATACAGAACAGCTTTCCGATATCGTAAAGCGTTCCGCAATTTTGCTTGGCGTGGCTTGTGATGATGACGGTGCAGAGGAGATAGCGAAGCGCTCAAGAGGAACGCCGAGAATAGCAAACCGCTTTTTAAGGCGTGTGCGTGATTTTGCCGAAGTCATGGGCAACGGCAGGATAACCGCAGACATTGCAAAGATAGCCCTCAACAGAATGGACGTTGACAAACTGGGACTTGACTCTCTCGACAAACGTCTGCTGACTATGATAATAAAAGGCTATGACGGCGGCCCTGTGGGACTTGAAACTCTTGCAGCGGCTATCGGCGAGGAGTCGGTCACCATTGAGGACGTTTGCGAGCCGTATCTTATGCAGCTAGGTTTCCTCTCAAAGACCCCAAGGGGACGTGTGGCGACACAGCTTGCTTACGATCATCTGGGATTTCTCAAGGACGGACAAACGCATCTTTGATTTAGTGAGGAATGCTTAATTAGAAATGAGGAATGAGGAATGAGGAATGAGGAATTATGGTATCGCCTAGCGGCGATGAATTTCTTGTTCTGTAGGGGCGACCTTTGGTCACCGTTACCGCACTTTTCTGTCTTTGATAAAAATTGTATCGGATAAATTTAATATGTGTGTTAATATAGAGTTTACATAAATAAAAAATAATATAGAGGTACGACCTCGAAAAGGAGCTAATTATTATGGGAAGATTATTTGGAACTGACGGCGCAAGAGGAGTAGCTATCACAGAGCTTACCTGTGAGCTTGCTATGCAGATAGGCAGAGCTGCCGCAATGGTACTCACGAAGGAAACGAACCACAAGGCTAAGATAATCATAGGCAAGGATACCCGTATCTCAGGCGACATTCTGGAGTCCGCACTGGTAGCTGGTATCTGCTCAGTCGGCGCAGACGCTCATATACTCGGTGTTGTTCCTACCCCTGCCGTTGCAATGCTTGTAAAGAAATACAACGCAGACGCAGGCGTTATGATATCCGCTTCACACAATTCTGTTGAGTTTAATGGCATAAAGCTTTTCTCTGGCACAGGCTTCAAGCTTTCTGACGAGATAGAAAACGAGATAGAAGCACTTATCCTGGACACACCTGAAAGGATAGAGCTTAAGGACGGCTGTGATATAGGTCACGTTTATTACGAAAAGGACGCAGCTTGGGATTATATCCGCTACGTTATGAAAACAGTTCAGACTGATTTCAATGGTATCCGTGTGGCGCTTGACTGTGCAAATGGCTCAGCTTCCGTGTGCGCACAGAGAATTTTCGAGGGACTTGGTGCAAAGTGCATAATGCTCAACGATAAGCCGGACGGAACGAATATAAATAAGGATTGCGGCTCAACACATATCGAGGGCCTGCAAAAGGCAGTTGTTGATAATCATTGCGATATAGGTCTTGCCTTTGACGGCGACGCCGACAGATGTCTTGCAGTTGACGAAAAGGGCGAGCTTATCGACGGTGACAAGATACTTGCTATTTTCTCAAAATATATGAAGAACATGGGTATTCTCAAAAACAACACCTGCGTTGTTACAGTTATGACAAACCTCGGCTTCTTCAAGTATGCAAAGGCAAACGGCATCGTTGCCGCTACCACAAAGGTGGGAGACAGATACGTTCTTGAAGAAATGCTCAAGGGCGGTTATAATATCGGCGGTGAGCAGTCAGGTCATATCATTCTTCTTGACTATGCAAACACAGGCGACGGTGAGCTGACAGGTACAAAGCTTCTGACAGTCCTCAAATGTACAGGCGAAAAGGCAAGCGAGCTTGCTTCCTGCATGGAGTGCTATCCGCAGGTACTTGTGAACGTTAAGATAACAGCAGACAAAAAGGGTATGTGGGATAAAGTCCTTGAGATAACAGACGCTATAAAGATGTATTCCGAAAAGCTTGGTGACGAGGGCAGGATACTTGTCCGTGAGTCAGGCACAGAGCCTCTTGTTCGTGTTATGATAGAGGGCAAGAGAACAGGCATAATCACAGAATATGCACACAAGATAGCGGAGCTTATCGAAAAAATGTAAGGTGATATTTTGAAAATAGCTTTGATAAACGGTCAAAACCATAAAGGCTCTACATATCATATAGGCAAAATGTTAGCCGATAAACTTGGCGGCGAGGTGACAGAGTTCTTCCTGCCGAGAGATTTCGGCGAGTTCTGCTGTGGCTGTACCAATTGCTTTATGAAAGGCGAAGAAAAGTGTCCTCACTATGAGAAGCTTGAGCCTATCACCAAAGCGGTGGACGAAGCAGACGTGCTGATACTTACTTCCCCTGTGTATGTCTACCACTGCACGGGCTCGATGAAAGCATGGCTCGACCATTACGGCTGGCGTTGGATAGTCCACCGCCCTGAGGAGAAAATGTTCTCAAAGCGTGCCGTTGTAATATCCACCGCCGCAGGTGCAGGCATGAACAGCACTAATAAAGATATGGCGGATAGCTTGTCATTCTGGGGAGTGCCTAAGATATATAAGATAGGCTTCGGCATACACGCAACGAGCTGGAGCATGGTTTCAGACAAAATGCTTGCAAAGATAAGGAAAAAGACCGACAGCATTGCCGCAAAGCTTAAAAGCGACAGCTTTGAGCCAAAGGTCAGCCTTAAAGGCAGAATGTATTTCACTATTTTTCACTTTGCAAACAAAAAGGGCTGGAATCCTGCTGACAGTGCATATTGGAAGGCAAAGGGCTGGACGGAAAATAAAAGGCCGTGGAAAAAGTAAATTTTATATAAGGATAAAAAATATGAGAATTGCAGAAAACTGGAAAGACTATAAGATAATAGATACTTCAAGTGGCGATAAGCTTGAAAGCTGGGGCGGAAAGGTGCTTGTAAGACCTGATCCTCAGATAATCTGGAAGTCCCCGAAGCGTTCTGACCTGTGGACAAAGGCAGACGGCATATATCACCGTTCCTCAAAGGGCGGCGGCGAATGGGAATACAGAAAGCGCCTGCCTGAAAGTTGGAACATCGGCTATAAGAATTTGAAGTTTATAATCAGACCAACGGGCTTCAAGCACACAGGTCTTTTCCCTGAACAGGCTGTGAACTGGGACTTCATGGCTGATAAAATAAGAAACGCAGACAGAGAGATAAAGGTGTTAAACCTCTTTGCATACACAGGCGGAGCTACCCTTGCCTGTGCCGAAGCAGGTGCAAGCGTTTCACACGTTGACGCATCAAAGGGCATGGTGCAGTGGGCAAGAGAGAACGCCGCTGTGTCAGGGCTTTCCGATAAGCCTATTCGCTGGCTTGTGGACGATTGCGAAAAGTTCGTTCAGCGTGAGATACGCCGTGGCAAGACCTATGACGCTATCGTTATGGATCCTCCGTCCTACGGCAGAGGACCTGGCGGAGAGATATGGAAGCTTGAAGATTGTATCTATGACCTTGTAAAGACCTGCTCAGGCGTTTTGAGCGACGAGCCGCTTTTCTTCCTGCTCAACAGCTATACCACAGGACTTTCACCCTCAGTTATGGCATATATCCTGAGAGATGTCCTCGGAACGAGGTTTGGCGGAAACGTCACGGCTGATGAGATAGGATTGCCTGTGGAGGCAACAGGCGGTGTGCTTCCATGCGGTTCAACGGCAATTTGGCAGAAATAGCTTTGCTATAGTAAGGAATGGTGTTCACATGAAATATACTGAGAATTATGTTTATATGTACGGTCAAGTGATCTCCACCTGTTCGTTTCTTCTTGACGGTGATTTTCCAAAGGCAGACGGCACGGCAGAAATAAAGGAAAAATATCACCTTGTCGGTGGTGAGACCGGAACAGCGGCGGCTGTTCTTTGCAGTCTGAATGTGCCTGTAAAGCTTGGCGGTACTCACCTTGGAAGCGGCAATGAAAAGCTTATAAAGGATTATTTTGCAGACAAGACTGCTGACCTTTCGGAGCTTGTAACAGAGGGTTTCGAGGGCGTGACCGACTATGTTATCATAGATAAAAATACACGCACCTGTTTTGGCGAGTGGGATAAGCTTTATTCACGTCCGGAGCCTTTTTATGAACAGCCTTCGGAGGAGTCAGTGAAAAATTCAGCCTGCGTTGCGGCTGACCCTTATTTTGGTGATAAGATAGCTGAGTATTGCGTAAAATATGGCAAGAAATACGTCACCATAGATTGTGCCTATGACAGCTATATACATGAGCATTGTGCAGTAAATTGCATATCTCACCAGCACCTTGATGAATATTATCCAGATAAAAGCTATGATGAGCTTTTCAGGCTTTATACAGATAATACAGACGGGCTTGTGATATTCACACTTGGTGAAAAGGGTGCGATGTATGGCAGAAAGGGTGTTGAGCCAAAGATGTGCCCTGCATTTAAAGTAGACGTAGTGTCAACACTTGGTGCAGGCGACAGCTTTAAGGCAGGCGCTGTATATGGGCTTTATAAAGGTCTTGATGACGATACATTGGTGAAAACAGCCTGCGCTGTGGCAGGTGCGGCGGTGGAAAAGTTTCCTATCGCACTTTATCCGCCAACAGTAAAAGATATTGAAAAGCTTATGGGCAATATGTAGGAACGGACAGCGTTCGCATACCCATATATTATAATAAGGTATAAACCAAAATTTCAGACAGGAGGAAACGTTATGTCTTTTGATTTTGATGAACTTAAACACAAGGCAGGAAATATGCTTGAAAAGGGCAAAGAAAAAGCTCACGAGGCTGCTGAAAGTGAAAAGGGGCAGAAGATAAAGAGCAAAGCAGGAGAGCTGTTTGAAAAGGGCAAAGAAAAAGCTCACGAGGCTGCTGAAAGTGAAAAGGGGCAGAA